>Ga0316603_10000481_pt1 | contig 20147 bp, 14 predicted proteins | sample OWC_soil_day10_n_FD_207649 | JGI IMG/M metagenome (GOLD analysis project Ga0316603, IMG submission 207649) | Wetland soil microbial communities from Old Woman Creek delta, Ohio, United States - OWC_soil_day10_noCT | ecosystem: Environmental > Terrestrial > Soil > Wetlands | place: USA: Ohio... | reverse complement strand
GAGCACAGGCAGAAATGAGCTCATCTCACCCACGATGAAAGTCGGATCGGCGTATTTCATAGACCTGTTCGGCGGACGCTTTGCCCCCGCCGTGGATGTGGACGTACGGTTCGAGAACCGCAGGTATGCGTCCACCATGAACTTCGGACCGGTGAGCTTCGACCTGCACGGCGGGCTGGAATTTCAGTTCAAAGAGTTGATTGCGCTTCGGGCGGGATACAGCGATGTGAAACAGCTGACCATGGGAGCGGGAGTGCACCTTCCCAAGCTCCACATCGACTACTCGTTTGCGAAGCTCGACGCGATTGACCAACCGGGAAACACCCACCGCATCTCGGTCATGTTCACGCTGGAAACGGAAGAGTTCCGACGCGTAACCGAATAGTGCCGCACCGGCCACACTTTCGTGTGCCGGTGCTTACTTCGATTGCATGACAAAAACACCATTCCAGTTGTCGGGGGGTGGTGTATGCATATATGCCTCGGCGCGCTGCAGATGCAGGAGCGTCGGGTAGTCATCGGGGCGCAGGCGCAGCGCTGATTGGAATACCGCGCGGGCTCCCTGCCAGTCCCGGCCATAATACAGCCGCTTTCCTTCCTCGTAGTGCGCAAGAAACTCCCGTAGATCCGCGGCGATATCCGGCCCCGCCGGACCGAGCAATTCATAAGTCGTCACCGGTTCACTGCGCCCCATAACACCGATCCGGTCGAGCTCCCTGCCCAGGATCTCATCGCGGACCTGGGTATAGGTACGTTCGCTCACCATGATGCCCGTGTGATATTCACGGTTGGCTCCCTCCAGCCGTGAGGCCAGGTTCACGCTGTCACCGATTACGGTGTACGCGAATTTTCCCACGGCACCCATGTTTCCCACAACCATCTCTCCGGTATTGATCCCGATGCGGATCCGGATGGCGGGCCGGTGCTGTTCTTTCCATGTCTGGTTCAGCTCGACAAGAGCTTCCTGCATCGCCAGAGCGCTCCGGCACGCCCGCAAGGCATGATCGCGCTGTGGAATCGGCGCCCCCCAGAATGCCATCACCGCATCTCCCTCGTACTTGTCCAGCGTTCCGTCATTCTGGAAGATGATATTCGACATGACGTTCAGGTACTCATTCAGGATGGCAACCATGTCCTCGGGAGGGAGGTTTTCGGAGATCGCCGTGAATCCGACGATGTCGCTGAACAGCACCGTGAGTTCTTCACGCTGCCCGCCCAGCACCAGCTTCTCCGGGTGCGCCACCAGTTCGTCCACAAGCGACGGATTGACGTAGGTGCTGAACATGGATTTGATCAGCATGCGCTCTTTGCGCTCGGTGACGAGGTGGTACGTGGTGCTCATGGTGTAGCCGCCCAGCACGGCAAGCACTGCATTGACAACACCGATGACGTAGTGAAACCGGCTGAACAGAACGACGGAAACCCCGCCGATGATCACGATGACAGACAGCGCAAACAGAAAACCAAGCAGACCAACAACGAGATAGTGACGCGTTTTGATTTCCCGCAGCTGCGACGTGACGAAGAATGTCAGCAACACCAGGAACAGTGTCGTTGCGGCTCCCGCCCATGGAGTCTCCATATGGAGGAAATCGTTGCGGAGGACATTCTCGATGACATTCGCGTGTATCTCCACCCCGTACATCAGGTTATCGCGTTTTCGCAGTCCGCGGGCGATGGCAACGGGGAACAGGTCCTTGTATTCAGGGACCGTGACGCCGACGAGCACGATCTTGTCCTTGAACGTATTGTCGTGCAGATACCCGAACACCGGATCGCTGAACGTGTTGATCTGCTGCCCGCTTTCCACTTCATCTGCAGTGGTAAGGGTTGAATCATCGATCACATCATGGAACCGGATATGAGGGAATGTCCCGTCGGGTCCGTAGAAGTTAATGAGAAGAGATCCGGGGTCATACCGCGGAATCTTTCGTCCGGCATAGAGAAAATGTTGCTGCTCGGCAGCTGGCACGGCCGAAGGGGGAAATCCGAAGTACTTGTTCAGGACGGCAAAGGCAAGCGTCGGCACTGCCTGTTCGGCTCCGCCGGCGGAGTCCATCACAAACATCGTGTTATAGGACCGGTACACACCGTCAGCATCGTTCCGGATGTTCACGAGTCCCATGGAGGGATCGGAGGAGAAGAAGATGTTGCCGAAGGTCTCAGCGGCGGACGTCGTGACATATGCTTCCTTATCGGCTTCCCGTTTTCCCGCTAGTACTCCGATGCCGGTTTCCAGCAGCGCCGTGCGCAGGGTGTCATCGTTCCGCGGATCGTGAGAGTCAGGGCCGCTGAACAGGAGGTCTATTGCTACGGCGCGCGCACCGGCGGCCTTCAGGTTGCGCAGCAGATGTGCGTAGTAGGAGCGGGGAAACGGAAAGCGGTCGGGCAGCGAACGGAACGACTCTTCAGTGATCTCGACAATCACCACATGGGCAGAATCGGTGACGATCGGTGCAACACCGCGGTACTGGAACCGGTAGTCAATGGTGGCAAGTTCCAGCCGCTGGAGGATGCCAAGACGGAGAATAGGTTCCTGGGTGAACAGGATGATCAGGAGCGCGATGCCCAGCGCGAGCGCAAGCCGCGTGATCCAGCTCCGCTGGCCCTGCGACAGCCACCCCAGGAGAATCGGTGTGCTCATACTCAGATGGAATACCGGTAGCGCAGGCTGACGATATTCTCGCTCGGATAGCCTTCGTTTGAGAAGAAGCTGCACTGCAGCACCAGCTGCATGTCCGGCCGTGCATTCCACTCCGTTCCGAGGTCCACCGCAATCCGCCGGTAGTCACCCAGCGTCGGAGCAAACGTTGCGGCGATCATCAGGACATCCCGGATGAGCGTATACCGGCCCGCCAGCGAGAGCATGGTGTAGTCCAGATCGGTGCTTGCACCGCGCACAATGCCCGTCGGCATCGTGTTGAAAAACGCGGCGATGGACACAGTGGTCCGCAGCGGGATCTTGTACAACGTGGTCACGCCAAGTTCAGCGGTGACATTCCGGACGTCATATTGCCGCAGGGATTCGTCGGCCCGGTTGGATACGGCGAAGTTAAGCGAGGCGGTATGCCGTGCGCCCCACAGGAAGTCATAGGTGCTCTGCAGATACACGCGGTTGGTGGCGTCATTGATCGCCGACAGGCTGTCACGGCCGGTCACGGCAAGACCGTTGTCATTGGCGTACCGCGAGAAGCCAAGAGTGATTGTGGGAGCATCGTGCCGCGGGAGATAGGTCGCGGCGATGTTCATTGTGTTGTACACAGTGGTTCCGACTTTGGTGGCAGCGGTGTTGTCCTGCAACCGTTCATATCCCAATGTGAGAAACACCCGGTTATCGATGATCCGTGCCCTGTCGACAATCGAGAAGCCGCGGATGTCCGTCTGGAGGAACGACTGTCCGAATGAGGTATAGTCGTTGCCCCGGAACAGATAGGTAAATTTGAGCGCGTTGTCGAAATAGTTCAGGCCCAGACCGAACTCCCAGGCAACCGTCGGAAGTCCGTCCAGACCGAGAGGACGGAAGTTGTCGTTGACGGTAATGTAGTTCTTCAGATAGTCGCGGGCCTCCTTGATTCCTTTGGCGCCGGATGTGTACACCGAATCGATATACGCATCCGAGAACGTGCCCGATGATATGTCGCTGTTATATGCGCTCACCGCCGCCTGACCGCTGAGCTCAATGCGGCTCTGATCGAAGCGTGCCATGAAATCTGTTCCCAGAACGATGTTCTCTTTGGGACTGATGCCATAGCGGATGGAGCCGAGGTCATCACCGGAGCTCAGCCACGAAAAACCCACTTCCCATGTCTCGCGGTCGCCGATACTGGGACGGATGGCGAAGAGATCGCGCGCGTAGGTACCGTACCCGAATTTCCCCCACGTTGTTGAATCCACCTGCCCGAACGAAGCAGTGGAATCGCGCTGGAACTCCACAACGAAGCTGTCTTTCGGAAACACATGAGCAAGCTTTCCCTCGACGTTGCGCGTGATCTGACCGAGGGTGAGATCGAGACCGATGATGCCGTAGCGGGCAGAAGCCTGAAGTCCGCGTACCCGCTTTCCGCTGATGATCAGCTCCGGAAAGGCAGGATAGTGGTCTCCGTAGCCGGCTTGTATCCATGGTGTTTCGACTCCTGCAAAGAACCGGTGCTGTGGCTGACGGTCACCGCGTTCATCGGAGGTCAGGAAGAGGTTTGACGTCAACCCGAGTATGCCGGTCTTTCCCCGGAAATTGGCTCCCACCCGGTTGTACCAGGTTCCCTCCTGCTGAATCTGCTCGTGCCGTGATTCGACATTCACGTTCAGCGAATAGTCAAATCCACGTGCAGGTGTTGCAGCTGCGGTGAGATCCATTCCCGTGCGGCGGACAATGAAGGTCATCTCCGACGATCCGCGGAGCTGGCCTTTCCGGTTGAAGATGCCGACCTTCACCGTGTGCGGACCCGGCGCAAGCACGAGTCCGTTGTTCTCCGGGATGTAGACGATCATATCATCGCTGAACACGGCGCCGGCAGTGACATTCACATCATCGATCTTGATCTGAGTGGCTTTCCGCACGATGCCGGTATCCGCCCGGAGCAGGGAGATCGAAACAAGCACGTCTTCCGTATTCAGGCTCGCGCCGGGCTCAGGGCTCAGAAAGAGAATCTGCTGATCCTCTTCCTCCTGTATGCTGATCCTGGCCGGCTGCGGCGGAGGGTTCGTGACCGGATCTCCGCCTGCATTGGGAGGAGAGGATTCCCGTTTGCCGGCGGCATCGGTCAGGATAAGATAGTACTCGAGGAAAGGAGGTCGTGCAAAGTCAGCGGGAATAGTATAGCGCGCGGTGTTTCCGCGGAGATCCATCTCCGCCTTGCGGTAGGTTGACGTCCCGAAGGACCGGTACACCAGCTGCACTCCCACCGCCCGATGGCCCTGCTTGAGCTCAACGGTGAGCGTAAGGGGTTTGCGGACAGGCGCTTCACCCGGAGAGGCCGAGACCACCGAGAGAGCGAGCTGGGCAAAGGTTGCCGCCGGGAGGAGGAGAAGGCACCCGGCGGCATAGAGTGATCGAAGAATCATGCAGGAAGAATAACCCGGGTCTTATTCGTTATACTCGATCTTGAGACGGTTCGTCTTTCCCTGAGGATCGCGCAACTCAATCTCCAGCCGTTTACGCTGGTCATCGCGCAACGCCTCGAGTGCCGAACGTTGCTCTCTGGGCGTGGACGGACGGACTTGCAGAGTCCCATCGCCGTTGGATATGCCGGTGAATCCGGAGGAGACATCGACAGTCCGGGAAGAGCGTTTGTTCGAAAGCATGACCGTACCATCTGTCACCGTGAGCGTATCCGCACCCGGCGTGCTGTTCAGCATCCCTGCCGTTCCCCGGATTGATGCGACCGAAGTCGGGGACGTGAACCGGAATTCTTCGCCGGCCCGCTGTTTCTGCACATTGAAACCGACTACGCCCGTTGTGATTTCGACGGATTTTGAGAGCGAATTGCCCGTCTGCTTTCCTGTCACGGTCAGTTCGGATTTTTCTCGAAGCCGGACGAGGCTGTTGTCTTTGAACTTGATGATGGCCAGGGCGCCGGGACCGGTGCGCAGCATGTCCCCCGATGCAAGGGTCTGACCGCGGACGGCCTTCTCCCAGTTCTTTCCGGCTTCCTTCCGGACAACCTCGAGAATGACTTTGCTCAGCAATGCTACGGCGGGTCCGGCCGGGGGAGGAGCGCCCACAGCGCCCGGTGCGGAGAGGAGCACGGTCAGGAACAGGACAAGAGGTACACTGAATCGTTTCATTATGCACTCCACGAGGAGAGACTATTCAAGATCGGTCGCGATAACGCCGTCCGGATTCGCGCGGAACTTGTTGATCAGTTCCACCAGCTCGTTGACGGTAATACTCTTTCCGTCCAGGGTCAGTTGACCGGTCGGCGAGAGCAGGTTCGCGCGGATGCGATCGAACGTTGCCTTGTGTGAAGGTCCGAGCGCCTTTTCCAGATCGGCGAGAAGGCTCTCGAGGGCGGCATTGGTGCCTCCTGCTGCTACCGTAAACGAACGGAGATTGCTCTTGATGGAGCCTCCCGGAGATCCCGTGCTGCCGAATAGCCCTTCAACAAACCAGACATACGTCTTGCCTGGCTCCAGAGGCCGCACGCCGGCCGAGGGATAGAGAAATGAGGTGCCGTTCACTTCTGACGCGACATGGGGAACACCGCTCGTGGCTTCTTCCAGGGAGGCCTGGTTTGGCAAGGATTCATAGATCGAAATGCGTGAACGGGGTCCGTCGAATGTCCACTGGAACAACGGGAATTCTCCGACTCCCCGGTCTCCATGAAGAGGGAATACCAATTCGACACGCGAGGGGTTGGTCAACACAAAGCTGAATTTCGCGCGTGCAGTCTGCCGGAATTGCGGTGTCTCAACAGCGATGGAGAATGTGTACACCCCGGCAGGGACAAACCCGGTCGGCAGAGCAAGCTGCTCCAGCCTCTTTTTCCCGGTTTGATCCAGGATATATGACCTCTTGATAGAAGGACTCGTCAGGTCCAGATTGGTGAACGCACGCGATCCTTTGATTTCAAAAGGCACGGTTTCATAGACAAACATGGAGGAGAAGGACTCTCCCGTGGACAGCGCAACATCCAGCACGATCTGCATCGTTGCATTCACACTGGTGGGTGTGCCGGCAACCCCCGCGCGGGTTCTCAGATCAATCGTGAAAAGCCATTTGGGTGTCCGTGCATTGATGAAATCGACATCCTGGATGGTGAGGACGTTAACCGGTGCGGTAGCCGTGGTGATCTCGATGACAGGCGCCTGCGCAAACGCCGCCTGCATGAGCGTAACGACGATGGCGATGAGGAGAAAGGGTACTCTCATGGGATCGCCCCGTGAATAAGTGGAAGAACTGCAGAATATAAGGCAGTATAACAAATTGGTGGGTGTGTTGCAAACTCCGCATTGTGCCAGTACGAATCGCCTGCTGCACAGAACTGATTGCCGGTCAAAACACCCTGCTGCACAGAACTCTCTGTCAATCAGAACGCCCTGCGGCGCGAACTGTCTGTTGATCAGAACATCCTGCTCGTCAGAACTGCCTGCCGGTCAGAATTGCCGTATGTCGTTGTACAGCACAAAGGCCATGAATGCGAGCAGCAGCACAAAACCGGCTTTCTGGAGAACCAGGCGGACTTTCACAGGAACCTCACGCCGGAAGATCGCCTCGTAGATCAGAAAGACCATATGACCGCCATCCAATGCGGGGAAAGGAAGGAAGTTGAGAATTGCCAGACTCATGCTCAGCAGTGCCATGAATCCCAGATAGGTGAGGATTCCCATTTCGGCCGTCTGCGTTGCCATCTGTGCGATCCGGATCGGACCGCCGACGGATTGCGCGAACGCAACTTTGCCCGTGATGATCTGCCAGACCTGCTTCACGAACAACACGCTCACATCCACAACATCGGACAACGCGCGGCGGAGCGCCTCAAAAAGAGAATACTCCACTTTGCGTGTCGGACCGTTATAGCGCAGCCCAAATCCAATACCTATGCGCCCGTCGCCGGTCGGAGTCACCGTGCCGCTCATAGCGGTGCCCTCTCGGCGCCATTCTATTGCGATGGGTTTCCCTGGATTATTCTGAATGAGTCCTTTCACCTGAACATCCGTGACAAGCGGAGTGCCGTTCAGCGAGGTCAACACGTCGCCGGGCTTAAGACCGAGCACATCGGCAGGCATCCCCGACTGCACGGTGCTTACAAGGATTTCCGTATGGGTCGGAATGATGCCAAAATCAACGTCATTGGATTCAGGGATTGCAGTGCGCGGAAACGTAAGGTCTACTTCCCGGGTTCCGCGCTGGACGGTAAAAACGAGGTCTTCGCCAACCTGGTCAATGTACACGGCGTTCCGAATTTCATCCCAGTGGGTGACCGGAACGGTGTTGATCCGCAGCACCCGGTCGCCTGCCAGCAGTCCGCCCTTCTGTGCCGGGCTTCCTTCGACCACGATGCCGATCTCGGTCGTTTCGCGGATGACCTTTCCCTGCACATAGTTGATGCCCCAGAAGATCACGATCGCCAGCAGGATGTTCATGATGACCCCGCCAGAAATCACCAACATCTTTTGCCAGACTGGTTTTGCCCGGAATTCATACGGTTCCGCGGGCTTCGCGAGATAGTCTGTGTCGAAACTTTCATCGATCATACCGGCAATCTTTACGTAACCGCCGATGGGGATCCACGAGACACAGTAGTCGGTCTCGCCTATCTGCTTCCCGAATGCCCTGGGCGGAAATCCGATGGAAAACCGGTCGACCCTCATCCCGGACAGTTTTGCCGTGATAAAATGGCCGAATTCATGCACGAACACCAGAACACCGAGTGTGATGATGAAATACAGGACTGTTTCTATAAACTCCATGAGCAAACCATCCGTCAATGAGTGTGAAGAACAGTGTGATGTGCAACGAATGTGCGCGCATCGCGATCTGCGCGGAGTATGGCGTCGAGCGTCAGTTCCGATTCCGCGGGGATTGCATCCAGAGCATCGGCGATCATCTCCGGTATGCCTGTGAAGGGGATGCGCTCTTCGAGAAACAACTGCACGGCGGCCTCATTGGCCGCATTCAGCACGGCCGGAGCTGTGCCGCCTTCCTGCAACACACGGTACGCCAGGGAAAGGCAGGGGAAGCGCTCCATATCGGGCTTCTGAAATGTCAGCCGGGCAATTTCCGAGAAATCCACCCGCTTGAACATGGACGGGGGCCGTTCAGGATAGGTCAGTGCATACTGAATAGGCAGTTTCATGTCCGGAATCCCGAGCTGTGCCTTCACGGACCCGTCTACAAATTCCACCATGGAATGAATGATGGATTGAGGGTGGACGATCACTTCGATCCGGTCGGACGGCAGACCGAAGAGCCAGTGGGCTTCGATGACCTCGAGTCCCTTGTTCATCAGCGTGGCCGAGTCGATGGTGATCTTGCTCCCCATGGACCAGGTCGGATGCTTCAGCGCCTGTCCGGGCGTCACCCGGCAGATCTCTTCATGAGAGAGGTTGAGAAACGGCCCGCCGGATGCGGTAAGGATCAGCCGGCCGACACTCCGGATGTCTTCCCCCTGCAGGCACTGCAGGATCGCGCTGTGTTCACTGTCGATCGGGAGCAGGTGCACGCCATGCGCACGCACCTTCTCCATGATTAGCGCCCCGCCAACGACGAGGGTCTCTTTGTTGGCAAGTGCGATGTCCTTGCCGGCTTCGATGGCGCGCAGGGTGGGACGCAATCCGGCAAATCCCACAAGTGCACTGATCACAAGGTCCACGTCCGGGCGTGAGACAATGTCCAGCAGGGCATCCTCGCCCGAGAGCACCTCGGTGCTGCTGTTCACCTGTGATCGCAGCCGTTGTGCATGGGCCTCGTCGCGAACGACAACGCCATGCGGCTGGAACCGGCGTGTTTGTTCGCTGAGAAGGTCGATGTTCCGGTGGGCGGTCAGGTAGGTAATGCGGAATCGGTCCGGCAGCGCCTCAATGACATCCAGGCTGCTGCGGCCGATAGAACCGGTGGAACCCAGAATGGCGATGTTGGTAATACGTTTCACAGCACTCCGAGAATACGACCAAGGTACGCAAACGGTGCTTGTATATCAAGCCGAAGCAAGCTACATTTCCCTCGTATGCGTACGTCTACTGTTACATTTTGCGTGCTTCTGCTGGTTTTTTCCACTGCAGGCACACGTTCTCAAACGCCCGACGCGCAGGCAAAGTTTCGTCTCGCGCAGGGATTTGAGCAGTCGGGTGAGTTTGACCGGGCTCTGGAACTGTACCGCGAACTCATTACACGTGAACCGCAGAATTACGTCTTTTTCGATGGCGTTCACCGCATGGCGATGCAGCTCAAGCGTTACGATGAAGCCATTGCGGTCATCAAGGCCCGTCTCGAAGGTCTTCCCACCGACATCCCTCTTCACGCAATGCTCGGCACGGCATACTATCGCGCCGGGCGGGAACAAGAGGCGATGGAGATCTGGGATCGTACAATAACGCTCGATCCCGGAAACGTGCAGACCTACAGGGTTGTAGCAAGTGTGCTGATTGAAAACCGGCTCCTGGATCGTGCGGCGGATGTCTACCGTAAAGGCCGGACCCGTTCTGACGATCCCTCGCTCTTCAGCATGGAGCTTGCGCAGCTCCTTGCGGCGACGATGGATTATGCCGGGGCCACAGGGGAATACCTACGGTGGCTTCAGCAGAACCCCGCTCAACTGGGCTTTGTACAGAACCGCATGGCCGCATTCAGCTGGAAGAAAGATGGAAGATCCGCCGCGATTGCGACGGTTCGCACTTCTCTGGATTCCCGCCCCGACGATCTCCGCTTGTACGAATTGCTCGGGTGGCTGTATCTGGAGGGAAAGGAGTTCCCGCAAGCGTTCGACATCTACCGGCAGATCGACCAGCTCAGCCGGGCGAATGGTGTTGCGATTCTCGGTTTTGCCGACCGGGTTTTCCGCGAACGGGCATACGACGTAGCGGCATCGGCGTACCAGGAGGCTCTGCGGTATCAGCTTCCATCCCAGCGTCTGCCTCAGGCGCGGTATGGGGCGGCGTGTGCCGCCAAGGAGCTCCAGGTCAGCGTGGACAGCAGCCGGGGGCTGACACGCCCGGGTGGGCGGCCCACGTCTGAATCCACTACCCGGTACGCGGGCCCGCTCGCGGCCTTTGCGGCGATTGCAGAGGAGTATCCCCGGACGGAATACGCCGCGAAATCCCTCTATCAGATGGCCATGATTCAGCTCCGGCAGTACTATGATCTGGATCAGGTAAAACAATTGCTGGAGAAGGTGCTGGCGGAACCGGCCGCAACGCCTTCGCTTCACACGGATGTCCGCCTGCGCATGGGAGAGATTGCAGTCGCCCGTGCCGATACACTGCATGCTGCCGAAGCATTTGCTGCGGTGGCGGCCACTCCCTCGGCCACGCCTGACCAGAGCGATGAAGCTAGGCTGCATCTTGCGGAGCTCGCGTTCTTTAACGGCCGCATCAACGACGCCATGGCGATGCTGGACAGTATCTCGATGAATCCCCGGCATGATTTTGCCAATGATGCGCTTTCTCTGCACGTGCTGCTTGAGGAGAACGCCGCCCTTGCGCCCGGGGCTCTTGCGCTATACGGGAAGGCGGAATACCTTGCCCGTCAGCGGAAGAACAGCGAGGCGATCGCGCTCTTTCAGGATCTGGTGACCAGGTTCCCGCGTGTGCCGCTGGTGGAGGACGCGCTTCAGCGGGTGGGGTCGCTGTACACCGATGCGGGGATGTTTGCAGAGGCGGTGGTGACGTACGACCGGTTGCTGACAGAACTGCGTGAACAGTGCCGGATGTCCGACCGCACGCTGTTCAGGAAAGCCGAAGTGCTGCAGTTCGGACTTCAGCGGCTCCCCGATGCCACTGCGGCATACGAACGGCTGCTGGTCGAGTTCCCGAGCTCCGTGCTGGCAACAGAGGCGCGCCAGCGGATCCGGGTTCTCAGAGGCGAGGCGCTATGAGCATGAACGCACAGCCTCTTATCCGGCCGATACATGGTGAGCGCGGCAATGCGCATCTGCCTGCATGGTGCGGAGGCAACCTGGAGAGCGGAAGGGAGGAGTGTATGCGACTGCGCAGCATCATGAGCAGCGCTGCGCAACTCCACAATCGTATGGGAAAGACCGTGGCCGAAGGTGTGCAGGCTGCTGGAGGCTACCTATGGCTACTCATATTCCTCTGCATCATCACCACCGCAGGTGCATTCGGACAGAGCAAGCTGCTCATTCCCATGGACCTTCAGCAGACGGATCACCTCAAGGCCTACGGTATTGCCTACTGGACGTTGACAAAGAATATCGAAGTCGATTGGCTCCTGAACTACCGCGGCGGATCATTCCTGATCGATGCCAACCCCGTCGTGGCGACTGAGTGCCGCGTGCGGGGAGTAGGATTCGAAGAGCTTTCCGGTTCACAGGCGTCACAGTTGTATGCAGAGGTGCAGCGGGAGGACAACAATATGGATGTTGTCCGTCTGGAAAAAGCCCCCAAGGTTGCTGTGTATGTCCCCCCCGGATTCCAGCCATGGGATGATGCAGTCACGCTCGCGCTCGAGTATGCGGAAATCAAATATGACAAGCTCTGGGACAAAGAGGTCCTGGAAGGCAAGCTGTATGAGTATGACTGGCTGCACCTTCACCATGAGGATTTTACAGGACAGTATGGAAAGTTCTATGCATCGTTTGCCGGGGCGAGCTGGTACATCGAGCAGCAGGTGATGCAGGAGAAGGAAGCAACGAGGCTGGGGTTCAAGAAAGTGTCCGAGTTGAAGAAAACTGTCGTCCGCGGCATCAGGGATTTCGTGGCGAACGGCGGCTTTCTGTTTGCCATGTGCTCGGCAACGGATACGTATGATATCGCACTTGCCGCCGAGGCCACAGACATTTGTGATGTCATGTACGACGGCGATCCGCCGGATCCGGACGCGCAGTCGCGGCTCGACTTCTCCAAGTGTTTCGCGTTTACTGACTTCACACTGGAACGGAACCCGTTGCGCTACGAGTATTCGGACATTGATCAACCGCCGAGCGATCTGCTTGCGATGCAGAATCCCGAGACGGACTATTTCACGCTGTTTGAATTCTCGGCGAAGTTCGATCCTGTGCCGACCATGCTCACCCAGAACCATGTGAATGTGCTCAAGGGGTTTCTGGGACAGACAACGAACTTCAAGAAGAATCTGATCAAAAAGTCTGTGGTCTTACTTGCAGAGCGGGAGGGAATGGATCAGGTGCGGTATCTCCATGGGAATTATGGCCGGGGGACATTCACATTTTATGGCGGGCATGATCCCGAGGACTATCAACATGCCGTGGGGGATCCCCCGACGGATCTTGCGCTGCACAAGAATTCCCCGGGATACCGTTTGATACTCAATAATATCCTCTTCCCCGCTGCGAAGAAGAAGCAGCAGAAGACCTGAGTGACGATTCCACATGTCCGCACGCAAGCAGCATACAGTCATGCATTTCTCACCACATCAGGAGGTTCCATGCGTTCCTTCGCACTTGTGATCGTACTGTTGGTATCAGTAACCGCTTTCGGGCAGGGCCTTGGCGGACTGGCCCCCTCGGTGAACTTTGGCGCGCATGTGAACTTCATGAACGCCAATATCCCGGGTCCCCAGATCAACGGAGCGACCGCGCTGAAAGATGTATATGGTGCTGGGTTTGGCGGAGGAATCCACCTCGACGTCGCGCTGGCCATGGTGAGCTTCAGAGTGTCGGGTGACTATCTTTCCTTCTCGCCAGACAACGACAAGTACCGTTCGGGGCTTGAGGGGATCATCGGCACGGCCGCGGGGCAGTTCAGCGTCTCCGGCGGCGGCATTACGATGTGGAGCGGCAACCTCAACGCCAAGATGGCGATTCTTCCGTTGCCGATCATCAAACCGTATCTCACTGCCGGTGTCGGTCTCGCCCGTCTCAGCGTTGACGAAGCGAAAGTGATGCAGGGAGGTGTTGCTACGAAGGCTTATCCCGGATTCTCCTCCGATACAAAGACGGCGTGGAACATCGGTGCAGGAGTTGATCTGTCCGTAGGTGTCACGCTCTTCCTGGAGGTCAAGCACATGTGGATCGTCACGGATCCGGAGACCAGCACGCTCATTCCGGTGACGATTGGTGTGACGTTCTAGCCAGCCACGGAGCGTCCTCCAGCACGGCGGGTAAATCCAGGACCGGTCCGCCCGGTGGATTGATGTGTCCCGGTAGAACGGTGTTTCGAAAAGTGAAAGGGCTGTCTCGGAAGTTTCGAGGCAGCCCTTTTGAATAAGCGAAACCGTGTCTGTGATCCGGTTTAGGAGGCGTCCGCCGGGATAGAGATTGGGTTCGAAGGATTCTCGATGTGCGGCAGATTTGAGGCTCGCAGTGTACTCAATACGTTGAGTAAATTTACTCAGTGCGTTGAGCAAAGCGGATGCACGGTACGATCGGTTTGAAGTTCGTTCCACAATTGCTTCACGCCTTGTTGCTCGAGTGCAGACAGGCGCTGCCCTCCTTCAGGCAGCAGCAGGCGACGCACCCCTTCCAGCACGCGCGTCTCGTGGCCGGCCGGCAGAACAGCCAGCAGTCGACGACCATTTCGCACAAGACGGGCCTCTCCGGCGATCTGTCCGTACAGCATGACAAGCGGCAGAACGCAGTTCAACAGAATCGCATCGACCCGCGCCCGGCCAATCGACGCACCAAGCCCCGACACTCCACCTCGAAAGTGCAGATGATGCCGCCAGTATCCGTCGGGTTCGACACGGAAGAAACATCGAAGAAGAGTCAACTGCTTGCGCGGTGGAAGGGCACGTAGCTTTACAACTGCCCGCATCTGCGCGAATCCACTTTCTTCAAACAAGCCAGGAAGAAGAAAGACGAATGCAGCCAGCCGCGCCGTGGGGAAGTTGGCCGGACGGAGCCGAAAGAAAAGCCAGTCGGCTGCATGAAGACGCGGCAGCATGACCCCTTGCTGCAGAATCCCCCACGTATCGCGCAGACGCCGGAGATACCGCCTGCTCTCCCTGTCCCGTGATCCCCGCGGCGGTGGAAGCAGCCCGGCAGAGCCGAACAACAGGGCCATCATGCGATGCGTGTCTTTGAGCCCCATTCCGCGCAGCATGGAAAGGGGAACGTTGCGCGCAAGCGAGAGAAACGCCTCTGTGTTCCGGGAATACCCGAGTGCCTCCAGGAAGCCTTCGTACAAGATCTGTTCCCACGCGGACTCTCTCTTCAGCTCACGCTGTGTCCATGAGGGGAGTGAAAGCGGAATTTCATCGGGATGCCCTTCGTAGTATGCCTGGGGTTCACAGAGCACCCCTTCTTCTTCTGCAAGTATCTGTTGCAGGCGGTGCTCAAGACGCTGCATTCTGTTCTGAATGCGCTGCATACCCTTGCGTCTCAAGAGAGCACGGGGATCCCTCGATCGGTTCAGACGTAGAAGAATGGTATTGCAGATACACCACCTCAGCCGGTAATCGGGCGGCGCCCATTCATGACCGCCCTGCACCCGTGCGTGAGTACCTTGTACTCCCCCGCGGTTGCCCGGCATGCACTCGTGGTTGCCTTGCGCGTTTTCGCGGTTGCCCTGCACATGTGTGAGAGTCCCCTGCATTCGCCCGCGGTTGTCCGGATTCCATCGGTGGCCGCACATCATCCGTTGACGGTCGCCTCGCGGCTGCAGGTCGTCACCCCCCCTCTTTCTGAGATCAATCTGCCGGGCTATGGCTGAAAGATCCGGGAAATTCCGGTTCAGAATCAGAAGGGGGATGGCGCGGCGTGATCTGGTGCGAACAGGCTTTGAAGTCCGCGGGCAGGATTCAACGACGTGGAGAACAACGCGGTTGTAGTGCGGATCGGTGTTGTGATGATGCGCATACCAGGCGTCCGGAGACCCATGGATCTCGACATCTCCCCGGAATGTGCGCGTGCCAATCCGGACGAGGGCGTTGAGGAAATCAGGACCGGCATTCTCATTGAGCGCGCCGCTCTCAATGACACAGAGCGGCAGACCGGTGCTGGTTGTGAGATGTGTCCTGCTGTTGATGCGGGTTTCCCAGATTCGGCGAAGCACCTCTTCCGGAAGACCCGCCATCTACACGAAGTACTCCTCCCGGCAGACGTTGATCTCATCGCGGAGCGAGAGGGCTGCGGCACGAGCGGCATCTGCGAAGTCTTCTCCGGATGAAGCGTACAGCACGCTCCGCGCAGCGGTCAGGAGCGCAAGAAAGCCGGAAGCATCGCAGCCGTAGCGCACCGCCTTACGGAGATCTCCGCCCTGGGCGCCGATGCCGGGTATCAGGATGGGCAGAGTTAGCGCAAGTGCACGGATGGTCTTGAGTTGAGCAGGCCTGGTGGCACCGACAACCAGTCCGAAGTTGCCTGCGGTGTTCCATTTCTTTACGCGACGGATCACATGCTCGTAGAGCGGCTTGCCCTGAACCTTCAGATACTGGAAGTCCTTTGCACCGGGGTTCGACGTCAGTGCCAGCACAAACACACCCCGTTCGGCATTCCGGGCAAATGGCTGCAGGGAGTCGAATCCCATGTACGGATGAACCGTTGACGCATCAAAGTTGAAATCCTCAAGAATGGACCGGGCATACATCTCGGAGGAATTCCCGATATCCCCGCGTTTTCCGTCGGCAATCGTGATAACACTCTTCGGAATGAGCGCAAGCGTCGCTCTCAGGGCCTGCCACCCCTTTTCGCCTAGGGCTTCGTAGAATGCCAGGTTCATCTTGTAGGCGCACACCAGGTCATGTGTCGACTCAACGATGCGGCGGTTGAACTCCGCCACCGGGTTCTCGTTCTGATGCAGAAACTGGGGGATCTTGCGAGGGTCGGGATCCAGTCCGACACACACAAGGGAGTTCTGGGCATTCTGGCTGGCCCGCAGGCGTTCGGTGAAGTTCATGGGCGTTCTATGTGATATACTCGTGGTGGGGTGACTTTACGATGTCAGGCATGATGTATGGGGATGTCACGTCTGTGTCGCTTGCTTTGGTCCCCGCATTCTGCGATGCTGCAGCTGGCTAGCCGGATGCTGCCCCTCCCTTTCCGAAGGCTGACTCTGGTTCGCCGAAGGTCGTTTCCTTTTGCGCGCACCCCCGGACAAGCAGTCACCGGCTCGTTCAATGACCTGCCGTTGGGCTGTCGTTCTCCGGCCCTAGCAGGATGGCCGTTCATGATCCTTTGGTTGCCTTCTCCGGCTGCACGTACTGCGCCTTTGCCTCCTCCGACAGCACTTCGTTCATCGAGCCCGTCCGGTACCCCTGAAGATCAACGGTCACATATGTGAAGCCAAGACTCTTCAGATATGCTACAAGCTGCTGACGGAGCGGTTCCTCCACGAGACGCGGGAGTTCCTGCGGGCCAACTTCTATCCGCGCGGTGCTTGTATCATGGAACCGAACGCGGAAGAACCTGAATCCCCGCTCACGCAAAAATGTCTCCGCTGCATCCACACGGACGAGGTTCTCCCGGGTTATTCCAACGCCGTACGGGAAACGTGAAGAAAGACATGCGAACGCAGGCTTGTCCCATGTCGGCAGCTCGAGGTGGCGCGAAATTTCCCGCACATCGGCCTTGCTGAGTCCCGCTTCCAAAAGAGGCGAGCGTACGTTTTGCTCGTCGCGTGCCCGCATGCCGGGCCGAAAGTCGCCCAGGTCGTCCGTAATCGTTCCGTCTGCAATCCAGGGGATCTTCTCCCGTTCAGCGATTTCCTGCAACTTTGAAAAGAGTTCTGTCTTGCAGTAATAACACCGGTCGGGAGGATTCTCTTTAAACTTGAGGACGTCAGTTTCTTCCGTGCGGACAATTTCGAAGCGGGTACCCATCTGCTGCGCCAGGGCAACGGCCTCTTCGAATTCCTTCGTGGGATACGTCTCCGATTGCCCGATCACCGCCAGGGCCTTCGGCCCGAGCACGGTTGTGGCAACCTTGAGAAGAAGTGTGCTGTCCACCCCGCCGGAATACCCGATGACCACACTTTCCATTTCTTTGAGGATCGCGTTCAATCGGGAATATCTGTCTGCAATCGCTCCTTCAAGCATCACCATGACTCTCCTGTGAATACAAAACGATCTCACCCTCAAGCATCACCATTGTTCTCCCGCGGATACAAAACGACCTCGCCCTGCATCTGCAGAGCAAGGTCCCTGTCCATGCAACATTCCTGCCCTACTTGCGCAGCAGGTTCTTGAATTCTTTGATAGACCGCACGCCGGGAAATTCCCGTTCAAAGTCCTTGCGCTTCTGTGGACTGAGTGTGAAAGAGGTCTTGAGCGACTCCACTGCGTCGAAGGTGCGGTTAAGCACCAGCAACACTTTTGCCCGGAGGTAGAACGCATCTGCGGAGTGAGAGTTGGCTTCGATGGACTGGTCAAAGGCCTTGAGTGCCTGGCGGAAATAGCCCAGCTCAAAGAGCGTTTCGCCGTAGTCCAGCCACGCCTCGAAGTTCTTCGGTTCAAGGCGTGTGACCATCCGGTAGCTGACCAGCGATTCCCGGACCTTCCCCATGTTATACAGCAGATCGGCCTTCGCGTACCAGAGTTCCGGATAGTCCCGGCAGATCTCGATTGCCTTGTTGTAGTCGGCCAGCGCCTTCCGGTTGTCTTCCAGCGCATCGTAACAGCTTCCCCGCCCGAAATAGGATTCGTAGTGTGTGGGGTCAAGTCTGACCGACTGCGAGAAGCACTGGATGGCATCCCGGTATTCACCCAGCTCCTCGAAGGCATTGCCGAGGTTATGCCAGGCCGGGAGGTCTTTCGGCTCGAGGCGCAGAGTTTCCCGGTAGCTCAGCACCGCATCATGCAGGCGGCCGAGATTCGCGTAGGCATTGCCCTTGTTGTACCAGGCGGCGGGGAAGCCTTCATGGATCGCCAGGGCGAGATCGTAGCTTTCAAGGGCTTTGTGGTACTGGCCGATGCGGCTCAGCACGATCCCTCTGTTGTACCAGGCGTTATAATTGTAAGGATCCCGGTCCAGGTGTTCGTCATAGCACCGGAGCGAATCTTCAAGCTGATCCAGGTAGTCGTAGCAGTATCCGAGTTCATACCAGGCTTCCCGGTGGTCGGGGTCACCCTCCAGTATGAACTGGAAGATCTGGGCGGCCTCTTCGTATTTCTCCATCTTCTCGAGTGTCACGGCCTTGTTAAACAGTGCGTCTTCATGGGCCGGTTCTATCTCGAGTGCGCGTTCGAAGCTGCCCAGGGCCTCCTCAAGCCGTCCCAGGTCATCGAACGTGATGCCGCGGTTAACAAGGATTTCGGGGTCCACGGGGTTCAGGCCAAGCGCAGTCTCGAGGGCCGCGAGGGCCTCTTCGTACCTGTAGAGGTTGCTCAGAACGAGCCCCTTCTTCTGCCAGGCGTCCGCGCTGTACGGGACAAAGGTGAGGAGCCGTTCCACCATCCGGAGCGCTTCGTCGTACCGCTCATGATCGAAGAAATAGTTCACCAGCTCCTCCAGCGCTTCGATGCTGGTGATCTCGGAGGCGCTGTCGCCGTACAGGTCCTTGAATTTCTTCAATTCATCTTCAAAGCGGTCCCGTTTCCCCTCTTCGCCGTCCTCGTCATCGAAACCGCTGAAATCCAGTTTGCTCATTACTGCTCCGTTGGACCCTCGTTCAACCTCAATAAATCAAAAAAGCGGGGGAAGTCAAGCGATTGATTTTGAGGGGGGTAGACCGTATATTTGTACCTTGGTTTTCAATGATTTCTGCTAATATTGACAGGGTGCGGGAAAGGATTGCGGCCGCCTGCATGCGTGCTGGCCGCCGGCCGGAGGATGTCACTCTCGTGGCGGTGACCAAGACGTTCCCGCCCGACCGGGTCCGCGAAGCCGTCAGGGCTGGGGTCTGCGATATCGGGGAGAATTACGTTCAGGAGCTGCTGTCCAAGCGCGAGGCGCTTGCGGAAGAGCCTGTGCGGTGGCACTTTATCGGGCACCTGCAGTCGAACAAGGTCCGGTATCTTGCTGACTGGGTGACGATGGTACAGGCGCTGGAAAGTGTATCGCTTGCGCGGGAACTCGATGCCCGCGCCGCACGGGCGGGTCGCACGATCGACGCTCTTGTAGAGGTCAATACAACCGGTGAGGCGTCGAAATATGGCGTTGCCCCGGATCAGGTCCTCCCCTTTGTCCGGTCACTGGAGGAGTTCAAGGGAATTCGCATACGCGGGTTGATGACGATCGGACCGTTTCTCCCGGATCCGGAAGGATCACGGCCGATGTTCCGGCTTCTCCGTGAACTCCGGGAGACCCTGAGTCGCCACCGCCAGCAGAACCTGGACCCCGTCCACCTTTCGATGGGAATGACCGGAGACTTTGAAGTGGCAATTGAGGAAGGCGCGACGCTGCTCAGAATCGGCACCGCGTTGTTTGGCTCCCGGCCCAGAAAGAGCTGAGGGGATATCCCGGTACACCGGAGAATGATACTATGAAACTGACACCACTCGACATCCGCAGGCAGGAATTCAAACGCGTCATGCGCGGTTATGACCCCGTGGAAATCGACACGTTCATGGAGATGACTGCAAACGAGTTTGAAGAACTGCTGAAATCACAAAAAGATATGCGCGACCGGGTCATTGA
>Ga0316603_10000477_pt1 | contig 20232 bp, 16 predicted proteins | sample OWC_soil_day10_n_FD_207649 | JGI IMG/M metagenome (GOLD analysis project Ga0316603, IMG submission 207649) | Wetland soil microbial communities from Old Woman Creek delta, Ohio, United States - OWC_soil_day10_noCT | ecosystem: Environmental > Terrestrial > Soil > Wetlands | place: USA: Ohio... | reverse complement strand
CATAGAATCCTTCCGCGTCGTAGGGTGTGTCGAGCACGACGGTGCGCGGGGTCAGTTCACCTCTCTCGATCTGCAGCGCATAGAGGAACGGCTTCAGGGTTGAGCCGGGAGAACGGGACGCCATCACTGCATCAACCTGTCCGTGGGCGGCATGGTCCTCGAATTCCTCCGAACCGGCGTATGCCCGGACGGCACCCGTGGCGTTTTCAATGACCACAACCGCACCGTTCTGCACGCCCAGCTGTTTCCAGGGACGCAGATGGTTGCTGAGAAGTGTTTCCACCCGTTGCTGCACGTCCAGGTCGAGCGTGCTGTGGACATTCGCCCCATCCGGCACCTGACGGAGAACGCGCAACGCAAAGTGCGGGGCATGGCGGGGAGGCACTGTGCGGACCGTCGAAGCGGGTGTCGACCAGATGGTGACAGAATCTTCGTGCGTCAGAAGGCCCTCTTCGATCCATCGTCCCGCCCGGCGCCGGCGTTCCGCCAGAAGCCGGTCGCCCCCGCGATCGGGTCTTAACGCGTTCGGGTTGTTCGGGATCAGAATCAGATCCAGGAGCTGTGCGATGTTCAAGCGTTCGAGGGGAGTCTGATAGTACAATAATGACGCCGATGCAAGCCCTTCGATGTTCCCCCCCAGCGGGATCATCGAAAAGTACATCTCGAGTAGTTCGTCTTTGCTGTAGATCCACTCGAGCTGGAGTGCCCGGACCGCCTCCAGCACCTTGTTCGTGATCGTCCGTTCCTTCGGCTCCAGCATGCGCGCCAGCTGCATGGTAATGGTCGACGCGCCGGAAACCCTCTGTCCGGTTGAGATGTTCTGCACGGCGGCACGGACAAGCGAAAAGGGATTCACCCCGGGATGGTAGTAGAACCAGCGGTCTTCTTTTTCGAGAACAATCCTCTTGAGACGTGCGGGAATTTCATCGGGAGATGTCTTGAGCCGCCATACCCCATCGACGGCCCTGAAGGCGTGAACAAAGCGCCCCTGCCGGTCTTCGATCTTGAGAGAGTACGGCCTGGGCGGGGGAACCGGGAACAGAATCCACAGAAGCCACACCAGCAGCCCGCAACCGATAAGCAGCGCGGCCACTGCAGCAAAGGAGCGAGGGAACGTCACCTGCATGGACGTCTCACATGTTCTCGCCCCTGCGGATGGTCCAGAAATCGTCAGAGAGGTTCCGGTCCTCCAGATATCCGTACGGCATCCAGAAGTACCCCTGTGTTCCCCACCGGATTCCCCAGGAATTGCGCACGAGAAAACGATGTGTCTGCACCTCATAGCCGACGGCCATGACCGCGTGTCCACCCAGCAAACGCTCTTCAGGTCCGGGCATGACCGCTATGCCCGTCTTCGCAACGTCGCCCGCCTCGAAGCTTTCATAGACAGAAAACCCGAACACGAACGGATACCCGTCGGCAAGACACGCAAGCATTTCGTCAACCGTAACGATGCGTTCATACAACGTGATCTGGTGGTCGAGGCCTTCAGCGTAGCAGATCTTCGTCGGTTTCCTGGTGAAGCGTGTGATAACGTGCGGCCACTTCTTTTCTGAACAGACCCCCAGTTTTGCGAGCGTCTTGATGCCGTCGCGCAGAGTCGCTCCGGAGTCCCACCGCGTCGTCCCAATCAGCGCGCGCTCATTATAATAGACGAAGAGCCGGCTGAGGTCCTTGAAGGCAACCCCGTCTTTCACCTCAAGGTACTCCATTGCACCTACCAGCGCCTGCGCGGTGCAACTGCCGAGGGCTCCCTGATCTTCCACGGGAGAGCAGTGCGTGCGCAAATCCACAGAACCAGGCAGAGCTGGCGGTACCGGATGGCGGACGCTGTACAGATAGTCGCGCTGATCCGGCAGATCGGGCAACCATCCATAGAAGTGGCGGCGGGGAATGCGACGGGAACTGGGGCGGGGACGTGTACGGGGACGCGAACGGGGACGCCTGGCCATGATGCCCTCCGGAGTGTTTCACGAATATAGGTAAGGGGAGAAGTGAAGTCAATACAACAACGTCGGACTCAATTTCTCAACGAGGAGTTTGTACAACGCTGTTCCTGTTACTCATGAATGACCGAGTCAAAGTGCATTCGTTGCCTCATTCGGAAAATCGAGTCGAACGGCGATTCTTGTTGCTCATTGAAGAATCGAGTACAAAGTGATTTTGCACTTCTGCCCCTTTCTCAGTAGTTTGGACGAAGATAATCGCATTGCACGCACAGCTCACCATCACACATGACTCTTCTTCCCCGACCCGTTCTTGAACGTGCCCGGTCGCTCTTTCCATATCTGACCGGCGGCAGAATCTACCTCAACCATGCGGCGACAAGTCCGCTTTCGACCAGGGTGATGGATGTCCTGTCCGCCCACCTGCACGACCGCATGACCGGCGGCATTGATACGTACGAGGTGGACATTGCGATGGTGAAGTCGTGGAGGCAGGCGGTGCAACGGATGATCAATGCGGAAGGACCCGAGCGGGTCGCATTCCAGATGAACACGTCCGATGCGCTGAACATTGTGGCTGCCGGGCTCCCGTGGCATGCCGGTGATCACATTCTGCTCAATGATGCGGAATTCCCCGCTAACCTCCATCCCTTTCTCCATCTCCGGAGGCACGGGGTGGTGGTGGATATCCTTCGCGTTCACAATGGCATCGTGACGCCCGAACAGATCGCGGACGCCCTTACGCCCACGACACGCCTTCTCTCACTGAGTGCGGTCCAGTTTCTTTCGGGATACCGGGCGGATCTTCAGGAGATCGGAGAGCTGTGCAGATCGCGCGGTGTGATATTCGTTGTGGACGGCATCCAGGCCGTCGGTGCAGTGCCGCTCGACGTCCAGGCTTTGCATATTGACGCGCTGGCGGCGGGTGCGCAGAAATGGCAGATGGCACCTCAGGGGACGGGATTTCTCTATGTGACCGAAGCGCTTCAGGAACGCATCCAGCCGCAGTATGCGGGCTGGCTTTCGGTCGCGTCGCCCTGGGATTTCCGTCTGCTGGACCAACCTCTCGCACGCTCCGCCCGGCGCTACGAGGGGGGGACGCTCAACATTCCGGGCATGTATGGAATGCGGGAATCGATTACCATCCTCGAAGAATTCGGTGCGGACGCTGTCGCTGCACAGATCCACGGCCTGACCGGAATCCTCATGCAGGATCTCTCGGCCATTCCCGGCGTGCATGCTATCACTCCGTCCGACGCCGCCCACCGCGCAGGAATCGTCACCATACAACCGCCTGCAGGACTGAAGTCAGAGGATATTGTCGGCCAGCTTAAAGCCCGGGGGATCACGATTGCGGTACGGGAAGGGTTGCTCCGGTTCTCACCGCACTTCTATAATAGTGAGGAGGAGATGCACCGGACGGCTGAAGAGGTAAAGAGGCTGGTCGGCGCCTCAGCGTAGCACAGGCACTTCCGAAAGGCCGCACGTTCGTTGTAAACGGAAGTATCGGGTCTCTCCACAATCCTGCCCGCGCGGACCTGGCTCCGAAGCGACACGGCCGGATCTCTGCACAACCCCGTCACCACGAACCTGCCTTCGAAGCCCCCAGAGCAGTGTGTCCTACTTCCTCCGCACGACAATGAGCACGACGCCCACAACGATGATGAGCGCTGCAATCATCATCCGCCCCGTCATCTCCTCCCCGCCAAGGGTCCAGCCCAGAATCACGGCGATCACCGGGTTCACAAAGGCGTAGGTGGATACGCGTGCCGGGGTAGAGACGCGGAGGAGCCAGACGTATGCGGTGAATCCCACCAGTGAGCCGAAGAGAAAGAGGTATCCCAGCGCTAAGACCGACTTCATCGTCACAGAATCGGAGTCGATGCGGAAAGGCTCTCCCAGTATCAGGCTCAGGACAAGGAGCAGTCCCCCTCCGGCCAGCATTTCAATCGCAGTCGCCATGAACGGTGAAGCCGGCAACGGCACACGCCGCGAATAGAGCGATCCTCCTGCCCAGGACACCGTGGCTATCATCAGCACCAGAATCCCGCTGATGGAGAATCCTCCCCCTTCAAGAATCCGGTCCGGTCCAACCAGAAGCACTACGCCGCAAAGTCCCACAGCCAGACCCAGTGCAGTCTGCCGCGTCGGTTTGCCCCCGTCAAACAGCAGCCAGTCCAGCACGACGAACCACAACGGTGATGTGCCGATCAGCAGTGCAGTCACGCCTGAAGGGATGCTGAGTTCCGCCCAGGTCACACCGCCATTGCCGACAAGCAGCAGCAATCCGCCGATGATCGCTGCCGATCGCCACTGAGCGAGCGTGGGAAGGGGTGCCCCCCGGCGGCGTTCCACGAAGAACAAGAGTGATCCGGCGAGGACAAACCGGATTCCTGCCATCAGAAATGGAGGTATCGTCTCCACGCCGAACCGTATGGCGAGGTATGTCGATCCCCAGATGATGTAGATCGCCAGAAAGGCTGTGATTACCTTGAGGCGGGATGGATGCGATGCGGTGTCGGATGCCGATATAATGGGAGAGACTCCGCTGCTGCGCTGCTGTTTGCCGGCACAGAATGCTGCAGGCAGAACGACACAGCGAATGCCGTCCTGCCTGCAGATTCCCTGGGTTCTACATTGTGAAGGTGACTATCTACTTGTCTGGATTCAGAATCTTGCCGATCCGGTACCTGCAATCCTGCAAATGCGCCCGCACTTCCCGGTCCGCAGTCCGGGAGAGGGCCCGCGCGACAGCGGTATCCAGGTCCTGCAGTTCGGCGCGCATGATTGCCCGCGCCTCGCCCGGCAGAGGCGAACTGAACATCATCATTATGCCCACAGGCATGCCGGCGGGAAGAGCGGGAGCCGGCGCGGGGTTCAGCTTCGCGTTGAACACGTCCAGGTAGGCGCGTTGCAGATTGCGGCGGTAGACATCCGTCGACACCCGTCCCGCATTCAGCTCGCTCCAGATGCCGGACCGCAGGTCCGCCATCATCTCGCTCACCTTGTACGGCTTTGCGGCTGTTCCGGGAAACGCCTGGATGTTGACCATTCGTGCAAGACGGCCGTTGTCCAGCAGCGTGGAGAGCACGCTGCGCTGTCCCTGCAGAATGCGTTCAGCAGTTCCGCTGGGTTCGATCAATGTGAGGATTCCGGGCTTGAGGATCTCTGTCGGCGTGCGGAATGCATCACTTGTCAGGAGCGCCATCGCTTCCTTCTGCTTCTCGCGCGGGACCGGATCGTACACGACTCCCTCCTGTCCGGCCACCCGCCGGGTGCGCGTCACGCCGCCCACAACGTTCGCGACATGCCCGAGTTCCCGGTTCCGTTGACCGATCAGCTCCCCATAGAGTTCGCGGAGCAGGCTGTAGTCTTCGCCCTGTTTGGTCGTAGCCGGCAGGAGAAAGTCTGTAATGCGCGCGATGTTCTTCAGGCCGTAGCGCGTGGCAGCGACAGCGTCCGCTCCCAGATCTTCGGTCTGCGCCGTCGGATCAATGCCATCGGCGTCGCCAAACCGGAGGAACGGTTCCGTCTCCTGGCGTGCCGCAATGGCATTGAGCCTGGCGCGCTCGTCATCCGGTGTGTTCGCGCCGATGAACGGACGGTAGCCCCACTCGGTGGCAAACATGTCATACGGACCGATAATGGGGATCAGTTTGGCGCCGTCGCCGGGTTGCGCTACATAATTGAATCGCCCATAATCCATGATGGAGGCTTCGGTGCCGTACTGTTGCGTGAATGTCCGGCTTCGCAGGCTGTCCACCGGATACATCGATGTGGCTTTCATGTTGTGCGGGAAGCCCAGGGAATGCCCTACTTCATGGGCGGCAATATAGAGGAGCAATTCACCCATGAGATCATCGGGAAGAGGCAGCTTCTGCGCACGGCTGTCAACGGCGCCGGCCTGTACCACATACCAGTTCCGTGCCAGGCTCATGACATTGTGGTAGAATCCGACATCCGCATCCAGGATTTCCCCGGAGCGAGGATCGGAGATGTGCGGGCCGTAGGCATTCTGGATTTCCGAGGGGAGCCAGCGGATTGTCGCATATCGGGCATCCTCAGAGCTCCAGTCGGGATCTTCTTTGACGGAGGGGGGATCTTTGGCAAGAATGGCGTTTTTGAATCCGGCTTTTTCGAACGCCTTCTGCCACGACTCGATTCCCTTCTTGAGGTACGGCCGCCACTTGTCCGGCACCCCGCGGTCGACGTAGAAAACGATCGGCTTCACCGGTTCAACCAACTCGCCCCGGAGGAATGCCGCAGTGTCTTTCGGCTCGAGCCGCCAGCGGGAAATGTAACGCCGGCGCTCTGCCCGGTGGCCGTCATAGCCGTAATCATACACCTGTCCGGCAAAGAAACTCACGCGCTCATCGTACAACCGTGGCATCATCGGCTTTTCCGGAAGGCGCACCATGGAGTGATGCAGCAGCACGCTGATCGTGCTGAGCGCATTGCCGAGCGGGACCTGTCCCGCATCATACGTGACCGTCACACGGGTTTCGATGTTGTCCGGGAACGACCGCACGCTTTCAATGAACGTGCGCTTGGGATCGACCCGGCGGATTTTCAACTGCTCGCGTGCCCGGCGGTCCATTCCCATCTCCGTCATGTCGGAGACATAGAGATCCGTGGCATCGATGACAAGTGCACTTGAGTCCTTGTTGAATGCCTGGACATCGAACACCATCAGGATGGGAGCATAGCTTGCCTTTTCCACAGCGTAGTAGACCGGCAGAGAATCCTGCGCGACCGATGCATACAGGATGCTCCGGAGAATCACCCGCTCGCCCGACCGTTCCCACCGGACGACCTGGTAGTTGAGGTTATCGCCGCCGTACCCCACACCCGGCTGGCTCTTCGCCTGTGACGTCACGAGGAGATACTCTTTCCCGAATTCCCTGGAGGGAATCTCGTAATAGAGTTTCTGCTTGATCCGGTGGGCGATGAACATCCCCGTGTCGGATTTTGCCTCCTTGGTGATCACTTCCGCATAGGGCTTGGGACCCTCTTTCTTTTCCGGCGGCTTCGGAGGTCCGGCAGCACTCACATCAGACGGTTTGCTGGCTCCGCATCCTGCGAGAAGCAGTGCAGCAACAATGGCCAGAGCGATGTTTTTCATCCTCAGCGACTCCCTCATGTTGTGGACACTGTGGTTATTCTTCGGCTAGCAGCAATTCCCTCGCACTCGCGAGATCCGCTTTCTGCGCCTTGGAGAGCACGGGATAGCTCAGGTTCATCGACTCGAGCGCCGAGTTGATAATCTCCGCGACCAGTGCGCGCGTGTACCACTTCCGGTCTGCGGGAATGACATACCAGGGTGCCCATGCGGTGCTGGTTTTCTCAAGCATCTCCTCATACGCATCCATGTAGTCCTTCCAGAAACCGCGCTCCTTGACATCTGCCACCGAGAATTTCCAGTTCTTCTCCGGCATCTCGATCCGTTCAAGGAAGCGCTCTTTCTGTTCTTTCTTGGAGACATGGAGAAAGAACTTGAGGATCGTCACGCCATTCCGTTCGAGATAGCGTTCCACGGCATTGATGTCTTCGTACCGGTGTTTCCAGATCGAGTCTTCCATGGTCTTCTCCGGCAGCCGCTGTCCCTTGAGGAACTCCGGGTGGACGCGCACCACCAGCACTTCTTCGTAGTAGGAGCGGTTGAAGATGCCGATCCTTCCCCGCTCCGGAAGCGCCTTCAGGCAGCGCCAGAGGAAATCATGGTCCAGCTCCTCCGCAGAGGGAGACTTGAAACTGAACACCTGGCACCCCTGCGGATTGATGCCGGACATGACATGCTTGATCACACTGTCCTTGCCTGCGGCATCCATGGCCTGGAAAATCAGGAGCAGAGAACGGGAATTCTGGGCATAGAGCACATCCTGCAGTTCAGCCAGATGCTCCACATCTTTCTGCAGATCCCCGGCTGCGTCCGTTTTGTCTTTGTACGAACCGGTGTCCCGTGTGTCATAGTCCTTCAGGGACACTTTCTTTCCGCTTTCAACGCGATACTTGTCAATGTTCATTGTTGCCTCCCTGAATCACACTTGTCGTTCTCGGTCGTCTCTCTCCAGCATAGCCCTGCGCACCACTCGTCTCTAGTTCTCCCGCACGCTTTTGTTCTTCCCCCGTCTGGCAGACGCGCCTTTCTCCATGTCTTTGCGCTTCGATCGTTTCTCCGCGGCTTCTTCTTCTCTCATCATCATAATGATCTTGCTGACAACCATATCGATGGCCACGATGTTCTGTGCACCGCGGGGGATAATGACATCGGCCCAGTGCTTGCTGGGTTCAACGAATTCCAGATGCATTGGTTTCACGGTGGACATATACTGGTGCATCACGGATTCAATGGATCGTCCCCGTTCGAGGATATCGCGGCGGATACGGCGGATCAGCCGCTCGTCCGCGTCGGTATCCACAAATATTTTGATATCCATCAATTCGCGCAGCTCTTTGTCGACGAAAATGAGGATTCCGTCGATGATGATGATCTCGCGCGGGTCCAGCCGCTGTGTGGAGTCGAGCCGCCGGTGTGTGGTGAAGTTGTAGATCGGCTGCTCGATGGAGCGTCCGGCTTTCAGATCTTTGATGTGCCGGATCAGGAGCGGCGTTTCGAGGGAGTCCGGATGGTCGAAATTCACCTGGTCCGGCGTTGCTCCCCCATGCGCACTCAGGTCGCGGTAGTAGGAGTCATGCTGGATGACGACAACCCTCGTGGTATCGAGCCGTTCAAGGATTGCATTCGTAACCGTAGTCTTGCCTGATCCGGTGCCGCCGGCAATGCCAATAACGAGGGGATCCATGGTACACAGTATCCTGTGTGAGGAGGTACAAGGTAGGACAAGATACGAGAAATGCGGGAAAGGTCAAAAGGAGTGCCCGAGCACCCTACTCCACCGCCGCAGAGCCCGCCCGACTTCGGCGGGGGATGTGGATCCGGAAGATTTCTTCTGACGGAGCGAGACGCGCGGATTCAGCACAGTGTAGATGTCCGCTTCAAACTTCTTGTTGATGGCGCGGTACTGCTTCAGGGGAAGGTCCGTGAGCGAACAACGGCGGCCGGCACACTCGCGCACCACGGCACCGGCATGCATGTACGCCGTGCGGAATGCGACACCCTTGCGCACCAGATAGTCGGCGAGCTCGGTCGCCAGCAGAAAGTCGGAGCGGAGTTCCTCTTCGAACCGCGAGGGGATAAACCGTACGGTCTGGAACATCCGGGCCATGATCGACAACGATGCCGCTGTGGTGTCCACGGCATCAAACAGGGGCTCTTTGTCTTCCTGCATGTCCCGGTTGTATGCAAGCGGCAGGCCTTTCATGACGGTCAGGAGCGCCACAAGGTCCCCGTACACGCGTCCCGTCTTCCCGCGCACCAGCTCTGCCATGTCGGGGTTCTGCTTCTGCGGCATGATGCTGCTCCCCGTCGTGAAGGCCTCACCGATCGTGGCAAAGCGCCACTCCTGCGAGACCCAGAGCACCAGATCTTCTGCGAGCCGGCTGAGATGCATCATGGTGAGTGCACACGCAGAAACGCATTCGATCAGCGCATCGCGGTCACTGACAGCATCGATGCTGTTCTCGACGATGCCGTCCAGGCCGAGCAGCCGCGCGGACGCCTCCCGGTCTACCGGAAAAGGAGTGCCTGCAAGTGCCGCTGCTCCCAGCGGCGAACGTGCCGCACGGCGGAGGCAGTCTGCGAACCGGCCACGGTCGCGCTCCAGCATTTCCACGTATGCCAGCAGATGGTGCGCAAGGAGGATCGGCTGCGCACGCTGCAGATGAGTGTAGCCGGGCATGATGACATCACGATAGGCATGGGCTTTGCTTACCAGTACCCGCTGGAGACCGCGAAGGAGAGCGTGCATCTCTTTCATTGTCCTGCGCAGATAGAGCCGTTCGTCAAGCGCAACCTGATCATTCCTGCTCCGGGCGGTATGGAGCATTTTCCCCGTCTCGCCGATTTTTTCTATCAGCCGTGCTTCGATCGCCATGTGGATATCATCGGCGGCCATCCGACCCCCGTCTGCACCGGGTGCCGGAAGGCGCAGACGGCCACTGTCAATCTCCCTGCGGATCTGCTGCAGGGCGGTCCGGATTCTCCGGGCTGCGTTTGCGGGAATGATCTTCTGCTGTGCGAGCATCGTGACATGCGCGATGCTGCCCTCGATATCCTCGCGATACAGCCATTTATCCACCGCCAGGGACGACGAGAAGGCCAGCGCCTCCTTGTTCAGCGGCGCCCGGAACCGGCTCCGCGGTCGCGTCATGCGGCGGTCTCCGCCTGTGCAATCATCTGTGACGGCGCCTCCAGTGCCACGCCGCTTCCGTTTACCTGGTTGAAGGTCTTGACCGGGAGGCCGTAAATCGTGATGAATCCCTTCGATGCCTTGTGGTCAAAGGTGTCTTCTTCCGTGTACGTGGCCAGCTGAGTATTATAGAGCGAGTGCGCGGAGGACCGTCCCGAGATCATGACACTGCCGCGGTAGAGCTTCAGACGCACAAGCCCGCTGACCGGCTTCTGCGTTTCGTTCACAAACGCATCCAGGGCGGTGCGGAGAGGCGTGAACCAGAGGCCATTGTAGACGAGGTTCGCATACTCCGCGGCAAGCTGATGCTTCATGTGAAAAACCGACCTGTCCAGCGTAAGCCGTTCAAGTTCCGTGTGGGCGTAATGCAGGATGGTGGCTGCGGGGGCTTCATAGATTTCGCGCGACTTGATGCCGACAAGCCGGTTCTCCACCAGGTCAAGGCGTCCGACGCCGTGCGCGCCGCCGATCACATTGAGCGAGTGCACGAGCGTCACCGCATCCATGGAGGTTCCATTGAGTGCGACCGGGATTCCCTGCTCGAAGATGATCTCCACGTACTCTGGCTTCGAGGGCGCAAGCTCAGGATCCACCGTCCGCTGGTAGGCATCAGCCGGCGGCTCTACCATCGGATCCTCCAGCACACCGCACTCCACGCTGGTTCCCCAGATGTTCTCGTCGATGGAGTACGGAGTCTTTTTTGTCGCAGAGACGGGGATGCCGTGCTTCTGGGCATAGGCAATTTCCTCTTCTCGCGACTTGAACTCCCACTCGCGGAGAGGAGCGAGTGACACGAGGTCGGGTGCCAGGGCTGCCACGGACACCTCGAACCGCACCTGGTCGTTGCCTTTCCCGGTGCACCCGTGTGCGACCATCGTCGCTCCTTCTTTGCGGGCGATCTCCACCAGTCCCTTGGCCAGAAGCGGCCTGCCAAGCGATGTGGCCATGACGTAGGCTTTCTCGTACACCGCCCCCGCTTTGAGCGCAGGGAAGACGTACTCTTCCAGGAATTCCTTCTTCAGGTCGCTGACGTACGCGCGTGTGGCGCCGGTGGCGATGGCCTTTTCCTTCACGCCGCTCAGCTCCCTGCTGTGGCCGAGATCGCCGGTGAAGGTGATTACCTCGGCATTCTTGTTCTCGATCAACCAGCGCACCATTACCGATGTATCCAGTCCGCCGGAATACGCAACCACAATCCGTTCTTTGCTCATGCCGCTTCCTCAATAAGTATGTGTCTGAGATAGTTCAATACCTGTCGTGTCTTTGCCGTTGTTGCCGGGATGACCAGGAGCGTGTTGTCCCCTGCCACCGTGCCGAGGATATCCGGCGCATTCTGGACATCCACGAATTCGCCCACTGTATGCGCCGCCCCCGGGAGCGTATGGATGACAACGAGGTTCTCATTGGCATCGATGCCCAGGACCTCCGCCCCCACGATGGGCCGGAGGGTGGAGGATTCTGACTGGTGCGGAATCGTGTACTTGGGCACGCCGCCGTTGACGATCCGGGATACGCCGAGTTCCTTCATATCACGCGACAACGTGGCCTGCGTGACGCGGAACGCGCGCTTCCCGAGCTCACGCCGGAGATCTTCCTGCGTTGCGATCGTGCGGAGCGCCAGGATTTCTTTGATTGCGAACTGTCGCGCAGGCTTTGTCATCGGTCAGCTCTGTTCCTGCTGTGTCAATGGACCACTTCCGTGCCGACACCCTCTTTCGTGAAGATTTCAAGAAGCAATGAATGCTTCACGCGGCCGTCGATGATGTGCACCTTGTTTACCCCCGCATCGAGTGCGGAGAATGCCGACCGTATCTTGGGAAGCATCCCGCTGCTGACAATGCCCTCTTCGACCAGGGTCCCTGCACGCGCCCGGTCAAGGGAATGAAGCAGTTCATCATTGACCAGCACACCGGGCACGTCGCTGAGATAGACGAGCTTCTCCGCCTGCAGGGCGGCGGCCACAAATCCTGCCGCCATGTCGGCATTGACATTATACACCTGGCCGTTGGAGTCCACGCCGATCGGTGCGATGACGGGCATGACGTCGTGCGTGAAGAGCAGGTCGAGAAAGGCCGTATTCACACGGATAATCTCCCCCACAAGACCGAGATCCGTTCCATCCTGCAGGTGCTTGTGCACGAGAAGCAGCCCGTTATCCACCCCGCTGAGCCCCACTGCCCCGCCATCATGCTGGTTGATCCGTGCAACGATGTCCTGGTTGGTCTTTCCGCCCAGCACCATCTGGACGACATCCATCATGCCGGAATCAGTGTACCGCTGACCCTCGACGAATTTCGTGGCCAGTCCGAGCTTACCGGCGAGATCGGTGATGTCTTTTCCTCCCCCATGGACAATCACCATGCGGACGCCGATCTTCTTCAGGAGGGTCACGTCCTGCGCGAAGGTCTCCTTCAGCTCTTCATCCACCATCGCGGCCCCGCCGTACTTGATGACGAACGTCTTCTCTTCGTACTCCTGAATGTACGGCAGCGCTTCAATCAGGATTTCCGTCTTGTCGCTGATGCTGATCACAGTTACCTCAGGTTCGGTAGTTTGCGTTGATGGCGACGTATTCCTTCGACAGGTCGCAGGTCCAGAAAAGGGCCGATGCGGTGCCTGCGCCCAGGCTGATCGTGATGACAATATCCTTGCGCGACAGCACGTCCTTGGCCTGCTCTTCGGAGAAATCGATGACATAGTTGCGCTTGAGGATCGGCACGTCGCCGAAGCTGATCTCCACGCGCGCGGGATCGAACGTGATCCCGGCGGTGCCGATGGCGGCGAGGATACGGCCCCAGTTTGCGTCTTCGCCATAGAGTGCCGTCTTGACCAGGCTGGAGTTGGCTACCGCACGTGCGGCCTTTGCGGCATCCGCTTCGGTGGCGGCATCCACCACGCGCAGCTCCACGAACTTCGTTGCGCCTTCGCCATCCATGACAATCATCTTTGCCAGCGCCACGAGAACGTGTTCCAGGGCCTGGGAGAACGGCGCATAGCCGGGATGCTGTTCACTGTCGATCACGGGGTTGTCCGCGCGGCCGTTGGCCAGCACGGCGACCATATCGTTGGTACTCGTATCGCCATCCACGCTGATGCGGTGGAACGACCGCTGCACGGCATTCCGCGTCGCTGTCTCCAGCACAACCGGAGTAATGCGCGCATCGGTCGTAACGAAGGCGAGCATCGTGGCCATGTTGGGGGCGATCATGCCGGACCCTTTGGCCATGCCGCCGACGGTGACTCTGGTTTCACCCACCATGCAGCGGACTGCCGCTTCCTTCGAGAACGTATCGGTGGTCCGGATGGCCTCGGCCGCGCTTGTCCCGTCCGCACCGAGATGCTCTACAGCCACCTGGATCCCCGAAAGGATGAGGTCGATCGGGAGATACTGCCCGATCACACCGGTTGAAGAGACGAGCACTTCATCTTCGGCAATCTTCAGTGCGGCGGCGGTTGTCTTCACCATCGACCAGGCATCTTCCAGCCCGCGATCGCCGGTGCACGCATTTGCGTTGCCGCTGTTAACCACGACCGCCCGCATGACGGACGAACGATTGAGCTGCATGCGGTCCACCACAACCGGTGCGGCGACCACACTGTTCGTCGTGAACATAGCTGCCGTGACAGCCGGCGTATCCGACACGATAAGCGCGAGATCCTTGCGAGCCTTCTTGACGCCGCAATGAATTCCTGCCGCCTGAAAACCAATTGGCGCGGTGACACCTTCCTGGACAATTTCCATGAAAACTCCTGATCCTACTTCAGCAGATGGTGTTCGGGGAATCCGAACATGATGTTCATATTCTGAATGGCCTGGCCCGCCGCACCCTTGACAAGGTTGTCGATCACGGAGATGGCGACCAGCTTGCCGGTGTGCGGTTCCACAAACGTGGCGACGTCGCAGAAGTTCGTGTGAAGCACCGAGCGGATTTCCGGAATGCGTGTCATGAACCGGACGAAGGGCTCAAGGCGATAGTGTGTCGCATAGGTGTCCGCCACGGCCTCCGCGGTTACATGGTGTTTGAGATCCGCATGCACGGTGGTATAAATTCCGCGTGTGATCGGGATGAGATGTGGAATGAACGAAAGCGTGACCGGAGTGTCGGCCACGCGCTCCAGTATGGTCCGGATTTCCGGAATATGTTGATGCGTGCCGATTTTGTAGGCGCGGATGCTTTCATTCACCTCGGAAAAACTCAACTCCAGCGAGCCGCTCCGGCCTGCACCCGAAACACCCGACAGCGAGTTGATCACGATCCCCCGCGTGTCGATGAGGCCTGCCGTGACTGCCGGCAGGAGAGCCAAAAGAGCGCTTGTCGGGTAGCATCCCGGGTTCGCCACAAGCGTTGCCGACCGGATCTGCTCGCGCATCAATTCCGGCAGTCCGTAGACCGCCGTGCCGAGCAGGTCAGGCGCGGTGTGCGGCTTCTTGTAGTAGCGTTCATACATCTCCGCCGTCGGGAGCCGGAGATCGCCGCCGAGATCGATGATCCGGCCGACTTTTCCCTGGAGCTGCGGGATGATTTCCATCGCTTCTCCCGACGGGAGCGCAATGAAGACGCAGTCCAGACCGGCGAAGTCCTCCGGTTGAAATGTCCTGAACGTCAGGGGAACCACGCCGGCCAGAAACGGATGGACATCCTCCACCGGCTTGCCGGCCTGGGTGTGGGCCGTAACATGGACGATCTGCACAGATGACGCGGGGGCGAGGAGGCGGAGCAGCTCTCCACCGGAATATCCTGATGCGCCGACGATGCCAACGCGAAGCGAGGTGCCAGAAAGTTTCGTGTTCATAGGTCTTGCATAAATATACATGATTGTGTATCTTTATGCAAGAACAATTTTCATGAGGAGAGCCCATGAGCCTGTTCACCCGCGAAGCCGGCGCGTTTTTCCATACGTACAAACGCCTCCCCCTGCACATTGTCCGGGGAGAGGGTATGTATCTCTTCACCCCCGAGGGGGAGCGGTACCTGGACATGTTTGCGGGCATTGCCGTGAATGCCCTGGGCCATGCGCACCCGCGCGTCGTCAAGGCGATCGCCGACCAGGCCGCGCGGTACATCCATCTCTCCAACTACTTTGCGCAGGAACCCCAGATCCGGCTGGCAGAGCTCCTGCTCACGTTCTCGGGCTTCGAACGGGTCTTCTTCGCGAACAGCGGGACGGAAGCAATCGAAGGCGCAATCAAGATCGCACGACGGTGGGGAAGCACGCGCGGTAAATCCTCTGTCATCGGATTCAGCAACGCTTTTCACGGCAGGACCCTTGGCGCCCTCTCGATCATGGATCGTCCGTCCTACCGGGAAGGGTTCGGTCCGTTCCTGGAGGGGTGCAGGTCACTTCCGTTCAATGACGCCGGCGCACTGCGCCACGCCGTGGGCCCGGAGACAGCGGCGGTCGTACTGGAGTGCATCCAGGGAGAAGGAGGCATCCGGCCGGTCCACCCCGACTTCGTCAGCACACTCCAGGAGCTCCGCCAGCAGTACCAGTTCCTGGTCATTGCAGACGAGATACAGACCGGGTGCGGACGCACCGGACGCTTTCTCGCATCTGAGCATTTCGCACTTTCTCCAGATCTTGTCACGCTGGCAAAACCCATCGGCGGAGGACTGCCGCTCGGCGCCATCCTGGGCGCGTCATCAGTGGCAGACATACTCCAGCCGGGCATGCACGGCACAACGTTCGGAGGAAATCCCGTTGCGTGTGCGGCGGGCGTGGCCGTCCTCGAGGAATTGAGCGAACAGTCGCTCATGCAGCACGCGGCAGAGATGGGAACACTTTTGTTTTCGCTGCTGCGCGATTGCGTGACGGATTTTCCCCAGCTCTGCAAAGAGGTGCGCGGCCTCGGGCTGATGATCGGACTCGAACTCGCCGGCGAGGCCGAGCCCGTTGTTACCGCCATGCGGGAACGCGGCATCCTGATCAACGGAACGGACAAGTCCGTGCTGCGGTTTGTTCCGCCGCTCATCGTAACGGCTGATGAGATTCACTGGACTGTCCGGGTACTTCGTGAGGTCCTTTCCGGGATTTCCTCTTTTCAGTAAGCCGTTGTCGGATTTGGCAACAGTAGCGTCCCCCAGGAACTGAAAACCCCTCAGTCCGTGCGGATTTCTCTACCCTCTTCTGGCATGGCCATTGCGGTTCTTCAGTCCACGCACACCTTCATGCATCCGGGAGACCTATGTTCCGCATTGTCCGTACCGATGTCCTCGCTCCGACCGTCACCCGATTCGAAATCGAGGCACCGTTCATCGCCCGCAAACGCAAGGCCGGAAATTTTGTCATGGTCCGCCTGGACAATCAGGGTGAACGGATCCCGCTGACCCTCGCCGACAGCAACCCCGCCTCAGGAACGATCACGCTGATCGTGCAGGCCGTCGGGAAGACGACCAAACAGCTCTGTGCAATGAAGGCCGGGGACTCTATCCTCGACGTCGTGGGGCCGCTGGGCACGCCGACCCCAATCGCCATGCATGGCACGGTGGTTTGCGTCGGCGGCGGTGTGGGAACAGCGGAGCTCTACCCCATCGCCCGCGCGCTCAAAGAAGCCGGAAACACCGTCCTCTCGATTGTCGGCGCCCGGTCGCACGACCTTGTGATCCTCGAACCTGAGATGAAGGCGATCTCCGATGCACTGTACGTCACGACTGATGACGGCTCGTACGGAAAGAAGGGATTTGTCACCGATCAGCTCAAAGACCTTCTCGACACCGTGCCTGGCATCGGCGCGGTCTTTGCCATCGGACCACTTCCGATGATGAAGGCCGTCTCCACGCTCACCCGTCCATACAACGTGCACACACTTGTCTCCCTGAACACCATCATGGTTGACGGCACAGGGATGTGCGGCGGCTGCCGCGTGACCATCAACGGCGCGATGAAGTTCGCCTGTGTGGACGGCCCCGAGTTCGACGGTCATTCAGTGGATTTCGATGAGTTGATGATGCGGAACAGGACATATGCGGACCTGGAACGGGTATCAGACCAGAAGCACGCGTGCCGACTTGCCGGCACCACACAGGAGAGTCTCCGATGACGGCCTCGAACCCGTTGAAACCCTCGGAGCGGATGAAGATTCCGCGCCAGGAACCGCTCGAGCAGGATCCGCAGGAGCGCAGCACCAACTTCCTGGAAGTCTCATTTGGCTTTGACATGGACCGGACATTAGTCGAGGCCCAGCGGTGTCTCGACTGCAAAACGCCTTACTGCATCGATGGCTGTCCGGTCGGCATCGACATCCCCGGCTTCATCCGTCTTGTTCTCGAAAAGGATTATGTCGGAGCAGTCCGCAAGATCCGCGAAGCCAACTACCTCCCTGCCATCTGCGGCCGCGTCTGCCCGCAGGAGACGCAGTGCGAAGAAGTATGCGTCCTCGCCAAAAAATTGACCCCTGTGGCCATCGGAAAACTCGAGCGGTTCGTTGCGGACTACGAGATGCGTGAGAAGCTGTTCGAAGCGCCGGTGATCAAGGAACACCGGGACGAAAAGGTCGCCATCGTGGGCTCGGGTCCGGCTGGACTGACATGCGCAGCCGAGCTCGCACAGAAGGGTTACCGGGTCACCATCTTCGAGGCGCTTCACGCCACCGGAGGTGTGCTCCGCTACGGCATCCCTGAATTCCGGCTTCCCAAAGAAATCCTTGACCTCGAAACGGAGCGCATCAAGGCGCTCGGCGTCGAGATCTACACCAACTTCGTGATCGGCCGGACTGCCACCATCGACGAGCTGTTTGACGAGTGGGGGTTCTCCGCGATCTTCCTCGCGACAGGCGCAGGCACCCCGACATTCATGGGTATTCCGGGCGAGAACCTGAGCGGGGTCTATTCCGCAAACGAGTTCCTGACCCGCGTCAACCTGATGGGAGCCTACCGGTTTCCCGACACGGATACTCCCATCCGCATCGGAAAGGAGGTGGCCGTGATCGGCGGCGGGAATACCGCCATGGATGCCGTCCGCACGGCGAAACGGCTGGGCGCTGAAAAGGCGTACCTGATCTACCGCCGTTCACGGCAGGAAATGCCGGCCCGGCAGGAAGAGATCCACCACGCGGAGCAGGAAGGAATACAACTTCTCCTCCTCACAAATCCCACACGCATTATCGGTGACGCTCACAACTGGGTGTCGGCTATCGAGTGCCAGCGGATGGAGCTGGGTGAACCCGACGAATCGGGACGCAGAAAACCGGTGCCGGTGAAGGGATCCGAATTCGTTCTGGAGGTGCAGACGATTGTGGAAGCAATCGGACAGAAACCCAATCCCATCATACAGTCCACTACGCCGGGTTTGACCACAAGCAAGCGTGGCACCGTGGTAACCGATGAGATGCAAAAGACCAGCCGTCCGGGGATTTTCGCAGGGGGAGATTTAGCACGTGGCGGGGCTACGGTGATCCTTGCAATGCGCGACGGCAAGCAGGCATCGGTTGCCATCCACACCTACCTCGCTGACAAACGGGCAGCACAGCTACCGTCGCACCTCTGACGACCCCGATCCACTGCCATTCTCTCCGCTTGTGTCCGGAGGCTGAGGCGGGTGCGGGTGTTCCCCGGCTGCAGGGTGTGCTCCTGTTGCGGGCAGTTCCGGCCCGCCATTGAGGAGCGGCGTGCTGTGGCTGTTGCCCTCATTCACCGCCGGGTCCCCAGGATGAAAACCGCCGGAATAGCTCCCTGTGCGATGGTTCAGAGCACCGTTCGGCGGATGCGAATCTGTGCGGATCACACGCACACCAGCCGGTGCTTCGATGCCGAGTTTCACCTGTCCGCCCCTGATGGCAATCACTTTCACGATGATTTCATCACCGATCTTGATTGCTTCCGATGGTTTTCGAGCCAGTACGAGCATGGTCAGGCCGTTGTGCACTCATGTCTGTGGATGACGTTCACAGGCGGTTCTCCTGAGACTCTGTGCCGGTCAGGTCCTTTGCCGCCTGGAGGAGCGATTCCCGCCAATCCTCGCCGTTGGCGATGATGACAATATCCACCCGCCTGTTCCGCGCCCGATTCTCCGGAGTGTCGTTGGAGGCGAGAGGAAGGAATTCGGAATATCCCACCACCGATACCCGTTCCTGGATCAACCCGTGTCTCTGGATGAGGTAGTATGCGACATTCAGCGCACGCGCGACCGAGAGGTGCCAGTTGGAGGGGAATTGCGCTGTGCTGATAGGCACATTGTCCGTATGGCCCTCCACGCGCAGGTCATTGTGCAGGAGGCGCAGCACGCCCGCCAGCGTATCCAGGGCGTTCAGGGACGAAGCCTTGATCTCTGCGCTGCCTGACGCAAACAGCAGCTCCTCCATGATATGCACCGTGATGCCGCGCTCGTTTTCCGTGATGGTGATCGGCAGCTCCTTCGTGTCCAGCTGCAGGGCGTCCCGGATGTCCTGCACGATCCGTTGCCTCTCCGAGTAGAGCGGATTTCCATCGGTCTCGATCACCGCCGTCTGTCCTGTCAGTACCCCCCGTTGCGCTCCGAACACGCCATTCAGCGCGGATGCAATTTCCGCGTACTTCCCCGCATCCACTTTCGAGATGGCATAGAGAATGACAAACAACCCGAGGAGCAGCGTGATCAGATCGGAATACGTGAGCAGCCACCGATCTTCGTGGTAATTTTCCGGGTGCCGACGTTTGCGTTTCATCGCACCACCTGTTCTTGTTCACCCGCGGGAAGCATGCTGTTCAGTCTGGCCTTGATCACCGACGGGATCTCTCCTGCCTGGATGGCCAGGACACCCTCGACGATCATGTCCATGAACAGGTATTCCTCGTTGTGAATGTGTTTCAGCTTGTCGGCGATGGGCAGCCAGACGATGTTCGCCATGAACACGCCCCAGAGCGTGGCAACGAAGGCGCTGGCGATGTGGCGGATCAGCGTGTCCGCATCGTCGCCGGCAGAGGCCAGCGTGGCAATCAACCCCATCACCGTGCCGATGATACCCATGGTCGGTGAATACCCGCCCATCTTCTGAAAGAGCG
>Ga0316603_10000476_pt1 | contig 20256 bp, 17 predicted proteins | sample OWC_soil_day10_n_FD_207649 | JGI IMG/M metagenome (GOLD analysis project Ga0316603, IMG submission 207649) | Wetland soil microbial communities from Old Woman Creek delta, Ohio, United States - OWC_soil_day10_noCT | ecosystem: Environmental > Terrestrial > Soil > Wetlands | place: USA: Ohio... | reverse complement strand
CCCGCCCCGGCTGAAGGCCGGAGCGATGGCCGGAGCCCCCCACCCGCACCTGGGGATCGCCGGCAATCTTGGCTCCCCAGAGCAGGCCGCTCGAGTACATCGCGGTCTTCCTGCTTCCTTTGGGAAAGACAAGGCCCGAGTTCTGTTGTGCGGGATCAATGTCGGCCGTTCCGTCGTTTCTGAACACCGTCGAGATGTTGTTGATGTTCAGATATGTGTAGACTGGGGAGCCGGCCGTCTTCTGCAACCGGTTCTGTCCTCCGAGATGTTTCACGTTTTCACGCGCGAGGCCAGCAGCAACGATCAGCAGAAGTGTTGTCAGCAGCATGGTTACACGATTCATAGGGTTCTGCTCCTTCACGGTTAGTACTCAACCCGGACGCCGAACCGAATCTGGCGCGGAGGTCCATAAAAGTAGGGTACGGTCGAGAGTCCCACAGCATTCTGGTACCGCTCGTAATAATCGATATTGATAGCGCGGTAGACATCGGCGTATTGGGAACCGTATGTTTTGATCAATGCCGCTCCCAGTGTCGGATTGCTCAACACGCCGTCGTCGTCCGTCGACCCCGTCCGGAGAAACACGTTCTGAATGTTCTTCATGTCAAACAGGTTGATGACCTGAACGAAGAAGTTCGCATTCAGCGCGTCGAAGAGACGGACGGTCTTGTCGATGCGCAGATCCACCTGGAACGTCCATGGCGTAGTGGATGTATTCAGCGGCTCGACGGGTGTCCGGCTGCGCGCTTCGCCCTCGAGGTCTGCACCGCCGATGCCGCGCGTGTACGGATGCCCGCTGTTGAATGTCAGGAGCGCGGATGCCCCGAGCCGTTCCAGCACGGGTCCGCCATCGCCTTCTGCAAACCGGTAGTCCAGATTCAGATTGCCGCGTATTGCATTGTTGTACTCAAGCGGCGACACATAGAGCGGTTTGAACTGCGTCACTCCGTCGACAGGTGCGCCGACGATGCCGCGCTGGGAATTCGGGAACGATCCCGTCCCCCTCGCATCCTGGAATGCGATCGACGCATTGGCCTGAAGCCGCTTGGCACGCCGCATCGTGAACGTCACCTCGACCCCCTTCGTCGTGGCAAAGTCACCGTTCGCCAGCGCGAAGTACGCTCCGAGAGCCGAGGATGGGTCTGTGTTCCATTGTTCGTACACCACCTGATCCTTGATGTCTTTGTAGTATCCGGTGACATCGAACGACGCGAAATCTCCGAGCTGCTGGGTGAACCCGACTTCGTACTGTGTGGTCCGCGTGGGCCGGATGTCATACCCGACCGGTGCATAGATGTAGAATCCGCCGCGGACGTTGGATGCTGTGTAATACATCCCCTGATACACATCAGCCAGACGCGATTGCTGCACGAACTGACCGAACTGCGTGTGGAACACGGTCTGGTCCGTCACCGGGAACGAAAGTCCCAGACGTGGACTGAGACCGTGGAATGCTCCCGCTTTGACCAGACCGGCCGGATCGATGGCCCCGCTGTACGGATTCACCGCCAGATCGGGCCGTGCCGGATCCGAAAATGCGTAGTTGTCGATGTTGATATAGTCATATCGCAAACCGACATTCACAACGAGATCCTTGTACTCGATCTTGTCCTGAACGTATGCCGAGGCAAACACCGGATGCTTCGGTCCGTTGTACCCTGACTCGTTGATTTCGTTCCCCCACACATCGTATCCGTAGTTGTTGACGCCACGGTTGATGAGGACCTGCTCCGGGGAGACCTTGCTGGGATCACCCGCTGCCAGCGCCTCATTGGCGGCAAGAAGTCCGGCAAGCGTGAACACGCTCTCATTGGCCCATGAATAGTTGCGGATGGTGTAGCGCTGGTATTCGCCGCCGATCTTGATGGAGTGTTCGGATCCAAGCTGCGTGAAAAATGCGCCGTTGACGCTGATGTTCTCGCGTCTCCATTTCACGTAGCCGGCCAGTGGTTCGCCGGGGGCATTGAATGCAAAATCGTACAGGACTTTCCGGGTTGGCCGGAGATAGCGTCCGGTCTGTCCGCTGGCAATATCCGCCGCGGACCGGTTCCAGACCCAGCCAACGTTCGCATTGGCAACGCTGTCGCCATAGTGCAGGAAGTCATCCTCCAGATAGGGATCCAGCTGCTTCTGCGACTGATTGAAGTATCCCAGCGTCACCTCGTAAAACGTCTTCGGGTTCAGGAGATGCGTGAGTTTCAGGCTCCCGGCCGCATCCCGCTGGCGGATCTCTTCAATGCGGTCTGTATTCAGGAGATTGGCGAGGGCTCCGGCATTGCGGTGCGAGTTGTACGCGTTGTACCGCGTCGTCCCTGTATACGTCCCGGCAAGGCGCAGGGTAATCGGAGTGAAATCCATCGTCAGGGTGCCGGTTCCTGTGATATCCTGGCGGGGGTTTTTCAGCAGCGACCCGGCGGGATATGTCAGGTTGATGGTGTCACCGGTCTGACCGACGACAGGTCCGAGGTTGATGCCGGGATACGGCTGCGGATTCTGATCCCGCTGGTACAGATAGTTGAAGAGCGCGAACAGCTTGTACCGGTCGTCGAGCACCGGACCGCTCACGCTGCCTGTGAATTCGGTGTAACCGTACCAGTTTGCGCCGAGGCGCTTCTTGCCGTCGAATGCCGCGCTCTTGCCCTTCAGGGTCACGTTGTCTGTGATGTACTGAGCGCTGGCCTTCCAGGTTGACGTTCCCGATCGCAGCTGCTGCTGGATAATGCCGGCATTCGCTCCCCCGAATTCGGCATTGTACCCGCCGGCCTGCACCTGGATTTCCTCTATGGCATCCTGCACAAGGGTCACAGCCCTGGCTCCGGTCAACGGATTGCGGATGTTCACCCCTTCGAGGTAGTAGCCGGTCTCATCGATGCGGCCGCCGCGGATGAACACCGCACCGTCCTGAAACACCACACCCGGTGTGACCGCAAGGATGTTATTGAGACCGCGGACGGGCAGTGCGGCAAGGTCATCGGACGTATTGATGCGCACTGCATTGGTTGCGCTCTTGTTTACGAGCGGACGCTCAGCGACGATTTCGACCGCCTGCAATGCCACTGCTTCGCTCGAGAGGGCGAAGTCCATGGACGTGGTGAGATCATTGTTGACCCGCACGTTGGACACCGTAAACTGCGCATACCCGACAAACGTAGCTCGCAGCGTGTATACTCCTGCCGGGACGTTCACGATGACGTATGCGCCATCGACATCCGCCGCCGCGCCGTACGCTGTGCCCACGATGGAAACGTTGGCACCGACGAGTGGGTCGCGGGTCTCCTTGTCAACGATGACACCTCTGATTTTCCCCGCTGCACAGAGGAGCGTCGGGATCAGCAGCATCAACGCCAACAGGAGCACTGTTCTCTTGCTCATAGGGAGTCTCCCTTGTAAAGTGAACAGACGTAGTTCTTCCCCGGTCCGTCCGTGCAGCACATTGCCGCAGGGAACGGAATACTCATCCTCATGCAGCCGGGGAGAAGATGGAAATACTGGGGAATATGGAACAGGACGAAAGGCGTATCAACCTTCGAATCGCATCACCTCCCTTGTGGTGTGCCCGCACACACCCCGCCTGAACGGCACCCCGTCTCCACTCACCAGGATGTTCATCCTCCGGAGGCCGTTCAGCGGGATTATGACCTTCAGGCTAACAACGGTACACCATGGTACGACACAAGGAGGATGTGGACAACGCGTTTGCGACGAGGCGCAGGTTTGCAGCGCCGAGGTGGAGAAACGGAGTCTCGCACACGCGCGACTGTTCCAGGATCACTGCGGGGTCACCGCCTCCGTTCACCATCACAGCACAACTCCCGCATCGATCATACAGTGCGCTTTGTCCCGGCTTCTGATCCATTGACCGTGCGGCGAAGCGACTCCGTCCCAAAAATGCATCTTCCCCTCCGGGCACACGGTATATTCAGTGTAGTCCGAAGCGGGCGCAATTCATCTACACCACGGAGGGTCCAATGCACGCCACACTGAAGAAATGTCTCACTGTGGGAGTCGTTTTTGCGGTGACGGCGACTTCCTGGGCAGCCGACAAGGTCCCGGTGACGCCGAAAATCACCAAAGACATCGTCGTGACAAATCTCCTCAATGGCCTCCAGTCGCAGAACCGGGGGTTGAAGGAGAGTGCGGCATTCATGCTGGGAGAGGAGAAGGCGTCACGGGGTGTGTTGCCGCTGATGCAGATGTTGCGCAACAGCGATGAGGAATCATCGCGCATTGTGGCAGCGCTTTCGCTCTGCAGAATCGGCGATCCGCGGGGAGTGTATGCGGTGAGACAGGCTGCGCGATTCGATGACAGCGAGAGGGTAAGAACCCTCTGTGCCTGGTTCTACAACCAGTACGTCAAACCCGGATCATTTGACTTTGTGGCAGTACAACCGGCTGCTCCCGTCGAGTTCGGCAGTCGGTGATCCCGGGTCGGGTCTCAAGCGCGGATGGCCCTCCCTCCCTGGCGCCATCCGCGTCCGCCCGGTGCATCCGACACCGGGCACTAGCCGGCTCCGGTGAGGCGGTCAAACACCTTGTCACGGAATGAACGGCTCATCGTCAGACGCGTGCCGTCCTGCAGCATCACGGAGTACTCGCCATGAAACAGCGGCTGCATCTCCTTGATCCGTGAGACATTGATCATGGTCGACCGGTGGATCCGGAGGAAGTGCTCGGGGGAGAGCTGCGCCTCCATGTCGCTGATCTTTTCCCGCACAAGATGCTTTTTCCCCTGCGTGTGGAGACAGACGTAGTCACCCTGGGCTTCAATCCAGTCGACATCATCCACCCGCACGAACGTGATCCTCCCGCCGCTCCGCACCATGATCCTTCCTGTCCTGTTACGCTCCCCTTTTGTCGTGTCCAGCATGTCCAGAAGCCGCTTCGTCGTGTGCGTCCCGTTTTTCTGACGCAGCTGCACCTTCACATGATCCAGAGCCTCCAGCATCCGCTCGTCCTCGTACGGTTTGAGCAGATAGTCCAGCGCGTGTACCTGGAATGCATTCAGAGCATACTGATCATAGGCGGTGACAAAAACCACAAGCGGGAGTTCTTCGGGAGCAAGCGCATCCAGCACGTCGAATCCGTTCATCTCCGGCATTTGCACGTCCAGGAACACCAGGTCGGGATGATCCGCTCTGATCCGTTCGAGCGCCTCGAGGCCATCAGCGGCTTCTCCAAGGACCTGGATTTCGGGATCTTTCTCCAGGACGGCTCGAATGCCCTGACGGGACAGGGGCTCATCATCGACTATGAGCGTGCGAATTCGGTCCATGATCAGATACTCGGGTTGTGAAAGGGCAACGTCAGGACGACATCGACTCCTCCCTCGGGAAGACTCTCCAGGGAGAACGCAAACGCATTACCATACAGATGGTGCAGCCGCTGACGCGTGTTCTGGAGGCCGATCCCTTCATTGATCACGCTCCCGGCGCGCGACGAAAGGCCGGCGCCGTTGTCGCGCACATGGATGGTCAGCGAGCCATTCGAGCGTTCCGCCGACACCGTAATCAGCGCCGGCCCCCGCCGCTTTGATACACCGTGACGGATGGCATTCTCTACCAGGGGCTGGAGAATCAGATTCGGAACAAGGGCATCCAGAAGATACGGGTCGACATGCTGCTCGAATTGCAGTCGGTCCCCAAAACGGATCCGCTCAATGTGCAGGTAGCGGTCGAGAAATTCCAGTTCCCTGCGCAACGGGACCTCCTGCATCCCGGCACTGTCGAGGGTTAACCGGAGGAACTCACTCAGGCGGGCCACCATGCGGCTGGCAAGGTCAGGCTGCTGACGGATCAGCACCATGATGCTGTTCAGCGTGTTGAACAGGAAGTGCGGCTGAAGCTGCATTTCCAGAATCTGGACCTGCGCATGGGCAAGTTCGGACTCAAGCTGTGAAGCGCGTACCTCTCTGTCCCGGTACCGCTTGTACATGAAGAGCCCGAGCGCGATGGCGCCGGCAAGCGCGAGACCGATGGCAATCGCAAACCAGACTGTCTGGTAGTAATGAGGTCGGAGGGTGAACGCAATCGCCGTCCCGGCTTCATTCCAGACTCCATTGCTGTTCGCCGCCTGGACACGGAACCGGTATGTCCCGGGCGGAATGTTCGTGTAGAACGCATCGCGCCGGTCCCCCGCCTCTATCCACTGCCGGTTGAATCCCTCGAGGAGGTAGCGGTACCGCACACGCTCCGGGGCAGTGAAGCTCAATCCCATGAAATGAAACTCGAGATCTCCCGCGCCCGGCGGATATGTGATGCCGGAGGCCGCAACGCCTTCAATGTTGTTGACTTTGACCCGTTCGATCACGACTGCAGGCGGAACACGGTTTGTCGGCATCTTTGCCGGATCGACCATGACAACCCCGGCTGTCGTCGGGAACCACAGACGGCCGTCGCTTCCTTTGAGCGCACTGGCCTGATACCCGCCGTTGAACTCATCGCTGTAGATGCCGTCGCTCAATCCGAATGGTTCGAACGGCACGGTCTCGCGCGCACCGTCCAGAAGCGCGTAGAGGTCGTCTGTGCGCGCCCGGTAGACTCCATTGTTCGATGGGAACCAGAGCGACCCCTTATCATCGGGAAGTGCTGTGTAGATGAACTCTTCAGGCAGTCCCTCGTTTGATGTGATGGTCTTCACAGAATCCCCGCGTACGCACATCAGACCGGCGCCCATCGTCGTGACCCAGAGCCCGCCAAGGGAGTCCAGCGACATCGTCAGAATCCATGCCGGTGTCTTTGCGCGTCCACGTGAGACCCAGTGGATGTCCGAGGTATCAATGGCCAGGGGTCCGGCTGCCGGCGGGGGAACGTGGACGCGTCCGACGCCGTGACTGCGCGTTGCCAGCCAGAGATTTCCCTTCTTGTCAAATATGATCTGCCGGGCGGAATACTGGATCTTGGATTTCCCGATCTCCACCCTGGTCAGCCGCCCATGATCATAGACAAAAATCCCCTCCGGACTGGGAAACCAGAGGCGGCCATAGGGGTCCTCGGCGACACCGGTGAAATTCCCCGACGCAAGGTGCTTCGATGATGATCCGGCATATCTCACCAGACCCCCGCTTCCGGTGATCCAGAAGGCACCGCTCCGATCGCGCAGGTACGCCGATGCAACTCCCATCACCTGCTTGCTGTATTCCGGTGCCGGCAGGAATCGTTTGGTCTCATAGGCAAAGAGCGTGCCCGCTGCCGTGCTGACCACGATCCGACCCTTCGGATCTTCCCCCACCGACCAGACCATGTTTTCGATGACATTCGAGCCAACCCGGAATGTCGTGAACCTGCTGTTGGTGAAGCGGTTGACACCCGCCGTCGACACGCCGGCCCAGAGGTTTCCTTCCCGGTCTTCGAACAGGCTCATCACCTCGTTGCCCGAGAGGCCATCTTCGGAGTTGAACGAGGTGAAGCGGCCATCTGCGAACCGGTACAGTCCGCGTTTTGCTGTACCGATCCAGACGGATCCCCTGCTGTCCTGGTACAGACGAAGGATGTGCGAATCCAAAGGGACTGCACCTTCTCCGAGAGGCGTGAGCGTTCCCTGCCGGTACACGAAAAGTCCGCGGTCAGCGGTGCCGATCCAGAGACTCCCGTCGCGGTCACAGAGAAGCTGCGTCGGGACCGCTCCCAGTACATGCGGCGTGGCAAATTCGAATCCGTATCCCAGCTTTGTCTTTGTGTCCGGCCCTTTCATCCACGGTTCGAAGCAGTCGCCGTTGCGGATCCAGATCCCCGCGGGTGTGGCAACCAGCAGACTGCCACGGGAGGTCTCGCAGACGGCGTTGACCATGTGAAGGGGCAGACCATCCGCCATCGTATACACCTTGCGGATCGAATCCCCCTTGATCAGGATCAATCCGTTGGTGCTCGTGGCCCAAATGTTTCCCTGGCGATCCTCCACGAGATCTCTGATCATCAACTGTTCAAGGTCGTTGGGGCCTGCGAGGGGACGGATCGTTCCGTTGCGGGACCGGAGGATTGTTCCGCCGTAGTTGCCGATGTACAGCGTGCTGTCACGCGCAACGCAGAGTGCGGAAATGTAATTCATGAGAAGGTGGGGAGTATTGCGGACGTTGAAATTGCGGAACGCCATGCCGTCGAATCGCGAAAGTCCCTCTACGGTCCCAAACCACATGTACCCGTCGGGAGTCTGTGCTATGGCGCCGACAGTATTTTGCGGAAGTCCGTCGCGCTTCGTCCACGCACGATGTGCATATTGCACGATCTCGCGCGAAGGATCCAGACCGTCAGCGCCGGCTGATTCGCAGACACACCACCCTGCGGGAGCTGTCAGGAGAGCCAGGACAAGCCACATTCTACGGCTACGCATGCATCTCCTCATGTGTGAACATCCCCGAGGATATACCCCATCCTGCGGGAATGGTACTCTATTCCGGGGTTGAAACAACGGCGGGAACGATGAACCGCGTAAGGACGCGACGGATTGCGGATTTTTGAGGTCAGGCCGCGGTCATGAGCCGGCTGAATACTTTCTCCCTGAATGAACGGCTCAGCGTCAATCGTGTCCCGTCCAGAAGTATAACCGCGTACTCCCCGTAACTCAGTGCCTGCATTTCACGAATTCTGTCCACGTTGACAATGGTCGATCGATGGATACGGACAAACCGCTCGTCCGGAAGCTGCTGTTCCACGCCGGAAATCGTCCCCCGCAAATGATGCTTTCGCACACCATTATGAATGCGTATGTAGTCCCGGTCGGCCTCAATCCAGTCAATTTCATCAGCTTTCAGGAACAGAACCTTTCCTCCGGTCTTCACCATGAGACGCCTGGGGAGCTGCACACGGGATACCCGCTGGTCGAGGAGGTTCATGACGGTGTCATCCACCGGGAGACCCTCCACCCGATCCGCTCCGCGCCGCAGGGCTTCGCCGAGGCGTGCCGGATCGACGGGATGAAGGAGATAATCCAGGGGGTGGAACTGAAAAGCAGCCAGAGCCTGTTCCTCGGAGGATGCCGTAAAGATGACCGCCCGGGGCGTGTTCCCGTTCAGCGAACGGAGAAGTGAAAAACCGCCTCCCGGTGGCAGATTGACATCCAGAATGAGCAGATCGATAAGGTTGGTGAGAAGAGCCGAGTGCGCTTCGTCGGCCGAAGAGCATGCAGCGAGAACATGTACTCGTTTGTGAGATTCGGCGTGGTGCTGTATCCACTGGCGTGCCTGCTGATCCCCCGCGGCAATAACCACCTCAAGATCCCGGCCCTCTTTCATAGCGCTGCTCCTTGCAGTGACCTCCCACAATTCCTCGTCCGCCCCGAATCGCACCGCTGCCTCTGCATACGACCCCGCCTGCCAAAAGTTGCAGCCTGTACATCACCTGCCCTGTCTCTGAGAGATCTTCCGGGGCGGAAATCGCCTGAATATATACCCAGCCTTCTTCAGCGCCGAGAGCAGCGAATCCAGACGGGTATAGAATTTGTCGGTTCGGTCAGGGTGAGTGCCGATGTGAAGAAGCAGGAAGAAGCCATTGAGCCCGGAAGGCGAACTGCGTTCATACGCCAGGATACGGCGATAGATCGAATCGGACGAAATGTAGCGCGATCCCATCGAAGGGATGGTATAGTCTGCGTTGGAGAGGGTGCCGGGCGTGAAATTCACGAGGATCGACCCCAGAGACCTGGTCCACGCCGCAATGCTGTCATTGTACCATTCGTACGGAGGGAGGAAAACAAATGCGTCCTCCCGGCGGATGCCCAACTGCGCCATTGCACGAAAGTTTCCCTCAAGATCCCTGGCAAACTGCTCGCGGGTGATCAACAGAGAGTCCCGCTTTTCCCAGCAGACATAGAGCAGATGCTTGTCGGAATGCGGACCCAGATAATGACCGTCGTCCCGGAGCCGCCGGATCAGCGGCATGAATGAGGGGTTTCTGTAGAAATCGCCGGTGAAGAAAAACGACGCTAGCACGTTGTGACGCAACAGCGTCCGGCGGATGACCGCACCTCCATCGGCAAACTCATGGCCTGTGAACACCAGGTAGATGATCCGTTCCGAAGTGTCCTCCCGGACTAGTGCACCGTACGAGTGCACGGAGCGATCCTGGGCCGCAAGCTGCAGGTACAACAGCAAGGTCACGACAAGACCGAGGAACACCCGTCCGCGTATGGGCCTGTGTGTTTTCATGACCGTTAAAACGTACGGGAAACAGGGATGAATGACAACTGGTCTGGAGGGGTTCCCGGGTCAGTGTATCCCCGGGTCCGTGTATCCCGGGTCCGTGTATTTCCGGGTGCGTGTGTTCCGGGGTCCGTATGTTCTGGGCCGTGCGGGCCTGCCCCTCTGTGAAACGGCAATTCGCTTATGAAACACCCCTCGAAAACGGTTGCTTCTCTCCGAATCATGCTGCATCTTATGATATTATGACCCCCCGCGAACGCTGGCTGGCACTTTTTGCAGGTGAACGACCGGACCGTATCCCCACGGATTACTGGGCTACGGACGAGGTCACCGCGCGCCTGTTCAGGGAGCTCCGGTGCGCAACCAAGGAGGAGATGTACACCCGCCTGCACATCGACGGGGTATTGCACATCAACCCGGAGCGCACCGTCACGCACTTCCCCGGAGACCCTCAGGCGGATATCTGGGGGATACGCCGGACTGCAGTACAATACGGGACCGGTTCGTACGACGAGTTTGCCAATCATCCCCTGGCCGACTTCACCACGGTCGAGGAACTGGAAGCATATCCGTGGCCAAGTCCCGATGACTACGACTACGACCGGTTTGCCCGGGAGATCGCTGCGGCCCCGTCTCACCGCATCATCCGCTCCGGAGAGTATGAGCCCTTCCTGCTCTACTGCGCGCTTCGCGGCATGGAACTGGCGATGATGGATCTGCTGGTCGACCAGGAGTTTGCGGAGGCTGCTCTCGAGCACATCTTCCGCCACTACTATGCGCTCAACGAGAGGACCTATGAGCTGGGCAGGGGGCGCGTGGATATCACGTATGTAGCAGAGGACCTGGGCGGACAGACAGCGCTGCTGTTCGGGGTGCCCGAGATCCGCCGGTTCATCCTCCCCCGCCAGAAAAAGATGGCCGACCTCGCGCGCAGTCACGGGATTCACGTCTTCTATCACACCGACGGTGCCGCGCGCGACATCATCCCCGATCTTCTGGATGTCACCGGGATCGAAATCCTGAATCCGATTCAGTGGCGGTGCCCGGGCATGGAGCGCGAGGGCCTGGTGCGCGATTTCGGCAAACGGGTGATCTTTCATGGCGCAGTGGACAACCAGCACACGCTCCCGTTCGGCAGTGTGGAGGAGGTGCGGACGGAAGTCCGCGACAATATCCGCATCTTCGCCGGCGCCCGCTGGATCTGCGCTCCCTGCCACAACCTTCAGCCGGTCACACCGACCGCGAACATTATTGCACTCTACGAAACTATTCACACAGACGGTACACTGTAACCACACTTTGCAGGAGAACTGCTGCCATGGAAGATTTGAAGAAATTGTACGATGCAATCCTTACGGGGAATTTCAAGTCTGCGAAGGAGATCACGCAGCAAGCGCTGGCGGCAGGAGCTGATCCTCAGGCCATGGTGCAGCAGTATATGATTCCCGCCATGGACGAGGTCGGCCGGCGCTACGAGGCGAATGAATATTTCGTCCCGGAACTCCTCATTTCCGCCCGGGCCATGAAGGCTTCCCTCGAATTCATCCGCCCCCTGCTCATCGCAAGCGGCGCGGAGCCTGCGGGACGCGTTGTCATAGGCACGGTCAAGGGCGACCTGCACGACATCGGCAAGAATCTTGTTGCGGCGATGCTCGAAGGGGCCGGATTCGAAGTGATCGATCTCGGCGTGGATGTGTCGCCGGAGAAATTCATCACCGCGCTGAACGAAAAGAAAGCGGGGCTGGTGGCGATGTCGGCACTGCTCACCACCACCATGAACTCCATGAAGACCACGGTTGAGGCGATGAAGGCGGCAGGCGTGCGCAACAACGTGAAGATCATGATCGGCGGCGCTCCTGTTACGGAGAAGTACGCGGAAGAGATCGGGGCCGACGGCTACAGCACGAACGCCAATGGCGCTGTGGCACTTGCACGAAAACTGGTTGCCGCCTGAGCGAGACCGGCGGCGGAGAGACAGATCTTGCATCCAACACTTGTACGCCTTCTGCGATCGACTCCCGTACTGACCGACGGTGCCTGGGGAACACAGCTCCAGGCACTCGGACTTCGCGCGGGAGAATGTCCTGACGCCTGGAATCTGACCCATCCGGAGCAGGTCCGGCAGGTGGCCCGGCTCTATGTGGACGCCGGAAGTGCGGTGATCCTTACAAACACCTTCCGCAGCAATCGCATTGCCCTGGAGGGATTCGGGCTGGCAGACAAGGTTGTGGACATCAACACGAGCGGTGTCCGCATCTCCCGTGAGGCTGCTGCCGGCCGCGCCTTGATCTTTGCTTCCATCGGTCCGACGGGAAAGATGCTGATGACGGAGGAGGTGACCCCCGACGAGATGCTCGCAGCATTCACCGAGCAGGCTGCTGCACTCGCGTCCGCCGGGGCAGACGCGCTCGTCATTGAAACGATGTCGGATCTCGAAGAGGCGAAACTGGCCGTCCAGGCAGCCCGCACAACAGGACTCCCCGTCGTGGCTTCCATGGTCTTCGATTCCGGAAAGGACAAGGACCGGACCATGATGGGATCGACGCCGGAACAGGTTGCGGAGGAACTCGCCGCTGCTGGCGCCGATGTCATCGGGGCCAACTGCGGCCTCGGCATGGAGGGCTATATCCCCATCGCCAGGAGGTTGCGCGCTGCGACACACCTTCCCATCTGGATCAAACCCAACGCCGGGCTCCCGGAGATGGTCGAAGGGAAGGTGACATACCGGACGACGCCCGAAGAGTTCGCCAGACAGGCCGCTGCACTGCGCGATGCCGGCGTCGCATTTGTCGGCGGATGCTGCGGCACATCGCCCCAGTTCGTGCACGCACTCTCCACAATGCTCCGCTGACGTGGCCCTCTTCAAAAAAAGTAACGCCTCCAACGGATCGATGAAATTCAACCTCGTATCGTGCGAAGTATTGTACCGTGAGATCTGCCACCTGATCGCGCGCTCCCCGCATCAGGTCGATCTCCGGTTCCTCCCCAAAGGTCTTCACGACATCGGCGCGAGTGGCATGGTCGAACGACTGCAGGCCGCGGTCGATGCCGCCGATATGCCCGGGTATGACGCCATCCTGATGGGGTACGCCCTCTGCAACAACGGCATCGCCGGATTGCGTGCACGGACGCTGCCCCTGGTCATTCCGAGGGGCCATGATTGCATGACGCTGTTCTTCGGCGGCCGTGACCAGTACATGCGTTACTTCCAGGACAACCCGGGGACGTATTTCCTCACGTCCGGATGGATCGAACGCGGCGAACCTACAGGCGAACTCCGTCAGCTCTCCATCCAGAACAAGGCAGGGATGGACCTCACGTATGAACAGCTCGTCGAGAAATACGGCGAGGAGAACGCGCGGTTCCTGTTTGACGAGCTCTGCGATATCACAAAGCACTATAGTCAGATTACCTACATCGCGATGGGCGTCGAACCGGGTGACCAGTTCGAACGGACCGCTGAGGAGCGTGCACGTGAACACGGGTGGAAGTTCGATCGCGTGAAGGGCAACATGACGCTGCTGGAACGGCTCGTCTGCGGCCAGTGGGATGATGCCGATTTCCTCGTCGTGCCGCCGGGACACAAGGTCGTCCCGACATATGACGACCGGATCATCGCTGCAGAACCGGAGACAGTGTGACCGAGACCGTTCGCATCCGGCTGCGGCCGATGGGTGCCGATATCGAGGCCCGCCGCGGTACTCCTCTGCAGGACATCCTCTTCGCCTACGGCGTGGAGTTCCCCTGCGGCGGCCATGGCAGGTGCAAGGGATGCCGTGTCCGTGTCCTCGAAGGTTCTCTCCCCGTCACCCCCGCACAGGAACGGATGCTTTCGCCGGCAGAGCGGGAGGCCGGCTGGCGGCTCTCCTGTCAGTGCCGGGCCGACGGTGACCTGACCCTCGAGCTTGCGCAGTGGGAAGCACAGATCCTCGCCGATACCTCGTCTTTCGCATTCTCCCCCGCCAATGGCTTCGGCATTGCTGTGGACATCGGATCCACAACGCTTGTCGCGCAGCTTCTCGACCTCACGCGCGGCGAGGTGCTCGCCGTGCGCAGCGCACTCAACACCCAGGCCCGGTTTGGGGCAGATATCATGAGCCGCGTGGCATATGCCATGGAGCCAGGCGGCCACGCGAAGCTGGTCAGCGTTCTGCGCACACAAGTCGGAAAGATGGTGTCCGAACTTCTGGAAGCGAGCCCGGTGCCGGCATCGCCCCTGACGGACATCGTTCTGGTTGGGAACAGCGTTATGCACCACCTCTTCTGCGCACTCGACGTGTCCCCGTTCTCTCACTACCCTTTCGAATCCGGGACACTCGCGCAGAAGGATTTTACGGCACGGGAACTTGGATGGGAGACGCCCGGCAATCCACGGGTCCGTTTTCTGCCGTGCATCGGTGGATTTGTAGGGAGTGATATCCTGGCCGGCATATTCGCCACCGGGCTCCATGAATCATCCGATCCACTCGTCCTGGTCGACCTGGGAACCAACGGCGAGATCGTGGTGGGCAACAGGGACCGCATCATCTGTGCATCAACGGCCGCCGGCCCCGCGTTTGAAGGCGCACGCATCTACATGGGCATGCGCGCGGCAACGGGAGCGGTGTCCGCGGTCAGTGTGGAAGAGGGAATGCTCGTCTGCCATGTGCTCGGCAACGTTCCGCCGCGAGGCATCTGCGGGAGCGGACTCGTGGACGCAGTCGCAAGCGCGCTGGAACTCGGACGCATCAAGCCCGGCGGACGCTTTGTCGACGGGGCACCGTCGCTGATGCTCTGCCCGCCGGTCAAAATCTCCCAGACGGACATCCGGGAACTGCAACTGGCAAAAGGAGCTATCGCTGCAGGTATCCGGCTGCTCATCAGGGAATTCGGCATCTCCCGTGATGATGTCGCTCGCGTCCTGCTTGCAGGAGCATTCGGCAATTATGTCGATACCGGGAGCGCCCGCAGGATCGGACTCCTCCCTTTCGCTTCCGACCAGATCCACCCTTCCGGCAACACCGCCCTGCTCGGCGCCAAGATGGCTCTCTTCATCCCGCCGGACCGCCTCGACACTCTCGCCCGCAGCATTCAGCATGTTTCTCTGAGCGAACTCGAGGGTTTTCAGGATACCTATGTGGAAGAAATGCTCTTCCCCGATCCATCAGATCTTGCAGATCATTCCGCACCGTAACATGAGAAGGACCCGCAGCGTGCACTCTCTTTCGGAATTCATACTCACCTCTCCGCGCAGGCTGGCTATGCCCGTGCTCACGTTCCCCGGAGCTCACCTCACGGGGACCACCGTCCAGGCCATGGTGACGAATATTGACGCACAGGTCGCTGCACAGCGCGAACTTCACCGGCGCTTCAGCACACCGTTCGTCATGTCTGCAATGGACCTGAGCGTTGAAGCGGAGGAATTCGGAGCCACCATCCTCATGTCGGACTGGGAGATACCCACGGTGACCGGACGACGTGTGACCGATGCGGCGGGGATCAGGAATCTCTCCGTTCCGACGGTCGGCTCACGCCGCACGGCCGTGTATCTGGGAACAGTCACGCAGCTGGCTGCGTCTGTCCCGGACGCCATTCCCCTGGGCGGGATGATCGGACCATTTTCGCTCGCCGGAAGACTGTTCGGTGTCAGCGAGGCGCTGGCCGAGACGGCGGGGGAGCCGGAGCTGATCCATAAACTGCTGGAGAAGACGACTGCCTTCCTGACATCATATGCCCGCGCGTTCAGGCAGGCGGGTGCGCGGGGGGTGATCGTTGCGGAACCTACGGCGGGGCTCATGTCTCCCAACTCCGTGCGGGAGTTTTCTTCCCCGTATATCCGGCGGATTGTTCAGGAGGTGGAGGGAGATGGATTTCAAATCATCCTGCACAATTGCGGCGCCCGCATCGGACACCTTGAGGCAAAGCTCGAGGCCGGTGCACGGATACTGCACTTCGGACAGCCGATGGACATCCTTGCGGCGCTGATGAAAGTGCCGGAGGACATCGTGCTTTGCGGAAACCTGGATCCGTCCGCCGTCTTCGTCGGCGCACCGGCGCAGGAAGTGCATGCGAAGACGAAGGCGCTGTGCGAAGCAACGGCCTCACGCAGGAATTTCGTCATCTCTTCGGGATGCGATATCCCGGCCCAGGCTCCCATGCCCAACCTGGAAGCATTCTTCACTGCTGTGGGGTGAGATAGAAGTGCGGCACGGCTTTCCCTTCTGCCATCCGCATGACGATCAGCGCGAGTTCCCGCGCATGGTAGTCTCCCCACATCGTCGATTCACCACAGGGGATCTTCTTTCCCGAGGGGATGGCATCCCATCCGTTCGGACGGTGATAGACCGAGTGCAGGATGAGGCCCTGATGTTTCTCATCGGTTGAGAGATACGGTTCGGCGAAGACGTTCTGCACGACGGTGAGACCCGCCTGGATGTACCTCCGACCCTGCTCCCGCTTCCCCTTTCCCTTCAGGTACGCCCCCAGCCGCAGGAGCCCTTGCGCCGCAATCAGTGCGGCGGAGCTGTCCACCGGTTCGTACGCGTTAAACGGATTGGCAGGTTTCGCGAGATATTCTCCCATCCTGGCGAGGCCCGGAGCACCTGTGTCCCAGTACGGGATACCGTCTGTCGGCGTCTCATCGAGATAGAAGTCAGCCACAGCTTCAGCCGTATTGAGAAACGCGGAAAGCACTTCCGCTTTCTTCTTCCCTTTGGGGTAATCACCTTCTGGAACCGTCGCGAGGAATTCGAGCTGTTCTGCGAACCCGCAGAGGATCCACGCCAGGCCGCGCGTCCATGTGGAGAACGGTGAGAACCCCTGTTGTGAGCTCGGACAGCGGTATGATCCGTCGTTCAGGTTGAAGATCGATTCGTGCGCAACGCGGCCCCTGACATCATACGCATCCCGCCCTTCGCCAAAATAGACGTTATACCTGGAGGTCGTGTCGGCATGGATGATGAGCCGTTCGAGAAGCGAGATGCGCCGGTCCTTTTCACCCATCAACATATGGCCCAGTTGGTGCGCCACGGCCAGCACGCGGAGCGAACGCACGGTGTCCGCGAACAGGGAATGCGGACCATTGAAGGAATAGATGTATCCCTCTCCGTTCCCCAGATCAGTCCACCGGGCTGCCTGAATTGCCCCGCTCACTTTCAAAGCAAGTTCATAGAAGGCCTGCTCCCAGGCACTTGCCTGCATGCGGCCTTCACGCAGCAGGCGGAGCAGATTGCCGTACGTGCTGATGTTGTTGAATCCGTGGTCATGCACGCCCACATGGCTCACGTGTGTGGCCATCAGTTTCACGGTTGCCGTCCGCCCGATCTCCAGCAGCGCGGCATCGCCGGTCGCGTCGAACTGCAGTATCGCAGATCCGAATTGAAATCCCTGCGTCCACTCCGTCCAGCCCCGGGACGTGTACACGCCGTTCACCGTGAAAACCGGTGTGCCTTTGCGAGGATTCCAGGACCGCTGGAGGAGGTCGAGCTTTTTCGCGGAGAGCGCAAAGAGCCGTGTGACCCGTGGAAGGAGCTCTTTGGGTGTGACGCTTCCATCAATGCGTATCATGATCCGGACTACCCTTTCGTACAGGTCAGTGTGTCAATCGGTTGAGTGTCAGGCCAGTGCGACAATCGGTTGAGAGTCAGGTCAGTGCGAGAATCGGTTGAGTGTAAGAGCAATGTGATGATCGTTTGAGTGTCAGGTCAGAATCGGCTCAGGTGCTGACCGCCATCCAGATAGATCACGGCGCCTGTTGAGTACGGCAGGTCGCCCTTCACCAGCGCGCCAACCGCCTTCCCCACATCGTCCGGCTGTCCCCACCGGTGTTGCGGCACGAGTCCCTCCCCTATCAGCCTGTCATAGCGCTCCTTGATACCGGCCGTCATGTCGGTCGCCATGATGCCGGGTCTGAGCTCAAAGACGTGGATCCGCGACGCCGCGAGGCGCACGGCCCACAACTGCGTGACCATTCCGAGTCCGGCCTTGGAGATGCAGTACTCACCTCTGTTCAGCGATGCTGCGGTGGCGGAGATGGACGAGATATTGACAACGGCGAATCCGTGGGGAAGTATCGGGTCGGGTCTTTGTTCCAGCCAGTATTTGGCGACTGCCTGTGTCATAAAGTACGGACCTTCGAGATTGACCTGGAGGACATGGGTGAAGGAGTCCAGCGTCGTTTCGGTGATATCTGCGCGCACGGCCGGACCGATGCCGGCATTATTGACCAGCACGTCGATCCGGCCGAGTGCGTTCAAGGTCTGCTCGACCAGCCGGACACGGTCATCCTGCAGCGCCATGTCAGCCTGCAGTGCAATGAACCGCTGGTCAAGATGGGTCTGCCGCGCCTTGCACAGCTCTACAGTCTCAGAAGCGGCATCCGCGTTTCCTGCGTAGTTGATGACGAGAGACATCCCCTGCTCAGCAAGCCGGCGCGCTATTCCCCGGCCAAGTCCACGGCTGGCCCCCGTGATAATCGCAACTGGTATGGTCTCAGGCATGCCTGGTTCCTTTCTTTGTACGTGCGCGCAAGCGTGCGAGCATACGCGTTTTGTTCTGTTGCTCCACTAAGGCAGTATACAATTCCGGACGCCGGGAGGCAATAACCGCCTCAGTCCGGGGGAATTGTTTGTTAAAATAGAACTGCGTTGTCCGCCCCCGGGAAATGTCAAGGTCAATGGTCAGGATGTCGATCCGGCGGCCGAGATCGGCCAGGATCAATCCGTCCGGTCCGACGACGCTCGTCCGGCCTATCATCTTGCCGGGAAGCCACACGCCGTCCGGATAGCCATAGCAGGCAGAGACGACCGGGAGTCCGGTGTCAACTGCGCGGGCCCGGTAGCGGATCTCCCAATCGATCTCTCCCCAGGAAGCCTGGACATGGGGAAACAGTAGGATCTGCGCCCCCCGCACCATCAGCACCTGCGCAACCTCGGGATACTCAATGTCCATGCAGGTCATGATCCCGATCCGCGCACAGTCCAGGGCGATCACCGGCAGGTCATTCCCGGGAGACATCCCCATGTCCTGTTCCGGTTCCGTAGGATGGGATTTCTGATAGCAGTGTACGATGTCGCCTTTCCTGTCGAACACGACGACAGTGCTGGAGAGCTGCCCGTTGTGCCGGCCGAACATCGGCATGGCCACGTTCATCTTGTACCGTCGGGCAGCCGCGCCGATCGTCTTCGTGAATCTGCCGGGGATCGGATCAGGTACGTATTCCTTCCGATTGGTGGACCATGTACGGTGATGGAGATTCGCATATTCCCCAAAGAGCAGAAGGTCCGTCTTCCGTTCCCCCGCCACACGCATGGCCGAGAGAATCGTTACGGTGTTACGCCGCTGTTTTGCAGCAAACGATGTGCCTTCGATGACGGTGGGCAGCTGCGCTGCACTCACCCGGATGGTCCGATTCATGATCACCGTCCTAGCGTTGTTCCTCTTTGCCCACCAGCTTCGACTGGCGACGGAAGTACCACGTCATCAGCCATCCAATAAATGCTGTTCCTCCCCCGCATGCAAGGGTTATGGCATGGACAGCCATGGATGCAGGCACGAACGCCAGGGCGACTACGACAAGGCCGATGGTTAGCGTGAGAAGGCCGACGATGCGATAGGAGGAGAGTGCATTGCCTGACCACCGGAGATGCTCGTCCACAGCCGGCGTGGCCAGGTCCGCCGCAAACGCCCGCTGCGCATCCACGATGACAGGGTTTTTCTCCTTCCACAACGCCGACAGGAAGAAGACCAGTGCGGACACCCCGACGCCGCCGAATATGTTCACTTCATACTGATACGGGTTCACATCGACCAGGACATTGAAAATGAAGATGACAACAAGTCCGGCGGTTGCTGCTGCAATGGCGGACCAGGACGGCGTTTTCTTGTAGAGCAATCCCAGCATAACAGGTGTCAGCATTGAAGGGCCGAACCAGGAGTAGTACATGAGCGCGAAGTCAAACACTCCTTTCGTCCGCTGCACGAGAATCGCCGTGATGATCGCAAGGATGCCAAGCGAAAACGCAGTAATCCGCCCGAGGGTCAGCTGTTCCTTCGCGCCCGGGGCGGATCCCGTGATGCTACTGCGGAGTCTGACATAGACGTCACGGACGAGGATAGAGGCGAGATAATTGAGCTGCGTGTCGATA
>Ga0316603_10000471_pt1 | contig 20304 bp, 20 predicted proteins | sample OWC_soil_day10_n_FD_207649 | JGI IMG/M metagenome (GOLD analysis project Ga0316603, IMG submission 207649) | Wetland soil microbial communities from Old Woman Creek delta, Ohio, United States - OWC_soil_day10_noCT | ecosystem: Environmental > Terrestrial > Soil > Wetlands | place: USA: Ohio... | reverse complement strand
GAAAGATGTCGAACTTCCCACTGCGTAGCAGGGGAGACACTCTGAACACATCGCCGCGCCGACCCAGCCCAAGATCAAGCGCGCGGGTTCAAAGTGAACAGTATTGGGGCTAGAAGCTCTCCCAGTCGTCGCTGCCGGTGCGCGCCGGCGCGGGACTTGGCACGTCGGCGTCTGCACTCGGGTTCGGCCTGACGCCGAAGTTCGGCCGGGTGACGTTCGTCGCGCGGCCCGGACCACGCCGCTCGAACTTCGCAGAGCTGTCCCTGCGCGCTGCGTGCACCGGTGCCGCCGGCGCCGCGAATGCGGCGAGGGTCGAACCGGCCCCGAACACCGCCACCGCCTGCACCAGCATCACTGCCTGCTGCCTCAGGCTCTCGGCCGCGGCCGCGCTCTGCTGCACCAGCGCCGCGTTCTGCTGCGTCGACTGGTCCATCTGGCTCACCGCCTCGCCGACCTGCGCCACGCCGACACTCTGTTCGCTGCTGGCCGCGCTGATCTCGCCCATCAGGTCGGAGACGCGCTGGATCGAGTTCACCACCTCGCTCATCGTGGCGCCGGCCTGGTCGACCAGTGCGCTGCCCTGTTCCACGCGCTCAACGCTGGCACTGATCAGGCCCTTGATCTCCCTGGCCGCCTCGGCGCTGCGCTGTGCCAGGTTGCGCACCTCGGCCGCCACCACCGCGAAACCACGGCCTTGCTCGCCGGCCCGCGCGGCCTCGACCGCGGCGTTCAGCGCCAGGATGTTGGTCTGGAAGGCGATGCCATCGATCACGCCGATGATGTCGGCGATGCGCCGGGACGAATCGTTGATGCCCTTCATCGTGTCGACCACGCGGCCGACGACCTCGCCGCCCCGCACCGCCACGGTCGATGCGCCCAGCGCCAGCTGGTTGGCCTGGCGCGCGTTGTCGGCGTTCTGCCTGACGGTGGCGCTGAGCTCTTCCATCGACGCCGCGGTCTGCTGCAGCGCGCTGGCCTGCTGCTCGGTGCGCTCGCTCAGATCGTTGTTGCCCTGAGCGATCTGCGCCGAGGCGGTGGCCACGCTGTCGGCGTTCTGGCGCACGCGGCCGACCACGTCGCCCAGCCTGGACTGCATCAGCTTCAGTTGGGCCATCAGGCTGCTGCGGTCGCCGTCGCGCAGCGCGATCGGCGTGTCCAGCTCGCCGGCGGCGACACGCTGGGCCAGCGCGGCGGCTTGCGCCGGCTCGGCCCCGAGCTGGCGGCCGATGGCGCGCGCCATCGCGTAGCCGAAGGCAGCGGCCAGCAGCACGCCCAGCCCGATGGCCGCGATCGACACCCCACGCAGCGTCGCCGCGTGGGCCATCGCGGCTGCATATTGCGTATGGGCTTCGTCGAGCTGCAGCCTGATCAGCGCATCGAGCGATCGCTGCAGCGCCACCGACAGTGGCTGAACCTTCTGCGTCTGCAGCCGCATCACCTCCTTCGGGTTTTTGTCCCGCAGCGCGGCCACGCTGGGCAGCAGGCCGTCCTGCACGAAGCTGGCCAGGGCGTCGGCGGCGGCCGTGGCGAGCCTGGCTTCCTGGGCCGTCGGCTGCGCGGACAGGTAGGCCTCCCACAGCTTGCCGGCCTGGGCGATGTGGCCCTCGATCTGTGCCACCGCGTCGGCGGCCGGCAAGGTCTGCATCAGCGCCTGGGCCAGAGCCAGGCGGGTGTCCCGCTGCAGCTCGTTCATCCGGGCCAGCTGGTCGATGGGCATGGCGCGGTCCTCGTAGACCGTCTTGAGTGCATCGTTCGATCGGCTCATTCCATGCAGGCCGAGCAAGCCCAGGCCCAGCAGCATGGCCGACACCAGGCCGACGAGCAGGCTCAGCTGCGTGGAAATTCTCGGGTTCTTCACGAGGGATCCTTGTCGCGACGGGGCGGCATGGGCTATTGCAGCGTGGGCTCGACCAGGCCGATCTCCGCGCCGGACATGAACCCCTCGATATCCACCAGGATCAGCGTGCGGTCGTCGACGGCGCCGATGGCCAGCAGGTGCTCGCTGGCCATGCCGGCGCCGAGCTTCGGCACCGGGCGCAACTGCTCGGGCGCCAGCGTGACCACGTCGGATACGGCATCGACCACCATGCCCATGACGCGCTGGCCGATGTTCAGCACGATGACCACGGTGAAGTGGTCGTAGTGGGCCTGCTCCAGGTTGAGCTTCACCCGCATGTCGATGATCGGCACTATCACGCCGCGCAGGTTGACCACGCCCTTGATGAACTCGGGCGCGTTGGCAATGCGCGTGGGCTTTTCGTAGGAGCGGATCTCCTGCACTCGCAGGATGTCGATGCCGTACTCCTCGTGGCCCAGCTTGAATGCCAGGAACTCGCGGATCGAGGTCGGTGCGGCGGTCGATGGCGCGGCACCGGCAAGCGGGGCGGACGGCAGGGTCATGGGTGGCTTCCTTGAGGGTGGGGCCGGGATCGGCATGTCGGGCTTGCCGCAAAGCGCGGCACCGGCCCTGCCGGTAGGGGCTCATGTCGGCTATCGGCCGGGGCTTCATGAACTTGATGCAGGGCTGCGTCGGCCGGGCGCCGTTCACCGCGCCTCATGCCCGTTCCGGCCATTTGCCACGCCGCCGGGTGGCTCAGCGGGCCGCGCGTGCCAGCCTGTAGACGGTTTTGCCCTGCAATTCGAACAGTTCGCGGGCCCGGGTGAAGTTCTCCGAATGGCCGACGAAGAGCAAGCCGTCGGGCTTGAGTCGCTGCGCCAGGCGCTGCAGCAGCTGGGCCTGTGTCGGCTTGTCGAAGTAGATCATCACGTTGCGGCAGAAGATGGCGTCGAAGCGCGTCTGCAGCGGCCAGCGCGGCTGCAGCAGGTTCAGCTGGCGGAATGTGATCATCGCGCCCAGTTCCGGCCGCAGGCGCACCAGACCGTCGCGGGCGCCGCGCCCGCGCAGGAAGTGGCGGCGCAGCAGGCCGGGGTCGAGCTTGGCCACCGCGTCGATCGGGTACACACCTTGGCGCGCCTGCTCCAGCACGGCGGTGTCGATGTCGGTGGCCAGAATCGACACTGGCGGCATGGCCTGCGACCCGAAGGCGTCGCGCGCGGTCATCGCGATGCTGTAGGGCTCCTCGCCGGTGGACGCGGCGCAGCACCAGATCTGCATGGGCGTGTGGGCGGCGCGCTGCCGCAGATGCTGCGCCAGCACCGGGAAGTGATGCGCCTCGCGGAAGAAGGCGGTCAGGTTGGTGGTCAGCGCGTTGACGAACTCCTGCCACTCGGGCTGCTCGCTGCCGCGGCGCTCCAGCTCGTCCAGGTAGCCGGCGAAGTCGGACCGGCCGAGCACGCGCAGCCGCCGCGACAGCCGGCTGTGGACCATGGTCTTCTTGCTCGGGCCGAGAGCGATGCCGGCATGGCGGTGGATCATCGAGCGCACGCGCTCGAAATCGGCCTGGCTCAGTCCGACGGCCGGGCCTTGCGGCACGTGGGGGCTCATCGGTGGCGCGTGCGGCGCACCAGCGCGCCCACGTCGACGATCAGCGCCACGCGGCCGTCGCCCAGGATGGTGGCGCCCGAGACATTCGCCACCGGGCCGACGTTCGACTCCAGGTTCTTCACCACCACCTGCTGCTGCCCGAGCAGTTCATCGACCAGCACGGCAATGCGCACGCCGTCGGATTCGATCACCACCATCACCGCATCCTCGCGCTTGCCGCCATGGCGCCGCACGTCGAAGACGCGCTCCAGCTCCACCACCGGCAGGAACTCGTCGCGCAGCTGGATCACCTGAGCGCGAGCGCCGATGATCCTGAGCTGATCCGGCGAGAACTGGAACGATTCGACCACCGAGGCCAAGGGCAGCACGTAGCACTCGTCGGCCACGCGCACCGACATGCTGTCCATGATGGCCAGCGTCAGCGGCAGGCGCACGCGCACGCTCATGCCGTGGCCTTCGGTGGAGTCGATCTCCACCACGCCGCCGAGCGCGGCGATGTTCTTCTTGACCACGTCCATGCCGACGCCGCGGCCGGAGACGTCGGTCACCGCCTCGGCGGTGGAAAAGCCCGGCGCGAAGATCAGCGCCCAGACCTCGCTGTCGCTCAGGCTGTCGCTCGCATGCAGGCCGCGCTCGCGCGCCTTGGCCAGCAGCTTGGCGCGCGACAGGCCCTTGCCGTCGTCGCGCACCTCGATGACGATCGAGCCGCCCTGGTGCGAGGCCGCCAGCGTGATCGTCCCCGTCTCGGGCTTGCCGTGCGCCAGCCGCTCGGTCGGCATCTCGATGCCGTGGTCGCAGCTGTTGCGCACCAGGTGCGTCAGCGGGTCGGTGATCTTCTCGATCATGCCCTTGTCCAGCTCGGTGGCCTCGCCTTGCGTCACCAGCTCGACCTTCTTGCCCAGCTTGCCCGCCAGGTCGCGCAGCAGGCGCGGGAAGCGGCTGAACACCGCCGACATCGGAATCATGCGGATCGACATCACCGATTCCTGCAGGTGGCGCGTGTGGCGCTGCAGGTCGGCCAGTCCGGCCGACAGCTGCCGCTGCGCCGCCGGCTCCAGCGACGCGCTGCTCTGCGCCAGCATGGCCTGGGTGATGACGAGTTCGCCCACCAGGTTGATCAGCTGGTCGACCTTGTCCACCGACACGCGTAGCGTGCCCGAGTCGGTGCTGCCCGCCGCCTGAGGCGTGGCGCGCGCCGACGCCGCCATGGCCGGGGCCGGTGCGACGTCCGCCAGCGGTGCCAGCCGCACCTGCGCGCTGTCGACATGGAAGGACAACAGGTCCACCAGCTCGGCGTCGCTGCAGCCGGTGCACACCTTGAAGCGGTGCACGCCGTCGTCGCCGCCGCCGACCTGCAGCGGCACGATCGTGCCCAGGTCGACGATCTCGGCGAAGAGTTCGACCACGCGGTCCACGGCATCGGTGTCCCGCAGCGGGCCGATCGTCAGCTCCAGCCAGCGCCGCCCCGTCGCGGCCGGCGCCGCGGCCGTTGCGGCGGGCGGGAGTGATCGGCGCGCCTGGGGCGCAGCGGCGCCCAGACCGGCCAGCTCGCGCACGCGCTCCAGCAATTCGATGGTGTCCAGCGCGTCGCCGCCGCCGCCTTGGTGCCGTGCCAGCTGCAACTTCAGCGCGTCGCCGGCCTGCAGCAGCACATCGACCATCGGGGACGACAGGGCCAGCTCGTGGCGGCGCAGCTTGTCGAGCAGCGTTTCCATCTGGTGCGTCAGTTCGGCCACGTCGGCAAAGCCGAAGGTGGCCGCGCCGCCCTTGACCGAATGGGCGCAGCGGAAGATGGCGTTCAGCGCCTCGTCCTCGGCCGACTCGATGTCGATTCCCAGCAGCAGTTGTTCCATCTGCTCCAGGTTCTCGCCGGCTTCCTCGAAGAAGACCTGGTGGAACTGCGACAGGTCGATGCCCGCCGCCGCGCTGGCGCTGGTGATCTCGCTCATGGGGCTTTCGTCGGCGGCGCGGGCTGGCCGATGGCCTTGCCGATGACCTCGACCAGCTCGGCTGGGCCGAAGCGTCGCCGCTGGGACTCGTCCCAGCCGTCCGTGCCGTCTGCCGCCTCGACCACGTCGAAGCCGACATGGCGCCGCGTGACGGACACCCTCCGGGACATGGAGGGCAAGTCGTCGGCTTCGGGTGCTGGTTCGTCCATGGCTTCAGACCCGGCGGGTGGCCTGGCCGGCCGTGCCGCGCAAGCGTTCGATCAGCCGCGCGGCGATCGCTGACAGCGGCAGCACCTCGTGCGCCGCACCGGCGGCGATGGCCTCGCGCGGCATGCCGAAGACCACGCAGCTGGCCTCGTCCTGGGCCACGTTCCAGCTGCCGGCGTCGCGCATCAGGCGCATGGCCTTGGCGCCGTCGCCACCCATGCCGGTGAGCATCACGCCCAGCGCATTGGGGCCGACCACGCGCGCTGCCGAATCGAACAGCACCTCGACCGAGGGTTTGTGCAGGTTCACCGGCGCGCCGTCGCGCACCCGCGCCACGTAGTGGGCGCCGCAGCGCTCCACGCTCAGGTGCAGGCCGCCCGGCGCGATGTAGGCATGGCCGGGCAGCACGCGCTCGCCGTCGCAGGCCTCCTTGACGGCCATGCGGCACAGGCCGTCGAGCCGGGTCGCGTAGCTGCGCGTGAAGCCCGGCGGCATGTGCTGGGTGATCAGCACCGCCGGCGCGTCCGCCGGCAGCTGCACCAGCAGCTCCCTGGTGGCTTCGGTGCCGCCGGTGGAGGCGCCGATGAAGATGAACTTCTCGGTCGACAGCCGGCCCAGCGGCGCGGTCACCGACCGGGGCGGGGCACCCGCTGGCGCCGCGACAGCGCGCCTCAGGTGCGCATGGGCGGCGATGCGGATCTTGGCGGTGATGTCGTCGGCCAGCAGTGCCAGGCCGTCGTGGACGCCAATCTTTGGCTTGGCCACGAAGTCCACCGCGCCCAGCTCCAGCGCGCGCAGCGTGACCGCGGCGCCGCGCTCGGTCAGCGTGGACACCATCACCACCGGCATCGGCCGCAGCCGCATCAGCCGCGCCAGGAACTCGATGCCGTCCATGCGCGGCATCTCCACGTCGAGCGTGATCACGTCCGGGTTCAGCTCGCGGATCATCTCGCGGGCCATCAGCGGGTCGGCGGCGGCGCCGACGCAGGCCATGTCGGCCTGCCGGTTGATGATCTCGCCCAGCAGGCTGCGCACCAGCGCCGAATCGTCCACCACCAGCACGCGGGTCTTGGGCAGCATCGGCGCTTCCGCGTGGTCTCGTCGGGTCAGAACAGGTCAGCCCAGCCGGCCATGACGACGCGCGGGTTGATGGCGCGCTCGCGCTCGACCCGCTCCGCGGCAGGGGCCGAGGCCCGCCGCCTGACCATGGCCTTGCCGCTGGATGGCACGAAGCGCGGCTTGCGCGGATGGACGTCGAGAACGTCCATGCCGACCACCGGCATGCGTTCGGTGCGAAGGTAGGCGAGCAGCCCGTCGATCAGCCGCTCCATTGCGAAGGCGCCGTAGCGGCCGTTGTCGCCGGGCCCATCGGACAGCATGAAGTGGTGCATGCCGCCGACATTCACGATGCGGTCCCACAGGCAGCTGGCGATGCACGAGCAGAGCGTGGTCATGATCGGCAAGTCCTCGCGCGCAACGACGTATTCGCCTGGCAGGACCTTCACCGCCACGCGGCGCAATTGCGCGTCGACCCCGAAGAAGGAGGCCTCGCCGGCCTTGCGCGTCTGGGCGCGCAGTCGCGCAAGCCGAGCGGCTGAGTCGTCCGGTGCGGCCATTGCGCTGAACTCAACCACGGCGCTGCGGCCGTCTTGCGTGGGGGACAGGGTCTGGGGAGCATCTCGAGGCTTTACGGGCAGGGTGGCTGTCGAGCCTGCAGCAGCGCCAGGATCGGTCTTCGGCTCAGTATCGGCCGGCCTGGCCGCGACAAAAGCGCCAATGTGAGGGGGAATTCGAGCCCATTGCCACACCCGCCTCAACTTCCGCGTCGGCCGTCCGATATGCCCCTTCAGTCCCGGACATAGGAGGATCCCGTGAGCGACCCCACCCCGCTGAAGTTCCTGGTCGTCGACGACTTTTCCACGATGCGGCGCATCGTGCGCGGGCTGCTCAAGGAGATGGGCTGCCACAACGTCACCGAGGCCGAGGACGGCGCCGCGGCGCTGGAGTTGTTGAAGGTGCAGCACTTCGACTTCGTCGTCTCGGACATCAACATGCCCAACATGAGCGGCTTCGAGCTGCTCAAGGCCATCAAGGCCGAGGAGACGCTGCGTCACCTGCCGGTGCTGATGGTCACCGCCGAGGCGCGCAAGGAAGATATCGTGTTGGCCGCGCAAAGCGGTGCTGCCGGCTACATCGTCAAGCCCTTCAGCAAGGCCACGCTGGAAGAGAAGGTGCAGCGCATCCTGCAGAAGATGGCCGTCGCCGCATGAAGACGAACAAGTGGCCGATGGTGCCGGGGCCTGCCGCGCCCGAGGTGTACCAGCAGCTCGGCCAGATCACGCGCCAGCTGCATGACACGCTGCAGCAGCTGGGCGTGATGCCCAAGCTGCAGCAGTCTGCGCAAGACCTGCCCGATGCGCGCAGCCGCCTGAGCTACATCGCGCACAAGAGCGGCGAAGCCGCCGACCGGGTGCTGACGGCGGTGGAGCAAGCCAAGCACGAGCACCAGGCCATCCGGACGGCGTCGAAGCAATTGGCGCAGCGCTGTGGCGCCGATCCGGCGCGGCTGCTGCCGGCGCCCGAGGTGCTGGCCTTCGTCGCGGCGGTCGAGGGTGCGGCCACGCACATCGACCAGCAACTGACCGACATCATGCTGGCACAGGATTTCCACGACCTGACCGGCCAGGTGGTGGCCAAGGTGGTGGCGCTGGTCATCGAACTGGAAGACAGCCTGCTGCAGTTGCTGAGGAAGGCGGCCGCCACCGAACCGGCGCCTGCGCTCGGCCCCCTGAGCGGCCCGGTGATCGCCGCTGTGGCCGGGGCCGAGGTCGTCAACGACCAGGTCAAGGTCGACGCGCTGCTGGCCAGCCTCGGCTTCTGAGCGCCGCGCGCCGGCTGAAGCGCGCCGTCGTCCGTCCCTGCCCAGACCCGCCCATGCTCAAGACCGTCCGCGTCGAACAGCTCCGGCTCGGCATGTACCTGCACAGCCTCGGCGGGGCCTGGCTGGACCACCCGTTCTGGAAGACGAGCTTCGTGCTGCAGGACCCGGCCGACCTGCACAAGCTGCGCGCCAGCGGCGTCAAGGAATGTGAGATCGACACTGCGCGCGGGCTGGATGTCGAGCCCGAGCCTGCGCTGGCGCTGCCGACCGCAGCGCCGGCGCCGTCAGCGCGCGCGGCGCCATCGCAGCCGGCGCCGCAGCGCACCCGCCTGGAAGAGGAGGCGGCCATCGCCAGCCGGCTGTGCGCGCTGGCGCGGCACAGCGTCACTTCACTGTTCGACGAGGCGCGCATGGGACGTGCGCTCGACGTCGAGGGCTGCGCGCCGCTGGTCGACGAGATCGCCTCGTCGATGCAGCGCAACGCCGGCGCGATGCTCGGCCTGGTGCGCCTGAAGACCCACGACGATTACACCTTCATGCACTCGGTGGCGGTGTGCACGCTGATGGTGGTGCTGTCGCGGCGCATGGGCCTGGACGAGGCGCAGGTGCGCGAGGCCGGCCTGGCCGGACTGGTGCACGACATGGGCAAGGCGAAGATCCCGCTCGAGGTGCTGAACAAGCCGGGAAAGCTCACGCCCGCCGAATACCACCTGATCAAAGGCCATCCGCGCTTCGGCCACGACATGCTGCTGGACACCGGCATGGCCAGCGCGGTAGCGCTGGACGTATGCCTGCACCACCATGAGCGGCCCGACGGCCAGGGCTACCCCGAAGGCCTCAGCGGCGAAGCCTTCTCGCTGCTGGCACGCATGGGCGCGGTGTGCGACGTCTACGACGCCATCACCTCCAACCGCCCCTACAAGGAAGGCTGGCTGCCGGCCGACTCGATCGCCAAGATGGCCGAATGGACGCGCGCCGGCAAGTTCGACGCGGCCGTGTTCCGCGCCTTCATCGACTGCGTCGGCATCTACCCGGTGGGCTCGCTGGTGCGGCTGGGCTCGCAGCGGCTGGCGGTGGTGGTCGAGCACAACCCCGCTGCGCCGGTGACGCCGCGGGTCAAGGTGTTCTATTCGCTGCGCGCGCAGCTGACGCTGCCGATCGAGATGCTGGACCTGAGCCAGAGCGGCTGCCGCGAGCGCATCGTCGGCCGCGAATCGAACGCGCAATGGCGCTTCCCCTTTCTCGACAAGCTGGCCGTGCCGCAGGCAGACGGTGCCGCAGCGCGTCACTCCAACCGGGAGCCTGTGTGATGCGTGAATGGCTGCAGCGAATCGATGACCATGTGCCGCTGCGCTATGCGCTGTGGCTGCTGTGCGGCGCTGCGGCGCTGCTGTCCGCAGCGTCCTGGGCCTTGCTCGGCCAGGGCGCGGTGCCGTTGCTGCTGTTCGGTGCGCTGAGCCTGCTGGGCCTGCGCGACCGGCTGCAGACGCGCCGCTCGGTGCTGCGCAACTACCCGGTGGCCGGGCACCTGCGCTACCTGCTGGAGTACATCCGGCCGGAGATCCGCCAGTACTTCATCGAGCCCGACCACGAGGCGGCGCCCTTTTCGCGCCAGCAGCGCTCGCTGGTCTACCAGCGCGCCAAGGGCGACCCGGACAAGCGGCCCTTCGGCACGCAGCTGGACGTGCATGCGCACGGCTACGAGTGGATCAACCACTCGATGGCGCCGACGCGGCTGCCGACGCACGACTTCCGCGTGACCATCGGCGCCGACCGGGCCAAGCCCTATTCGGCCAGCCTGTTCAACATCTCGGCGATGAGCTTCGGCGCGCTCAGCGCCAACGCCATCCTGGCGCTGAACGGCGGCGCGGCGCGCGGCCGCTTCGCGCACGACACCGGTGAAGGCTCGATCAGCCAGCACCACCGCGTGCATGGCGGCGACCTGATCTGGGAGATCGGCTCCGGCTACTTCGGCTGCCGGCACCCTGACGGGCGCTTCAACCCCGAGGCCTTTGCCGCGGTGGCGCGCGACCCGCAGGTGAAGATGATCGAGCTCAAGCTCAGCCAGGGCGCCAAGCCCGGCCACGGCGGCGTGCTGCCGGGGGCCAAGGTCACGATCGAGATCGCCCGCGCGCGCGACGTGCCGCCGGGCCAGGACTGCATCAGCCCGGCCAGCCACAGCGCCTTCGACACGCCGGTGCAGCTGCTGCAGTTCATCGAGCAGCTGCGCGCGCTGTCCGGCGGCAAGCCCACCGGCTTCAAGCTGTGCATCGGCCACCCCTGGGAATGGTTCGCCATCTGCAAGGCCATGCTGCACACCGGCATCGTGCCGGACTTCATCGTCGTCGACGGCGCCGAAGGCGGCACCGGCGCCGCGCCGCTGGAGTTCACCGACCATGTGGGCGCGCCGCTGCAGGAAGGGCTGCTGCTGGTGCACAACACGCTGCTCGGCCTGAACCTGCGCTCGAAGATCAAGATCGGCTGCGCCGGCAAGGTCATCGGTGCCTTCGACATCGCGCGCGCCATGGCGCTGGGGGCCGACTGGTGCAACGCGGCGCGCGGCTTCATGTTCGCGCTGGGCTGCCTGCAGGCGCAGGCCTGCCACACCGGGGCGTGCCCGACGGGCGTGGCCACGCAGGACAAGCGGCGCCAGCAGGCGCTGGTGGTGCCCGACAAGATGGAGCGGATCTACCGCTACCACCGGAACACGCTGGAGGCGCTGAAGGAGCTGGTGCAGGCCGCCGGGTTGACGCATCCGAATCAGATCAACGCCTTCCACATCGTGCGCCGTGCCGCCGACCACGAGGTGCGGCTGCTGGCCAACGTGCTGCCCTTCGTGCAGCCGGGCGCGCTGCTGACGGCGGCGCGCGGCCAGGGCGACTGGCCGCACAACGTCTACCGCCACTACTGGCCGCTGGCCAGTGCGCACAGCTTCGCGCCGGTGCAGCCGATGGCGCTGCCGACGCAGGTGGACGAGGCATCGGCTTGGGGCCTGCTCAGCTGAATCAGCCCGGCGGCCGGGTGTCGACGAAGCTCTGGCGCAGCGCCAGCTTGTCCGACAGGCGCGCCAGGTTGGCATGCCGCTCGCGCCAGGCAATGGCCGGGAAGCGGAAGTCCAGGTAGCCGGTCGCGCAGCCGACGGCAATGTCGGCCAGCGTCAGGTGGATGCCCATGCAATAGGGCTTGTCGCCCAGGCCCTTGCTCATCGCCGCCAGCGCAGTGTCGACACGACTCATCTGCCGGTCGATCCAGGCCATCGAGCGCTGTGCCTCGGTGCGGCCGGGCCAGACCTGTTCCATGCGCGCCATGATGGCCGCGTCGAGCACGCCGTCGGACAGCGCCTCCCAGGTGCGCACCTCGATGCGCTCGCGCCCCGACGGCGGGATCAGCTTGCCCACTGGCGACAGCGTGTCCAGGTATTCGACGATGACGCGCGAGTCGAACACCGCCTCGCCGCCTTCCATCACCAGGCAGGGCACCTTGCCCAGCGGGTTGGCCTTGAGCACCTCGTCGGTGGCCCACACGTCTTCCAGCGTGAGTTGGAAGTCGAGCTTCTTCTCGGCCATCACGATGCGAACCTTGCGCACGTAAGGGCTGGTGAGCGATCCGATGAGTTTCATGTGCGCTGCGGGTCCGGGTTGCGGACGATTCTAGCGAAGCAAGTCTTTGGCCAAGGCCCGCGAACGCGGGGGCGAGCCGGGCCGCTCAGCCACGCGGCGCCGTACTCCAGTCCACGGCGGCCGGCCGATCGGGCAGGTCCAGCGACGCAGCCAATACGGGAGAGTGTGCAATTACTTTGCCATTTCGCATGACCCAAAGTCGGTGAGCACGCAGGCGGATTGCTTCGATCGGCGAACGTGCCTGCAGCAACACGCAGTCGGCCGCCTTCCCCGGCTCGATGCCGTAGTCGTCGAGCCCGAGCACGCGCGCGTTGTTCACCGTCACCGCGTCGAAGCAGGCGCGCATGCCGTCCAGCGAGGTCATCTGGGCGACGTGCAGGCCCATCTGCGCGACCTCGAGCATGTCGCCCGAGCCCATCGGATACCAAGGGTCCATGACGCAGTCGTGGCCGAAGCCGACGTTGATGCCGGCGGCCATCAGCTCGGGCACGCGCGTCATGCCGCGGCGCTTGGGGTAGGTGTCGTGGCGGCCCTGCAGCGTGATGTTGATCAGCGGATTGGCCACCGCGTGCAGACCCGCCTCGCGCATCAGCGGGATCAGCTTGGACGCGTAGTAGTTGTCCATCGAATGCATCGACGTGAGGTGCGAGCCGGTGACCCGGCCCTGCAGCCCGAGGCGCTGCGTGTGGAAGGCCAGCGTCTCGACATGGCGGCTCAAGGGATCGTCGCTTTCGTCACAGTGCATGTCCACCGGCAGGCCGCGCTCGGCCGCCAGCTCGCACAGGACCTTCACGCTCTCGGCGCCGTCGGCCATCGTTCTTTCGAAATGCGGGATGCCGCCGACCACGTCCACGCCCATGTCCAGCGCCCGCTTCAGGTTGGCCAGCGCACCGGGCGAGCGCAACACGCCGTCCTGCGGGAAGGCCACCAGCTGCAGGTCGAGGTAGGGCTTGACCCGTTCGCGCACGTGCAGCAGCGCTTCCACCGCCAGCAGCCGCTCGTCGCAGACATCGACATGGGAGCGGATCGCCAGCAGCCCCTTGGCCACGGCCCAGTCGCAGTACTGCAGCGCGCGCTCGACCAGCGCTTCCTGGGTCAGATGGGGCTTCAGCTCGCCCCACAGCGCGATGCCCTCGAGCAGCGTGCCCGAGACGTTCAGGCGCGGCAGCCCCAGGCTGAGCGTCGCGTCCATGTGGAAATGCGCGTCGACGAAGGGCGGGCTGAGCAGCCAGCCCTGGGCGTCGATCACTTCGACACCCTCGGGTGTGGGCAGGTCGGGGCCGATGGCCACGAAGCGGCCGTCGTCGACCAGCAGTCTCTGGCCGCTGCGGCCGTCGGTCAGTGTGGCGTTGGTGATGAGCAGCATGGGCAGGACTCCGCGAACTCAGCGCTCGCCTTTGCGGTAGGGCTTCATCAGCGCCTGCGGGTAGGCGGCGCGGCGCGCCACCAGCACCAGCGCGGCGATGCTGAAGACATAGGGCAGCATCAGGTACACCTGATAGGGCACCGACACGCCGAACAGGCCGCTGCCCGACTGCTGCAGGCGCAGCTGCAGCGCATCGAACAGCGCGAACAGCACGGCGCCGAGCAGCGCCTTGCCCGGCCGCCACGAGGCAAACACCACCAGCGCCACGCACACCCAGCCGCGGCCGTTGACCATGTTGAAGTAGAAGGCGTTGAAGGCGGCCAGCGTCAGGAAGGCGCCGGCCACGCCCATCAGCGCCGAGCCTGCCGTGATTGCGGCATAGCGCACGGCGGCCACGCTCAGGCCCTGGCCTTCGGCGGCGGCCGGGTTCTCGCCGACCATGCGCACCGCCAGCCCGGCCGGCGTGCGGTAGAGGAACCAGCCGATCGCCGGCACCAGTGCCAGCGCGAGCAGCGTCAGCGGCGTTTGCGCGTTCAGCACCGGAATCGGCAGCCAGGCCATCTCGGTGAACGGCAGGATGGTCGGCGGGCTGTCCACCTTGGGAAAGCTGACGCGATAGGCATAGCTGGCCAGGCTGGTGGCAAAGAGTGTCAGCCCCAGTCCCGACACATGCTGCGACAGCGACAGCGTCACCGTCAGCAGCGAATGCAGCAAGCCGAAGGCCGCGCCCACCAGCGCCGCCACCGCCACGCCGGTCCACAGCCCCAGGCCGTGGTGGACCGCCAGCCAGCCGGTGAAGGCGCCCGCGACCATGATGCCTTCGATGCCCAGGTTCAGCACCCCGGCGCGCTCGCACAGCAGCACGCCCAGCGTGCCCAAAATCAGCGGAGTGGCGATGCGCAGCACGGCCACCCAGAAGGGCAGGCTGAAGACCAGCTCGAAGGTCTCAGCCAGCATGGGCGGCCCGCTGGCCGAAGACGATGCGGTATTGCGCTGCCATGGTTGCCACCAGCATCGCCAGCAGCGACACCGAGACGATGACATCGGCAATGTAGGTGGGCACGTTGACGGCGCGGCTCATGCTGTCGGCACCGACCAGGATGCCGGCCACGAAGATGGCCGCGGCCACCACGCCCAGCGGGTTCAGCGCCGCTAGCATGGCGATGACGATGCCGCTGTAGCCGTAGCCCGGCGACATGTCCAGAGTGACATAGCTGGTGCGCCCGGCCACCTCGATGGCGCCGGCCAGCCCGGCCAGCGCGCCCGACAGCAGCGCCACCTTGACCGTGACCCAGCCCACCGGCATGCCGGCGAAGGCGGCGGCGCGGGCATTGGCACCGACGGCGCGGATCTCGAAGCCCAGCGTGCCGTACTTCATCAGCGCCCACAGCGCCACCGCCAGGCCCACGGCCCACAGCAGCCCGGTATGCACGCGGGTTCGTGCGATCAGCTTGTCCAGCTGCAGCGCATCCTGCAGCACCACGCTCTGCGGCCAGCCCATGGCGGTGGGGTCCTTCATCGGGCCGTCGAGCATCATCGACACGAACAGCAGCACGATGAAGTTGAGCAGCAGCGTGGTCACGACTTCGTCGACGCCGAGCCGGCTTTTCAGCAGCGCCGGGCCCAGCAGCAGCAGCGCGCCGGCGAAGGCCGCCGCGGCCATCATCGCCGGGAACAGCAGCGCCGGATGCAGCGCGAAGCCCGCGCCGCCATGCAGCCCGCCAATGGCCACCGCGGCCAGCGCGCCGGCGTAGAGCTGGCCTTCGGCGCCGATGTTGAACAGCCGCGCGCGAAAGGCCACCGCGGCCGACAGGCCGGTCAGGATCAACGGTGTCGCACGCGTCAGCGTCTCGCTCCAGGCAAAGGTGGAGCCGAAACCGCCTTCGAGCAGCAGCGCATAGGCCTGACCCACCGGCGCGCCGGCCCAGGCGACGAGCAGCGAGCTGACCCCCAGCGTGAAGGCGATGGCCAGCAGCGGCGCGGACAGCTGCATGCGACGCGACGGCACCGCGCGCTTTTCAATGCGCATGCTCGGGCTCCGACCCCGCCATCGCGAGGCCGATGGCGGCCAGCGTCCAGTCACCGGCCGGCCGCGCCGCGCTGAGCCGGCCGTGGTGCAGCACCGTCACGCGGTCGGCGAGGGCGAAGATCTCGTCCAGGTCCTCGCTGATCAGCAGCATGGCGGACCCGCGGGCGACGGCGTCGAGCAGCTGCTGGTGCACATAGGCCACCGCGCCGATGTCCAGGCCCCAGGTGGGCTGGTCGGCGACGATCAGCGTCGGCGGCTTGTCCGCGCACGGGTCGCTGCCGGGCCCGTGCGCCGGGCCGCCCCAAGCCGGGCCCGATCCCCCCCGGGGATCGGCCGCGGTACGCCGCGGCCGAGGGGCACCCATCAGCGCGCGGCCGAGGATCATCTTCTGCATGTTGCCGCCGGACAGCGCGCGCGTCGGCGTCTCCAGCCCCATCGAATCGGTGCCGCGCACGTCGAAGCGCTCGATCAACTGCCGCGCATGCGCCTGCGCCGCCGCGCGCTTGACGATGCCGGAGCGTGCGAAGGCGGGACTCGACACGCGTTCCAGCACCGCGTTCTCCCACACCGGCAGGTCGCCGACCATACCCACCGCATGCCGGTCCTCGGGGATGCGGGCGACGCCGGCGCGTACCCAGTCGGCCGCGCGGGCCGGCATGGCGCGGCCCTGCAGCTCCAGGCGGCCGGAGCTCAGCGCCTGCAGGCCGAACAGCAGTTCGGCCAGTGCCTGCTGGCCGTTGCCGGCGACACCGGCAATGGCCACGATCTCGCCGGCACGCAGCTCCAGGTTCACGCCGTCGAGCAGCTTGCGGCCGTCGGCCGACTGCAGCGTGGCGTCCTGCAGGCTGCACACGGTGGCGCCGGGTTCGCGCGGCCGGCGCGTGGGCATCTGCACCTGGCGCCCGACCATGGTCTCGGCCAGCAGCGCCTTGTCGGCGCCCTGCGCCGGCAGCACCGCGATAAGCTTGCCGGCACGCAGGATGGCGATGCGCTGCGACACGCGCAGCACCTCGTCAAGCTTGTGGCTGATGAAGATCACCGACAAGCCTTGTTCGATGAGCTGGCGCAGCGTGCCGAACAGCGATTCGACCTCGGTGGGCGTCAGCACCGCGGTGGGCTCGTCCAGGATCAGGATGCGCGCACCGCGCACCAGGGCCTTCAGGATCTCGACGCGCTGGCGTTCGCCCACCGACAGGTCGGCGATGCGCGCGTCCGGGTCCACGCCCAGGCCGAAGCGCTGGCCTGTGTCCATCAGCTTGTCGCGCGCCGCGGCGCGGCGCGAGACCGGCCACCACAGCGGCTCGGTGCCGAGCATCACGTTGTCCAGCACGCTCAGGTTGTCGGCCAAGGTGAAATGCTGGTGCACCATGCCGATGCCGGCGGCCAGCGCGGCCTTCGGCTGGCCCGGCGGCAGCGGCTGACCGAACACTTCGATCGAACCTTCGTCGGCGACATAGTGGCCGAACAGGATCGACACCAGCGTGCTCTTGCCGGCGCCGTTCTCGCCCAGCAGCGCCAGCACCTCGCCGCGCCCCAGCTCCAGCGAGATGGCGTCATTGGCCACCAGGCTGCCGAAGCGTTTGGTGATGCCGCGCAGGTGCAGCACGGTGTCGCCGCTCACTGGACTACCCTCCGCACTGCGTGCTCCGGGATGAGCGCTTGGGAGCGGCCCGGCGCGCTCATGGGGCCGGCCCGGCGAACATCAGAAGCCCGCTTCCCTCTGGTGCCGCAGGGCCAGAAGTACCGCGGTGGTTCCGTCGAATCGGTACATCACGACGTAGCCGCTGTCGCCGAAGTCGATCAGCCACTCGCGGAACTCGGGTTCCATGTCGTCGACCGGCCTGCCGATGGCGGTCTGCTTTGCAAGCACCTTCACACCCTGGCGAATCGCCTGTATCGCTCGTTTGGCGGTGTCCGGATTCCTTTCGGCCAGGAAGCGGTGAACTCGCTGCACGTCGCGCAGCGCATGCGCCGGCCAGATCAGGCGTGGCATTCAGGCGGCTCGACGTCCTTGCCCGCCTCGAGCTTGGCCAGCCATGCATCCGCCTCGGCCTGTGTCACGTGCGCGCCGTGGGCCCGATAGTCGTCCCAGGCACGGATCGCGCTCTGACGGAACGCCTCCCGTTTCTCCTCGCGATCGACGTACTCGCGAATGGCTTCGCGCATCAGCCAATGCGGCGTGCGGTTGCGCGCGTCCGCGAGTCGCTTCACCCGCTCCTTGGTGTCGGCATCGATCTTGATCGCGACGGGGCGTGCGGCTGTCGCTGCAGTCGTGGGCATCGCAGTTCTCGCTAGCGTTAGGTATTACCTTATGCTACTCCGAATTGCGCAGAACAGAGTGGCCTCATCGCCCTACTTCGCCGTCGGCTTGGGCTGGTTGTCGTCCACCGCCACCTTGAAGCTGCCGTCGAGGATGGCCTTTTCCTTGGCCTTGACCTTGGCGACCAGATCGGCCGGGATCTTCTTTTCGAAGGTGCCCAGCGGCGCGAGTTCGCTGCCGCGGAACTGCATCATCGAGTACTTGCCCAAGTCCTCGGCCTTGAACTTGCCTTCCTTCACCGCCTTCAGCGCCATGCCGATGGTCGGCTCCATGTTCCACAGCGCCGAGGCGACCACGGTGTCGGGGTACTTGTCCTGGGTGTTGATGACGTTGCCGATGGCCAGCTTGCCCTTCTCCTTGGCCGCGTCGCTGACGCCGAAGCGCTCGGCATACATCACGTCGGCGCCCTTGTCGATCATCGCGAAGGCGGCTTCCTTGGCCTTCGGCGGGTCGAACCAGCTGTTGATGAAGGTGACCATGAACTCGGCCTTCGGGTTGACTTCCTTCGCGCCGGCCATGAAGGCGTTCATCAGGCGGTTGACTTCGGGGATCGGGAAGCCGCCGACCATGCCGATCTTGTTGCTCTTGGTCATGCCGCCGGCGATCATGCCGCTCAGGTAGGCCGGCTCCTGGATGTAGTTGTCGAAGACCGCGAAATTGGGCTCCTGCGGCTTGCCCGAGCTGCCCATGACGAACGACACCTTCGGATAGTCCTTGGCCACCTTGCGCGCTGCCGCCTCGACGGCGAAGGATTCGCCGACGATCAGCTGGTGGCCCTTCTCGGCATAACCGCGCATCACGCGCTCGTAGTCGGCATTGGCCACGTTCTCGGAGAACACGTACTCGATCTCGCCGCGTGCGGCGGCCGCCTTCAGCGCCTTGTCGATGCGCGACACCCACTGCTGCTCCACCGGCACGGTGTAGATGGCGGCGACCTTGATCTTGTTCTGCGCCCAGGCGGGCCGGCTCAAAACGGCCACCGCGGCAGCGGCGGCACACAGGATCAGGCGGCGGGACAATCTCATGGAATCTCCTCGTTGTGGTGGGTTGTTCGCAAGCAACTAAGGGGCCACGCCGGCCCGCTCCAGCATCGCGTGCAGCAGCACGTTGCAGCCGGCGGTGATGTGCTCGGGCTTGGCGTCCTCGATCTCGTTGTGGCTGATGCCGTCCTTGCAGGGGATGAAGATCATGCCGGCCGGTGCCAAGCGCGCCATGTAGACGGCGTCGTGTCCGGCGCCGCTGACGGCCGGCATGTTGCTGTAGCCGAGCTGATCGGCCGCGCGCTGCACCGCGCCGATCATGTCGGCGTGGAAAGGCTGCGCCGGGTAGGCCGAGACCTGCTCGATCGTGATCGGCAGCCCCGTGTCCGCACTGAGCTTGGCCGCTACCGCGCGGATGTCGGCATCCATCGCATCGCACAGCGCGTCGCTGGCGTTGCGCAGGTCGATGCTGAACTTGACGCGCCCGGGGATGACGTTGCGGCTGTTGGGAAAGACGTTGACCATGCCCACCGTGCCGCGGCCGTGCGGCGGGTGGCGGTGCGCGCAGGCCACCACCTCCTGCATCAGCTTCGTCGCCACCTGCAGCGCGTCCTTGCGCAGCGCCATCGGCGTCGGGCCGGCATGCGCTTCCATGCCGGTGACGGTGCAGTCGTACCAGCGGATGCCGAGCACGCCGGTGACCACGCCGATGGTCTTGTCGTGGTCTTCCAGTACCGGGCCCTGTTCGATGTGCGTCTCGAAGTAGCAGCCGATCGGGTGTGCGCCGGGCTCCTCCGGCCCGATGTAGCCGATGCGCTCCAGTTCCTCCTTCACCGACTTGCCTTCGCTGTCCTTCGCGGCATAGGCATGTTCCAGCGTGAAGGCCTTGGCAAAGACGCCCGAGCCCATCATCACCGGCACGAAGCGCGAGCCTTCCTCGTTGGTCCACCAGGCCACCTCGATCGGCGCTTCGGTCTCGATGCCGTGGTCGTTGAGCGTGCGCACCACTTCCAGGCCGGCGAGCACGCCGTAGTTGCCGTCGAACTTGCCGCCGGTGGGCTGGGTGTCGATGTGGCTGCCGGTGACCACCGGCGGCAGTGCGTTGTTGCGCCCGGGGCGGCGCAGGAAGCCGTTGCCGATCTTGTCGGTGGTGATCGTCATGCCGGCCTCGCGCGCCCAGCGGCTCACCAGGTCGCGGCCCTGCTTGTCCAGGTCGGTCAGCGTCAGGCGGCACACGCCACCCTTGGGCGTGGCGCCAATCTGCGCCAGCTCCATCAGCGACGCCCAGAGACGCTCACCGTTGATGCGCAGTTCGTCGACGCGGGGTGTGGCCTTCATGTCCATGTCGCTCTCCTTCGGGGCTGCCTGGGGCGCGCCGCCTCAGCTGGCATGCTTGACGCCGACGCGGCTGGCGTAGTCGGTGTTGCGCATCTCAGCGTAGTCTTCGGTGCTGAAGCCATCGTGGTCGTGCATGCGCATCATCATCTCTTCCTGGATCTCGGGGAAC
>Ga0316603_10000469_pt1 | contig 20333 bp, 19 predicted proteins | sample OWC_soil_day10_n_FD_207649 | JGI IMG/M metagenome (GOLD analysis project Ga0316603, IMG submission 207649) | Wetland soil microbial communities from Old Woman Creek delta, Ohio, United States - OWC_soil_day10_noCT | ecosystem: Environmental > Terrestrial > Soil > Wetlands | place: USA: Ohio... | reverse complement strand
ACTTCCCCGGCCAGAGCGAAGGCTGGTGGGAATGGCGCATGCAGTGGAGCCAGGTGCAGGACTGGCATGCCCAGCGACTGGCCGGGTTGTGCCGGCTCTACGACCGCGTGCGCAGCTGAATCCGCACGCTGCGGCACATGAAAAAAGGCACCCTTGCGGGCGCCTTTGTCTTGGAACCAAGTCAGGCCCGGATCAGCGCACCACGGCGATCTGGTCGCGCTTGCCGTCCTTGTAGGTGTACAGCGTTAGCGCACCATTCTTGATGTCGCCCTTCTCGTCGAAGGCGATGGTGCCGGTCACGCCTTTGTAGCCGTCGGTCTTGGCCAGCTCGGGCAGGTACTTCGCCGGGTCGGCCGAACCGGCCTTTTCCATCGCCATAGCCATCACCATCACCGCGTCGTACACGTACGGTGCATAGACCTGCACGTCGGTGTTGTTCTTGGCCTTGAACTTGGCGCGGAACTCTTCCATGCCCGCCTTCTGCTCGCCTTCGACACCACCGGCTTCGGCACAAACCACCTGGCCATCGGCCATCGCTCCGGCCGCCAGCTTGGGCAGTTCGCCCGAGCAGATGCCGTCGCCACCGACGAACTTGGCCTTGATGCCCAGCTGCTTCATCTGGCGCATCATCGGGCCGGCCACGGCGTCCATGCCGCCGAAGAACACCACGTCGGGCTTCTTCGACTTGATCTGCGTGAGGATGGCGGTGAAGTCGGTGGCCTTGTCGGTGGTGAACTGGCGGTCCAGCGTCTTGCCGCCAGCGGCCACGACGGCCTTCTCGAACTCGTCGGCCACGCCCTGGCCATAGGCCGTGCGGTCGTCGATGACGGCGATGGTCTTGCCCTTCAGCTCATTGACGGCGTACTTGCCGAGCGTGCCACCCAGGTGCACGTCGTCGGCCACCACGCGGAAGGCGGTGTTGAAACCCTGGCGGGTGTACTTCGGGTTGGTCGCCGACGGCGAGATCTGCGGAATGCCGGCGGTGTTGTAGACCTGCGAGGCCGGGATCGTGGTGCCCGAGTTCAGATGCCCGATGACACCCTGGACCTTGGCGTCGACCAGCTTCTGCGCCACGGCGGTGCCCTGCTTCGGATCGCCCGCGTCGTCTTCGGCCAGAAGTTCGAACTTGGCCTTCTGCCCGCCGATCATCACGCCCTTGGCGTTCAGGTCGTCGATGGCCATGCGCGCGCCCATCTCGTTGTCCTTGCCCAGGTGGGCGATGGCGCCGCTGGTCGGGCCAACGTGGCCGATCTTGATGACCAGTTCGCTCGGCGGCGGCGCGGCGGCCGGCGCGGCAGAGGCCGCCGGAGCAGCCGCCGTCGCCGTAGGCGCTTCCTCTTTCTTGCCACATGCCGCCAGCAGCACGGCCGCGGAGGCGACAACCGATAGGGTGAACTTGTTCATGAAGGGGGTTCCTGTAAAAAAAGAAGTACCTAGGATGATACGGGATTGACAAGCCTGCCCGGTATCCGGGTCAGCGAGACTTGCTTTTTGCCCCGGAGCGGCGGAGTTCCCACGGAACAAGCCGGTTCAGGCTGCCGCCTGCGGATGGTGCCGGATGGTCCAGCCGCGTGACTCGTAGGCGCGCCAGCGGGCGCGGGCGCGCTGACGCTCCTCGCCTTCGACGGGAACGATCTCGATGATGCGCTCGAAGGGCTCGCCAACCTCGGGAGGATCTCCTCCCAGGTTCACCAGCACCCTCGGGCAAGGTCTGGGCGGCTCACCTTCGCACAGCCAGATCGGCGTGCGGCGCAGTACGGCATCGACCCCCCGCCCAGGCTGCACCCTCAGGTGGGGTACGAACTCCTGCGCCTCGAAGGTCCACAGCTCGCGGTCCAGCGCAGCCAGCGTGTTGGACGGCGCGATGACCAGCACCGCCACGCCCTGCCGCCAGGCCTTGCGCAGCAGCCGGCAGGCAAATCGCACGGGCGCGTCAACGCCGCTGTGGAAATCGACCTGCGACACGTTCAGCCAGCGCGCCCCAGCACGAACTGTGTCAGCAGCGGTACCGGCCGGCCCGTGGCGCCCTTGGCGGGGCCCGACTTCCATGCGCTGCCGGCAATGTCCAGGTGCGCCCACGGATACTTGGCGGTGTAGCGCTTCAGGAACATCGCCGCGGTGATGGCGCCGCCGGCACGCGGTCCGACGTTGCCCATGTCGGCGAAGTTGCTCTTCAGGCCTTCGTCGTACTCTTCGTCCAGAGGCATGCGCCAGCACGGGTCCAGCGCCGCCTGTCCGGCCCGGTCCAGTTCGGCGGCCAGCGCATCGTCCGGGCTGAACATTCCACTGCGGTGATGGCCGAGCGCCACCACGCAGGCGCCAGTCAGGGTGGCAATGTCCACCACCGCTGCAGGCTTGAAACGCTCGGCATAGGTCAGCGCGTCGCACAGGATCAGCCGGCCCTCGGCGTCGGTATTGAGGATCTCCACCGTCTGTCCCGACAGGCTGGTGACCACGTCGCCGGGCTTCACGGCGCTGCCGCTGGGCATGTTCTCGCAGGCCGGGATCAGGCCCACCAGATTGACCTTCGGCTTGAGCTGCGCCACGGCGCGGAAGGTGCCCAGCACACTGGCGGCGCCGCCCATGTCGAACTTCATCTCGTCCATTTCGGCCGCCGGCTTGATCGAGATGCCGCCGGTGTCGAAGGTGATGCCCTTGCCCACCAGCACCAATGGCGCCACCGTCTTGGCGGCGCCGCGGTACTGCAGCACGATGAACTTCAGCGGTTGTTCCGAGCCCTGGGCCACCGCCAGGAAGCAGCCCATGCCGAGCTTCTCGACCTCCTTGCGGTTGAGCACTTCGATTTCCAGGTCGTGCGCCTTGGCCAGGCGCCGCGCCTCGTCGGCCAGGTACGACGGCGTGCAATGGTTGCCTGGCCGGTTGGCGCATTCGCGTGCCAGTGCCACGCCGGCGGCAACCGCCTCGCCGCGGTGCAGGCCGTCGCGCACGGTCGCGCTCTCGGCCGTGCCGCAGGCCAGGGTGACGCGCAGCAGCTTCGACACCGCCGGTGCCGACGGCTTGGTGTGGCGGTACACATACAAGGCATCGCCCACTGCGCCGGCCAGCACCTCGGCCTGCGTCGCGTCGACCGGCTGGGGCAGCGCCGAGGCCACCAGCAGATGCCGCGCACCGCCGCCTTTCAACAGCCCCAGACCGGCGACCAATGCAGCCCGGAAGGCCTTGGCCGAGGCCCCGCTGGCGGCCGCGAACACGACGCGCGATGCCTTCACGCCCGGCAGGCCATGCAGGTACAGGCAGCGCCCCGCCTTGTAGGCCAGATCGCCCTCCTTCAGCGCGCCGGTCAATGCCGTGCCCAGCGCCTTGCCCAGGGCCTCGGGCGAGGTGCCCTCACCCACCACCAGCAGCAGCGCATCGGCCTCGGCATGGCGCAAGTCCTTGAGCTCGGCGGCCTGAATCTTGAAGTCCATAATTCGATCCGGTATGCAAAGCGGACCATGTTATTCGATAGCACGCTGAGGCGTGACCTGGCCCGCACCTTCGGCGCAACGCTGGTGGTGCTGCTGACCATCGTCATCACCATGCTGCTGGTGCGCACCTTGTCGCTGGCCGCCAGTGACATCGTCGAACCGAAGGACGTGGTGCTGGTGCTGGGCTACACGACGCTGGGCCACCTGGCCACGATCCTGAACTTGTCGTTGTTCGTGTCCATCGTCGTCACGCTCGGCCGCATGTACCGCGACAGCGAGATGGCCATCTGGTTCGCCAGCGGCCTGGAGCTGGCGCGATTCGTCCGGCCGGTGCTCTACACCTTCTGGCCGGTGCTGCTGGTGATCTGCCTGCTGCTGGCCTTTGCCTGGCCCTGGGTCAACCGCAACAGCAGCGAGCTGCGCGACCGCTATGCCCAGCGCTCCGACCTGGCCCGGGTGTCACCCGGGGTGTTCCAGAGTTCCTCGGACGGGCAGCGGGTGTTCTTCGTCGAGCGCGACCCAAGCGACGAGATCAGCGTGCGCAACATCTTCGCGCTGTCGAACAAGGACGCGCTGGAAAGCGTGGTGTCGGCACGTGGCGGGCGCATCGACGTGCAGGGCGACGAGCGCTTCCTGGTGCTCGAGTCCGGCCAGCGCAGCGATGTCAACACCACCACGGGCGAGACCACGATTGCCGGCTTCGAGACCTACCGCGCACTGGTCGACATCAGGGCGTTGCGCCGCGTGCGCGAGCAGCCGCCCAAGACCATGGGCACCGCCGAGCTGATGCGCACGCCCACGCCGCGCAACCAGGGCGAGCTGGTCTGGCGCTTCGGCCTGATGCTGGCGGCAGTAAACCTGTCGCTGCTGGCCATCGGGCTGGCGCATGTCAACACGCGGCGGCCCAGCAACCTGAACCTGGTGGTGGCGCTGGTCGGCTCGCTGGCCTACTTCAACTCGATCAACCTGACGCAGAGCTGGGTCGCCAACGGCCGATTCGGCATGGTGCAGGCTCTGCTCGCGCTGCATGGCGGCGTGTTCCTGGTGGCGCTGGCCTTGCTGTGGTGGCGCGACCATTCGGCGGTGCTGTACTTCCGCCACAGTCCCACCCGCATGGTGCCGGCATGAAGACGGTGCGCCGCATGCTCTACCGCGACGTCGTATCGTCGGTAGCCTTCGTCGCCCTGGCCTTCCTGTCGCTGTCCTTCTTCATCGACTTCGTCGACGAACTGCAGAAGATCGGCCGCCCCGGTTTCACGCTGTGGATGGCGGTCGCGGGCGCGATGCTGGAGCTGCCGGGCAACCTGTATGAACTGCTGCCGATCGCGGTGCTGATCGGCACCATCTATTCGATGGCCCGGCTGGCACAGAGCTCGGAGTTCACCATCCTGCGCACTGGCGGCCTGAGCCCGCTGCGCGCGCTGCGGCTGCTGGCACTGCTGGGGTTGGTCTTCAGCGCGTTGACCTTTGCCATTGGCGAGTACGTGGTGCCATTCACCGAGCGGCAGACGGTGCTGTTCAAGGCCGCGCTCAGCGGCGGCCGCAAGCTCGGCAGCACCGGCGCCTGGCTCAAGGAACGGCGCGTCAGCGACCAGGGCGAGCGCAGCTACTCGGTCAATGTCGCCGGCATCGACAGCCGTGGCACGCTGGTGGGCATCCGCATCTTTGAGTTTGATGCCGAGGGGCGGCACCTGTCGCGCATCATCGCCCGCCAGGGCCGCGTCGGTGCGGATTCGACCTGGACCTTGACCGATGCCGACGTCACCACCTGGCCCATGGGCAGCGACCCGTCGCGGGACACGGTGACGCGCCAGACGCTGCCCACGCTGCGCTGGCCCAGCACGCTCAGCGCCGGCGTGGTGTCGGCGGCGGTGCTGCCGCTGAAAACCATGTCCGCCGTCGAACTGTGGCGTTACAGCGAACACCTCAGCGACCAGGAGCAGGCCTCGCAGCGCCACCGCATCCAGTTCTGGAAGAAGGCGCTGTACCCGCTGGCCTGTTTGGTGCTGACCGCCCTGGCGCTGCCCTTTGCCTACCTGCATGCGCGCGCCGGCGGCATCAGCCTCAAGGTCTTCGGCGGCATCATGCTGGGCATCAGCTTCGTGCTGCTCAACAACGTGGTCGGCCATATCGGTCTGCTGCGCGGCTGGACCCCCTGGCTCGTGGCCGCAATGCCGAGCACGCTGTTCATGCTGCTGTCGCTGGCCGCCTTCGGCTGGCTGGTGCGCTATCGCTGAAGGCCGCAATGACGACTCAAGGACTGATCCTCTTCGCCCACGGCGCGCGCGACCCGCGCTGGGCCGCGCCCTTCGAATCCGTGGCACGGCAGATCCGCCAGCAGCAGCCGCAGTTGCAGCTGCGCCTGGCCTACCTGGAACTGATGGTGCCCAGCCTGCAGGACGCGGGGGCCGAGCTGTGCGCGGCCGGCTGCCGCCAGGTCGACGTGCTGCCGATGTTCCTGGGTACCGGCGGCCACCTGCGAAAGGACCTGCCGCCGATGATCGAGCGGCTGCGCGAAGTGCATCCGTCGGTGCGCTGGCGGCTGCACGAGGCCGTGGGCGAGCAGCCGCTGGTGCGCGAGGCCATGGCCGCCACCGCGCTGGCGCTGCTGGCGCAGCCCGATGCCGCACAGGGCGCCGGCGCATGAACCTGCACCAGTTCCGCTTCGTGCAGGAGGCAGTGCGCCGCAACCTCAACCTGACCGAGACCGCCAAGGCGCTGTACACCTCGCAGCCCGGCATCAGCAAGGCCATCCTCGAACTGGAAGAGGAACTCGGTATCGATATCTTCGCGCGCCATGGCAAGCGGTTGCGTCGCGTCACCGAGCCGGGCCAGGAGGTGCTGAAGGCCATCGACATCATCCTGCGCGAGGTGGCCAACCTCAAGCGCATCGGCGAGGAGTTCTCCAAGCAGGAGGCCGGCACGCTGTCCATCGCCACCACCCACACCCAGGCGCGCTACGTCCTGCCGGGGCCGGTGGCGCTGCTGCGCCGCCGCTACCCGAAGGTGCAGGTGGTGCTACACCAGGGCACGCCCGAGCAGGTGGCGCGCATGCTGCTGTCGGAGACGGCCGACATCGGCCTGGCCACCGAATCGCTGACCGAGTTCGACGAGCTGGTGACGATGCCCTGCTACGAATGGCAGCACGCCATCGTCGTGCCGCGCACGCATGCGCTGGCCTCGGTCGAAAGGCCGACCCTGGAACAGGTGGCCGCCGAAACGCTGGTCACGTACCACCCCACCGTCACCGGGCGCTCGCGCATCGATGCGGCCTTTGCCAAGGCGCGGCTGAAGCCGCAGGTCGCGCTGGAGGCACTGGATTCCGACGTCATCAAGACCTACGTGCGCCTGGGCCTGGGCGCCGGCATCGTGGCCGAGATGGCGGTGCGCGACGAGCCCGCCGACGGCGAACTGGTGGCGCATCCGGCCGGCCACCTGTTCGGCCAGAACGTGGCTCGCGTGGCCTTCCGCCGCGGCGCCTACCTGCGCCACTTTGTCTACACTTTTGCCGAACTGCTGTCCGAACGTCTCACACGCGCGCTGATCCAGCGCGCGATGAGCGGCGGTGGCGCCGACTACCAGATGTAGGAACCGCATGCCGACAACTGCTTCCGCCTTTGCCACGCCGCCACTGAAGAGTCGGCTGCCGCAGGTCGGCACGACCATCTTCACGCTCATGTCGGCCTTGGCCGCCAAGCACGGTGCCGTCAACTTGGGACAGGGCTTTCCAGACTTCGAATGCGACCCTGCGCTGCTCGACCTCGTCCACAGCGCCATGCGCGAGGGCCTGAACCAGTACCCGCCAATGCCTGGCGTGGCGCCGCTGCGCGAGGCGGTGTCGAAGAAGGTCGAAGCGCTGTACGGACACCGCTACGACCCGGACACCGAGGTCACCATCACCGCCGGCGCCACCCAGGCCATCCTCACCGTCATCCTGTGCTGCGTGCACCCGGGCGACGAGGTCATCGTGCTCGAACCCTGCTACGACAGCTACGCACCGAACATCGAGCTGGCCGGCGGCGTGGTGGTGCGCGTGCCGCTGGACCCGGGCACTTTCAGGCCCAACTTCGACGCCATTGCCGCGGCCATGACGCCGCGCACCAAGGCGATGCTGGTGAACTCGCCGCACAACCCCAGCGCTACGGTGTGGACGGCAGCCGAAATGCAGCGACTCAGCGAACTGCTGGCTCCCACCGACATCCTGCTGATTTCCGACGAGGTCTACGAGCACATGGTGTTCGACGGCGTGCCGCACGTCAGCGCGGCGTCGATTCCGGCCTTGGCCGCGCGATCCTTCGTCGTCTCCAGCTTCGGCAAGACTTACCACGTCACTGGCTGGAAGGTCGGCTACGTGGTCGCGCCGGCAGCGCTGATGGCCGAGTTCCGCAAGGTGCACCAGTTCAACGTGTTCACGGTCAACACGCCGATGCAGCATGGCCTGGCCCGCTACATGGCCGAGCCGCGACACTACCTGGAGCTTCCCGCCTTCTACCAGCGCAAGCGCGACCTGTTCCGCGCCGGCCTGCAGAAGACGCGGCTGCGCATGCTGCCCAGCGAAGGCAGCTACTTCCAGTGCGTGGACTACAGCCAGGTCAGCGACTTGAGCGAAGCCGCTTTCTGCGAGTGGCTGACCACCGAGATCGGCGTGGCGGCGATTCCGCTGTCGGCCTTCTATGCCGACGGCTACGAACAGCGAATCGCCCGGCTGTGTTTCGCTAAGCGGGACGAGACGCTGCTGAGCGCCTTGTCGAGGCTGCAGAAACTCTAGTACCCCTGGCGCAGCGTCGCGCGCAGCGGGAACAGCTCTGCGACGCGGCTGTCTTGCGGCGCCGGTGGTTCGCTCAGGTCCAGGTCGACCGGCGCGGTAGGACGGTCCGCCAATTCCGGTTCGCCCTCGGGCTTGCCCGAAGCCAAGGTGTCGAAGATCGACGGCGACGTGAGTGTCACGCCATCACCCGCCGCCAGCGGCAGCAGCACGTCGACATCGGGAGTCGGCTGGTCGACCATGCGGTGCAGGTCGCGAGCCACCGAATACAACATCAGCACGTCGCGGTAGGCCGGCAACTCGAAGAGTTCCCCGCTGCGCTTGCGGAACAGCAGGTTCTCCAACTCGGCCATGGCATCCAGCGGCCGAGTCCAGCAGGCCTGCAGTGCCGCCAGCACGGCTGGGTAGTCGTGCAGATCACGGCCCTGCTCGGGGTCGGAGTCCCACTCGGGCGCCACGGCATTGAAACGCTGGCTGAAGCGCTTGCGCATGCGCTCGTAGGCTTCGCGGTCGCCGCGCCGGCGATAGATCTCCAGCAGCTTCAGATAAGGCAAGGGGCTGGCGCCACCGGTGCTGCGCAGGTGCGACATCAGCAGGTCGACAGCCGACTCCTCCTCGCCAAGCACCACGAAGAACTCGGCTTCCTGTTCCAGATCGATCAGTTCGTCCACGCTCACCGGCCGGATCAGCGCCTCTTCGACCAGTGCCGAAGGCTGCAGTGCGGCAGTGGGATGCGACGGCGTTGGCGCTTCTTCAACAAGCAATGGCGCCGGAGAGGTGACCACCGGAAGGGCCGCAGCAGGCTCGACCGCCGCCTCGAGCGCTTCGGGCTCCTCGGGTTGCCGGGCACTTTGCGCCCCCTGCCACCAAGCGGCCTGCCGTTCGCGCTGCAGCGAACGCACGCGCCAGCCCAACCATAGCGTCAACGCGCCAAGCGCCAGGACGATGACCATCAGCACGGTCTGCACAAGGCTCTGGTCATCGGACTGGGCCAGTCGAGAGCGCATCTGGTCCATCGCGGCGCGGTGAGCGGCAGCCTCGTTGCGCAGGGTCACCAGGTTGGATTCCAGCGCCACCAGGCGCTGCTCGGCCGCCGATGCCGCCGCCTGGGCCGCTCTGGCAGCCTGTGAGGCCGAAGCCAGCGCGGCATCCTGCGCGGCCACGGCCAGCGTCGCGGCCTTGAGAAGCTCTTCAGGATCCTCCAGCTTCAGGCGAGGCGAGGCGGCTGGAATGCTTCGCTTCGTCTTTTCGGCAGTCGCGGCCGACGAAGCGGCCTTGGAGCTCGCCTGGATGGGCGGGCCTGAGGCGTCGACCTGTGCGCCGCGCGAGGCCTTCTTCGCCATCGGACGTTTGTCGTTGGACGTGGGACGTGAGCCTGCAGCCGATGCCGTGACGGCCGCCGCAGGGCGCAACACGGGCTGCGGTGTGGCGGACAACGCCGCCTCTGCAGCGAAGGGGCGGGCTGGAGCCGCACGTACCTCGGCCGCGGCCGCCAGGGTGGCAGCGACGCGGCGGTCCAGTGGATCGGCGAACACGACGAACTGCCGCGACACGGAGCCATTGCAGCCCACCGTCAGGTTGACTGCCACCAGCGGTTCCTGTACCAGCGTGGCGCTGCGGATGCGCAGGCGCATGTCGTCGCGGGCCTCGCCACGTCGTTCCAGCGTCAACACCACGGCGCCAGGCGCGAGGCGCTGTTCGCCGACATGGACTTCGGCCTGAACGCACCCGGGAGCCAGGCTCTCGCCGGCGTCCAGACGCACAGGCACCGACAGGTCGAGCGCTTGTCCGAAGGGCATCGATCCAGGAATGTGGCCGAAGCCCAGGGCCAGCGCATCGGATGCGGCCGCGAATCCGCCGATGGCGAGGATCGCGATGCTCAGGAGCCGCTGGTACATGCGTGGGTGATGGGGCTTGCAGGGGGCTTGCAGCTTTGCAAATCACTCTAGCACGCGCAGTTACAAATGGTCCCCTGCGAAGACCGGCGCACTGTGCAGCAGCGCACGGTTAGCATAGCCGCTTGCATCACTCGTACCCGGGTTGTCGCATTGCACCATCCCCGTACAGGCTTGACATGAATGCATCGACTCTCAGCGTCGAGGAACGCCGCAACATCGACTCCGGCGCCTGGTTCTCGAAACTGTCCGCGCCGCTGCGTGACGCGATCCTGGCGCGTGCCATCGTGCGCCGCCTGAAGGACGGCGCACCGCTCGCCACGCGCGGCGCCGCGGCCGAGGAATGGTGCGGCGTGGCGCTGGGGGCGGTGCGTATCAGTTCGGTGTCGCTGTCGGGCAAGCAGATCACGCTGACCTATGCCGAGCCGGGCGTCTGGTTTGGCGACATCGCGCTTTTCGATGGCCTGCCGCGCACCCACGACGCCGACGCCCATGGCCAGACCACGCTGCTGTGCGTGCGCAAGCCCGACTTCAAGGAACTGCTGGCCCAGCATGCCGAGCTGTACGACGCGCTGTTGCGCCTGAATTGCCGCCGCCTGCGGCTGATGTACAACCAGTTCGAAGATCTGAACACGCGGCCTCTGCAGGCCCGCCTGGCCAAGCAGATCATCCTGCTGGCCAAGAGCTACGGCATCGCCCAGGGCGAGGAGATCCGCATCGGCTTGAATCTGGCGCAGGAAGACCTCGCGCAACTGTTGGGCGCATCGCGTCAGCGCGTCAACCAGGAGCTCAAGGGCTTCGAGCGCGAAGGCGCCGTGCGCGTCGAGCCGACGCGGCTGGTGGTTCTGTCGCGCGACAAGCTGCTGCAGATTGCCGAGCGCTGAAGCGCCACACCCCGTACAGGAGACCTTTCCCATGGACCATTTCCTCGGCACCAAGCCGCTGGCCGGCACGCATGCCTTCGATACCGCGGCGCTGCAGGCCTATCTGGAGCAGCATCTGCCCGGCTTTGCCGGGCCGCTGACGGTGGAGCAGTTCAAGGGCGGGCAATCGAATCCGACCTACAAGCTGATCACGCCGCAGGCCTCGTACGCGATGCGCTCGAAGCCCGGGCCGGTGGCCAAGCTGCTGCCGTCGGCCCATGCCATCGAGCGCGAGTTTCGTGTCATGGGCGCGTTGGCCGGCAGCCAGGTGCCGGTGCCGCGCATGCGCCTGCTGTGCGAGGACGAATCGGTCATCGGCCGCGCCTTCTATGTCATGCAGTTCGTGCAGGGCCGGGTGCTGTGGGACCAGTCGCTGCCGGGCATGACGCGCGAGCAGCGCGGCGCCATCTACGACGAGATGAACCGCGTCATTGCCGCATTGCACAAGCTGGATGTGACGGCGCTGGGCCTGGCCGACTACGGCCGACCCGGCAACTACTTCGAGCGCCAGATCGCGCGCTGGAGCAAGCAGTACCAGGCCTCGATCACCGGCCCCAACGAAGCCATGGACCGGCTGCTCGAATGGCTGCCGAGCAACATCCCGGCAAGCGCGCGCGACGGATCGATGGTCTCGGTGGTGCACGGCGATTTCCGGCTGGACAACCTGATCTTCCACCCCACCGAGCCCAGGGTGCTGGCGGTGCTGGACTGGGAACTGTCGACCGTAGGTCACCCGCTGGCCGACTTCAGCTACCACTGCATGTCCTGGCACATCCCGCCGGGTTCATTCCGTGGCATCGGCGGGCTGGACCATGCGGCGCTGGGCATACCGGTGGAGTCGGAGTACATCCGCCGCTACTGCGAACGCAGCGGCCGCGGCACACCGGAGTCGCTGAAGGTCGACTGGAACTTCTACCTGGCCTACAACCTGTTCCGCCTGGCGGCCATCGTGCAGGGCATCGCCAAGCGGGTGGAGGCCGGCACCGCGGCCAGCGAACAGGCGCGCCAGTCCGGCGCCGCGGCCAAGCCGCTGGCCGAATTGGGTTGGCGCTTCGCCCAGGCGGGCTGAAGCTGCCGGTGGCGACTCAGGTGCGGGCGGCGTCGACCGGCATGGTCGATGCCGAGAACAGGCTCGGCTGTGTGCTCGGCGTGTGCAGGTCGATCTCGTCGATGGCCACGCGCTGCGCCTCCTGCAGCGCGCAGTCGAACAGCCGCAGCCAGGCCTGCAGCGCAGCCGGATCGGGCTGGGTCAGCGACGTGCGCAGGCACAGCCGGCGCCGCGCGATCATCAGCACCAGCGGTCGCTCCGGCGAGGTCGGCAGCGCGGCCAAGGTCGGCGTCAGGCTGCCGGCCAGCCATTGCTGCAGCCAGGGCTTGAAACTGGACAGCGCACCGTAGCCGTCGCGCAGTGCCTTCAATTCGGTGGAGGACAGCTTCGGAAACATCACCAGCCAGCGCATCTCGGGCGGCGTGGCGGTGTCGATGCGGGTTTGCACGCCTTCGACATACTGGTCGAAGACGGCCTTTTCCATCGCGTCCATCAACTCGCGATTCAGCACCAGCGCCTGCAGTTCGCGCGGCACCGACAGTTCGGCGCGGATGCGCAGCTCCGCACCACTGATGTACGCGCGCTGCGACGGCCCCCATTCGAGGCGCCAGGCGGTGCTGCCGCTGCGTCCGTCGATGACGAAACCCTCGGGCTCGCGCACCGCGCGCAGGGTCCATTGCTGCGAGCGCACCCAGGAGGACAGTTCGCCCCAGCCCTGAATCTGCACGGGGGCGTTGCCTAGCCAGCGTTTGATCGTGTCGAGCATGGACCGGTTATCGGCAGCGGCGCGCGATTCCGAAGTGATTTTTTGGCGAACCACGGCGACCACGAGATTCCCCCTGCCAGCCCGCGCGGCTCGGCATACAACACCTCGAGGTGTGCCACCTAGAATCGATGCGCGCACTGCCCGTAGCTCAACTGGATAGAGCACCAGCCTTCTAAGCTGGGGGTCGCAGGTTCGAGTCCTGCCGGGCAGGCCATGCTCGCCCCACTGCACGCCAGGCAGTCGTCGTAAGTGCAGGGCCTACAATTCTCGCCGACCCTCCGCCGCAATCTGGGCACGAATCGCGCCTCCGTCCGAGCATGAATGCACCCACCGCGACTTCAGCCAATGCCACTCTGCCCCTCGGTGGCAAAACGGCGCTGGTCACCGGCGCGGCGCGGGGCATTGGCCGGGCCATCGTCACCAAGCTGGCGCAAGCCGGCTGCGACGTGGTGGTCAACTACTACAACAGCCACGAGGAAGCTGAAGGCTTGTGCGAGCAGTTCCGTGCGCTGGGCCGCCGCGCCGTGGCCATCAAGGCCAGCGTCAGCCAGCCGGACAGCGTGGACGAGCTGTTCACCGAGCTGCGCAAGCATTTCGACCACCTGGACATCGTGATCAGCAATGCCGCCAGCGGCGTGCTCAAGCCGGCGATGGACATGACGCTGAAGCACTGGCGCTGGTGCATGGAGACCAATGCCTTCGCACTGAACCTGCTGGCGCAGCGCGCCGCGCCGATGATGGGCCATGGCGGACGCATCATCGCCATGTCCAGCCTGGGCTCGGTGCGGGCGATGCCCAACTATGCGTTCATCGGCGCGTCCAAGGCGGCGCTGGAATCGCTGGTGCGCTCGCTGGCACAGGAGCTGGGCCCGAGCGGGATTCGCGTCAACGCGGTCAGCGCTGGCGTGGTCGAGACCGATGCCTTGAGCTACTTCCCCAATCGCGAGCAGCTGGTCGAATCCTTCAAGGCGCGCACGCCCGCTGGGCCGGTGCTCACGCCGGAGGACGTGGCCGGCGCGGTGTATTTGCTGTGCCTGCCAGAGGCGGGCATGATCAACGGCCACACGCTCTTCGTCGATGGCGGCTTCGCCATCTCGGGCTGACCACGGCGCACGCGATGGACATCGATTCAGGCCTGGCCGGCAAGGTGGCGCTGGTCACCGGCGGCAGCCGCGGCATCGGCCGCGCGGTGGTGGAGCTGTTCGCCCGCGACGGCATGGACGTGGTCTTCTTCTACCGCGGCAACGAGCAGGCCGCGCAGGAGGTGGTGGCCGCGGTGCGCTCCGGCGGCGGCCGGGCCGAGGCGATGCAGGTCGACGTGGCCGATGCCGAGGCGGTGGCCGCGGCGGTGGAACGCGTCGTCGACGGCCGCGGCCGCATCGACGTGCTGGTCAACAATGCCGGCATCGTGCGCGACAACATCCTCGGCATGCTCGAGGACGAGGACATCCGCGCGGTGCTGGACACCAACGTCGGCGGGGTGTTCAACGTCACCCGCGCGACTGTGCGGCACATGATCTCCAAGCGCTCGGGCCGCATCATCAACCTGAGCTCGGTGGCCGCCGACAAAGGCGGTCGCGGCCAGGCCAACTATGCGGCCAGCAAGGGCGCCATCAACGCCTTCACCAAGGCCATGGCGGTGGAGCTGGCCTCGCGCAAGATCACGGTAAACTGCGTGGCTCCCGGCGTGATCGAGACCGAGATGTCGCAACAGGTGCGCGATCTCGCCGATGACCAGATCAAGGCGCGCATCCTGCTGCGTCGCTACGGCCAGGCCCAGGACGTTGCCCACGCGGTGTGGTTTCTCGCCTCGCGTTTCGCCGACTACATCACCGGCGAGGTGTTGCACGTCGACGGCGGCTTCAAGATGGAATGAACGAAAAGGATTTCCCATGTCAGAACAGGCAATCAGCCAGGCAGAGATCGACGCCGTGTTCCCCAAGGTGGCGCAAATCGTGTCCGACGCACTGGGCTGCGATCTCGAGGACGTGAAGCCCACTGCCTCGCTGATCCAGGACCTCGACGCCGAGTCGATCGACTTCCTGGACTTGGTGTTCCGCCTGGAAAAGGGCTTCGGCGTGAAGATCCCGCGCGGCAAGATCGTCGAGGACGCTCGCGGCCCGTTGCCTGAAAGCCAGTTCGAGACCAAGGGCATCGTCACCGAAGCCGGCATGGCGCGGCTGCGCGAGTTCTTGAGCGAGGTGCCTGCCGACCGCTTCAAGACGCCGATGAAGGCGGGCGACGTGCCGCGCCTGTTCACCACCGAGACCTTCTGCAAGGTCGTGATCCGCGCGCAGCGCGCGGCTTGAGGTCTGTCGCGGCACGCGGACGGCCATGAGCGGGCGCTTCCGCAGCTTCTCCTTCGTCGACCGCATCACGCGTCTGGATCGCGGCGGGACGGGCGGGCGAATCGAGGGGCACTTCGCCGTGCCGCTGGGCGTGCACTTCCCGGCCTCACTGATGGCCGAGGCGGTGGGCCAGCTGGCCGCCTGGTCGGCCATGGCGCAACTGGACTTCGCCCACCGCCCCGTCGCCGGGCTGGCCAGCGCGGTGCACTACCATCAGCTGCCGCACCCCGGCTGCACGCTGCAGCTGCAGGCCGACATCGAGCGCAGCGATGCCGAGGCCGTGGCCTACAGTGGAAAGGTCTTCGTCGAAGGCCGCTTGGCGCTGGAGCTTGTGGACAGCGTCGGACCGATGCTGCCGATGGATGAGTTCGACGCGCCCGAGGCGGTGCGCGCCGACTTCCACACCCTGCTCGGCGCCGGCGCCGCGCCAGGACGCTTCGGCGGCGTGCCGCTGCCCGAGCTGCACGATCTGCAGCTGCAGCCGGGCGAAAGGCTTGCGGCCGTGCTGCAGGTACCCGAAGTCAGTGCGGCGCCGTTCTTTGAAGACCATTTCCCGCGCAGGCCGGTGTTCCCCGGCACGTTGCTGATGGAAGCCTTGTCGATGCTGTCGCTGCGGCTGGCGCAGCAGTCCACCCCGCTGACCAACGCCGGCCCGCTCCTCACACAGAAGGTGAGTCAGGTGAAGATCCGCTCGTTCACCGCGCCCGGCACACGCCTGGAGCTCGAAGTCGTGCTGCAGGACATCGACGCCCAGCGCGCACGGCTGAAGGTCGCGGCGCGCAGCGACGACAAGACCGTCGCCACCGCGCGCATCGAGCTCACCCCGCGGAGCAACGCATGAACAACCCACGCCGCCGAGTCGCCATCACCGGGCTGGGCCTGGTCACCCCCGTCGGTAACGATGTCGCCAGCACCTGGGCCGCCCTGCTGGCGGGCCGCAGCGGTGCCGCGCGCATCGCCAGCTTCGATGCAAGCGGCTTCCCGGTACGCATCGCGGCCGAGGTCAAGGGTCTGGACGATGCCGAAGTGCTGCAGGCCTTGGGCGACCGCAAGCTGCTGAAGTTTGCCAACCGCTCGCACCGCTTTGCGCTGGTGGCCGCGGCACAGGCCTTTGCCGATGCCGGCATCCGCCCGACCGAGGCCACGGCCACGCGCTGGGGCTGCGTGGTGGGTACCGGCATGATGGGCGTGACCTACGACGAGCTGGCTCAGGTGCAGCAGGACGCCGCACCCAAGGGCGAGTTCGAGCCCGCCCGGTTACCGCACTCGCGCGGCTCGGCGGCCGACCCGATGGCCTTCTGCCGCAGCAGCTCGGCCGGCGGCGCGGCGCTGCTGGCGCGGGTGTTCGGCATCCAGGGCTATTCCAGCTCGGTGCACACCGCCTGCGCCTCAGGTGGCCAGGCGGTGGGCACGGCGCTCAAGCTGATCCGCCGCGGCGAGGCCGACTGCGTGCTCGCCGGCGGCTTCGATTCGATGATCAACCCGGTGGGGCTGGCGGGCTTCTGCCTGCTCAACGCCGTGTCGCCCGACAACGACGCGCCCGAACGTGCCAGCCGCCCCTTCGATGCCACGCGCAACGGCTTCGTGCTGGGCGAAGGCGCCGGCTTCCTGGTGCTCGAAGAATGGCATGCGGCACGACAGCGCGGCGCACGCATCTATGCCGAACTGGCCGGCGACGGCAACTCGCTGAGCAGCTACCGCATCACCGATTCGCACCCTTCCGGCGACGGGCCGATCCAGGCCATGCGCCAGGCCATCGCCGATGCCGGCGCGACGCGGGCCGACGTCAACTATCTCAATGCCCACGGCACCTCCACGCCGATGAACGACCGCAGCGAGTGCGCGGCCGTCAAGGCGGTGTGGGGCGAGGCCCGCGACCAGGTTGCTGTCAGTTCGACGAAGAGCGTGACCGGCCACCTGATCGCCGCCGCGGGTGCGGTGGAAGCCGCGATCTGCGCGCTGTCCATCCACCACGGTACGCTGCCGGTCAACGCCAACCTGCGCGAGTTGGACCCGGACTGCGACCTGGACATCGTGCGCGATGCACCGCGCGCGCGCCGCGTGCGCGTCGCGTTGTCCAACTCGCTGGGCTTCGGTGGCTCGAACAGCTGCCTGGCTTTCCGCCACCCCGAGGACGTGGAGGCGCTGTCATGAGCGCCGAACGGCCGTTCCCAAGGCGCTCGCGCCCCCTCGGGGGGCCGGCGCGCAGCGCGTGGGGGGCAATATGAACACGCCACGCATCCTGATCACCGGCGGCGGCGCGATCTGCGGCGCCGGGCAGACGCCCGAGGCCATCTTGGCCGCGCTGCTGGAAGGCCGCTCGGCCATCGGTCCGATCACGCAGTGGGACGCCGAAGGCTGGCCGGTGCGCATCGCCGCCGAGGTGCAGGGCTACAACGCCGGCAAGCTGACGGGCGACCGCAAGCTGCTCAAGCACATCCGCCGCGGCGACGTCTTCGGCCTGTATGCCGCCGACCAGGCCATCGAGCAGGCCGGCTTCGCCGGCTGGCGCGCCACGCTGGACGAAGCCGGCGCCGAACGCTTCGCCGATGGCACCGGGGTCTTCGTCGGCTCCGGCGGCGGCAGCTTCGGCAACCAGTACGACTATTTCCCGCTGATCGCCGCGGCCAAGGGCGACCTGAAGGTCTTCGGCCAGGAGCTGGCAGCCACCGTCAACCCGCTGTGGCTGCTGCGCTCGCTGCCCAACAACGTGCTCGGCCATATCGGCATCCGCCAGGGGCTGAAGGGGCCGAACGCCTGCATCACGCACCACAGCATCAGCGGCGTGCTGGCGCTGGCCGAGGCCACTGCCGCGCTGCGCGCTGGCGAATGCAGCCGTGCGGTGGTGGCCGCACATGAGGCGCCGATCGAGCCGCAGACACTGCTGTATTACCACCAGCTGGGCCTGCTGTCGGCCGAGGGGTTGCGCCCCTTCGACGCACGCCACGATGGCAGCGCAATGGGCGAAGGTGCGGCGGCACTGACGCTGGAGACCGAGGCTGCCGCGACAGAGCGCGGCGCCCCCGTGCTTGGCGAGGTGCTGGGCTTCGGCAGCGCCGGCGAAGCGCTGGGCCTGCTGCCGGTGCGCGACGACGGTGACGGCCTGGTGCGCGCGATCCGGGCCGCACTCATCAACGCCGGTCTCCAACCCACGCAGGTGGGCCTGATCGTCGCCCACGGCAACGGCACGCCCAACTCCGACCGCTCCGAGGCGCGCGCACTGGTGCAGGTGTTCGGCGCCGACATGCCGCCGGTCACAGGCTTCAAGTGGGCCTTCGGCCACCTGCTGGCCTCGGCCGGGCTGATCGACGCGGTGCTGGCGGTGAGCGCGCTGCGCGCCGGCGTGGTGCCGGGCATCGCCGGGCTCGGCGACGTCGATGCCGACGGCGCGGCGCTCAATGTCAGCGCCGAACAGCGCAAGCTGCGCGGTGACGTGGTGCTGGTCGTCTCGCGCGGCTTCGGCGGCACCAACGCCGCCTGCCTGCTGCGAGCGACCGCGGCGTGAACACGGCCGCGGGCTCACCGCCGCCGCCCGAAGGCGCCGTGCGCTGTGGTGTCGACACGGTCGAGATCGCGCGCATCGAGCGGCTGCTGGCCGACACGCCGGCGGCCGAACTGGCCAACTTCTTCTCGGCCCAGGAACTGCTCGACGCCGGCGACGGCCCGGGGCGCACGGCCAGCCTGGCGGGGCGCTTTGCTGCCAAGGAGGCCTGCGTCAAGCTGTTCCCGCGCGAGGCGGCACTGGGCGCCATCGGCACCATCGACTTCTCGGTATCGCGCGATGGCTATGGCGCCCCCACCGTGTCGCTGAGCGACGCGGCGCAACTGGCCTTGGGCCGCAACCGCTTCAGCGCAATCCAATTGTCACTGACGCACGACCGCCACCAGGCCACCGCCATGGCGCTGGCGCGGCCGGCGCAGGCCACGCCTTCGTTCGCGGCGCGGCTGCTGTACCGGGTGCTGCCGCTGCGCCGTCAGGTGGTGCTGGACAACCTGCGGCGCGTCTACGGCGAAGTCACTGATGAGGCCGAGATCACGCGGCTGGCGCAGGCGCACTACGGCCATCTCGGCCGGTTGCTGTGGGAGTTCCTGTGGTTCCCGTGGCTGTCGCGCGCACGGCGCATGGCCATGGTACGGGTGGACAACCTCGACGCTCTGCTGGCCGCGCACGCGCAGGGCAAGGGCGTGCTGATCCTCACCGGGCACTTCGGCAACTTCGAGGTATCGACCAGCGCCGGGCTGGCGAGCTTTCCCGAAGCCAAGGGACGCTTCCATTTCGTGCGCCGGCCGATCCGCCCTGAATGGCTGGACAAGCTGGTGACGCGGCGCTTTCGCAAGGTGGGTTTCGGCGTGCTGCCCAAGCGCGGCGGGCTGGAGGCCATCCTCGACCGGCTGGCCGCCGGCGACCTGGTGGTCTTCCCCTTCGACCAGCACGCGCAACGCAAGGACGGTGTGCTGGTCGAGTTCTTCGGCCACCCGGCCGGCACCTTCCGCAGCCTGGCCGTGATTGCGCTCGCCACCGGCGCCCCAGTGGTGCCGGCGTCGAGCTGGCGCGAGCCGGACGGCACCCATGTGCTGCGCTTCGAGGCGCCGCTGCAGGCGGTCGAAGATGCAGATGCCAACGAGGCCATCCGCCTGAGCACCCGGGCCTTCAACCGCGCGCTGGAGCTGCTGATCGTGCGCCGCCCCGAACAATGGTGGTGGGTGCACCGGCGCTGGAAGCCCTGGCCGAAGCGCAAGCGCGCCGGTTGAGCCAGGGCCTCAGGCCGTGGCTTCCTGCCCCAGCCCCAGCAGCCGCATTGCGTTGCCCTTCAGGATGCCGGGCTTGACCCGGTCCTTGAAGCCGGCCTCCTCGAAGTCGGCCATCCAGCGGTCGGGCGTGATCAGCGGGTAGTCGCTGCCGAAGAGCATGCGGTCGGACAGCAGGGTGTTGGCGTACTGCACCAGCTGCGGCGGGAAGTACTTCGGGCTCCAGCCCGACAGGTCGATCCACACGTTGGGCTTGTGCAGCGCCAGGCTCAGCGCCTCGTCCTGCCACGGCCAGCTCGGGTGGGCGACGACGATCTGCATGTCCGGGAAGTCGATGGCCACGTCCTCCAGCAGCATCGGGTTGCTGTTCTGCAGGCGCAAGCCGCCGCCACAGCGCATGCCGCTGCCGAT
>Ga0316603_10000465_pt1 | contig 20439 bp, 13 predicted proteins | sample OWC_soil_day10_n_FD_207649 | JGI IMG/M metagenome (GOLD analysis project Ga0316603, IMG submission 207649) | Wetland soil microbial communities from Old Woman Creek delta, Ohio, United States - OWC_soil_day10_noCT | ecosystem: Environmental > Terrestrial > Soil > Wetlands | place: USA: Ohio... | reverse complement strand
CTCCGGAACCAGAAGCCACGTTGCCCGGGGCCGGCAAAGGGCACGAGGGTACCATCCCAGGAGCGATTGACTCAGGTGCGATTGATTCAGGACCGTCGTCCTGGCAATTGAGTCTGCCCTTTTCTACTTTTAGTCTGCATGACGTCATGGCCCGCCGGCTGGTTGCCGCCGAAGCGGGGCGATCTCACGCGCGTTTCAACAGACGCAGATTTCATCTCACCAATCCACGGAGCGCTTGTCATGGCGCGACACACACGCATTTTCAACTTTATCGCGATTGCTCTGCTGCTCTTTATCAGCTCAACGTTGACGAACGCACAACCGTCTGCACAGCAGCGGCAATGGCTGGCCCAAGCCGAGCGGCACGAACGCGACGGATGGATCTACCTGCGCGTGTACGGGTCACCCCGGGCCATGGGATTCCAGCATGGCTACCTTCTGGCAAAGGAGATTGCCGTTTCGCTGCGTGCAGCCCGCCAGGACTGGGAATACAACAGCGGCATGTCCTGGGAATGGCTTGTGGATCACGGTCATGCAATCCTTCTTCCACGGATCGATTCTGTGTCGCTCGCTGAACTGGATGGCATCGTGGAAGGCTTGAAGACCGCAGGAGTTGCGACAACCCGGGCTGAAATCATCACCTACAACGGCATCATCGAACTCGACGGCTACTGGTGGCCGGGCATAAAGGACTCGCTGAACGTCCAGACACCTGACCGTCCGCGGCAGATGTGCAGCAGCTTTATTGTGACCGGGAGCATGACGCCGGACGGCGGGATCGTGCTCGGTCATAACACCATGACCTCCTACATTTCCGCGGACTGCAACATCATCCTGGATATACACCCCGACGCCGGGCACAGGATACTCATGCAGGGGACACCCGGCTGGATCCACAGCGGCACGGATTTCTTCATCACCGATGCCGGACTGATCGGCTCAGAGACCACAATCGGCGGCTTCTCCGGCTTTGACAAGAATGGGATCCCCGAGTTTGTGCGGTTCCGCCGTGCTACCCAGCGCGCTTCGACCATAGACGAATGGTGTGCAATCATGCGCGACGGGAACAATGGCGGATACGCAAACGCCTGGCTCATCGGAGACATCAACACCCGGGAGATCGCGCGGCTGGAATTGGGCCTGCGGCATGTCGCAATGGAGCGGACGAAAGACGGATACTACGTCGGATCCAACATCGCCGAGAACCTCCAGATCCTCCGCCATGAAACGAAAAGCAGCGAAACAGATATCCGAATATCCGACGTCGCCAGGCGGGTCCGCTGGAAACAGCTCATGAGAGAGCACAAGGGAAAGATCACGATTGATCTTGCGAAACAGTTTGAGGGGGAGCATGTGGACACGTACCTCGGGCAAGAGCGGCTCGGCGCGCGGTCCCTCTGTGCACATTGGGACTACGAAACCACCGATCCCACAGAGCCGCCCTATGATCCGTCCGGCACTGTCGACGCCAAGGTCGTGGACTCCAGGATGGCAAAGGACATGTCATTTGCCGCGCGGTGGGGATCCGGATGCGGCACACCTTTCGATGCAGATGCGTTTCTCGCTCAGCACCCGCAGTTTGAGTGGATGACCGGCATACTCCGGAGCCGGGCATCGCACCCCTGGGCCATATTCCGGGCAGGAGAGTAGCATCTGCACTTGCCTCAACCCGACAAATGTCATACCTTCACTCACCGTCCCACTCGTTCTTCCTCATCCATAGGAGGTCGTTATGGTCCCTATCCTCTCCCTCTGGCTTCCCATCCTGGTGTCCGCAGTCTTTGTCTTCGTGGTCAGCTCGCTCATCCATATGCTCCTGGGCTATCATGCGAACGACTACCGCAAGCTTCCGGATGAAGATGCTGTTATCGACGCGTTGCGGAAGTTCAACATCCGTGGAGGGCAATACAGCGCTCCCCGCGCCGCCAGCATGAAAGACATGAACTCGCCGGAGTTTCAGGCCAGGGTGAAGAAGGGACCGTCGTTCATGCTGACGATCTGGCCCGGAGGGAGCACCTCCATGGCGGGAAGCCTCTTCCAATGGTTCGTGTATTCTGTTATCGTGGGAATCTTCGCGGCATACGTCGCCGGCCGGGCTCTCGGACCGGATGCGCATTATCTCGCAGTGTTCCGGTTTGCCGGAGTCACAGCGTTCGTCGCCTACGCCCTTGGAGGATGGCAGGAGTCTATCTGGTACAAGCGCCCGGTTTCCGTGTCACTGAAGAACACGTTCGACGCCCTCCTGTACGCGCTGGTTACCGCAGGAACATTCGGGTGGCTGTGGCCACGATAAGACCTCGCCAGACGGTGACCAGATGACGCACGGATCGTGAAGAGTTTGCGGGCGGTGAATGTTTTCGCCGTTTTCCAAACACTGGAGCAATGCATTCACCGCCTGTTTGCTTGATGACGTGCGGAGGAAGGTACGGCAGGAAGAGATGGGGCACCACGCTGTACAGGGATGTGCATCCCCCCGGTTCCCCGGCACCACGTCGGCATGAAGTGTTCATTTGCGTATCAAATAGAGTGCTGTGATATCATCCGCCTGGGGCGCATCGGCGGTGAACTGTTTGACATCGGCAATCAGATCCCTGATAAATACTTCCGCCTTCTCCGGAACCACGCGTGCAACGAACTCCTGAAGCGGCGAGTGGTTTTCGTACAATTCCTGCACAGGGTTGTGCGCTTCGGGAATCCCGTCCGTGTACAGCAGCAACCGGTCACCACGGTCCAGCGTGACGCGACCTGAAGCGTACGGGAGGTTCAGATCCAGCATGCCGAATGGAATCCCCCCTTCGCTGAGCTCCACGATGGTACCGTCGGTTCTCCGGCAATAGACGACATTGTGCCCCGCATTCACGTAATCCAGGATTCCCGTCTGCGGTTCCAGCAGACCGATGAACGCAGTAATGAACTTGTCGTCTGTCGAGGCACGGTGGATCACCGAGTTCAAACGGGCAGCCATTGTCACGAGAGGCATAGCGCTCTCCAGGTATGCGGTCAGATACGCCTGAAGACTGCTCACAAGCAAGGCGGCAGGAATCCCCTTCCCCGCCACGTCCGCTACGACAAGGGCAACTCTGCCATCCTGCAGCAGAAAGCAATCGTAATAGTCACCACCCACAGATTTCGAAGGGATATTGATGCCGGCAGCATCATATCCATCGATCGTGGGAAGGACTGACGGCAGAATGCGCTGCTGTATGGAAGCAGCCACGGCGATATCCTGCTCCATCTTCTGTTTCTCCAGCGACTGCCGGAGCAGGTACCGGTTTTCCAGTGAGGCATGGACCTGGCGGGACAGGGCATCGAGCAGGAGGCGGTCTGTCCCCTCGAACGCCGTCACCCCGGCACGGCTTTCCTTGTCCATCAGCATGAAGAGATACCGTACCGAGTGAAACGTAAACTCCGCGCTGATGCATCGCTCTCCGGGCGTCCTCCCTTCGTCCCTGTATTCGCCCGGAAAGGCAATGCGTTCGATGACATTCTCGTCCCTGTACAACGAAACGACTCCCTGCGAGGCATTGGTCATGGCAACCGCGCGCTCGAGCGCCAGGTGGATTGGAGAAACTGCGCTGTCCAGTGCGGCGATTTCGATGCCGGTCTCGATCAGGCTGTTGAGTTGCAGGAGCCGTTGATTGAGAGAGAATGCGAGTGCCTTTTCGTGCTGCCTGTGCAGCAACGCCTGGTAGGCAGAATCAAACGTCGTCACGGCAAGCCGGAGTGAATCAATTCCGCTCTCGGAAGTGTCGACGCCTGTGACGTGCCGCCTCATGATGAGACATAGTTCAGAGTCGTCGCCGAGCCGATGGAGCGCATGCATCTTCTGGCCATCGCCGACCTGGCGAACGGCGCAGGCCTCCCCGTTCCAACCGTCAGGAAGAGATCCATCATCCGCCGGAGCCCCGGTGATGAGGTTCATCCATGCATGGCTCACCGCTGGACGATGGAGGAGGTCGACCTGAACATCGCCGAGAAGTTCGCGGAGACCCGCTTCGAAGCGGCCGGCCAGTTCGCGCAGGCTCGTGCTCTTTCCGAGATTCCGGTATGCCGGAGGCAGAAGCAAAGCCGTCCGGCTCTGTCCGGTGCTGATCGTCTCTGAGGTCATGGTTTAGCCGGGAGAGTCCTAGGATTGAGTCGAGAGCGCGCTCAGGGCGTCCTCGACGGTTTTCTCTTTTCCGGCATACCCGAACAACCCCATGATCGCCAGCATCTTCTCAACGGCCGGATCAAGGTTGGTGAAGATCAGGCGCCCGCCCGATTCGCTGAGACGCTCGATGATTTCGATCAGGAAGGACATGCCGACGGAATTGACGACTTTGGAATGCGCAAGATTGATGATTACCTCCCGCACTCCGGAAACGTAGTGCTTCTGGAATTCGTTGGCAATTGCCTCACCCCCGACATTGTTCACGTATCCGGAGGTAGAGATGATGAGACGGGCGTCCCTCACTTCCGTGGTGAGTGTAAACGGTTGTTCCATGGCTCTAGCGCATTCGTTTGGTGATGGTGATTGTGGTACCGGACTTTCCGGTCTGGATGCGAAAATCGTCGGAGAGGGATTTCATCAGCTTCATCCCCCATCCCCTTTTGCTTTGCGTGCCGAGTTTCTTCTGTATGACGGGATCCTCCAGCGTCGCCGGATTGAATCCCTTTCCTCTGTCGCGCACGAACACAACGAGTGTTCCAGACGATATTGTGAACTCTACCCGGACCGATGGATGTGCACCCCCCGCATGTTCGAGCGCGTTGATGATGGCCTCGGTCACCACAATCCGGGCCTCCCCGATCTTCTCCTCTCCTATCCCCAGATGACGGGCCAGCCGCTCAAGCCCTTCAAGAGCGACGAGCTCGATGTCGGGGATGCGGGGAAGTGTGATCGTCAGAGACACCGCGGTGTCCGTCGCGCTATCGACAACGGTTGTGTTCACGACAGGTTCTTTCATGATGATGTTTTCTGAATGACCATCAGTGTGATATCGTCATCCTGTGCCGCGCCGTTCATCCATGCATCGCCTGCCTCAACCAGATGCCGAATCACGCTGTCAGGGTCGCCGGGGAGTGAAGTGCTGAAGGCCTGTTGTACTCTTGCATAGTCGAACATCTCACTGTTCCCGTTCTTCTGCTCGGGGAGTCCGTCGGTGATGAACAGAAGCGCGTCGCCGGGATCCATGGCCACATCCCGCACCGCATAGGAAGCATTCTTCATCGCCCCGAGGGGCATACCTTTCAGAAAGATTTCCTCTGTTGTACCGGCCGAACGCCGGAACAAATACGCAGGCGGCATACCTGCGCTGGAGAAGCTCACAGACCGCCCCTGCACACGGACCAGGCTGAATGCCATGAAGAGGCGGCCCAGGCGGATCTCCTTGATGGCCCTGCTGGCATGCTGGAAGAACGACTCTATGGGGAGCCGGGAGGCATCGGACAGAAACAATCCTTTCATGAGCGTCACGATGGTTCCGGCCTGCATCCCGTGTCCCGTCGCATCACCGAATGCGATATGGAGTGTGCCGTCCGGACCCCGCGAGAAGTCGTAGTAATCTCCCCCGACTTCCGTGGCGGTCCTCATGAACACCGCGATGTCATAGCCCGGCAGCGTTGGCACCTCGCCCGGAAGCATGGAGAGCTGAAGCTGCCGGGCGTCTTCAAGCTCTTTGCTTTTTCGCTCGTTTTCAGCCTCCAGCACACGCTTTTCGGCAAGCGCTGCTTTGGCCCGGAGCTCCGACTCGCGGATCCGTGCTTTCTGTTCACGGCGGTTGAGCTCAAATCTGCGGAGTCCGTACAGAAGGGTGAAAGCGATTAGGCCGTAGCCGGCGTATGCCCATCGCGTCTTCCACCAGGGCGGAGTCACCGTCAGGTGAAGCGCGGCACCATCGTCATTCCAGACACCGTCGTTGTTCGACCCTTTCACCCTCAGGGTATACTCCCCTCCGTCCAGATTCGTGAACGTCGCCCTGCGCTCAGTGCCAAGCTGGATCCAGTTGTCGCTGAACCCTTCAAGCTTGTAGGCATACTGATTCTTGAAGGTGTTGTAGTAACTCAATGCGGCGAATTCAAAATGCGCGACATTGTCCTTGTATGAAAGCGTGACTGCTGATTTTGCGGCAATTCCCTTCTCGACGATGGGCGTGCCTTCTTCGTCATCGGTGTTGTAGCGGGTGAACCCGCTGAACACTATCGGAGGGAGATACGTGTTGTCCAGCACTCTGTCGGGATGGAACACATTGAACCCATTCGTTCCCCCGAAATACATTTCGCCCGTACGGGCATCCCTGGCAAACGCATTGGTGTTGAACTCATCACCCTGGAGGCCGTCACTCTGATCATAGTTGCGGAAGGTCTCCGTTCGCGGGTCAAATCGGGAGATACCTTTGACGGTGCTGATCCACAGCCTCCCCTGGTCATCCTCGAGAATGCCCACGATGTAGCTGTTGGGAAGCCCATCTTTTTCAGAATAGCGTTTGAAGGTGCCGGTCTCTTTGTCGAACCTGTTCAGACCGCTCATCGTCCCGACCCAGAGCGTTCCCGTCCGGTCTTCATGAAAGCAGACAACTGCATCGTTGCTCAATGTTGACTGGTTGAGCGGATCATGTTTGAAGTGCGTGAATGTTTCCATTTCACGATCGAATCGATCAAGGCCGCCCTTGTACGTCCCTACCCAGATGACACCGTTGCGGTCCTCATGAAGGGCCCATATGCCCTTCGCGCCCAGACTCCCCGGGAGGGAATCGTTGTGTTGATATGCCCTGAATGTCCCGGTCGCGCGGTCGAACCTGTTCAGCCCGCCATGGTACGTGCCAATCCAGAGGACGCCCTGCCGGTCCTCCAGGAGTGAATAGATCATGTTATCGCTGATGCTTCGTGGATTGGAAGGATCGTGGCGAAAGTGCGTGAAGCGACCGGTGGCACGATCGTACCGATCGAGTCCGTTGCTCTGGGTTCCAAACCACATCACGCCGGATCTGTCTTCGAGGATGCTCTGAACCATGTTCTCACCCAGGCTCGCCGGGTTTGCCGGATCATGCTGGAAATGCGTGAATGCACCGGTGGTCCGGTCCAACCGATCCAGACCACGGAGGGTGCCAATCCACGCGGCTCCGGAGCGATCCACGTGGATGGAGTAGACGCTATTGTCGATGAGACTGGCCGGATCCCTGGGGTTCTTGCTGTACCGTGCGAATGCTCCCATCTCGGGATTGAATCGGTCGACCCCGTTGTCGGTTCCTACCCATATCATCCCCGATCGATCCTGAAACAGGGAATACGTACGATCATCGCCGAGGCTTCTCGAATCCGTCTCTTCATGACGGAACCGCGTGAATGTGCCTGTCACGCGGTCAAACCGGTTCAGCCCTCCCCGGTAGGTTCCGACCCAGAGTGCACCTGCACGGTCCTCCAGAATCGGCCAGACCCAATTGTCGCTCAGACTCGCGGGATTGTTCTTGTCATGCCGGTAATGGATGAAGGTCTCCGTTTCCGGATCGAACCGTTCAAGCCCTTCACGTGTGCCGACCCAGATTGTGCCCGAGCGGTCCCCGAAGACGGAATAGACTCTATCGTCGAGGAGGCTTGATGGATTTGAAGGGTCATGTTTGAAGACGGTGGTCTTTCCGGTCCGGCGGTCGAAGCGGGTGACACCCTCACCGATGGCCCCGGACCATCGCACGCCGGAGGGATCTTCATAGGACGTGAAGGCCGATCCCACGCGTGCAGACCTGAGATCAACACTGTCACGGTGTGTGTGTGCGAACGTTTCCGTCGTCCGGTCAAACCGGCTGAGATTCTGCGGTTTGTTCAGCGTTCCGATCCAGAGCGTTCCACTGGAGTCCTCCGCAAGCGTGATGACGAAATTATCAATAAGAGTCGAGGAGTCCGCGGGGTCATGTTTGAAGATGGTGATCTCGTATCCGTCATACCTGTTCAGTCCGTCCTGCGTGCCGAACCACAGGAACCCGAATGAGTCCTGAAGAATGCAGATCACACTTCCCTGTGAAAGCCCCTGGTTGACTGTCAGGTGACGGAACTGTATCGATTCCTGGGTGCGCGCAGACGACGGGGTGAGAGCCAGCGAGAACAGGAAAAGAGCACCGGCCACAAGCAAACGCCCGCGCCGGAGCCTGTGGTGCAGCGCGCCGCTTCCAGTGATGTCCGATTGTGCTCTGCGCACCATGCGACTCTTTCCGAAATTACGCCCATGAGAACCAGGGCTACCACATGACAGGATCAGACTCCCTCAAGCGAAAAACCAGGCTACCACAGGTGCATTACCCATGGTAGCCTGGGTGTGTGAGATGCCGGAAGCGGAGAACAACTACTTCAACAGCATCATTTTTTTCATTTCCACGAAGTCTCCCGCTTGAATCCGGAAGAAATACACGCCGGATCCAACGGCAGCACCGGCTGCGCTCGTGCCGTTCCATCGGATCACATGGTATCCGGCCGGCTGAATCCCATCCACAAGCGTGGCTACTTCCTGCCCGAGCACATTGTGGATCGTCAACTTCACCGAAGCCTGAGCAGGCAAACCGTACCGGATCTGCGTCGTCGGATTGAACGGATTCGGGTAGTTCTGGGCTATTACGTACCTGTCCGGAATTTCCGATACGGGCTCGGTCAAAGCGGACCGGCCAGCAGGTGTCCCACCTTGCGCCAATGATCCGGTGGCCCCAAAGAGTGGCACCATCCCTGTGAACGCTGATTTCAAGGCGACCGTGACCTTCTGCCCAATGATAACGTCCCTCGCCAGGAATGCGCCGGTCGCTTGAGTTTCCTGATTGAGCAGCAGAGTTCCGTTCCTGGCGTAAATGTTGGCACGGACCGATGACTTCGGACTGATGTTCACAGTATACGAGCTGCTGCTTGCATCATCGCTACCCCCAACATAGAGGACGATATCTGATGAGGTCACAGAACCCGTTGAGCTCGACGGACCGATCACCGTAGCATTGTCCGCGTTAATCCACCCCGAGATTCGCACTTCCGACTTTGCGCTGAACAGGAGACTGGAGTTCGCCTTCAGCCGGAGGTTCCGGATGTGGTAGACACCGCCCGTGAATGTCAGAGCGGACTGTGGTTCAAGAGCGACATCGCGATACGATCCCTGAGCGAGTGTCGTGCTCACTGAGCCGTTTGGAATTCCCACATCCTGCGCGGGATCGGTTGATGGTGATGCTGTCAGGAATGCCGGCATCCAGGCCAGCGGGAAGTAGTCCAGCTTCTTGTCCCATGGCTGCCCGTTCACCGTGTTTGCATACACCTGGCCATTCACCGTTGCTGATGCGCTCAACCCGATCGAGTTGCCGCCGAGCACATAGACGTTGGAATTGCCGGACCAGAATGAGACGCCCGAATCTACAAACAGTTGTGGGTTCGGAACAGTCAGCTTGTCATTGACGATGACATCGCCAGAGGTTATGCTGGAATTACTCTGCAGGTTGACACTTCTCGTCCCGAGGAGGACGATGGTCGACTGGCCGGACGGCGGATTCACAAAGATTGATTGCCGATTTTCCCGCGTGAAGGGTTCGGGGACGTCGGGCAGTGACCCGGTTGCAGAGACTCTGATATCGTAGCTGCCCGGAAGCACAGTCCGGTTTTCAAATGTCCCCTGGTACTTCCCACCCCCGATATGCGTGAGTGGAATTGACTCGGGGACAAGCGAACCGGGCAAGGTGATGAAGGCAGTCACGGTTGCATTCTCCACCGGCACTCCAGAGGTGGGTGTGAACAGCGTGTGATCGTCAGCCGGTACACCGCCCCCCTGGACGAGCGAGGCACTGATCTCCACGGGTTCACCAATGGCGTAGGTCAGTTTCCCCAGCACGACATCCATCGACACATTCCCTGTCGACACGAGATTGAAATACAAGGTCTCCGGGACCGTGAAGGGTTCGGTGTTGGCCCCTTCGAGGTGGAAGTTCCAAATGCCCGGAGGCGGGCCGGGGATGCTGTAGTAGGCATAGGTGGGTCCTTCGATATACTTCCCACCCGGGTACAGCTGCCCCACGTTGAATGGTGTAACAATCGGGGCCTGCGGCCCTGCAGGTCCAATATTGGTCGGAACATCAACACCCGGTGGGATCAGGAAAAGCATGAACCTGCTCCCGGCCCAGTTGGCTGCTGGCATCATGGTCGATGTCCCCGGGTCGATTGCGCCTGCCCAGTTACCGGCACCAGCCCAGTTACCTGCGCCAGCCCAATTGCCCGCACCTGCCCAATTGCCAGCTCCAGCCCAGTTGCCGGCACCAGCCCAGTTGCCGGCATCGGCCACGGAAGAGCCTGCCGCAACTAGCTGCAATCCCGTCAACTCATTCCACACCTGCTTCAGGGCCAGGTTGATGGTCGTATTCTCCGCAAGATAATATGCTCCCCCCGTGACCCCCGCCATTGCGCTGCTCAAAACCTGTCCGCTGCTCCCGACAAAACTCATCGTGAAGAGACGCACACTGCCTGAAAGCGCTTGTGCATTTGCAAGCGCCGCCTCCGGATTACTGGTCTCGCCGCTGCTGAAGATGACCGCCGCTTTCAGCCCCAAAGGAGTCTGGCCCGCTCCGTATGTGCTCAGGAGCGTCCCGACATCCAGAAGAGCATTCGTGAGGTTCGTGGAGCCGTTTGGCACCATCCCCCTGAGGTATGTGATAGCGCCTGTTATCGCAACAGGCAGAGAACCATCGGCACCTGGAAGCCCGACGAATGCCTGATACTTGCTGCCGGCTGCCCCGAACTGGAATATCGTAATCCGATCTCCGAACCGGAGCTTGGTAACCAATTCCTCTGCGCTGTTTATTGACTGGCTGAATGCAGCATAGGTGGATGTGAATGTTGACGAACCATCAATCACGAGCGCCAGATCGATGTGGCTCTCGGGAATGTTCGCGTACATCCAAGCAATACCCGCTTTGTCAGCCGGTTCCAGCGTTCGTTTTGCGTTCTCCTGATCCTTGATGAAACCGTACATCGTGACATTCTGGTTTCCGTCGAGCATGTCCTGAACATGTTGCGGATATCCCGGATTGTATATGTCACCCAAACCCAGGGCATGGCCCACTTCATGGGTAATGGTTGCTTCAGCGTCTTTCCGTCTTGTCCACCCGTCATCGGGAACGAACGCGCCGGCATCCTCAAAAATACCGTCTACGGCCCCGGTCCTGGTAATGGTTGCGACATCGAAGTCAAAGCCCACTGGATTGCCTGGAGTAGACCCGGTTTTGTCATTGTTGAAGGCAATGTCGGCATCCGTGATTTCTCCCGTGATTGCGTTATAGCGCAGCCGGGTCACGGCGATCACATTGCCGGGAGCGGTGGTGACGCCACCCCACGTCCCGGTTGTGGAGGATCCGTTGATCAGGACGACATTGTTGAACCCGTCAGGAAGATCTCCCCATTTCGCGTCCGCAGCGGGAGACACCGATCCCCCTGCCGGATCAACGTATTCACTGAGTTTGATCGGAGCGACCAGATTCCAGGCTGCAAACGATCTGCGCACGGCCTCCATGAGAGTGGTGCTCGCAATCGTTGAGCTGAGACGGTACTGCATGATCCCATCGCGCCAGTGGAGGGGGATCCCTGAATTCGTGAGGTTGACTACAAAATGCCCGCCTCCCGGGTTCTCGCCATTGTCGTAGTATTTTGTCTTCACCCCGACGCTCAGATTCGTGGAAAACTCTGACGTGTTCTTCGGCAGCAGGGTGGATGCATCCAGATCGGTCGCAGTGGCTGTTACGAATTGACCGTACGCGAGATTGTCGGTTGATGGAAGGGCAAACGAGGCATATCCCCTCGCGTCTGTTGTAACGGTACCTTCGCCGATCAGTATGTTCCCCTCGCCACGGATGTCGGCGCTGCCGTCGGTGAGGTAGATTTGTACCCTGAATGTCGTGTTCGGCCAGGTGAGAAGTGATCCCTCCACAACCGAATACGGCAGGGCAAGCCCGTACGGAGGGGCTATGCCCGGTACCGATGCGAACGACAGCATCGGAGAATTCACTCCTTCGTTCACTGCGGTCGGAGGAGAGGGTCGAACGAGCGGACTGCTCGGTCCGGGCGGATATGTATTCTCCGTGATGCCATTCCCCCCGAGGTCGATCGCCAGTCCGCCGTTAGCATAGATCCGGTTGCTGAGGATCGCGTTTCCAGCGGGCGGAGCCCCGGCAGAACCTCTGCGAACACTGACGCCGTTCCCGTCGTTCTGATAGACCTGATTGGCTTCGCCCACACCGGTGCCGCCAATCCGGTTGTTGTTTCCATCGACAATACAGATGGCGTCGCCATGGTTGCCATAAATCCGGTTCCCTTGAATCACGTTGTGGTCACTCTGAATGCAGATTCCTGCTCCGGGGAAATTGCGGATTTCCAGGTTGAGGATCGTACTCCCTCCCGGAGCATAACCATACTGCGTCGAGAATCCGCCAACCAGCTCGAACCCGTTTCCGGAAAAACCCGACCGCGGTTCCACGGCGATGGACGAACCTCCCAGCACCGTTTCGCCGGCCAGGACGAGTGGCTGAAACAGCTGTATCACCACCGCCTGCGGGTCAGAGCCAGTGACTGCAAAGCGAATCTCATCCAATCCAGGGTTGCCATTCGCAATGTTCAGAGCATAGCGTAATGACCCCACAATCACAGGTCCTATCGCCGGATTGTAGTCACGGGGGTCGCTCACCGTAATAACCGGGTTGTAGTTTTTGCCGAATTGGGCCTCAACGGATTTCACCTTGTCCATCAGGACCGAATACTGGTACCCGCCGACATACTCCACCGTCTGAGCTGCGCCCTCGCCACTGATGACTTTCCATCTCCTGAAATGATACCCCGTCGCCGGGACTGCCTCAAGACTCACGGACTGGAGGGCCTGGAATGACTGCGCGTACGGAAGCCCGGTGGTCGTTCCTCCAATCTTCACGGCGCCGCCGACCTCGGTGATCGGATCCGTTGCATATGTGACGGTAGCTTCTCCAGTACCTGTCGCTGGTGGTATATACGAAAGAAGCTGGTACGTCAGTGTCTGGACCTGCAGCGGGTAGGTGTTCTGAGCAAATGCGGCCTTGATGGTGTGATTGGCTGTCACGCCGGTGAACGTGTACGTCTTCGCTGACGGTTCGTAGGTGGAGGATGCGGTGAACCAGGGAGCGTCATTGTCAATAACCACTGATGCAACATGGTAGTGCTGCCTGGCCTGGAACGTGATATCCTGATTGAGGCCGGAATAGACGAACACTGTTGCCGGAGAAGGAACCGGCGTCCCGGATGGGGGAACGATGATGTCACCGTTGGTTGTGCCAAGGGGCAGAGTCGAAGCGGTAATGACGTACGGAACATCCCCGCTGACCCTCACGTTGAGATAGTTCTTCGAACTCTTCCAGATCCCGAGGACGACAAGCTCGTTCTGTCCGCCTCCGGGCGCAAGAAGTCCGTCTACGGGGATGACGAAATTCGCCGGGTCCTGGCTTGCGCAATTGTTATTGGAGAAGACCTCTCCGCCAGAACTGGTTTTGAGCGGCATGCCATTCAACCAGAGCTTCATGTCATTGTCAAGAGCGACAGAGATCTTCACGTTTCTTGCGCCAGCCTGCACCGAAAACGTCTTGCGCATGACCAGGTTCAGTGATGACTTCCATATTGTCTTCACATTCACCGCGTCGTTCAACGGACAGGGAGGTGAGCTGGTATTGTTGAGGGTGCCGAAGGCACCGACGGCGGGACCAAGTGTGTAACCGGCAAGGCTCGGAAGCTTCGAGAGGCCCTTGTCGTTCGATTTGACCCAGGCGACCTGATAGGTTTCACCCGTGTACTTGACGAAGTCGATGTTGGGCTGGCTGAACGCGCTCTGGGAAACGAACCAGGAGAGAAGGGCGAATATCAGTATTGAAGGCTTCATACGGTACTCTCTGTCAGGTGGTTTGATGGCTGCGGACTCAACGCAACTACTCTGTTTCCTGCACATGAACGGCGTTCTTGACGCGGGCCTTCAACTCGTCAAGGCTCATTCCTTCCGAAACGCGCCGGAGTCCCGATGAGGCGTCCTTCCTGATGGCGATCTTCCCCTCGCTTCCTCCGGTCACCCGGAGATCCCCTTTCTTGTCTTTCTCGGCAAAGACAACAACATCTTCGTTCTTGACGAACTTTGCGGTGTGGCTATACAGCTCTCCAACACCGTCTACTTCTCCTCCTGGAGTCTGAATGGTCACGGTCCCATCCCCGCCCTTTCCCTTCAGTGTCTCGTCGACCTCTATCGACACGGTTGTCAGGATACGTGTCTTTTCCTTGTTCCAGCCGGCCTTGATGCTGGCGACCTTCCCCACGACCACAACGTCGGCCTGCCGTGTCAGTTCATCCATGGACTTGTGTTCCACTTGAGCACAGACACTGTGCGTGAAACCTGTCAAAGCAAGCATGGTCCCGATCGCGGCAACCTTGCTGAGGCGGATGTTCATGGTGACAACCTCCCGTATGGATGAAGAACATCGAGATGGATAATCGTTCTGACTGAGTGATGTGGCTGGCGGAATCGGAGCACTGTCGCAGTGGAGGTACACGCGGACTCAGGAGACGGTCCGATTTGGCTAACCGCCGGAGTGTAGATGCTTGTGGAGTTAAAGAAACGTCGAAGAAGGATGGCTGCTGGAATGGAGATGCCGGGGGGGGCGGATGACTTGCGGAATGCAGAACGGACATGCCGAGGGAAAGCGAGGGGAGAAGAGAGGGTAGACCTGGCAATATCCGAACGTACGACCGGGCGCATGGCCATGGAACGGTACCCCTCGCAAAGAAAAGTGATACTCGAAAAGAACAGTTACGGCTCGACCATCTTAGAAAAACCAGTCCTCAATGTCAAGCCTTTTCGCCTCCCCTCGGGGGACGTCTCCTCCGGTTCTGATTCGGTGGAGCGCCGACGACGAGGCTCAATCTATTTCATCACGCAAACAGCCCATCAATCGACAGGTACCGCTCTCCCGTATCATAATTAAAGGTGAGCACCCTGCTCCCCGGCTTGAGTTCCGGGAGCTTCTTTGCCACGGCAGCAAGTGACGCACCGGAGGAGATGCCCATGAAGAGTCCTTCCTCCCTGGCCGCACGGATGGCATACTGATACGCCTCCTCCTTGGTGACCTGAATGACGCCATCGAGGAGATCCCGCTTCAGGATTGCCGGAATAAATCCCGCCCCGATACCCTGAATGGGATGGGGGGAGGGAGTCCCGCCGCTCAGCACCGGTGAAAGGGCGGGCTCCACAGCATACGTTTTGAGATGAGGAAACTTCTGCCGCAGTATTTCGGTCACACCCGTGATGTGTCCCCCTGTCCCCACACCCGTAATCAGCACATCAATTCCTCCCGGGAAGTCCTCCAGGATTTCCCGGGCGGTGGTCGTGCGGTGAATCTCCACATTCGCCTCGTTTTCGAACTGCTGCGGGATCCAGGCATTGGGTATGGAATCTGCCAGAGCCCGGGCTCTTTCGATCGCTCCCTTCATCCCCTTTTCACGTGGTGTGAGATCGAATTCAGCACCATAGGCGAGCATCAGCCGGCGGCGTTCCACTGACATGGACTCGGGCATGACCAGGATAAGACGGTATCGTTTTACCGCCGCAACCATCGCCAGACCAATGCCCGTATTCCCTGACGTAGGCTCGATGATCACGCTCCCTTCCCGAAGGGTGCCTTTGCGTTCTGCGTCTTCGATCATGGAGAGCGCTATGCGGTCTTTGATGCTGCCGCCAGGGTTAGCCTTTTCAAGCTTCATCCATACCTCGGCATTGTCAGGATAGAGCCGGTTAATCCTGACTACCGGGGTGTGTCCTATTGTCTCGAGAATTGTCCGCGCCTTCATCTGAAACCTTTTCTCACTCTGGATAGCTCATAGCACTGGTTTGGCTCTCTTCAAGTCCACCACGCATCGACTGTGCGAAGAAGCCCTGTCCAGGAGATGAGTCCGGCATCCTGGTTGCATCCGCGACGTGTTCCAGGGCCTGAGATCATATCCTGAGGGTGTACAAAGGTAACGCAGGGGTTTGCAAAGAGGTTCCCAGAAATCCCCTGCTTTTCGCCTAAACCTTCTGCTGCGTTGAGGCGCAAACAGGGGATATCCGAGAGTTGGGGTGGTTCCGGCGGAATAAAGGCGACTGAGCTGGATACAGGCCCCCTAGCGGGATGCAGGCGCTCAAGCGGGATGCAGGCGCCCAAGCGGGATGCAGACGCCCAAGCGGAATGCAGACGCCCAAGCGGAATGCAGGCGCCCAAGCAGGATGCAGGCGCTCAAGCAGGGGTGGCTGCTCAGGCGCACTATAAAAGAGTAATAGTGCCGATCAGGTATGTACAGGCGCGGCCTCCGATCTCCACCCGCTCCCCTTTCAAGACACAGCGCAGTTCTCCACGCCGTTTGGACACCTGCGTGGCCCGGAGCTGTGTCTTGCCCAGCCGCCGCGACCAGTATGGAACGAGGGTTGTGTGCGCAGACCCTGTGACCGGGTCCTCGGCGATGCCCGACTGGGGCCCGAAGAACCGGGAAACAAAATCCACGGTCCGTCCAGGCGCCGTGACAATGACCCCCCGGGCAGGTATCTTTGCCACGAGAGTGAAATCGGGCTGCATAGACGCAACCTCCTCCTCTGTGCCATAGACCGCCATGAAGTCATCCTTACCCTGATACACTTCCAGAGGGCGAGAGCCGAGCGCCTCGGCAAGACCGGCAGGAGCCTGAACCGGATTCAACCGGTCCACAGGGAAATCCAATATGAGTTCTTCCCCCTCGTTCCGCACTCTCAGCAGGCCGCTCCGCGATGTGAATGTGATCACGGGCTTTGCATATCCCTCATGCCGGAAGAGCACGTGGCCCGTCGCAAGTGTCGCATGGCCGCAGAGATCGACCTCACAGACCGGCGTGAACCATCGTATGTGAAACATGTCACCTTGCGGGACATAGAATGCAGTCTCCGAGAGATTGTTTTCTTCTGCGATAGCCTGAAGGAGATCATCGGAGAGCCATGCCGTGAGCGGACAGACTGCTGCGGGATTTCCGTGGAATTGCGTATCCGTAAAGGCATCAACCTGATAGAGGGTGAGCGTCATGGGGCAACCTCCGGAGTGAGTGAACAAGCAGATCCTGTCGGGACGCAATGCATCAGCTGCTGAGTGACCTGCACAAGTGTGTTCGGAACAATCATGTGCGGAGAGATGCGAGCAGCGCACCGAGCGCTTCTCCCATCGCTTCACCATACTCCGCCCCCCGGCGCCGCTTGAAGAGCCGGATGTTCGATTCGCCTTCCGCAAGATGCCATTGCACCTCCGCTTCGGCATTCACCGAAGCGACGATGGGCTCAAGAGAGAAGGGCCAGAGCTCACATCCCTCGGCGTCCTGACGCGGAAGGAATCTCCACCCCGCAAAAGATCTGCACAGCACGCGCCCGGCTGCCATGATGAGAGAAGCCGTCGTCCAGAGGTTCCTGGTTTCAAGAAGTATCTTCTCCCATACCACTGGCTCAACATCCTCTTCAAGAGCCCGGATGCAGTCTCCCCGCGTACTTCCGGTGAATGCGTACTGGAACCAGGAACGAAGGGCGGGAGACAGTGCACGGAAGAGCACCGCGTGTGTTGTTTTCCAGTATGTCCCGCGTTCATGGTCGGGATTGAACGCACTCCGTTCCGTTGCGCAGGGATACCAGTCGATCGGGAGACCGAAATTCCAGAGCCCGATGGTGGCGGCGGGATCCAGGCCGACATTCCACTCCCGTTTGGGGCCTGACGTGGAGCCGGCATTGAGGAGAACTCTGCGGGTCTTGGAGCGCACCAATCCGGGGTTGCGGTTGAAGGCAGCTGTCAACACCCGCGCCGATCCGACCAGGGAGAGCACGACGGGTACATCGCTCTCCTCCAGAATCTTCAGAAGGAGTGTGATCCCTCCCTGTTCTGCCAGCGGGCGGTCAGCAGCAGTATCCGTCGGGCTTGAGAGAGGACTGAAGGGGCCGACGGCAACGGGAATGGGCCTTCCGAGTATGTGTGCGAGCTGGAGAACGGGGACATAACCCGGATCCCGCCGGATGTCGAATCCGGCCGGCGCCGCATCCAGAAACTTCTGCGTGCAATCGAGGATGACTCCCCTGAGGTCGAATTCCTCCAGCGCAACGACTGTCGCAAGATCGATATGGTCGTCCGGATCCTGCGGCGGGTGGTAGAGGTCCGTGATATGGACAAGCGGTATCTTGCCGCCCCTCCTCTCAACCTGAATCTCCAATGGATCGGAAGCGAAGCGCTTGTTCAGTGCGGCGATGGTTCCGAGGCCCGAAACGATGAACTGTCGGCGCTTGACCATGTGCTGATCGACCGTAAGAGAAATAGAGGATGCCAAAAAGTAGTCTCAAATAGTCAGAGATGCAAGGTTTGGCCACTTGATTCCCTCACCTTGATTCCCTCAGCACGACGACTCTGCGGCAATATCGGGTTGCTGGAGTAATCGACGTCGGTCCGGCGTCAGGAGCGAGGTCTCGACGCCCCTAAACGATGGAAGCCTTATGGTAGGCGGTGTTGTACATGCAGCGCGAGCGACAGGGGTCGCTGCCGTCTGCGGTCGGATTGCCACATTGTCAGCGGCTATGTTGAACGGGTCGACTACGGTCAGGTCGGCCGCTTTACCTGCGGGATGAGTTCGCTCAGGTTCCTGATATCCACAGGCATGCCGCTGTCGATAGACTGGCGCGCAGCGATGCCGATCATGATGGACATCGCCCCATCACGGACACCTGCGGCCTGACCGAGGGGGTCGGCCTGACCAGGGCCCCGGAATATCCGCTCCTTCATCCGCCTGTCTCCCCCACCATGCCCGCCGGGCTCCTGCTGAATGCGCACCAGTTCGGTTTTGCCGAACATGTCGGTGATCCTTAGCTCATCGTACCCTTCCAACGGCCACGGCTGGTTTTCATGAATCCATGCCTCCAGCCGCCCCTTTGTCCCGTTGAACGCAATCCGGTACCCCTCATACGGCGAGTAGGTCGTGAGTGAGTAGCTTACCTGCACGGCGTTGGCGTACTTGATCTGCACCGCCATCTTGTCGAAGATATCAATCTCCTCACGCCAGAGGCAGGCGTCGCGAATGTACCCGTCGTATTTCTCCTGATCTGCGTAGAGCGACATGAGGAGCGGATCCTTCGTCATATCGAAGTAGAACCGGCATTTTGCGGTGTGCGGACATGTGCGGCAGTGCGTGTGACGGAACGCGTTGTTCCGACCATAGAACTCCAGCGCTCCAAAGGCATGCACACGCTCGGGATCGGAATCGATCCACCAGTTGAGCAGGTCAAAATGGTGCGTCGCCTTGTGCAGGAGGAGCGATCCCGAATGCTTGCGTATCCCGTGCCAGCGGCGGAAGTACGAAGCCCCGTGATCGGTGTCCAGGTACCAGTGGAAATCCACAGAGGTTATCCTGCCGATACGGTCCTGCATGAGGAGCTCTTTGATGCGCGCGCGGTGTGGAGTGTACCGGTAATTGAAAGTGACGACGAGCTTCCGATCGGACTTCTTCTGCGCATCCAGAATCTCCTTCAGTTTCATCTCGTCGGTCGTCATGGGCTTTTCGGTGATTACATTGCATCCCATCGCCAGCGCTTTGGCGATAAACGTGTGATGCGTCGCATCCACCGTTGTCACGATGACCGTGTCGGGACGGGCCTTCCGGAGCATTTCCTCGAAGTCGGTGAACGTGGGACAGGTGACGCCCATGTAACTCCTGGCAAATGCCGCACGGCCGGGGTTGCTGTCACAGAGACCGACAAATTCGAACAGGTCCGGGTATTCCTGGATGAGGTCCTTTCCCCACATCCGTATGCCCCGGATGCCGGTGCCGACCATTGCCATGCGTGACTTTGCAGCGAGCGTGGCGGAGGCCATTGTCGTTCCGAGCGTCGGAACAAGGATCGCCCCAGCAAGTGCGCGAGATGTGGACGATACGAACTGACGGCGGGTAAGAGGGTTATGTGCATCCATGGCAAGATCCTCATGGTCAATGTACATGGGGGGGGGAAGATGCGAAAAGATACCGCGCGTACTGTGCATTTGCAAGCGACGCTGGCGACGGTGCGCCCAGCTTGACACTGCAACCTGAAACCACTATATTCGTATACACGAATATAGTTGGATACTCCATGGATACCCTTGCCCAACTCTTCAAAGCCCTGGCGGATACGTCGCGCCTCCGCATCCTGAATCTCCTGTTCCATTCGGGAGAATTGTGTGTCTGCGACATCGAGTCGGTCATGGGCTTCACGCAGACAAAAGTCTCGCGGCATCTTGCGTATCTCACACGGACAGGACTTGTCGCCTATCGGAAGCAGGGACTCTGGATGCTGTACTCCATCCCCCGTCCGGAAAACGAGGACCAGCGCCGTGTCATCAACTGCCTCGGCACCCTGCTCAAAGCCAACACTGTTGCACAGCGCGATGCACGGAG
>Ga0316603_10000464_pt1 | contig 20464 bp, 18 predicted proteins | sample OWC_soil_day10_n_FD_207649 | JGI IMG/M metagenome (GOLD analysis project Ga0316603, IMG submission 207649) | Wetland soil microbial communities from Old Woman Creek delta, Ohio, United States - OWC_soil_day10_noCT | ecosystem: Environmental > Terrestrial > Soil > Wetlands | place: USA: Ohio... | reverse complement strand
GATAACTGAAGAAGAAGCTTTAGATACCTTCGAAATGTATATGAAAGCGGAAGAATTTAATAAATAATTATTAATGATTAAAACGCCAAAGGCGTTTTTTTTTCTGTGCATCAGCATGTAGAGCCTATTACCGTTAAGTTTAGGTTAAGGACTCTAACTATTAATTATGGTATGGGGATTAAATATCTCAGGTTGCACTGCAGTTGAAATGCTAGTGTTGAATTGATTACTTCAATAGGCTACAATATAAATATATAATGAAAAATTTAACATTTATATATAAGGAGAGTTAACTATGGATTTTAGAGAAAAAGTTATTAATACTTTTAAAAACAAAGAATTTTTAAAGTGGAAAACTAAGGCTGAAAGCTATGTAGACGATAAGGAAAAAACAAAGGAATTAATAGAAGTGGCAATGGAAAAGGCAGAGAATAAAAAGCTAGGACCTATAGAAGAGGTTTGGGATAAGCTTCAATTATTATTTTCGCTAGTAAAGGATTGGGTGAATGGAAGCTATAAAGAAATATCTAAGGGAACAATAATTACCAGTATTATAGGAATTGTATATTTTGTATCTCCTGTTGATATAATGCCTGATTTCATTGCAGGATTAGGTTTTATAGATGATGCTGCGATTATAGGGTTTGTAATTAAACAAATTAGTGGTGATTTAGAGAGATATAAACTGTGGAAGGATGATAAAATTATAAATAGGGAATAGCAAAATCATTTGAAGGGAAGTTTTTATTTTGAGAAGTGCTAAAGAGCAGTATATAAAGGGAAAAGAATATTATGATAAGCTTGCGATAAAGCAAAAGGAAACTGTTAATTTTTATAGTGCCTTAAGGCTCATCACAGTTATTGCAGGTTTAGGGTTTGCTATATTTTTTTACACAGACAATGATTATGATTTAATGGCGGTAGTGTTAATAGCAGCTACGGTGATGTTTACTATTTTAGCTCATTATCACAGTAAGGTTATTCAAAAAAGAAAATACGCTGCTATATTGTGCGAAATAAACGAAAAAGCTTTGAAGCGTGTGGAGAACCAGTGGAAGGATTTTGCGGATAAGGGTGAAGAGTTTAAGGATGAAAACCACAACTATACAGGAGATTTAGATATTTTCGGAAAGGCATCCCTTTTCCAGTGGATTAACTGTGCTTATACATATATTGGGAGAGATAAGTTAAGGAAAACCTTAGAGGAGCCAAAGTTTACTGTAGAGGAAATATATAAAAGACAGGAAGCAATAAAGGAACTAGCTTCAAACCTAGGGTGGAAGCATAGATTTATGGCAGAAGGAATTATGGTTTCAAGTAAGGCTAAGAATCCAGAGGATTTATTTAAATGGGGAAATGAAAAAGAAGATTTTTACTGTAGTTATTGGTTAAGAATGCTTATACAGATACCTGTTATAACTGCAATAGCAGTAATTATTTTGTTTTTTGCTACCTCCCTTATTTCTTATAAAGTAGTTTTAGGGGCATTAGCTGTTGAGGGCTTTTTACTTATCCCTGGTGGAAAGAAACGAATGGAGATTCTGGGGACGGTTTATGACTACAAGGAAAATATCAAGGCTTACGATAAAATGCTTCAGCTTATTGAGAAAAAGCAATTTCATTGTGAGGTGTTAAATGACTTAAAGGGTAAGCTTTATACTTCTGAAAATCACAGTGCCTCAAAACAAATTGGTAAGCTATCAAATTTAGCAAGTTATATTTCTGATAGAAGTAATTTAGCTCATTTTGTTTTTAATCTACTTTTTTTATTAGATTATCAGTACATGTTTGCCTTAGAGAAATGGAAGAAGTCTTATGGCCATTATTTAAATCAGTGGATTGAAGCCATAGGAGAGATGGAAGCTCTGTCTAGCTTATCTGTTATTAGCTACGAACACCCTGAATGGGTAATGCCAAAGGTTGTGGAAGAAGGGCAGGTATTTAAGGCAAAGCACATGGGACATCCTTTATTATCGGAGAACAGAGTATGCAACGATTTATCAATAGCTAAGGATAAGAATATTCTTTTGATTACTGGTTCAAACATGTCAGGAAAGAGTACATTGCTTAGAACCTCCGGCATTAATTTAGTTTTAGCTTATACAGGCGCACCTGTTTGTGCTGTAAGCTTTAGCTGTTCAATAATGAATATTTTCACCTGTATGAGAGTAAGTGATAATCTGGAGAAAAATATTTCATCTTTTTACGCTGAAATATTGAGAATTAAGGGGTTAGTGCAGGAGGTAAACAGTGGACCGGTGTTTTTCTTGTTAGATGAAATCTTTAAGGGTACTAATTCCAGAGATAGGCACATGGGCGCAAAGCTTTTAATAAATCAATTCTGTGATAAAGAGGTTTTAGGCTTAGTTTCAACTCACGATTTAGAGCTAGGAGACTTAGAGAAAACAAATAAAAAGATTAGAAATTATCATTTTAGAGAGTTTTATAATGATAATAAAATTTATTTTGATTATAAGCTTAGGACAGGAGTCTCAGATACTCAGAATGCAATGTATTTAATGAAAATGGCAGGAATTGAGATGGATTTAGATTAAGGAACTCCTTGTGTTAAATGGATTTTTATACGAAATCTATTTACACAAGGAGTTTTTCTTTTGTAGAGAACAATGAATTGTCGAATAACACCTATTATTTCCCCGATAATCTCTGTCGAATGTGAAGGTTTAGATGTGAAAGAAATCAAAATTTGAAATATTTCAAATATTTCCCCCTAATTAAGAAGGAAATTAGAAAAACATGTAGAATATGTAAGGACAAGAAAATATTTTGATATTTTCTAAATTTTATTAAAGGAGTTTTTATTATGAAAAAAGTATTCAGTCTATCCGTAGCTTGCTTGTTATTACTAAACACTTCCGTAAGTGCAGCTGGTTTAAGCAATAAGAATGAAATCAAAAACTCTGACAAAAAAATTATGCTTGTAGAAAAACTTAGAGAAAAATCTGAAAAATCCAATAAGGAATTCAAGCTCCATTTTAATGAAGCTAAAAAAATTCCGAATTTTTTAGTTGGAGATCTTTCAGATAATCCAGTTAAGTCATCAAAGGATGCGACAAATTATATAAACCAAAACAAAGGTTTATTTGAATTAAAGTCTGGTAATTTTGAAAATAAGTCTGTTGAAGCAGATAAACTTGGTATGAAGCATTATAAAAATAGACTTGTTGTAGATGGTATTCCTGTTTTCGGTGCGGAAATTATTATTCATACCGATGCAAATGGCAAAGTATATGCTGTTAATGGAGATGTAGAGAATAATGTTCCAGCAAAAGAGTGGAGCAAGGATTTTAAAATATCAGCAGATAAGGCTATAAAAATCGCAGAAAAATCAATAGATTTAAAGGGCAAAAAATTAACTTATACTGCAGCACCAGTTGCAGAAAAATATTTATACAATAAAGATGGCAAATGGATGTCCATTTATTATGTTACATTGCAGTTTACAAGTCCATACGGGGCTGATTTAAAGGTTTATGTAAATGCTGCAAATGGTAATGTAGTAGATTCAAAGAATTTAGTGAAAAATACAGCTGCTACCGGTACTGGAGTAGGTTTATATGGAGTAAGAAACCTAAATCTTGATTTGGTAAGTGGTAAGTATTACTTAAGAGATTTAACTAGGGGCGCTAAAATAGAAACTTATTCAGCAAATTATACTACTAATATTCCTGGAACAATTGTAAGTGATACAGATAATAATTTTAATTCAGCTGCACAATTCGACGCAGTAGATGTTCACTATAATACTGGTATTGTTTACGATTTTTATAAGAATAACTTTAACAGAAACAGTTTTGACAATCTTGGAACTACTCTTAAATCAACAGTTTTAGCAAGGGATGTAGATGCTCCAACTCAGCCATATGATAATGCATATTGGAATGGATCACAAATGGTTTATGGAGATGGAAGTGGACAATATTTTTTACACATTGGTTCTGCACTTGATGTAGTAGGACACGAATTTACTCATGCTATTACTGAGAAAACAGCAAACTTAGCTTATGAAAATCAATCCGGTGCATTAAATGAAAGCTTTTCAGATGTATTTGGATACTTTATAGAGGGACAAGCTACAGATTGGCTAATGGGTGAAGATTGTTGGACTCCAAACACTCCTGGTGATGCTTTAAGAAGCTTGGCAGATCCTACTTTATATGATCAACCAGCTACTATGGCTAATTATCAAAACTTACCAAATACTCAATCAGGAGACTGGGGTGGAGTTCATACTAATAGTGGTATTCCAAACAAAGCCTTCTATCTTGCAGCAACATCAATTAATGATAATGCTAAATTAGCTCAAGTTTATTATAGAGCATTATCTACATATTTAACTCAAAATGCTCAATTTGTTGATTGCAAAAATGCATTAGTACAAGCTGCTAATGACTTATATCCTGGAACTGGAATTGCAGAAAAAATAACTAGTGCATTTACACAAGTTGGAATAGGTACAGCAGCACCATCAGCTGATACTTATGAAGCAAACAACACACTTGCTGCAGCATACGGTTCATTAACAAGTGGAGATGTGTATAACTCATATATATATACATCAACAGATGTGGATTATTATTACTTTAATGCAGCAGCTAATGGAAACATAACAGTTAACTTAACAAATCTTCCTAAGGATTATGACCTGTATTTATTAAATTCAGCTGGAACTGTAGTGGCTAAATCAGAAAATGGAAGCACAACCAGCGAAACTATTTCCTATACTGCAGCAGCAGCGGGTAAATATTATGTGAAGGTAGCTGGATACAGCAGTGCATATAGTACAACAGGAGCATATGCCTTAAAGGTAACTTATCCAACAGCAAGCACTCCTACAGCTCAATGGTACTATGAACTTGTTAATATCAGCAGTGCCCACAACTATACAAATAACTATAATGGTTATAAGGAATACTCAAAGCCAGGTGCTACAAAGGTATCACTTCATTTTTCAAAATTCGAAACTGAAAGTGGATATGATTTTGTATATGTTGAAGATAAGAATGGTAATGTAATAGGAAAATATAGTGGAACAAAAGCAGCCTTCACCGTCGAAGTTCCTGGTGATTATGCTAAAGTAAAATTCGTGACAGATGGAAGCGTTGTTGGTTATGGCTATGATATAGATCAAGCAGGATACTATCAATAAATAATATAATTAAGGGAGCAATTGGAGTATAGGGTATATTCCAATTGCTCCCTAATTATTTGTACATAAAGAAACTTAGGGGCTCCTTAGTTTTTCCTTTTACAGTAGCCACATTTTTTATATTTCTAATGTGGTAAAGGTTGCCTCCATAGTCTTGAGCTTGATTATCGCATATATAAGCAAAGTCAAAACTGCCTTCAGTTACCCAGTTCATAAAGATGTAGCTGTGCGTTGGAGTACCATTTTTATTTAACCTAGGATCTGTAGTAAAGCATATATCTCCAGGAAGTAAATTTGTTAAATCTCTGCCCTTCCGCCAACCAGCATACTGAAGTGAAGCAACTAATTGAGAGGTATTTGCTACATATTTGGGTATTTTAATATTATTATGTCTTAATACTTCACATACAAAATAAACACAAGTATTACTGATAGAGCCGTTGTTTAGATATACTGCATTTGAAAAAGCTTTGTGCCTATTGTAGCTATCTAAAAGAAAATTATACAAATTGAAATTATGGGAGGAATGAAAATTAATACGAAACACCTCCAAGTAATAATTATATATTTTCTTTATATGAATCAATTGGTTAGTAAGTGACTTGAATTTCACAGTAATTTTAGTTTTTTAAGCACCTTAGGGGGGGGCAGGGGGTATTCCTCCGTTTGTTTTTATAATGAGTACTTTATTTATAGTATATATTTACTTACTATTAGGAAAAATAAATAAAAATATTTAAAAAGGTGAGTTAATATGAATAAGCTGACCACAGTACTCAATGATAATATAAAGCAAATTAAGGATCTTTTTAGCAATGACAATACTCTAATTTCAAAGGCTTTCACCAATAAAAATTCTACAATGACGGTCTGTATATTTTACATTGACGGTATGTGTGATGTGGAAATTATTAATGAAAACATTGTACTTCCCATTGTAGACTATAAAGAAGAGGATAATAATTACGACGGAAATAAGCTTCAACTTCTTATGGAAAAGGTGCTTTATTGTGGAGAAGTAAGCAAGGTACAGGATTTAGAGGGTGCATTAAACCATCTGCTCTATGGGGACACTATACTGCTTTTAGATGGCTACGATGAAATATTAGTAATCAATAGCAAGGGGTGGAAGACTAGGGCCATTGAGGAGCCCTTATCTGAAACGGTAGTAAGAGGCCCTAGGGAAGGTTTTACAGAATCAATTGTTATAAATTTATCTCTTATAAGAAGAAAAATAAGAACTACAAATTTAAAGTTTAAGTTTAAACAAATTGGAACAAGGACTAAAACTAGAGTATGCATGTGTTATATGGAAGGAATAGTTAATGAACAAATACTTCAGGAGGTGGAGAAAAGGCTTGATGAAATAAATATAGATGGCATTTTGGATTCCGGATATTTAGAAGATTTTATTAGAGATGAGCCTTTTACACCCTTTAATACCGTTGGTTCTACAGAGAGACCGGACACTATAGCAGGAAAGCTTTTAGAGGGGAGAATTGCCATAGTTTGTGATGGCTCTCCAGTGGTGCTTACAGTTCCCTTTATATTCATAGAATATTTTCAGGTTAATGAGGATTATTTTAATACTTTTATTTTTTCTAGTATTAATAGAATATTAAGAGCCATTGGATTTCTTTTAGCTACCAGTGTGCCTGCAGTGTATGTAGCCTTAACCACATATCACCAGGAGATGATACCCACCCCTCTTTTGGTTGGGATTTATGAAGCAAGACAGGGGGTACCTTTTCCAACGGTAATTGAAGCCTTTATAATGCTGCTTATTTTTGAAGTTCTTCGAGAAGCGGGTTTAAGACTACCTAAATTCATAGGTCAAGCGGTAAGTATAGTAGGAGCCCTGGTACTTGGTGATGCTGCTGTAAATGCTAGTATAATTAGTGCTCCTATGGTAATAGTAACAGCTTCTACAGGGATTGCCAGCTTTTTAATTCCCCAAATGCTTGGAGGATTATTAGTTACAAGAGTTATCTTTTTAATATTAGCTTCATTCTTAGGGTTGTATGGTTATATATTCGGTATAATAGGGTTATTTATACACCTCATGTCCATGAAAAGCTTTGGAGTACCCTATATGCTAAATACAACTATAAATGAGATGAAGGATTTGCAGGATATGACCGTAAGAGCACCCTGGTGGTATATGAATTATCGTGTAGATATAATATCAAAGAACCCAATGCGTAAAATGAAAGAATCTTTATTTAGGAGAAGGGATAGGACATGAGTAAAATAAAAAGGTTCTGCTTTCTTATATTGATTATTACATTTACCATAACATCAACGGGATGCTGGAATTACAGAGAGATTAATAATTTGAATATAGCTGCTGGCATTGGGTTAGATAAGGATCCTAAGGAAAACAAATATATTTTATCTACAGAGATCCTTGTTCCTAAGGCTAAAAATACTGCCGTGGTTGAAAAATCAAGGGATGTTAAATCAAAAGGGGATACAATTTTTAAGGCTATGAGAAATACTATAAGTGGAAATGGCAAGATGATTTATTGGAGCCATTGTAAGGTTATGGTGGTTAGCGAGGGCATTGCAAAGGAAGGGCTTATTCAAGTTTTAGATGTAGTGGATAGGAATCCAGAAATGAGACCAGATATAAGTTTATTAATAGCAGATGGTCAGCCGCCAGAAAAAATATTTAAAGAAGGTAAAAGTATAGATGATGTCACCTCCTATAAATTTAGAGATGCAGTAGATAACCAGGATAAACTGCCAGACTACACAAAAGCAGATACCTGGGATTTTATTGACCAGTTAATGAAAGAAGGCGTTGAGCCAGTAGCTTCTTTGATTAGAATAGTATATAAGGAAAATAGAATGGATTTTAAGATAGGTGGCTTGGCAGTATTTAAAAGAGATAAAATGGTTGGGAAGCTTAACGAAAATGAGACAGAATCTTTTTTGTTCGTAATTAATGAAGCTAAGGACGCAGTAATAGCTCTAGATAAAAAAGCTAGCGGATTGCCTGTAAATTTAAGCTTTGAGGTTGTAAAAAGCAAATGTAAAATGGTGCCGTCTTATACTTCTGAAAAGCTGGCTATGGGTATAAATCTTGATATGGATGTATCGATGACAGAGGTAGAAGGTTCTGCAGATGTTATAAAGCCAGATAAAAGAAAACAAGTTGAAAAAATATTAGAAGAATATATGAAAAAGAGAATTGTCAATGTAATAGGAAAAGTGCAGCATGAATATAACAGTGATATTTTTGGCTTTGGAAAAACCTATAGAAATAATATGCCCTCTGTTTGGAAAAGTGTAAAAGGAAACTGGAACGAAGAATTTAAAAATGTGGCTACAGAGGTAACCGTTAAAGTAAATATTACAAAGACAGTTCTGACTTCAGAATCTATAAAGCCAGGTGAATAATTATGTTTGTACTCGTATTAGCAGCCTTTATAGTAATTGCATTATTGGAAATGGTACCTTTATATAAAGGTAAGAATAAAAAAGAGTTTATATTGTATTGCAGTTTATATTCTATAGCTTTTATACTTAGCATGCTAATGTCCTTTGGAGTAAAGCTGCCTAGTGTAGCTAATTTTATTAAGGTTATTGTAATGTTTGTAAAAAAAGGATTTAAGGTGGAATAGTTGTGAAAAAGGAAGCTTTGACCGGCACACAGGGGTCTTCCCTTATTATTTTGTACCTTACGGGAAATGCAGCTATTATGGCTTTAGGCTCAGCAGCTAAGGAAGACTTCTGGCTTGCTATTATTGGTGCAGTTTTTTTAGCATGGATAGTAACTCTTCAGCTTTCATATATCAGTAGTGTATATCCAGGAAAAAACCTGTTCGAAATATGTGAGAGTCTATTTGGAAAGATAATTGGTAAGTTTTTTGTTATACTATTTACTTTTTATACCCTGCAAACTGGGGGCATTGTACTAAGAAATGGTACACAGTTTATAAATATTAATGGCTTGCCTAATACTCCCATTATGCTATTAATGGTAGTTATAATGTTTTTGACAGTATATTTAGTGAAAAATGGCGTGAAGGTTATGGGAAGGTGGGCGGAACTATTAGTGATTATCTTTTCTCTTGCCATTATAATATTAATTATTATGGCAATGCCCAAAATGAATCTTGAAAATATTAGGCCTTTTTTATATAGGGGAATTAAGCCAGTTATAGTTTCAACCTTTTATACCTTTGGGTTTCCCTTTGGGGAGATAGTAACCTTTAGTCTTGTGTTTTCAACCTTTGAAAAGGGAGAAAAGGTAAGCAAGATTTATAGAAATGGCCTTATTATTGGCGGAGCTATTATGCTTGCAACTTCTCTTTGCAGTGCTTTAGTAATAGGTGTTGAAAATATGAATGCCACCTATTATCCTACATATTTCGCTGCTACAAAGGTATCAATAAAATCATTTTTGCAAAGGAATGAGGTGGTTATAGCTGGAGTAATAGTTATAGCCTCTTTCACCAAGACCGCCATATACCTTCTAGCCAGCTGTATTGGCATAGCAAAGCTATTTAATTGTAAGGATTATAAGTTTATTGTAACGCCTGTAGGAATAATCTTTATGATATGGTCCTTTAATTTGTTTAAAAGTGTAATGGAACTTAGGGAATGGGATTTAGCAGTATGGAAGGAGTTCTCACTTGTTTTTCAGGTGGTTTTACCAACATTCATTTTCATTTCGGCCTTTATAAAAAAGAAGATTAGGGGAGTTAGTATATGAAGAAGGAGCTGGTATCAGATAAGCAGGTAGTTAGTATGATAGTTCTATTTATAGCTGGAAGTACCCTAATGTTTGATGCGGGGCAGGGTGCTAGGGAAGATATTTGGCTAGCTATAATTTTAGCTTTTATTGGAGGACTGTTAATTTCCTTGGTATATGGAAGAATATTAACTCTGTTTCCTGGAAAAAACCTTTTCCAAATATGCATGGTGGTATTTGGAAGATGGATAGGCAGTGTTTTATGTTTTTTATATGCCTTTTTTGGTTTCTTTTTAGCAACCTTAGTTTTATTTGATTATGCTGAATTTATGACCATTGCAGGTTTAAGTGATACTCCCAAGATAATTTCTATGATATCATTGATGTTATTAGTTTTATGGATCATGAAGGAGGGAATTATTACCCTAGGAAGGTGGTGTGAATTTTTTGTTGCATTTATACTTATAGTAATACTCTTTAAAATTCCTTTATTTATTCCTATCTTAGATGTAGATAACTTAAGGCCATTTTTATATAATGGGGTGTCTCCTGTATTAGGTGCAGCAAAAGATACTTTTACTTTTCCCTTTGCGGAGACAGTAACCTTTATGTGTATATTTGGAGAATTTAAAAATGAAAAGTCCCCCTACAGCATATACAGAAAAGGTTTATTTATTGGATTCGGTGTTGTTTTTGTTACTTCTGTAATGCATGCATTAGCTATAGGTCCAGATGAAATGCTTAGGGCATATTTCCCGCCATATAAAGCATTCAGGTTAATTAGTTATTGGCACGTTGTAACTAGACTGGAGATAGTAATAGCAGTGGGTTTTGTAATTGGTGGTTTTGTTAAGATAACAGTTTGTTTAACTGTATGCTGCAAGGGAATAAGTGAAATAACTTCTCTAAAAAATTATAAGCTATTAGTTGTTCCAATAGGTATTTTATGTATAGTTATTACCTATTCAAATTTCCCCGGCATTATAGAGTTGAAGGAGTGGACTCTGGCGGTTTGGAGTTCCTGGGCAGTTTCTTTTGAAGTTTTCATGCCTGTAATTATATTAATAGCTTCAGAGATTAAAGTTAGGAGAGATAGAAAAAAGAAGATTAGGGGAGTTTGCGTATGAACAAGGAACTAGTATCAGATAAACAGGCAGTTAGCATGATAGTTCTTTTTATAAGTGGAAGTACCTTAATGTTTGATTCAGCACAGGCCGCCAAGGAGGATGTATGGTTAGCAATAATATTAGCATTTACAGCAGCATTAATAGTTTCTTTAATCTACGGCAGAATATTAACTCTATTTCCGAATAAAAACCTTTTTCAAATATGCATATTAGTATTTGGAAGATGGGCAGGCAGCATTTTTTGTTTCCTATATGTTTTTTTTAGCATTCATTTAGCTTCCTTAGTTTTAGTGGATTATTCTGAGTTTATGGCCATTGTAGCTTTAAATAGCACTCCTAAAATAGTTTCTATGATTTGTGCTATGCTTTTAGTCATATGGATTGTAAAAGAGGGCGTAGTGGTATGCGGCAGATGGTGCGAGCTCTTTATGGTGATAACTTTTTTATTGGTTTTTGCTTCCCTTCCTCTGTTTATTCCACATTTAAATATTAATAATCTAAGACCTTTTTTATACAGAGGGGTTTCTCCAGTTTTACAAGGTGCATTAGGAGCCTTCGCTTTTCCTTTTGGGGAAATCGTGATATTTATGGGGATTTTTAATAACTTTAAAAGGGAAAAGTCGCCCTATAGAATATATAGAAGAGGGTTAGTTATTGGAACAGTTCTTATATTTGCTTCATCTGTAACTCATATGTTGGTACTAGGACCTGAAGAAATGGTAAGGCTATATTTTCCACCCTATACTGCCTTTCAGCTTATAGATATTGCCCATTTTTTAACAAGAATAGAGATAGTAATAGCAGCAGGATTTCTAATAGGAGGATTTGTTAAAATAGTTATATGTTTGTTAGCTTGCTCAAGCGGGATATGTGAAATGTTTTCTGTAAGTAATTATAAATTAATAATAACCCCCATATGTATTTTAACTATTATTATAACAATTTCAGACTTTTCCAGTATCATGGAATTATTAGAATGGGATCTTGCTGTTTGGCATTGGTGGGCTCCTTTTCATCAGGTTGCACTGCCAATAATTATTTTAATAGGTGCAGAGATTAAAGCTCGGAAAAGGAAGAAAAGAGAGGATTGCATTAAAGTATAAGGGGTGCATCATATGAATAGGGAAACAATAACAGACAAACAAGGTATTAGTATTCTAATTTTGTTTTTATGTGGCAGCACCTTAATTTTTGATGCGGGTACTGGTGCAAAGGAAGATATATGGCTTGCTATTATTATTGCCTTTATATGTGCCTTAGTAATGAGCATGCTCTATGCAAGAGTTTTGTCTATTTTTCCTGGTAAAGATATTTTTGATATTTTAATTATTACCTTTGGAAAGGTTATAGGGAGAGTTTTCTGTTTACTTTATGTGTTTTTTGCAGTACATTTAGCTTCCTTAGTGCTGTACAATTTTGAAGAATTTATAACTGTAATTGCTTTAAGTTCAACACCTGCCTTGGTACCCTTGGTTATTATAATTCTTTTAGTTATTTGGATTATAAAAGGTGGTACAAAAGTATTAGGAAATTGGTGCGAGTTTTTTGTAGCCATAATTGTTATTTTAATTTTTTCTACACTGCCATTGTTTATTGATGATGTGAAGATAGATAATTTAAAACCCTTTTTATACAATGGAATTCAGCCAGTAATAGATGGAGCAATATTGACCTTCACATTTCCTTTTACAGAAACAGTAATGTTTTTGGGCTTGGGAGCTGCTTTAAAGAACAAAAAGTCTCCATATAAAATATATAGCTTGGGCCTAATCTATGGGGCACTAATTATATTTGCTTCATCAGTTGTCCATATGATGGTCATAGGTGGAGAAAATATGACAAGAGCTGTTTTTCCGCCCTATAGAGCCTATAGGCTAATAAACATTGGAGAGTTCTTATCTAGAATTGAAATTGTTATTGCAGCAGCTTTAATAATCTGCGGCTTTGTTAAAATTTCTGTATGTCTTTTTACTGCATGCAAAGGCTTGTGCAAGGTTTTTTCTGTTAATAATTATAAAGTAATAGCAACCCCTGTTTGTATAATAGCTACTTTAATGGCAACAACAAATTTTGATGGGGTTTTAGAACTGGTAGAATGGGATAATGCAGTATGGGTCCAGTATTCATCCTTCTTTGAAGTTGTATTGTTTCTTCTTATTCTAATAGGGGTAGAAATAAAGGTAAGAATAAGAAAATACAGCTAAAGGAGCTTGGCTCCCATAGCTGCATTAGAATTATTATCATAATTATAATTTAAACTTATCTACCATATTTATAAGCTTTTCAGCAGTTTGAGTTTGCATTTGAGCTGCTCTTGCTATTTCTTCAATGGAAGCGGTAGTTTCATTTACTCCATTTACTATTTCAAAAGTATTTGTGGAGGTTTCTTCCGTGGTAGCGGACACTGTCTCTATGGATTTATTTATTTCCTCCATTGTTGCAGATAACTCTTCCATGTTAGAGGCTAAGGTGTAAGCGAAATCCTTAAGGAAGTTAGCGTCCTTTTCGTATTGAGAGCCCATTTCACCCATAGCTTTGTAGTCCGGTGAAACCCTTTCATTAATATATTGTAAAATTTCCTTTGAGTTATAGGAAAGATTATCAAAGGCCTTTTGAACCTTAATTATTACTGCTTGAATACTTGCTACTGTTACTGAAGATTCCTCCGCTAGCTTACGAACCTCTTCAGCAACCACAGAAAAGCCCTTACCCTGCTCACCTGCTCTAGCGGCTTCGATAGCTGCATTTAACGCTAGTAAATTTGTTTGCTCTGCTATTGCGGATATAGCCTCAGCCATAACTTGAATATCTTTCACTACCTTGCCTTCTTCTATGGCTTTTAATATGTTAGACTGCTTTTCTATAAAAATCTCACCAGCAAGATTTCTTGATTTTTCAACATTAAGTTTAATTTGTACAGCTCTATCCTTTATTTCACTGGCAGTAGCATCGCCAGCTTCAGCCTTTTCAGTTAGTTCTGAGGAGCTTGCTCCAATTTGTTCTACAGAAGCACTTACTTCCTCTACAGAGGCACTGGTGTTTTCCATTGCACTAGTTATTTCTGCTGCGGCTGAATTAATTTCATTCATTTTTGATGAAATCTCTTCAATAGATGCTGAAAGTTCTTCACTTGAAGCATTTATTTCTTGAGAACTATCCATTATATTGGTAATTAAGTCTCTTACATTTTCAATCGCTCTAGCAAGGGACTTTTTCATAATGCTAAATTCATTATTGCTGTTTGTTGTGATTTGAAGACTTAAATCTCCCTCAGCAATAGTATCTAGGTTATCAATAAGCTCTTTTGTTGATTTTTTTATAACCATAATAATTAAAAAAGAAAGTGGTAGTTGTACAGCTAAGGTACCAACAAATAGTATTAAATAAATTATGAAAGTTGTTTTGTAGGCTTTTTCTCCATCTTTTTTCAAAGCTTGAGATGCCTTTACATTAGTATCATTTAAAGACTTACAGATATTTTCAAGTTCATCACCCATATCTAGAAATTTAGTTAATTCTTCATCGGTCAATTGATTTCCGGCTAGAAACTTGGCATTTGCGTTTTGAATTTCACCCCAGAAAACATCATATTCTTTTTTTAACTCCTTGGCTTGCCCTAAGGATTTTGTTTCTGCTAAGCTCTTTTCATTTGATAATAAGCTTTTATAATGCCCTTGGATTTTACTATTAGATGCCTGCATATCAATTGCAAAGGCAATGCTAATTCTTTCGTTAGCTTTCACCAGAAGCATTCTGATATTTAAAATTTCAGCTCTAATAGCTGCCACATCAGATACTGGTACTAGCCTGTCATCATACATTTTATTTAGGTTGTCATTTGTCTTTTGGATATTAATAAGACCGATACCAGACATTAAAAATATTGAAAATACCGCTGCAAAGGATAAGATAAAAACACTTTTACTTAGTTTTAGCTTTTTAAATAGTTTGTACATATTTCACCTCTATTATCATCACCGATGTATGTATTTCTACCCTAATTATATCATATTATCTTTAATAATAACTATAAAATGATAATAAATTTGCAAAAATTCAAAAAATATTGTAATTTTAAAAAGAAATAAAACGAAAAATAACACCCGGCAGAGCGAAGGCTCTTACTAGGTGTTACTTTTGTTTTATTGGCAGCTTGATAGTAAACTTTGTTCCAATTCCTTCGGTACTATCTACTAAAAGCTCTCCCTTATGCTTATTTACAACAATATCATAACATATGCTTAGTCCGAGTCCAGTACCTTGGCCCTCAGGCTTAGTAGTAAAGAAAGGATTGAAGATTGAGTTTAAATTTTCTTTTGGTATGCCTATACCTGTATCCTCAATTTCACAATAAGTGTATTCCTTATCTGCATAAGTATTGATAGTTATTTTACCAAATTCATCTGAATTTCTATATTTAATTGCATGAGCGGAATTTACCATAATGTTAAGTAGAACTTGATTTATTTGTGAAGAGAAGGCTTTAATGCTTGGAAGTTCTCCGTAGTTTTCTTCTACCTCAGCATGGTATTTAATTTCGTTTCTTGCAATTATCAGTGTGTTCTCAATGCCTTCATTTAAGTCATATTCTTCGAAGTCATTTTGTTGGTCAATTCTTGAAAACAGTCTTAAGCTAGTAACTATCTTGCTTATACGGTCCAAACCTTCGCAAGAGTCGCTTATTAGTTCCTCAAGATCCTCTGTAATAAAATCAAGATTATTTTCTTCTTCAAGTTGATTTATCTTATTGATTTTTTCTTTAATTTCTTCGGCATTAAGCTCTGATAGGTTGTCTTTTAAAGCTCTATATTCATCAATTACATTCTTATAGACTTTTGCATAGTTGCTTAAGGTTTCAAAGTTACTAAGTACAAAGCCTAAAGGGTTGTTAATTTCATGGGCTACCCCAGCGGCTAAATGTCCTATTCCTGCAAATTTCTCCTGCTGTATAAGTTGAAGCTCAGTTTGTTTTAGCTTATTAACTATAAGTTCATCTTTTATAATTGGTTTTGAATTTACCATAATGTTATTCCTCACCTTACTGTAAATGTTTTGCATTAATGTCTTCATTTATTAGTTTAAGCTTTGCTTCCTCAACTACATTTTGTATTGTATTAATTTCTTTTTTAGCTAAAACAGAGCCTATACATTTATGGTATAAATCCTCAATAGATGTTATCTTAGAAAGTAAATCTTGCTTAGCAGGAACGTTTAACCCTGTGCTGTCTACAACAGTCTTTTTAATATTATTTAACACACTAATATTAATATTCTTTATATTTTCTAAATCTACTTTGCTAGTTAAGAGCTTTTCACTAGTTGAATTTAGTAAGCTTTGATATATATTGTTTTTAGTTTCTAAAGCTTCCTTTAATGCCTTTTCTTGTTTTTCAGCATTATAGTAATCTATGGCACTGCGTATATCCTTTTTAAATTCGCTTTCTAGCTTCCATGGCTTTGTAACGAATCTATAAATTCCTACTTGGTTTATAGTTGCAAGCATTTGCGGAACTTGTGTGTAGGCGGATAGAACCATTCTAATTGTATCAGGATATTTATCCTTAACCACCTTTAGTAAGGATAAACCATCCATACCAGGCATCTTCATATCTGTTACTATTACACCAATTTCTTTAGTGCTCATTATTTCAAGTGCTTTAGTAGCATTATTTGCAAAGTAAGATTTGTATTTTTCGTTTATTACACCTCTTTTAATAGCATGTAAAATTGAAATTTCATCATCTACAAATAAAACATTTTTATTTTCTAGCATTAAATTTTTTCCTCCTTTCCTTGGATCAATGGGTAACTTAATACCTTCACTTTCGCTAATGCGTTACCCGTCAAAGTCTATCCATGACTTTGACCTCCTTCCCCCTATATCTTTAGTGCTAAACGCAAGTTGCTGCGCATACAAAAGAGCCGTTATATTTAAAACTATAAGAACCAGATTTAATAGTTGCTTTATTTTCCTTCTCAAGTATATTTTCAATGGTTGTTGTAAGCTTCTTATTATCCCATGGCTTAAACAGATATAGCTCTGCTAAGTTATCCTCTAGGGTTTTTAATATTAATCCTTCATCTGAATAGCCGCTGAAGCACGCACGTAAAGTAGTTGGGTACTTCTCCTTTACTAGCTTTAAAAGTCTGTAGCCATCCATAGTAGGCATTTTTATATCTGTAACTATTAAATCTATATGATGTTTATCTAAAGTCTCAAGAGCGGCTTCTGCGCTTTCAGCAAAAAAGCAAGTATAATCCTTTTGCATAAATAAACGCCTTAAGGCTTTCAATATTTGCTTTTCGTCATCTACAAACAGAATAGTCTTGCTCATATTTGATTATCCTTTCCAACTAGATTTTCCTTCGGATTTTTGTTTCACATGAAATATATCGAGAGTTTTTCAGTAATGCACATGCAAAGATTATGCTAATGGAGGAAAAGGTTGGCGCCAACCTCTTAAGTGTTAAGTTTTGGGGGCTGCTCATGTTTAGGACGACAACTGCTGTCTTCTTTTATTTTATATCAGAGAGTAAAGCGGTTATCATTAATTGTAAATATATGGTATAAGCGTTGCGTATAATGTATAATAGAATAAACAAAGCGTAATAGAGTGGAGTTTATATCTATGTTATATGAGGGGGAAGTACTATGGGAAAAGAAAAATTATTGCCAATTTCTTTATTATGTCTAGCTGTTGCTTTAGTAATAAGCTCAGTAATTATATCAAGGGGCATAACTGATAGTGCCAAGGTAATTAGTGAAAACTTATGGCAGGCTAGATCGGTAAATAACGCAAGTCCTACTATTGTAGCGAATAAGGATACTATGAGTTCTTTTGAAACAGCAGAATATTTATATACTAACCAAGAACTTTTAATTCAAGACATTGAGAATAAAAAGTTAGACATACCTTATGTAAAAATTAACGGTAATTATGTATTTAGTAAAAATGCAATTAATAAGTGGTTAGAGACAAAGCATACTGCTGGTGGAAATTAAAATAATATAGATTAGACTTGTACAATTGGGGTATAATAATCTTTTAGGGTAGTTGTAGGTTGTAGGAGGCTAAACAATTAATAATTGTTAGAACCTATGAGGAATATAGGAGGTAGTATGTTTAAAGAAATAGATGAGAAAAAAGCATTGTTAGATAGTAAAAGGCCATTGCCAGAGTATAGTGTTAAGAGTATTAGAGAGAAGCTTTTATTGGAATGGACATATAACTCCAATGCTATTGAAGGAAATACCCTAACGCTTTTGGAAACAAAGGTTGTGCTAGAAGGTATAACTGTAGGAGGAAAAACTTTAAGAGAGCATTTAGAAGTGGTTAATCATAAAGATGCCATACTTTATATCGAAGAAATAGTTAAGAATGAAGAACCTTTTACTGAATGGCAAATTAAGAATATTCATAGACTGGTTTTAAAGGGAGTTAACGATAGCTATGCCGGTAATTATAGAGATCAGCAGGTAATGATTTCAGGAGCAGAGCATATGCCTCCGGAACCTTTCTTAATAAAAGAAAAAATGGAGGAGTTTATAAACTGGTATAACAGTGATGCTCAAAATATGCATCCTGTAGAAAGAGCAGCAATGGTGCATGTAATATTTGTGGGAATTCATCCTTTTATTGATGGTAATGGAAGAACATCAAGATTATTATTGAATCTTGAACTTATGAAAAGTGGATATCCTCCAATAGTTATTAAAACAGATAATAGATTAAGATATTATAGTGCCTTAGATAAAGCTCATACAAGTGGAGATAATAAAAATTTTGTTGAAATAGTTAAAGAAGAAGTTAATAAAACACTTGATTTATATTTAAAAATAGTACAGTGAAAAATATATAATACTTAACTTAAATGATAAGATTACCTGCCTTTATTACAGGGAATCTTTTTTTTTTACGCTATAGGAAAATTATAAAATCTTTAGACTGTGAATACCTATTTAATGTAAAATTAAAAATTTAAAATTTAAAATTAATGAAAAAACTCCAAAGGAGTTTTTAAAAATTAATATAATTTAAGAAATTCCGAAGGAATTTCAACCTTCATTTTACATTCTACATTTTAAATTTTAAATTCCCTGAAGGGAAGTGGCGTAAGCCACTTTTGTTCTAGTGCCTGCCCCTTGAGTTTTGTACGGAAATCGTCATTTTTATAGTAGGTATTTTGTAATTTAATTCCTTTATCATTAAAATATAAGTTCTGTGCACCGTGAGAAAAATAAATACTGAAGACACTGAGAGCGGAAGACCGAGAGAAAATTTAACACGGAATAAACAGAGAACGCTGAAGACACGGAAAAGTAAAGCTTTAGTGTGCAAACAACGGTTTAACAAAGTGTAAATTAAAAAATAGGGGGCGAAATTAATGGAAGGAGTATATACCGGAAATGTTAAGGGGAAGAAAAAAGGAAAAAGAAGAGTAAGAAGATTTATGTTATTATGCTTCACTGTATTTTTTGCTGCTGGATTAATATATTTGGTTCAATGTATAAATAAAGGTGATAATACATCTGATTATGGGCTGGAGAAAAGATTATATGAATCCATGATGAATAAAGAAGATAGAATGAAGGCTTATAACAGGGGGGCTGCTTTAAATGGGGGAGACTCTGCTAACACCTGCGTTTATTTTTTAGCTGAAGTTTTAAGGATGAATGGTAAAAAGATAGATGATAACATTTGTAATACAAGTCAGCTTTTAGATATATTCAAAAAAGAAGGTTGGAAGAAGGAAAGGGATTATAAAAAACTAAAACCAGGCGCCATATGCTTTACAACCGATGAGGTATTAAATAAAAAAGGAATACCAACCCACACCTATATATTTATGGGATGGAAGGAAGAGGGCAAGTATGATTACGCATATATTTGCGACAATCAGGCTAAGGATTACGAGGGCAAAATATATCATTTAAGAAATATAACAAAGGTTGAAAAGGCCAATGGATATATAAAGGAACCCTTTAGCTTTTTTTTGTATAAGTAATAAAGAGTTTTAGAAGACTCTGCAAAGATTAATAATAAATAAGTTTTAATAGGACGTAAAAGTTAAGTGTTTTTGAAGGAGATTAAGGATTTATGAAGAAGAAAATAAGGTATATAGCTGTCAAAGTATTTCAAAGGTTTTGATGAGAGCATTCAAAAAATAAATGCTAATAAATAGTGTTTATTGTAGATAGGGGGATAAACATGAGTAATTACAATGTGCTTGTTGTAGATGATGAAAAAGAGATTAGGGATGCTATTGAGGTGTACTTAAGAAGCACAGAAAATATAAACATAATAAAGGCAGCAGATGGCTTGGAAGCCTTAGATGCCTTAGAAAGCAATGAAATTCATGTGATAATTTTAGATGTTATGATGCCGAGGCTAGATGGCATAAGAACCTGCATGAAGATAAGGGAGAAGAAGAATATACCCATTATTATGCTTTCTGCCAAGTCTGAGG
>Ga0316603_10000463_pt1 | contig 20492 bp, 15 predicted proteins | sample OWC_soil_day10_n_FD_207649 | JGI IMG/M metagenome (GOLD analysis project Ga0316603, IMG submission 207649) | Wetland soil microbial communities from Old Woman Creek delta, Ohio, United States - OWC_soil_day10_noCT | ecosystem: Environmental > Terrestrial > Soil > Wetlands | place: USA: Ohio... | reverse complement strand
ACCATCTTGTTGCGCACGGACTCCAGCCATGCATAACAGGACTCCCAAGAATAGTATATACTTTTTCATATCAATATTCATTAAAATAAGTTTGGATCTGCTTCCAATTATCAGTCCTTGTTAATGCCAGCATCAGCAGGACTCTTGCTTTTTGAGGATTTAATTCCTGAGAAGCAACAAACCCATATTCAGCATCATTTACTTCTGCATCCAATGTGCTTGGTCCTGTAGGAACTCTTGAAGAACGAACAACCTGAATACCTGCTTTTCTGGCTCTGATTAGTTCAGGGAAAATATTCTTATGAATGTTACCATTTCCTACACCTGCATGAATAATACCTTTATATCCAGATGCAATTAATGCATTAACAGCTTCAGGTTCAACATTTGAATAACTGTAGATAATGCCTACTTTTGGCAGTTTATTAAGATTATCAACAGAAAATTCAGAACTTGTAGTATGCTTCTTTACAGAAATACGATTAAAGAATACTTTACTATTAAATACATAACCTAATGGACCGCAATTAGGAGATTGGAAAGTTTCGACACTTATTGTATTTGTTTTTAAAACATCTCCAGCTCCAAGAATCAGTCCATTCATAACAACCATAACTCCCTTTCCAATAGACTCTTTAGCCGAGGCGGTAATTACGGCATTATATAAATTCAACGGACCATCCGCACTGATAGCAGTAGAAGGACGCATTGCACCAACCAGAACTACCGGTTTATCAGAATGCACAACAAGATTCAGGAAATAAGCTGTTTCTTCCATGGTATCGGTTCCGTGAGTAATTACAATACCATCAACTTTGCTATCGGCAAGTAATATGTTAATCCGCTTTGCAAGAGTAAGCCACACATCGTCAGACATATCTTGTGAGCCAATTCTGACAATTTGTTCACCAGTAACATTTGCTACATTATTAATATCAGGAACGGCATCAAGTAGTGCACCAATAGCTACCTGCCCAGCCGTATAATTTGTTTTGGTACCCGAACTACCAGTTCCTGCTATTGTACCTCCAGTTGCTAAAATGTGAATGTTAGGCTTTTGAGCCATTACACTTATTGCAGATAGCAACACACAAAGAACAAGAAATTGAAATCTTTTAACTGCTTTCATAACAATAAAACATTTAGTTATTAAATAATTAAATCTTAGGAAAAGAATTGAATCATCAACAATCCCATGCCTACAGCTACTGCCGTAGCAATAAGACCTGGCATCATAAATGAATGATTCAGTACATATTTACCGATACGGGTAGTTCCTGTACGGTCAAAATTTATAGCTGCCACAACTGTTGGATAATTTGGAATAAAAAAGTAACCGTTTACTGCCGGAAACAATGCTATAAGCATGTACGGTGAAATTGCCAATGCAATACCAAGTGGCATAAGCGCTCTGACTGTTGCAGCCTGACTATATAGCAGAATAGACATTACAAAAAGTGCAAATCCGAAAAGCCATGGAGTTGCAGTAACAATATCCTTTATAGAAGCTGTCAATTCGGGAAGGTTACCCTCCAAAAAAGTATCTCCCATCCATGCAATACCAAATATTGCAATTACAGCCTGCATCCCAGCTGGAAACACAGATCCCTGAGTAGCTTTTATTCCATCCGTTTTGGTAAATAGGAGAATCAATGCTGCAGCTGACAACATCAATATTTCAATGATAGACGACATACTTAGTTTCACCATTTCACCATCAACATTAAACGAAGGTCTTAAACCATCAAATGAACCAAACAATACAATAAAAAGCGTTGCAAGAATAAAAATCGAAACAGATATTATTGCATTTCGGTTATTCTCAACCTCTTTTGTATGTATCTTTTTTGTTTCAAATTCACCTTCTGCTATTCTTTTTTGAAATTCAGGATCATCTTCAAGCTCTTTACCTACATACAACGAATAAAATGCACCAACAAGTACTCCTACCAAAGTCGCAGGAATTGTTATTTTCAGGATATCAAACAATGAGATATTATATCCCGACAATAATCCAAGAAGTGCAACTGTAGCCGCAGAAATAGGACTTGCTGTAATAGCTTGTTGAGATGCTATAACGGCAATACTCAACGGGCGTTCTGGCCTTATTTTTGTTTCAGTGGCAACTTCAGCAATAACAGGCAAAACAGAATATGCAACATGTCCTGTTCCTGCTACAATTGTAAAAAGATACGTCACTATAGGGCTCAGCCAAACAACCTTGGATGGATTTTTACGTAATACATGTTCAGCAGCTTTCACCATGTAGTCAAGTCCACCGGCAGCCTGCATACAAGAAGCAGCAGAGATTACTGCAGCTATCATTAACATCACATCAATTGGAGGTGCTGTTGGTTGTAATCCAAACACAAAAGTAAGGATAGCTAACCCCACTCCTCCCATAACTCCAAGCCCAATACCTCCTAGTCGTGCGCCGACAAGAATAGCAACTAGTACAAAAATCAATTGTAGAACCATATTTACATTAAATAATAAAGTAGAATATTTAAATAAAAGCAGACTGATATAAGTTTATCATATTACATTATAAATATAACAAATAAATTTATAAATAGGTTTGATTATTGAAACTATAAATCACATTATTAGCAAAAACTATTGCATTCATATTTATGTTATTAATAAACAATAGAATAATAAATTAATAACACTACATCATGAAAACTTACTTATTAATGCTTTTGTTAGTATTCTCAATGAGAATATTCTCTCAGGATATATATGACAAGGAGAATGAGATAAGTACTTTTAATGAGTATGCTAACATAGAAAAGGGAAAATCACTAAATATTTCTTTACCTGAAACAAATGAAAACCATTTGTATAAATGTGGAGTTTACTTAGAAAAGTCTGCTAATTATAAATATTTTGCTCTTGGGTCGTTAGCTGCTGGTATTATTCTATCTTCTGCAGGTTCTAATTCAAATGATACTCCAGACTCAAACAAGAATAAAGATTTATATTATGTAATGAGTGGTATATTTTTCACATCATCTATAGTGTGTACTATTATATCTATCAATTACAAGCTAAAAGCCGGGAAACAACTCAAGATCTCGGCAAATGGTACTTCAGCTCGTATTTCTTATACTTATTAATTAAAGCTATAAAGATTATGAAACACATTTTAATAGCAATATTACTCTTGTTTTCTACAAATATATTCTCTCAACAAATAATTAACCCCAATAATGAGGAAAAGAATAATTCAATAGTAGAAGTCAAGGACAGTATGAAGATAACAATGGATGTAAATACGAAAAGTATTTTAATCAAATCCAGTGATTATATGCGAAAATCAGCATATTATGAATACGGTGCTTTAGGTTCATTTGCTGCCAGCATGGGATTTATGTTAATAGCATTCAGTAATTTCGACTTTTGGAATGAAAATGACAGCAATATTAATACAAGTGCAATAAGTGCAGTTGCGGCAACTTTATTTTTCACATCTGCTATTGTATGTACTATAGCGTCAGTAAGATTCGACAAAAAGGCCGGTAAAGAACTTAAATTACTTATGCGTGGTGGAACAGGATCTATTTCTTTAACTTTTTAATTGCTAAACAAATAAAGATTTCAACAGAAATTATTATATTCGCAATATAAAAAAGAATCTGTATGAAGAATTATTTTTTAATATTTTTTCTTTTATTACTTCCACTAAAAGCACTTGCACAAACAAGTCCGGATTCTGTTGTGATCAATTTCTACAAATGGTACTTTAGCGTTATTGAGAGTGGGCAAATTGAAGAATATCAACCCATATTTGCGGCAGATTCACTAGGGATGACAACTCTTAATATGGATAAATATATTAAGAACCTCCGGCAGTACAACTTTTCAGATAGTCTTATAATCCATGAAGTAGCTTCTTATCAAACTTGTATTAAGGAAATCAACAAAATAAAATTTGATGAATTAAACGATAAATTTCCTAATCTGGAAGATTACAGAAATATTGGTTGTGACTTCTTCAATATATATCGATGGATTATGGATGTTGAGCCAATGAATGGTATAGATATTATTGAAACCTTTAAAATTAATGACGAAAGAGTGATAATTAAAGGAAAATTCTTTAGAGGTAATGTAGAATCAAAAGATAAAACTTACTGGAATAAGTTTCTATATGTTTCATTAAAGAAAGAAAATAATATCTGGAAAATTGATCAGATAGAGATCAAAAAAACAAATGAAAAATAGAGGAAAACTAATTATAGCACAATTAGAAATTTCTATAAATAATAAAATCAGAAGGCCGTTTTATATACTTAAAGAGCATTTACCTGAACATTTTCTTCTGGCTCCGCATGAATGTATACCTCACTTTTTTTAATAAGATTACCAATTTCAGTTTCTATCTTATCACAAATTTCATGTACTTGTTTTAAAGATAAATCCGGTTGAAGATGAACATTAACTTTAATAAAGGTGTTTGCCCCAGCAGAACGAATTTTAAGATCATGATAAGATATAACTTCTGATGTAGCTGATAATAATTCTTCCACCATGTGAACTTTGTCTTGTGGAGCCGTATCAAGTAAAACATCAATAGATTTTTTACCTAACTTTATAGAAACAGAGACAACAAGTATTGCAACAAATAATGCAGCTATTGAATCTGCAGAGAAAAAACCAAAGTTTGCGCATATAAGTCCAAGTAAAACTACAGAAGAACTCCATATATCAGTAGAAAAATGCAAGGCATCTGCTTCCAGAGCCTGACTGTTATGTTTCTTAGCAACCTTTGATAGAGCTCTTGAACGAGTTACATCAATGATAATCGCTGTAATAACTACTATATAACTCCAGATATTTACTTTTATTTCTGTTTCTCCGGTAACCAATCGATTTACTGCTTCATAGATAATCCAGACACAAGTGATGAGAAGCAATAAAGTTTCAATCAAGGCTGAGAAATTCTCAACCTTACCATGTCCATAGTTATGCTCTTTATCTGCGGGTTTATCTGAAATACTGACAGAAAAAAAGGTAATAACAGCTGCTATAAGATCTAGAGTTGAATGTAATGCTTCCGAAAGTATACCTAAACTACCTGTAAGAATACCGATAATCATCTTAAATCCAGTTAAAAATATCGCGGCTAATACGGAGAGCAAAGCAACTCTCTTTTTTTCATTTTTAATCATTACAAACTAAGTATTAATTTATTAGAGATACTTTTCAATAGAACAAAACTATAAAAATAAGTTGAGAACGACAGACTATTTCCAAAAAAAGAACTGCAGATTGAGTTATATAGATTTAGTCTAATTATTTCTAATTTAGATAGCATAAAAACAAGCATGATAACTCTAATTATCAATACTTTAAAATATAACACGTTAACGTTTTTAATAAGATTCCTTAATTTGATGTGATTTTTATCGATACAATTCATTTTATACAAAACAAATTTAGTACTTTTGCCGCATCTTTTTTAGAGAATAAAAGGCAAAAGCAAGACTTTTACTTTTGTCTATAAACAGTTACAATTGAATCATACTTAGATGGCAAACTTTGATTTCAGAAATTTGGCTTCTCGCGGTAAATCCGCCTTTGTTTTCTTCAAATCCAAATGTAAATTTTTAGGAACTAAATACAAATCATTATATCAGAACTCTCCCTGGTATAAGAAAATTGTAATCGTTTTCTGTTCCTTAATCCTTTTGTTTTCTCTTTATTTATTCATGGTAGATATAAACTTCCTTTGGTTGTTTGGAAAATCGCCTAGTATGTCGAGCATAAACAATCCGAACCAAAGTGTTGCCTCGGAAATTTATAGTGCAGATGGCAAGCTAATAAGTAAATATTTTAGGGAAAATAGAACACCTGTTGAATATGAAGAAATCTCACCAATCTTAATTAAGACACTTATCAGCACTGAAGATGAACGTTTTTACGAACACTTTGGAGTTGACTTAAAGGGCGTTTTTGCAGCTGTTAAAGATATGGCTCACGGCAATGCACGAGGTGCCAGCACTATTACTCAGCAGCTCGTGAAAAATATGTTTAAAGTACGTTCTCAATATTCAAGAGGGCTTTTAGGAAATATTCCAGGTTTTAAACTGCTTGTTATGAAATCGAAAGAATGGATTACAGCAGTTAAAATTGAAATATTTTATTCCAAAAAAGAAATTCTTACCATGTACCTTAATACTGTTGATTTTGGTAGTAATGCTTACGGAATAAAGACAGCCTGCAAAACCTATTTTAATACTACTCCTAGAAATCTAACAATAGAACAAGCTGCAACATTGGTAGGTTTGCTTAAAGCTACAACAACCTATAATCCTCGCTTAAATCCAAAAAACAGTATTAAACGACGTAATGTAGTATTAGAAAACTTATTAACTCACCATTTGATCAGCAAAACTGAATTCGATTCTCTGAAACGAATTCCAATCAAACTGAATTATAGCATTGAGCAGAATTATGGCGGGCAAGCTCTTTATTTTAGGGACGCTGTTGCCGAATCTCTTAAAGACTGGTGCAAAGAAAATGATATCGACTTATATTCTGACGGACTAAAGATATATACAACTTTAGATACCAGAATGCAAAAGTATGCTGAAGAAGCTGTCGACAAACAAATGCGTATAGTACAGCGTAACTTTGACAGTCATTGGGGAAATGAGAATCCATGGCAAGATCAGAATCATAAAGAAATAGTTGGATTTATTGAAGCTCTGGCAAAGAAAACCGATACATATAAAATCCTGGAACAAAAATATCCTAATCAACCAGATTCTATTAATTATTATCTGAACAAACCTCATAAAGTTAAAGTCTTCGACTATAAGACTGGAACTAAAGAAATGGATATTAGTACAATGGACTCTATCCGTTATATGGAAAGGTTTATGCACACCGGCTTTGTGGCTATGGAGCCTCAAAATGGATTTGTAAGAGCTTGGGTAGGCGACATTAATTTCAATTCCTGGAAATATGACAAAGTTCTTTCAAAGCGTCAACCGGGATCCACTTTCAAGCTATTTGATTATGCTACTGCTTTCAATAAAGGAATGTCTCCTTGCGACGAAAGGGTTGATAAATATCTTGAATGGGAAGTAATGGAAAAAGGAGAACTTAAAAAATGGACTCCACGAAATGCTAACGGAAACTATTCTGGTCAGACATTGACATTAAAAGCTGCATTTGCAAGATCTATTAATAGTATTGCGGTACAAATTGCAAAAGAAGTAGGTATTGACGAAATTATCAAGACAGCACATGCAATGGGTATTAAAACTCCACTGCACAATATACCGGCAACAAGTCTGGGAGCTTCAGACGTATCTTTGTTAGAACTAGTTAATTCCTACTGTACTGTTGTGAATGATGGTATGACTCATGATCCTGTATTGGTAACTCGTATTGAAGATCGTAATGGAAAGGTTTTATATAATTATTCACCCGAACAGAAGCAAGCTATTCCTTACGAAACAGCATTCTTGATGCAACAAATGCTTCAAGGAGGACTTTCAGAACCAATGGGAACAACTCAGAATTTATGGTCTTTTGATTTATTCAAATATAACACCGATTTTGGAGGTAAAACCGGTACATCATCTAACCACTCTGATGCATGGTTCGTTGGTGTAACTCCGAACTTAGTAGGTGGTGCATGGGTTGGCGGTGAACATAGAAGTATCCACTTTAGAACCGGGAAATTAGGAGAAGGAAGCAAGACTGCCCTACCTATATTTGGTTATTTCATGGAGAAAGTGCTTGCTGATACTCAATTATCTAAATACAGGGCTAAGTTCCCTAAACCAAAACAACCAATAACCAAAAACTATCAATGCCAATCATCGTATACTTCTGCAAAGAATGATTCTATTGACGGATTAGCATCAGATAGTACTGCTATCAATTCAGATCAAGAAGGATTGGAAGAAGATAATGTAGAAGAACAACTTTAAAAAATAAAGTATAACAATGATAAGGGCTCAGATGAACAAATTCATCTGAGCCTTTTTTGTTTATCTTATGTTATTGGCAGGAGGTGTTGATCTGCTTGTTTTTAATGATGCACCATCCGGATAAAAAGATTTGTGTAAAAGACCATCCTTCGAAAATTGGATTTATTATTTAATAAAATAAAAAACTATTGGTGTATGATTTCAATTTATTCGCCAATAAATAAAATCCATTGGCGAATAACTGAAAAATATTGTAAATCAGTTCTAGTAATAACCACATAAACTGTAAACTCAATCCAGTAAAGGTCATATTTGGAAAATAATGTTTCAAACTCCCGCCTGTCTTTTTTGAAAGCAGGCGGGAGTTTGCTCAACATCCGGTTACGTTTTTAAAAAAGCAGGCGGGATGTTTTTTAGGTTGTATTTTTGCACAATCTTACAGAAAATGAAAATCATCCATCACTCCACAACTTTTTCTTTTAATATATTAAAATACAACACATTAAAAAGTGATGGTAGCATTTTGAACCATCACAAGACCATCACTTTTTGGGGTCATCCATCATTTTTTCGAACTATATTATCCAAATAGAATCAAACTTAGCCTGATATTGCTGCTCAAGACAAATAAAGCCTAAAATCTGCCTATTGTGCTCAAAAAAGTGAGGGATCATGCCTTTTTGTGATGGTTTTGTGATGGTAAAAATTGATCCATCACTCTGTAATCAGCTACTTTTTAACTTTTTAGGTTAAAAAGTGAGGGAGTGAGGAATGAAACCATCTTTGCTCTTTGAATAACCATTTACTACCTCCTGAAATTTCTAAAAAGAACGATAGTAATTAATAATGAACATATTTCTTTATATTAATGCAGTATAATATTTCCGACTTCGTTTATCTTATAAATAATTTTACTATTTTCATGATATGAAAAAGAAAAACACAACATGGCTGAATTTAGCAAATAAAGTTCTATCAGGAATGATGGTATTACTAGGATTTAACGGTTGTTCCGGAGAAGCACCTTGCATGTATGGTTCGCCTTACGCTTTGCATACTATCAAAGGAAAAGTTGAAAACAATGCAGGTACTGCAATAAAAGGTATTCAGATTATTTGCAATACAAAAAACAACTGGATTAAACCGGATACTTTGCTATCCAATCAGAATGGAGAATTCACGTTTAAGAGCGAACCTACTTTTGCTGAAGCTACTTATAAAATTATCTGCAAAGATATTGATGGAGGCACAAACGGATCATATAAAAATGATTCCACAGAAGTAGAATTCAAAAAAAGCGATTTAGTTAATGGAGAAGGATGGTTTGAAGGAGAAGCTACAAAGAATGTGACAATAAAACTATCCGAAAATGATAAGTGAGATAACTCTAAAAAAACTCTTGGCATTAGAAATCGCTCGTAAAATAAGGCATAACAAAGTTAAATTACATCCTCTTCGTCAACTTTTTTGGGAATGTACTTTACGATGCAATCTTTATTGCCGGCACTGTGGAAGTGATTGCAAAAAAACAACATATCAGAAAGATATGCCATTGGCGGATTTCCTTGCAGTTATTGATTCTATATCTCCGCATGTTAATCCATCAGAGGTATGTATTATCATAACCGGAGGTGAGCCATTAATGAGAGAAGATATTGAAGAATGCGGTCTTGCACTCTATCAGAAAGGATTTCCTTGGGGAATCGTAACAAACGGGCTTTATCTTAGTCGCAAACGTTTTGATTCATTATTAGCTTCCGGAATGCATTCTATTACAATAAGCTTGGACGGACTTGAAAAAGAGCATAATTGGATGCGAGGACATCCTGAAAGTTTTATCCGGGCAACAGAAGCTATTAAAATGATTGCTTCTGAAAAGGATTTAAATTGGGATGTTGTTACGTGCATAAACCGCAAAAACTATAAAGATTTAGAAGAATTAAAAAACTATCTGATATCCATTGGAGTAAGAAACTGGCGAATATTCACGGTCTTTCCGGTAGGAAGAGCCGCAGAAGATCCGGAGCTCCAGCTCACGAATCAAGAATTTACAGGTTTGATGGAATTTATAAAAATGAGTCGCAAAGAGGGAAATATAAAGATAAACTACGCATGCGAAGGCTTTCTTGGGAAATACGAAGGAGAAGTAAGAGATAATTTCTATTCTTGCGGAGCAGGTGTCAGTGTAGCTTCAATTCTAATTGATGGCTCAATATCTGCCTGCCCAAGTATCCGAAGCAATTTTTATCAAGGGAATATATATCGTGATAATTTTATGGAAATATGGAATAATCGATTTGAAAACCTCCGTAACCGTGAATGGATTAAAAAAGATCAATGTGCCAAGTGCAATAACTTCCGCTATTGTGAAGGAAATGGAATGCATCTTCGCGATAATGAAGGGAAACTAATTATTTGTCATTATAACAAACTTAAAGATTAACAACATTACAGACTTATTCTAAACTAGAAATCCCGTTCTTGCATTTTTATAATGCCTGAGCGGGATTCTTTCATTATAATTTCAGCACAGTTAAGTATGGTATTCTCTTGCATGTAACACTACCTAAGTATAAATATAGCAGACAAATATATACAGTTTTCAACAATAAACAAATGCTATAAAAACATCTTTTTTCACAATTTTTCAATTATAATATAGCGATAAAATATAGTATATTTAGAATCAAATATAAGCTATAATCAATGATTTAAATACAATTAAAACAGATACTACCACACAATTTATTCTCTTTTTATTGGTTATTTTCTTTCATATAATAAACAAACAGATTATCTTTGCAAAAATAATAACATTATTTACATAAAATAGGTATTACAATACAACTTTACTAATAACAACAGACATGAAAAAAGCCTTAATATCAGGTATAACCGGTCAGGACGGTTCATTTTTAGCAGAATTTTTATTAAAAAAAGGATATGAAGTTCACGGCATACTTCGCCGTTCATCTTCTTTCAATACAGGACGCATCGAACATCTATATTTTGAAGAATGGGTACGCGATATGAAACAACAACGAACCATCAATCTTCATTATGGAGATATGACCGATTCCAGTTCTCTTATACGTATTATCCAGCAAGTACAACCAGACGAGATATATAATCTGGCAGCTCAAAGTCACGTTAAGGTAAGCTTTGATGTTCCGGAATATACAGCCGAAGCTGATGCTGTAGGTACTCTCCGCATGCTGGAAGCTGTTCGTATTCTAGGCTTAGAAAAGAAAACCAAAATATATCAGGCTTCTACTTCCGAACTTTTTGGTTTGGTACAGGAAGTTCCACAAAAGGAAACTACACCTTTTTATCCACGTAGTCCATACGGTGTTGCTAAACAATATGGCTTTTGGATTACAAAGAACTACCGTGAATCTTATGGCATGTTTGCTGTAAACGGAATATTATTTAATCATGAAAGTGAACGTCGTGGCGAAACATTCGTTACCAGAAAGATCTCTCTGGCTGTTGCCCGCATTAAACAAGGTGTTCAGGATAAGCTTTACATGGGTAACCTTGATTCACAACGCGACTGGGGATATGCAAAAGATTATGTAGAGTGTATGTGGTTAATTCTACAACATGACACTCCGGAAGATTTTGTTATTGCTACCGGAGAAATGCATACCGTTCGGGAATTCTGTACGCTTGCTTTCAAGGAAGTAGATATTGAACTTCGTTGGGAAGGTGAAGGAGTTGACGAAAAAGGTATTGATGTTGCTACTGGTCGTGTATTAATAGAAGTTGATCCTAAATATTTCCGTCCGGCTGAGGTTGAACAATTATTAGGAGATCCTACAAAAGCAAGAACATTACTTGGATGGAATCCTACACAAACATCATTCCCTGAGTTGGTAAAGATCATGGTAGAACATGATATGGAAAAAGTCAGAAAGTTGATCGCAAATAAATAATGATGAGAAAAGATGCAAAGATTTTTGTAGCCGGACATCGCGGACTTGTAGGTTCGGCTATTTTAAATAATCTGAAGAAAAAGGGATATACAAATTTCGTTCTTCGTACTCATAAGGAGTTAGATTTATGTAATCAGGCTGCCGTTACCGAATTCTTTGACCAGGAGAAGCCCGAATATGTATTTTTAGCAGCAGCACATGTGGGCGGGATTGTAGCCAACAGTATTTACAGAGCTGATTTTATTTATCGCAATCTGGAAATACAGAATAATGTAATATACAATTCATTCAGAACCGGAGTAAAGAAGTTGCTGTTTCTTGGCAGTACTTGTATTTATCCGGGAAATGCTCCACAACCAATGAAGGAAGATTGCCTTCTTTCTTCTGAATTGGAATATACCAATGAACCTTATGCATTAGCTAAAATTGCCGGACTGAAAATGTGCGAAAGCTTTAACCTGCAATATGGAACAAACTATATAGCAGTAATGCCAACTAACCTTTACGGCCCAAATGATAATTTTAATCTGGAACGTAGTCATGTATTGCCAGCTTTAATTAGAAAGGCACACTTAGGCAAACAGCTAATGGCCGGTAACTGGGATGAAATCCGCAAGGATTTTAATACTGCCCCCGTGGAAGGTATTGATGGAAATGCCAGTCAGGAAGCAATTCTTGAAAAACTAAATAAATATGGTATTACCCTATCTGCCAACGGAAAAGTAAATGTAGAAATATGGGGCACAGGTGCTCCCCTACGCGAATTCCTTTGGAGCGAAGATATGGCCGATGCTTGTGTCTTTATTATGGAAAATGTAGATTTTGCAGATCTGAAAGGAAACAGCAAGGAAGTACGTAATTGCCATATTAATATAGGAACAGGAAAAGAACTTTCTATCAAAGAACTTGCTTACCTGGTTGCAGAAAAAGTTGGATTCGAAGGAAACATTGTTTTCAATTCCGATAAACCGGACGGAACAATGCGCAAGCTAACTGACCCTTCTAAACTTCACAGCCTGGACTGGAAGCACAAAGTAGAACTAGAAGATGGTATTGCTATGATATACGATTGGTATATTAATAAATAAAAAAATAGACATATGATAAAGTTCAGAATAATCTGAACACAAAATTAAGTTGATTAATAGAGTAGATTAAATAATAGGGCATGTGATATGTCCTATTATTGTTTTAAATAACAGAGTTAACAACCACTAAGCAATCTATTTTTAAGGATAGCTTCCAGTACTGTTTCTTTATAAGTTCTTGATATTGGAATTTTATATTTATCTATGCCAAGCATATTTCCTTCAATATTCAATACCTTTTCTACGTTTATAATGAAAGATTTATGTGTTTGAATAAAAAGTTGTTCAGGAAGATTCTCCAATATAAGCTTTAGAGTTGAATGAGTTATAACCTTTCCCGAAGTTGTTTGAATAGCCACATAGTTCTCTATCCCCTCAACATAGAGTATATCCTTGAAGAAAATCTTTTCTAGTTTCTGATTTGCTTTTACAAAGAAATAATCGGGAGATTTTGGTGCTGTTTGATTTACAATCACGTCATATGCCTTATTCACAGCTTTAAGGAATCGTTCAAAAGAAATAGGTTTAAGCAAATAATCTACAACTTCCAGATCATATCCCTTTATTGCATACTGCTCGTAAGCACTGGTAATAATAACTTTGGGAGGATTAACCAAAGTGTTTAGCAAATCAATGCCCGACATGTATGGCATTTCAATATCCAGAAACAGCAAATCTACTTGCTGAGTTTTCAAAATATTATTGAGCTGTATAGCATCTTCGCAAACACCTACTAATTCAAGGAAATCAAGTCTTTCAACATAACTTTGGATTCCATTTCTTGCTATCGGTTCATCATCGGTTATTATACATTTAATTTTCATTCTGGTTATTTATTTCAAATTAAAACTCGATCATCAAATTTGCCTTATAAGAGTCGGAAGCTTTAGAAATAAGCAGTTTATGCTTACCCGGATATAACAGTTCAAGTCTTCTTCTTAGATTTTCCAGTCCAATTCCACCTATTTTAGAAGTGGGAAAAGTAGATTGAGGTATAGCATTCACAACTTCAAACAATAGTCTATTCCCATCAAGCTTACCATCTATCTTTATCCAGTACTCTCCCCCTACATATTTCAATGCATTTTCAACCAATGGAAACAAAAGCAAAGAATGGATCTTTTGAGTTTTTAGTTTTGGATCAAAAGAAATATCCAGTTTTAGACTTTCTTTCATCCGTACTTTTTGCAAATCTATATAAGTAAGCAAAAAATTAATTTCTTGCTCAATAGTTACTGCTTGATTAACATCATAGAGCTGATAGCGCAACAAATCCGACAATTGTTCAATGGTTTTTCTTGGAGTCTCATTCTTCTCGTCAATCTGGAAATAAATAGTATTTAATGCATTGAATAAAAAATGAGGATGGAACTGAGCTTTTAAGAATTTTAGTTCTGTTTCAATCTGCATATTTTTTATTTTCTGAGTCTGAAGTTTCTGATCAATATATGCATTAAGAATCTGATTTCCTCTAAAAAGAGAATAGATGATAATAAGCACTAAAAGAAAGATAGTATTAGCAATAGTAATATCATCTATACCCAAAGGATCATTTATCAGGTAATGTATTAACACCAGACAAGGATTGAATATAATAATTCCTGCAGCCAAAACCATAAGATATTCCGAAAGAAACATCTTAACTGTAAGTCTTTTGGTACGTGCATTATTTCTTTCTAACAAATAGCTAATAATAAACTGGCACAGATACGCGATTATTATTGCAAAACCAAACTCAATAAGATTCCATACCAAAGGTCGTTCCCAAAATTTGTAACCGGTTGGAGTATCACTGACCAGACGAATTCCTGCCATTACAACAGCTGCAAAAATCAATGGAACAATCCAGAACCATATATTATATTTCTTTGTTTTCATTGTTTAGGTGGTTATATTACAAATTTATTCTTTTTGTATCAAAAGATTCTCCTTTTTTCTTATATTCTTTTGAATTATACCCTTTTTTGAATCGATAAGTTAAAGATATTCCAATTATACAACGGTCATTTCTTTCATTGGTGCTAGCCCATGTTCCATTAAAAATGCCACTTCCTTTTTCTCTATATGAATTAAATATATCATTTGAATATATTCCTAAAGTAGCATTTCCCTTCAGGAACTTCTTCTGAATTCCGGCAGAAAGTCTCCACATAGGAGAAACAGATATTTGCCCGTAAGCCATTTTCCCATTATAAAATCCGGTAACCTCCGCCGTCCAATCTTTAGGTAAGATTATTCTATTATTCATACTAAACATGATGGTGGTTTTTCTGTTCTTGTTGCAGAAATCATCCAAATCCCAATTATAATTATTACGGACTAAACCAACATTAATACTTGAGTGCAGAAATTTCACAAATGAAAGATCTCCTACGCTCATTCTTAAACCGTACGAGTTATACGATGCCATATTAGTTGGCATAACATATACCCTATTTTCGTTTTCATTAATGATATATGATTTCACTATAGCCTTTTGAGTTGTACCGTAAAACAAACCAATACGATAATTATTCTTTAGCACATATGATATATCAAAATTATCAGAAAACTGTGGTTGTAATGCTGTATTTCCCTGCTCGTATGTGTAAGCATCGAATATATAAGTAAACGGATTCAAATCTTTGTAATTAGGTCTGCTTATCCTTCTTCCATAAGTAAAACTAAAAGTATTTATATTGTTAAGAGAATAGTTCAGCATAACTGTAGGGAATATATCTGTGTACGACCTGGTAAACAGAGAATCATTATGTTGCTGGTTTCCTAACTGATGACCTTTTACATTTGTGTTTTCCAATCTAATACCGGCTTCAAAATGAAACTTATTTAAGGAATACTTTGTACTTAGATAAGCCGCATTTATATTTTCACGATAAAGAAACTGATAACTTAATCCATAATCCGGAAGCCAGCCCACTCCTACCTTGTTTTGATATGCAGATGCATTATCAATGTTTACAAATTCAGATTTAAGTCCGGTTTCGAAAGAGAATTTTTCAGATATCGGATAAGCAAGATCAGCTCTACCAGAATACATATTTATTGTTCCGTTCTTCAATCCTTTTGAATATTCGTCTGTTGTTACACCATTCAACCCCACAAAATTATCATTATGTATCTGATCCTCATCAAGAGAATAGTGCAAATAATCAAAAGATACGCTAACCTCTTTACCTTTATTATTAAATTTATGAAGCATATTCAGGCTGGAACTGAAATTATTCCTGTGCTCATTATTATTGGTAAACGAATTAAGAGTTGAATCATTCTTCGTTACTGAGGTATAGAAAGCTGAATTTATTGTCCCTTTCTCCGAACGTTTGGCTGAATATCCATTGGCTGAAAGCTCTAAAGTAGTCATATCCGACAAATAATACTGAATCCCTGCCTTAAAATATTGATTATCATCTGCTCTTTTACGAAACGAATTCTGATCGAATGTAGTATATGATGAAGATAAAGAGCTATTCATTTTTCTGATAACTTTTAAATCAATAAAGTCATGTCCTGTATAATAACCATACATCCCAAAAATGTTTATTTTCCCATTACGATGATTGAACGAAACATTATTATTAAACCGCCCATAATCACCTTGTTCGAAGCTTGAATTAAGGTTCATATTAAATCCCGTCATTTTTGATTTTTTAGTCCTGATATTAATAATACCTGAATTTCCGCTTGCATCATATTTTGCTGATGGATTTGTGATTAATTCTACTTTATCAAGGGCAGAAGCCGGAGTAGATTTGAGGTAATTAACCAGTTCTGTACCTCCCAGATAATAGGTCTTTCCATCAATTAAAACCTTTGTTCCGGCTTTACCATTCAAAGAGAAAGAGCCATCATTGCCAACAATTACACCCGGAAGATTTTGCATAACAGACAATGCACTATTTCCCGAACTTAACGTATACGATTCAATATTTACAACTGTCTTATCGGCCATAATCTCTACTGGTGGTCTTTTTGCTGTTACTACAATTGCCTTCAGATTCTGAGCTTCCACTTCCATATATACAGGCGAAAGTACAACCGATTTTCCGTATTCAATAACAGTGTTTCTGAATTCCTTTTTATACCCAAGCATGGAAACCTGAACAAAATAACGTCCCGGGGCTATTTGTCTGAAAACAAAGTTTCCATTATTATCACTGGCAGTTCCCTTTACAAAAGAGGAATCTTTCTGAGCTGACAAAATAACCTGAGCTCCTTCCAGCGGTGATTTGTTTTCTACAAAGACTTTCCCACTTAATACACTGTTTGTTTCTGAAGAAAAAGCATTAAAACATAGAAATGAATTCAATAAAAGAAAAAGGCAACTTAACTTATACATAATTATCTCTTTTTTAAGTTCTATGCAAAACTAGTATCTAAAAATGGAGGGCTCAAATTCTTTTGATCACCTGCATATTATCTTTGACCAAATGCATCTTGCACTTTCATCAGCTATTCAAAAAGTCAATTTAGGGAGTATTTCGGGACTTTTCACATGCAATTCCAGCTTGTTTTTATGTATCCACGAGGTTTTTAGAATCATTCACCAGATATTATATTTTCCTTGTACAAAAGAATAAATTGTTTTGTACAAAAGAAACATTTCTTCTGTACAGAAGATTGCATTCTTTTGTACAAGAATTAATTAATGAATAACCAAGATTTTAAATTATGCAGTACAACACACAAATGAAAGCTAATACTAATTAAAGATATAGAAAAGTATAATCAGGAAATTAATAAAAAAAGTCCTCTTATCTGTTATAATCTCCAGATAAGAGGACTTTTACTTTTATATAGGTAATTCAAATTAAGAACGGCTAACTTGCAATCCTTTATTTGAAAGAGTCATCTCTACAAATCTGGCATTCGGATTCGGCTGATGTTCATTGAGAATATCTCTGATTTTTAATGCAGCTTTTGGATCTTTTGCAATGATATATAGATACCCACCACCTCCTGCTCCGGGAAGTTTGTATCCTAAAGTATAATCCTTTATTAAATCAATTATAGCTTCTACGGCCGGAGGATTAGTACCAGAATCCAATGCTTTATTCTGATTCCATGTCTTGCCAACTAATGCAGCCATTTCTTCGAAATTGCCTCTCTGGATAGCTTCGTAAGTATCGAGCGCATGCGCTTTCATTTCACTAAGCAACGTCAGATGTTCAGTAGAATTAAGGAACATACCGCAAACAATCTCTGAAAGAATACCCTTTGCCGTACGGGTAATACCTGTATAATAAAGTAAATGGCAAGGTTTATATTCCGGATTATTAAATATATAATCGGGCAACCATCGGACTAAAGGAGATTGATCGAATCCTTTATTAGTTTGCAGCAATTTCACACCGTGAAGCACTCCTCCGTATTGGTCTTGCCAACCACCACCAGTAGTAAGTAGTTGTTCCAAGACCAACGTACGCTGACAAATTTCATTCTTATCCCAGGCCAATCCACAGAAATCTGAAACAGCACCAAGTACGGTAGAAGCAAGAATGGAACTTGTTCCTAAGCCTGATCCGGCAGGAATGGCAGCAAGCAAAGTAACTTCAATACCCGACCCGAATTCCTTTAACTGATCTTCTAATGTTTTATATGTTTTAGAAGCAAACACCGGACTAAATCCTGCTAAAGTAAGGGCAGCCTTAGGAATAGAGAAAGGTGAACCTACCTTTGCAAAATCATTCAATTCTTCATAAGTGGTAACAACTTCCATTGCTCCCAAATCAATTGAACGAAGTATTATTTTATATTCCTTGCTCGGCTTTACATAAACCTGTAAAGGAGGTTGGCCATTCAATTCTATGGCAATATTCACCACATTTCCTCCCGAATATAGGCAATAAGGAGGTGTATCAGTCCAACCGCCTGCCAGATCTATACGAACCGGACTGCGGCTCCATACAATCTGATCGGGATATACATTCATTATTGGCTGTTGCTTTTTCTCAGACAATGAACCAATTAATCCTTCACGAAGCAGAGCAAATGCTCTCTGTTCTTCGGCTTTATATTCTTTATTCTGTAATTGTAATGCACGGGCACGAAACATCTGGTTATGAATTCGTGTCATTAATGGAGCATCTTCCCCTAGAAGTTCGGGTAAAGCAATCTGTTGTTTTGCAAATTCGGATGCTGCATCTGCCAGATTTAGCTGGTAAAATACACTTTTATCGTAATTAGAAGCAAGTGCCGACCAGTTTTTCTTTCTGAAAGCCTCGCGTTGTGCATAAAGTCTCTTTAAATTTGCCTTTGCAGAAAGTTCATCAGCAGATAATCTAACCGATTGTTCCCAGATTTTCTTTCCTTCTGCAAATTCCGGATCAAATATCATCCAACGGAATACCTTTCCAAGTTCTTCTGTGTTATGACAAACAGGAAATAACTTAGCAGCCTGAAGATCATCAATCCGTCCAAAAGTTGTTTCGTCTATTTGCAGTCCCCTAGCAGATAACCATTCAATAAATGGCATTCCCATAAATAAAGTCTCCTTATTATCAAGAGCACCTTTGAATGCGTCATTCAATCCGTATACACGAGCGGCATAATCTTGTTCTCCCATAGGAACAACATCAACACAAACTCCTGCAGGAAGTTTCATTTCCCAACTATTTTCCGGAACTCCGGTAATAATATGCTGATGAGTCAGAGTCCATTGTTTACCAATATGACTATTTTCTACCCACAATTCTGAATTATCAGCAGTGAGTTGAATTCCTATCTTGGCATTCTGAACAAACATGGCAGGATGAGGTTTTACCTTTCGCTGCATAATCTCCCGCTGATCGCGAACCAGATTCTGGACAGACAATGTAGAAGATATAAGTTCCTTACTTGTTCCATAATGGTAGAATTCTCCACCAGGAAGAGGAAGAATAGCTACTGAAAGAGAATTTAAATCTTCATCTTTAATACGGGGATTATCGCCCAAAGCCAAACCAAAATCTGTGTAGAGGTCGTAATATTTTAGTTCGTTACCATCTGCTGTATAAGAACGTTTCATAAGAAGTTCTACAGCACGGTCACTTAATATCCAGATACCAATATCCATCAAGAACATGTGAGTTTTAGCTAAAGAGCCAAGTTCTTCCAATGATGGTTTCTGAAGCATAAAATCAAGCTGATCAGGCTTTTTCCTGTCAGAAACAAACACACCATGGTGAGTTGCTAATGATGGATCAACCCATAAACCATAACAAACTACATCAGCTTCAGGTATTGGTTGCAGTGTTTTCTCAGATCGAATATAAACATCTCCACTAGCAATTAGTGTATGCAAAGAATCTGGTGCCTTCTTCATTATTTGCTCATAAAGAGGCAATTGAAGTGAAAGCAGATTTTGTTTTAGCTTTTGTCCCCTCTCCCATCTGAATACAGGAATTGGAGTTAGTACTTTTCCTGAAGGTGCATAGCCTGGTAATCGACGACTTTGCCCTCCGGCATGGAGTAATATACGTTTTTCCTGAGATATCCACTGAGTGAAATTAGTTTCCGGAGCATTCTTCTTTTGACATCCTGCC
>Ga0316603_10000462_pt1 | contig 20495 bp, 16 predicted proteins | sample OWC_soil_day10_n_FD_207649 | JGI IMG/M metagenome (GOLD analysis project Ga0316603, IMG submission 207649) | Wetland soil microbial communities from Old Woman Creek delta, Ohio, United States - OWC_soil_day10_noCT | ecosystem: Environmental > Terrestrial > Soil > Wetlands | place: USA: Ohio... | reverse complement strand
GCTCTTACTGCTGATGAAATAGCTAAAGAAGCTGAATTCTTCTCCTTTGGAACAAATGACTTAACACAAATGACATTTGGATTCTCAAGAGACGATGCTGGTAACTTCTTAAAGCACTACTATGATAAGAAGATATATGAATCAGATCCATTTGGAAAACTAGACCAAACAGGTGTAGGACAATTAGTTAAAATGGCTGTTGAAAAAGGAAAAGCTACAAGACCAAACATCAAGCTTGGTATCTGTGGAGAACACGGTGGAGATCCATCATCAGTTGAGTTCTGCCATGAAGTAGGATTACAATATGTATCATGCTCACCATTCAGAGTACCATTAGCTAGACTTGCAGCTGCACAAGCACAAGTTAAAAACCCAAGAAAGTAATTTATGAATTAAATAAAAGAAGTAAGCTGTACTCTGTGAGCACAGCTTACTTCTTTTTATTAATAATTTAAAATGTAAGATGTAGAATGTAAAATTGAGGATGAAATTCCTATGGAATTTCTTTATAAAAACTCCATAGGAGTTTTGTCCTTCATTTTACATTTTTAACTTTAAATTTTACATTAAAATAATGAAGTATGAAATCTGTCTTCTATATATTCTTGGAAAGAATGAACAAACTTGAAGTGTTGTTCTGTTTTCTCGCAGCTCTTCTTTAATAAGGTAACGAAAGAATTTTTATTGCATTTATTAATATTATTATAATAATCTCTTGAAATTTTCCAATATTTCTGTGGGAAAGCTAAATATACAAAGATAGCTTTATATTCATCAAGATTAAGAGGATGAATGGTTTCATAGAGGTTTAAGGAATTAACTGCGATTTGCATATCCCATTTGGTACCATCTCTTTTTAGTAAGCGCCTAAAGAAATAGGATAAATCATGAACACAGTAATCTATTTTACATTTATCAAAGTCTATAATCCACATATCTCTGTTTGAATCAAATAGCATATTTTTATTAACATAGTCTAAATGACACAGGGCTTTGCTTAAATTCTTATTATCGATAGTAGAAGCTACCCTTGCTGAAATTTCTGCTAAGGTTATGTTGGGTTCAAAATATTGGAGAAAAACCTTAGAAAATTTATCACCATACTTAAAGGCTGAGTTAGAACAAATAAGTATTTGTTCAAAGTGTTTGTTTAGTGTTGAATGCAGGTCTTCAAATCCGGTTTTTAAGTTACTTCCTTCAATTGGCATAAAATTTTCAGAAACTTTATGTAGTTTTGCAAGGTTAGAGCATGCGTCTAAAACGTCTTGTATATTGTCATAGTTACATTTAACACCATCTATCCAATTTGTTAAAATAAATAGCATATCATTATAGGATACATATCTACTTTTTGATTTAGTTGCAAGTATTCTAGGAACATTTAAGCCATTCCTGTATAGCCATTCAATGGCTGAGTATACAAATAATAAGTCACCCTCAGAGAAATAAACCTTTTTTAGACAGTAGGATTTGTTTAAATAATCTACTTTATATACTGCACGCTGTTTATCTGAATCTTTGAATTTTATTTGAACGATATCCCCTTCTTCTAAACCATAATAAGGCAATACGTATTTTTTTACGTTTTCTTCAGATAATAAATCGGTGGTATATGATTTAGCTGGATATTGCATAACAACACTCCTTCGAAATAATACAATCTTAATATAAAGATATTAAAAAACTTTTTACAATATACATTTTAATGAAAAAAAAGGAGTTTTAAATGTAATATAGAATTAAAATATAAAAGGGTGATTTATATGAATAAATTTAATAGTATAAGGGAAAAATTGGAGAACGATGAGAAGAGTTTATTGATTAAATATAGTTCCTTTTCAGCTGATACGAAAGGGAGAGAGAGAGCGGAGGAAAAAGATAGTATTCGGACGGACTATATGCTTGACAGAGATAGAATATTACATAGTAAGTCCTTTAGAAGACTTAAGCATAAAACCCAGGTGTATATTAAAACTTGGGGAGATCATTATAGGACCAGATTAACTCATACTTTAGAAGTATCTCAGATAGCGAGAACTATTGGTAAGGGAATAGGGTTAAATGAGGATCTTATTGAGGCAATCGCGCTGGGACATGATATTGGCCATGTAGCTTTTGCTCATAATGGGGAAGAAGTGCTCGATATGCTTTTACCTGGAGGATTTAGACATAATGAAAATAGTGTAAGAGTATTAACTAAAATCGAAAATTTAGGTCAGGGGTTAAATTTGACTAAGGAAGTATTGGATGGTATTTTGCACCACAGTGGGTTTTCAAAGGATAGCGTTAAAGCATTTACTTTGGAGGGTCAGGTTGTAAGGTATAGTGACAAGATAGCCTATGTAAATCATGATATCGATGACTCCATTCGGGCAGGGCTGCTAAAAGAAGAGGATTTGCCTAAAAACTTAGTGGCTATATTAGGAAAAAGCCGAAGAAATAGGATAGATACTCTTGTTAAGGATTGTATTTATAATACCTTAAATAACATAGAAGTTGGGAAAATTGAAGTTTCATTAAGTCCAGAGGTGGAAAAGGCTTTGTCAGACCTGCGAGCTTTTATGTTTGAAAATATTTATAAAGGTTCTATATTAAAAATAGAAAGAGATAAGGCTAAGTTTGTACTTCAACAGGTTTATGAGTATTTTCTAAAACATCCTGAAAAAATGCCAGAATTTTATAACAAAATTGCTGCGGAAGAAGGTCTGCACCAAGGAGTTTCCGATTATATTTCTGGAATGAGCGACGATTATTGTTTACTTTTATTTAATGATATATATGTACCTAAACTTGTAATTTATTAAAAATTTAGAATAATATTTACTATTTAGTGGGTAAAATAATATTTGTGAAAACTTGAAGGAATATTGATATTTATAAAGAATATTATAAAGTGAAAATTAATAAAAAAAATGAGAAAATTTTATTGTTAAGAAGGAATTTGGTTGTTTTTGTCGAATATTAATAACTTTGTTGTGAATTTAAATTGTTAGGTGGGTGAATCTTATTGAATATATCAGAAGAAATCATCCAAAAGGTTAAAGAACAAAATGATATAGTAGATGTAATTTCGGAAACCGTTAAATTAAAGAGGTCAGGAAGAAATTATATGGGACTATGTCCGTTTCACCATGAAAAGTCACCGTCCTTTTCTATCTCTAGTGACAAGCAGATTTATAAATGCTTTGGTTGTGGTGAGGCTGGAAACGTAATAACCTTTGTTATGAAGAATAAAAATTTATCTTTTGTGGATGCTGTAAAACTTCTTGCAGAAAGAGCTAATATTCCAATGTTATATACAAATAATAAAGATGGCAATGTAGTAGATCCAAATGAAAAGCTGTATAGGATTAATGTAGAAGCAGCCAGATATTTTTTTGGAAACCTAAGAAACTCTCAAACAGCCATCAGTTATTTCCAAGGAAGAGGAATATCTGATAGTACAATTAAAAGATTTGGATTAGGGTATTCTCTAGATAATTGGAATGGATTATTAAACTACTTGAAGAGAAAGGGTTTTACAGAACTTGATATGCTATCAGCAGGATTAATAATTAAAAGCGAAAAAGGAAATTATTATGACAGATTTAGAAACAGAGTAATATTTCCGGTTTTTGACTACAGGGGAAAGGTTATTGGATTTGGTGGGAGAGTTTTAGATGATTCCAAGCCAAAATACTTAAATTCGCCAGAAACTCAGCTTTTTAAGAAGGGAACAAATCTTTATGGATTAAATTTTACCGTAAAGAATGATATCGGGCGAACAATAATAATTGTAGAAGGTTACATGGATTGTATATCTCTCCATCAGTATGGAATTACTAATGCAGTAGCATCCCTTGGTACTGCGCTCACAGATAATCAAGCTAAATTATTAAAGAGATATGCTGATAAAATTATAATTTCCTATGATGCGGATAATGCAGGTCAAAATGCAACAGTTCGTGGTATGGAAATTTTACGAAATCAAGGGTTCGACGTTAGGATTTTGACAGTACCGCAAGGGAAGGACCCAGATGGATATATTCGCAGTAATGGCAGGGACGCATTTATAAAATTAATGAATGAAGCACTGCCGCTAATTGACTATAGAATAAAAAAGGTTAAAGAAGGGATTGATTTTACAAATCCAGAAGCTGTTGCTTCATATGCTAAAAGCGCTGCTTTAGTGGTAAGAGATCTTAATCCGGTGGAAAAGGATGTGTATATTAAAAAGATCTCTGAAGATACAAGGATTAAAGAGCAGTCAATATACGATTTATTAAATAATGAAATTCAAAAAAATGTAAATAATTCGTCGGTATTGAATAATGTTAACAATTTTGGACAAAAATTATTTTTAGAGCCTGCCTATATGAAGGCTGAACGAAATATTTTAAAATTAATGTTGAATAATGAAGAAGTGTTCCAAAATGTGACAAAAACCATACATAAAGATGAATTCATTTTAGAAGCTCATAAAAAGATTTATCAATTAATTATAGATAGTACTAACATGGATATTGAAGCTAGAAGGAAACACATAGAAGCTAAATGTGATGACATAGACAGCTCTAAAGAGTGGGTTAATATTTGTGAATTAGAATTGATATACGAAGAGTCAGAAGGACAAAGACTTATAGAAGACTATATAAAGGAAATCAAAAAATTTAAGTTAGAGGAGTCGAAAAAACAGATTATGGATAAAATAAAGCACTTTGAAGCTATTGGAAAATTTCAGGAGTCAATTGAATTAGCACAAGAATTGATAAAAATACGTCAACAAATTGGAATGCTATAAGAGAGAGTGAAAGGAGGTAGTGACAGTGAGTACAGATAACAACAATGTTAAAGATAAAGGCGCTAAAATGCAAATAGTTAAAAAGCTTATCGAAAAAGGTAAGAAGAGTGGCACATTAACTTATAAAGAAATAATGGATGAACTAGAGGAAGTAGACTTAAATCCAGAACAAATAGAAAAGATATATGAAGTATTAGAATCAATGGGTATTGATGTAATTGGCGATATGCAGGAAATAGAGATTCAGGAGGAAGAACTGGATTTATCAATACCAGAAGGAATAGCTATAGATGACCCTGTTAGAATGTACCTAAAGGAAATAGGAAAGGTACCACTGTTATCATCTGATGATGAGATAGCACTTGCACAGAGGATAGAAGAAGGAGATCAAGTAGCTAAAAAGAAATTAGCTGAAGCTAATTTAAGACTTGTTGTAAGTATTGCAAAGAGATATGTAGGAAGAGGTATGTTATTTCTTGATCTTATTCAAGAAGGTAATTTAGGACTTATAAAAGCTGTAGAAAAGTTTGATTATAGAAAAGGTTACAAATTTAGTACTTATGCAACTTGGTGGATAAGACAGGCGATAACAAGAGCTATCGCAGACCAAGCAAGAACTATAAGAATACCTGTACATATGGTTGAAACAATTAACAAACTTATTAGGGTATCAAGACAATTACTTCAAGAACTTGGAAGAGAACCACAACCAGAAGAAGTAGCTAAAATTATGGAAATGCCTGTAGACAAAGTAAGAGAAATAATGAAAATAGCTCAAGAACCAGTTTCTTTAGAAACTCCTATTGGTGAAGAAGAGGATAGTCATTTAGGGGATTTCATACCAGATGATGATGCTCCAGCACCAGCAGAAGCAGCAGCCTTTACTATGTTAAAAGAACAGCTTATAAATGTTCTAGATACTTTAACACCTAGGGAAGAAAAGGTTCTAAGATTAAGATTCGGTTTAGATGATGGCCGTGCAAGAACACTTGAAGAGGTTGGTAAAGAGTTTAATGTAACTCGTGAGAGAATAAGGCAAATAGAAGCAAAAGCACTTAGAAAATTAAGACATCCAAGTAGAAGTAAAAAGCTAAAGGATTATTTAGATTAAGCACCGAAATTTCGGTGCTTTTTTATTTTTTGGAAGTATGTATATATATTAGTATATAATTTATGCTATAATACAATTAATAATTAAAAAAAGAGGTGATAAAGTGAAGACTTATAAATCACTAAAAGGTATAGGTTTCTTTTATATTTTAGCAATTACAATTTTATTTAATATATTAATAGTAGGTTCCTTATATTTAATTGATTCATATACTTTAGTTAATTTAATATATGCATTATTTGTTATATGCAATGGTTATCAAATAAAATACATGATTATTAGCCTGACAACAAGATATGTGATTCATGAAGATAGAATTGAAATCTCATCTATGTGGGGGCTGAGAAAAATAAGAATTCCTATAAATACTATAGAGAAATATATGAAGGCTGAAGGCACTATCAGAGGGGTTAAATTATCAGGCTATGGCAGCCATAATTTTGCTTTTGGGAAATTTGTTATATCAAAACTTGGTACAACTAGTATGTTTGTCACTTCAAATAAGGCAATTATTTATCTTGACACCATAGATATGAATTACGGTATTTCACCAGATAGTATAGAGGATTTTGAAAAGGCTTTGTTTGAAAAAGGCATTGAAAAATCTGAATGGGAAAAGGCTGCTGCTAAAGCTACTTATTTGTATAAGGATAAAAAATTTATGATTCCTTTTATGTTAGTTACTTTGGTTATTTTTGTAATAATTCTTAATCCATTTATTTTATATTTAAAAGGTGCATTGCCAAATAAAATGCCTCTTAGCTTTGATTCAAACTTTATTCCTTTAGAATATGGCCCAGGGAAAAAGTTTGCTATAGCTCAAGCTGTTTATGGTGTATTAAATATGGCAATACTATTTTGTATGTATTATGCATCTCACTTTTATTCAAGGTATGATAAAAAGTCAGCGTATAAATTTATTTATGTATCATTGATAATAGCAGGTGTTTTCTTAGCTATGCAGTTTAGAATATTAGCGAATTGGTAGGAGAGAGTAATGGAACTTAGTATAAGACTTAAAACAATAGCAACTATGGTAGAAAAGAGTGAAACTGTAGCAGATATAGGTACGGATCACGGATATATTCCTATTTATTTAATAAAGAATAATATATGTAATACAGCAATTGCTTCCGATATAAATTCAGGTCCAATAGAAAAGGCAGAATTAAATATTTCCCTGGAAAACTTAAGAGATAAAATAGAATGTAGACTAGGGGGAGGGCTTACAACTATTAAGCCAAAGGAAGTAAACTCTGCAATAATAGCTGGAATGGGAGGCAATCTAATCAGAGATATTATTCTAGAGAGTGAAGATGTATTTAAAAGTTTAGATAATGCCATACTTCAGCCAGTACAAAACCCAGAGGTACTTAGAAGATTTATTTATGAGCAAGGCTACTGTATATTAGAGGAAGAACTGTGCTTTGATCAGAATAAGTTTTATGAAATAATAAAAGTAAGCTATGATAATAAGCCAAAGGAAAAAGAAGAGATTTTTTATGAGGTTGGTGAAATGCTTATTAATAAAAAACATCCACTAATTAAGGAATATCTTCAACATAAAATAGATAAATACAACAAAATATATGAAAATATTAAAGAAGAAACAGAAGGTGCTGAAATTAGAAAGACTGAGATTGGAAATAAGGTTAAAAGACTTCAGGAGTTGATAACATGCATTTAAAGGTTGAAGACATTAAAAACATAATGGAAGAATATGCGCCTATTGCCTTAAAAGAAAGCTTTGATAATGTTGGATTAATGATAGGTGATGAAAAAAGTGAAGTAACTTCAATTCTTGTGGCTTTAGATTGCACCCTTGAAGTAATTAAAGAAGCTAAGGCAAAGGGTTGCAACTTGATATTTACTCATCATCCACCATTGTTTTTAAAGCCATCAAGTATTACTACTGATACTTTAACAGGTAATAAGGTTTTAGAGTTAATAAGAAATAATATAAATGTTTATTCAAGTCATACTAATTTAGATTCTACGGAAGATGGACTTAATGATATAATTACAAAAATATTAGGCTTTGATAAGTGGAGTATAATTTCACCTAGTGAAAATAACCACACTTCAAAAGAGATGGCTGGTATAGGTAGAGTGGTTCAGCTTGAGAAGCCAGTGGTTCTTAAGGAGCTATGTGATCATGTAAAAGAGAAGCTTGAAGCAGCTTCAATTAGATATTGTGGTGAGGATAATAAGGTTATCCAAAAGCTAGCAATAATTAATGGCAGCGGGGAAGATTTTTTCGAGGCTTCAAGAAAACATAAGGTTGATTGCATTATAACTGGTGATACAACATATCACTATGTAAGTGATATAAATGAATTAGGTATAGCTGTAATAGATGCGGGGCATTTTGAAACTGAATGGCCTGCAATGAAAATCGCAGCAAAGAATCTAGAAGCTAAATTAAGGCAGTCAGGCTTTGGAAATAAAATTTATTTTTCAGAGAGCTGCAGGAGCCCTTATAAATATCGCTAGAAAGCTTTCCTTTTCTAGGGGGATGGGGAAGAGGATGAGATATTAAGCTTCTTAATTAAGATAATTAGTTATAAGGTATGGAAGAATAGAAGAGTCTTTTCTAGAAAATCCATAAAATTATATTTGCATTTACCTATAAATTACGATATTATTATTCTTGCGAGTAAGCCAGACAATCGCTGCTACAGAGATGTAGGAGAGGAAAGTCCGAGCTCCGCAGGGCAAGGGTGCTGGGTAACTCCCAGTGGAGGCGACTCTAAGGAAAGTGCAACAGAGATATACCGCCAAAGGCACCGCAAGGTGTACTGGTAAGGGTGGAAAGGCGAGGTAAGAGCTCACCAGCGCAATGGCGACTTTGCGGCTATGTAAACCCCATCTGGAGCAAGATCAAATAGGAAGGCGTTTTGGAACGGCCCGTTCCGCCTTCGGGTGTATCGCTTGAGCTTATTGGCAACAATAGGCCTAGATAGATGATTGTCAAATACAGAACTCGGCTTATAGACTTACTCGTCTACATAGGCTGTAACACTCACTGAAAAGTGGGTGTTTTTTATTTTAGCATACTTAAGGAGAAACTTGAAATAGGAATAGAATGTAGTTGTCTATAATTGTAAAGAAAAAAATTGCGAAAAATTATTATATAGTTCAATATAGACTTAAATAACACAAAGCTCTGAAGTTACTCCAGAGCCTTTTATTTTAAGCCATAAGTTAGGCATGTCCCTAAACTTGAGGCTTTCTGATTATTTTGCTAGCAGATTCTGAAAGCTCTTCTTATTATTATTAATAAGAAAAGAATGAAGAAAAGGATAAATAGTCCTACTATACACATAATAATCACTCCTTTCGCAAGTATGTTTCCATATGTCATATATCCAACTAAGGAGGATTAAGCATGTCTCTTTTTATAGTATATACTATTCCTGTTACTTCATTATGTTACCATATATTGAAATTAAAAAATTTAAGGATATACTTATTATATTTTGGATAACATATATATGCACACTTTCTTTCGAAGGGATGGTAATGTATATGAAGACAGAAGATCAAATTAGACAGGATGTAACTAAGCAAATTGTTGATGGAGCAAAAACTCAATGTACTGATGAATTAACACAGATAGAAAAATCTCTTGAGGAGCTTTATAAGACAAAAATTCAGCAGGATGTACAGGATGTTATGGAGATTGCTCAAACTGGATGTACCAATACATCAGCAAAGGCTAAGGAGCAGGATACTAAAAAATTTTTACAGGAACTATCAGATCTTAGATTTCAAAAAGACGCTGTTGAGAAAAAAATGAAAGCTTTGGATGGATTCCAATAAATGTTTATTAAGTGACGACCTAGGGGCGTCACTTTTTTCTTTATAAAAATATGGAAAAATTTAAAAATTTACTGTAATAAACAATTTTAGAAGGGGGATTTATTTTATTAATACAAAAAATAATGGTATAATGATTAATATCATGGACTAAAGTTAAGAATTTATCGTATATATAAATAGCGTATTATTTTTTTATGGGGGGAATTAATGTGAAGAAAACTAAAAAAATTACTAAGAATGTACTTTTGTTTATATTAATTAATATATTTGTTTTTGGCACTTTTAGTTTAGGAATGGTATACTATGGACCTTTTACTTTGACAAGAGATTTCATTGTTACTACAGCAATGAGAACAATGAACCATCAATATTTTGCAACTATGTTTTTAAGCGAGGCAAAAGTTAATGAAATATTGGACAAATATAAAGTAGATGTAACAGGAAAGGTTTCCGACGAAAAGGCTATAGCTACTTTTAAACCTACAGTTGAAGATGATAAGATTGAATATGTAGATGTAAGTAATGGAAAATATAAGGCTCATTTGTTGATTGTAAACAATCCGAATAGAGTAGTTATGGGATTAGCATCAAGTTTAGGAAAGTGCGGAATGAAGCTAGACGAGATTGTAAAAAGCAATAATGCTGTAGGAGGTATTAATGCTGGTGGATTTGAAGATGATCAGGGGGTAGGAAATGGGGGTACTCCTCAAGGACTGCTTATTTCAAATAATAAAGTTATCTATGGTAAAGAAGGACAGAGGTATGATGTAATAGGCTTTAATGATGAGTCTAAATTAATATTGGGTCAATTTACGTTAGAAGAGGCAAGAAAAAAGAAAATTAGAGATGCAGCAACCTTTGAACCATTTTTAATTATTAATGGAGAACCTCTAATTAAGGAAGGGAAATCAAGTCCTGACCTTCAGCCAAGAACTGTAATTGGACAAAGACAGGATGGAGCAGTTCTTATGCTAGTTATTGATGGAAGACAGCCTCTGTATAGTATTGGAGCTACCTTAAAGGAAGCCCAGGATATAATGCTTAGGTATGGTGCATATAATGCCGCAAATTTAGACGGGGGTGCCTCTACTACTATGGTATACAATGGTAAGATGATAAACAAGCCAAGCAGCATCCATGGACCTAGATATTTACCATCTGCTTTTATTATTAAGTCTGCTGATGGAAGTGGAAAAAGACAGCAATAGATAAGAATTTCATATATAGGTAAGGAGGTCACATAATGAAAAAGGCTATTATAGGTGGTACTGGAGTTTATGATATAGCCAAAAGCAGTAGTACCGAAATAGTAAAAACAGAATATGGAGAGGTTTCTGTTGATATAGTAAAAGTTAATGGGGAAGATATTGTGTTTTTAGCTAGGCATGGGAAAGGACATTCTGTGCCACCCCACTTGATTAATTATAGGGCAAACATTAAAGCGCTGCAGAAGTTAGGGGTAAAGCAAATATATGCAACCTGCGCAGTTGGCTCCTGTAATGAAAATTATGCTCCAGGACAAGTGGTGATTTTAAAGAATTTTATAGATTTTACTAAATCAAGACCTATGACTTTCTTTGAGGGAGGAGAACAAGGAGTAGTTCATACAGATATGAGTGAACCTTATTGCAGTAATTTAAGAAAGCTTTTTCTAGAGGAATGCAAGGGTTTAAGCATAGAAGTAAAAGGAGATGCCGTTTACGCTTGTACAGAAGGACCTAGATTTGAAACAGAATATGAGATAAAGATGTATAAGCAGCTTGGATGTGATGTGGTTGGAATGACTAATGTGCCGGAGGTTGTACTTGCTAAGGAGCTGGGCATGTGTTATTCTGCTGTAGGAATAGTTACAAACTGGTGTACAGGAATAGAAAACAAAGAAATTACTCTTGAGGATATTGAAAGTTCAATGAATAAAAATAAAGAAATGATTACAAAGGCCTTTATTAATGTTTTATTAAGAGATATTAACCAAGATAAATGTTTTTGTAATAGATCAACAATGAAGTTATAAAAATAAACTTTTAGTAAAGGATGATGTTTTTGATTAAAGCAGTTTTATTTGACTTAGATGGTACACTTATTAATACCAATAATTTAATAATTGAGTCTTTTAAATATACACTGAAGAAGCATTTGAACTTGAAATTAATGGATAAAGACATTGTGAAATTTTTCGGCGAGCCTCTAGCCACTACTTTAGCTAGGTTTGATAGTGAAAATGTAGAAAGTCTATTAGAGACCTATAAAGCTTTTAATAAGGAAAGTCATGATAACCTGGCAGTTGGTTTTGATGATGCTGTATTAGCTTTAGAGGCTTTAAAAGCAAAGGGAATAAAGATTGCTGTAGTTACTTCAAAGAGAAGGGAAATGGCAGAAAAGGGACTTAAGCTATTTCACCTATATAATTTAATTGATGTACTTATAACACCGGAGGATACTTTAAAGCATAAACCTGATGGAGAGCCTGCATTAAAAGCCTGCGTAGAATTAAAGGTTAATCCAGAGGAAGCATTAATGGTAGGAGACAGCCATTTTGATATTATGTGCGGAAAGAATGCTGGATGTAAAACCTGTGTGGTTGAGTACACTGCTCTTTCATTAGAGGAGATAATGGGGTATGGTCCAGATTATACAATTAATACTTTGATGGATCTTTTATTAGTTTTGGAGAAGGCAAAGGATATAGCTTAAAGGATTTTATAAAAGGCAAAAACACTATCAAATGCAAGTTTTGATAGTGTTTTTTTTATACATAATATTAGGATACTTCTAAAAAGATAAAAACACGAACAATACATAGGTTATACAACTTATAATACACTACATAACGAACAATGCAATAAAAATTGCAAAAAACATATTGACAATTGTAAAAACCAATGCTAAAATTTAGTTATAAATTAGATGAATATTTTATCCATATAATCCTGATAATATGGTTCAGGAGTTTCTACAGATAACCGTAAATTTTCTGGCTATGGGTAAATCTATGAGGAAAACTATTAGCGTATAGGAATGGTTATATTTCTAATTCCTGGTGTTCTGTTTTCGTCCCTGGATTTACCATATCCAGGGGCGAATTTTTTTTATTCTATAGGAATTTATAAAAGTTAAAGGTTATGGATAACTTTCGCAATACGATGTATGTTTATATTAATTAAAATCTTCCTTCCTATAGAATAAAAAACAAGGGTGCAGGGAAAGTATTTCCCTGCCGTACTAAGGAGGGTGCTCAGGCGCATGCATATGCGCCGTCGAAGGGAACCATAGGGTTCCCTAGCGAAAGCGCTGAAGGCGCTTTTTTATATAAAAATATATTTAAAGGAAAAGGAGCTCGGGGATGATTAAAAGAATTTTTGTAGAGAAAAAAGCTGGCTTTAACGTGGAAGCATGTAATTTAATGAAGGACTTAAAGGACAATTTATCTATAGACACACTTAAGGGATTAAGAATATTAAATATGTATGATATAGAAGGAATAAATGAAGAAGAGTATGAAAAGGCAAAATACACAATTTTTGCTGAGAAACCAGTAGATTATGTGTGGGATGAAAAATTTGAAATGGGCAGCGAAGAGAAGGCTTTTTCAGTAGAATATTTACCAGGACAATATGATCAAAGGGCTGATTCAGCAGCGCAATGTTTGCAACTTCTCACTCAAGGAGAAAGAAGAGAAGTTAGATGTGCTAAGGTTTTTATATTAGAAGGAATCATTAGTGAAGAAGATTTTAGTAGAATAAAAAAATACTGCATTAATCCTGTGGACTCAAGAGAAGCAATATTAAGAAACAGTGAAGAAGTAATTTCCTGCAAAATGGAACAAGAAAATGTTGAAGAGTTAATGGGATTCATAAATTTAACTAAAGAAGAGGTGGCTGCTTTAAGAAATGAAATGGGTCTTGCAATGAGTGCAGAGGACTTAGAATTTTCAGCAGAATATTTTAGAAACATTGAAAAGAGAAATCCTACAATGACAGAGATTAAAGTGTTGGATACATATTGGTCTGATCACTGCAGACATACAACCTTTATGACTGAGATAGAGGATGTACACATTAGTGAAGGACGATTTACTTCACCAGTAAAAAGAGCTTATGAGGGATACTTGAATTCTAGAGCTTATGTATATGGTGAAAAAGAAAGAGCATTAAATTTAATGGACATAGCAGTAATAGGCATGAAGGAATTGAGAAAAAGAGGGTTATTAGAGGATTTAGATGTATCTGAAGAAATAAATGCTTGCAGCATAAATGTAAAAGTTGATGTGGACGGAAAAGAAGAAGATTGGCTTGTGATGTTTAAAAATGAAACTCATAATCATCCAACAGAGATTGAACCTTTTGGAGGAGCAGCAACTTGCTTAGGAGGAGCTATTAGAGATCCACTATCAGGTAGAAGCTATGTATATCAAGCTATGAGAGTTACGGGAGCAGCAGACCCTAGGACAAGCGTAGAGGATACACTTTCAGGGAAGCTTCCTCAAAGAAAGATTACTATTAAAGCTGCCGAAGGATACAGCTCTTATGGAAACCAAATAGGGCTTGCTACCGGTCAAGTAGCAGAAGTTTATCATGAGGATTTTGTAGCTAAGAGAATGGAGCTTGGTGCTGTAATCGCAGCTGCTCCAAAGAAAAACGTTAAAAGAGAAGTTCCTAGTGCAGGTGATGTGATAATTCTATTAGGTGGAAGAACAGGTCGTGATGGCTGTGGTGGTGCAACAGGTTCCTCAAAGGAACACACAGAAGAATCTATTCATTCCTGTGGAGCAGAGGTTCAAAAAGGAAATGCTCCTACAGAAAGAAAAATTCAAAGACTATTTAGAAATCCAGAAGTAAGCACACTTATAAAAAGATGTAATGACTTTGGTGCAGGCGGGGTTGCGGTTGCCATTGGAGAATTAGCTGATGGACTTAAAATAAATCTTGATCTAGTACCAAAAAAGTATGAAGGTTTAAATGGAACAGAGCTTGCTATATCAGAATCTCAAGAGCGTATGGCAGTGGTAATAGAAAAAGAGGATATGGAAAAGTTTATAGCCTTGGCGGAAGAAGAAAATTTAGAAGCAACTGTAGTTGCTGAGGTAACAGAAGAGCCTAGACTTAGAATGATGTGGAATAATAATGTAATTGTTGATATAGAAAGAGCATTTTTAAATACCAGCGGTGTAACTCAAAGAACTAAGGTTAAAGTTGAAGCACCAAAGGAAGATGAAAACTATTTTAATAAACTATCTGAGGCGGTAGCTGAAGAGATAAGCGATGTTAAAAAAGCTTGGTTAAAGAATTTAAAACAATTAAATGTATGCAGCCAAAAAGGATTAGTAGAGAGATTTGACAGTTCTATAGGTTCAGGAACTGTGCTTATGCCTTTCGGAGGAAGATATCAAAACACTCCTGTAGATGGAATGGTAGCAAAAATACCAGTACTTAAGGGAGAAACTTCAACGGGCACAATAATGACTTATGGTTACAATCCAGTATTAAGTAAATGGAGTCCATTCCATGGAGCACTATATGCAGTAGTAGAAGCAGCAGCGAAGGCAGTATCATTAGGTGGAAATTACAGTAGCCTTAGACTTTCACTTCAAGAATATTTTGGAAAACCAGGAACAGAAGCAGAAAGATGGGGTAAGCCATTTAGTGCACTTCTTGGAGCATTATATGCACAGAAGGAGTTAGGTATAGCAGCAATTGGAGGAAAGGACAGTATGTCAGGAAGCTTTAAGGAAATAGATGTTCCTCCAACTCTAGTAGCTTTTGCAGTAGATTCAGTGGACGTTAACAAGGTAATTTCACCAGAGTTTAAGGGTACAAATAACAAGGTTGTGTTAATTAAAGCTGCTAGAGATGAAGAAGAAATACCAGTGATGGAGGAGCTAAAAAAGAACTTTGACAAGGTACAAGAATTAATTGGTTCTGGTTTTGTATTAGCAGCTCAATCTGTAAAGGCTGGAGGTATTGGTGAAGTAATCAGCAAAATGTGCTTTGGAAATATGATAGGAATATCTTTAAGTGAAGGAATTGAAAATTCGCAATTTTTTTCACCAGAGTATGGTTCTATAGTACTTGAATTATCAGCAGAGGTAGATATTGAAACAGTTATGGGTGATGCACATTATAGTGTTATAGGAACTACTCGGGAAAATAAAGTGATCGAAGTGAATGGAATAGAAATTTCCTTAGAGGAAGCACTTAGAGCTTGGGCTGAGCCATTGGAGGGGATTTTCCCAAGCAAGGCGGATAATGATGTAAATAGTATTGAAATACAAAGTTTTGATTATAAATGCAATAAAAGCCCAATAACTAAAACAGCTAAACCAAAGATATTTATACCAGTATTCCCGGGAAATAACTGTGAATATGATTCTAAGAGGGCTTTTGAAAGAGCAGGGGGAGAAGCTAATACCTTTATTTTCAGAAATCTAACTAATGCAGATATTGAATGGTCAATTGAACAAATGGTAAAGGGAATAAGTAATTCACAAATAGTTATGATTCCAGGAGGCTTTAGTGCTGGTGATGAGCCAGAGGGTTCAGGAAAGTTTATTGCTACAGCTTTTAGAAATCCAAGGGTTAAAGAAGCGGTAATGGAACTGCTTAAAAATAGAGATGGATTAATGTTAGGTATATGCAACGGCTTCCAAGCATTGATAAAGCTAGGACTTCTACCTTATGGAGAGATTAGAGATATAACAGAAGAAGGTCCAACATTAACCTACAACAAGATTGGAAGGCACGTTTCTACAATGGTTAATACAAAGGTTACATCAACACTATCACCATGGTTTAACAATGCAGCAGTGGGAGATATTCATACTGTAGCTGTATCTCACGGTGAAGGAAGATTCGTAGCACCGGCAAAGGTTATTGAAGATCTTATTAGAAAAGGACAGGTTGCAACTCAATATGTAGATTTAGCGGGAAATGCTACTTATGAGGAACCTTATAATCCAAATGGTTCTATGTATGCTATTGAAGGTATAACAAGTGAGGATGGAAGAGTATTTGGTAAGATGGCTCACTCAGAAAGAATAGGAGCTAATGTATCAAAGAATATAGAAGGAAATAAAGTTCAAATGATTTTTGAAGCAGGAATCAATTATTTTAAATAAATCTTAACAGGGGGTATTGTAATGAAGGTTGCTATCATTTTTGGAAGCAAGTCAGACAAAGACATCATGAAGGGAGCAGCAGAGCTTTTAAAGGAATTTGGTGTAGAATACAAGGCTTATATATTATCAGCTCATAGAGTTCCAGAAAAGCTAATGGAGGTTATTCATAACTTAGAAGAAGAGGGATATGAGTGTATAATAGCTGCGGCAGGACTTGCAGCACATTTACCAGGGGTTATTGCCTCCCATACCACTATACCTGTTATAGGAGTTCCTATAAATGGTGCGCTTGAGGGAATGGATTCACTTCTTTCAATTGTTCAAATGCCAAAGAGCATTCCAGTTGCAACTGTTGGTATTAATAACAGCTTTAATGCAGCAATGTTAAGTATTGAAATACTTTCAATAAAATATCCAGAGTTAAAAGAAAAACTTAAAAACTATAGAACAGAAATGAAAGTAAAATTTATAAAAGAAAATGAAGAGGGAGTGGAGTTTTAATGGAAAAGAGAGAAATGTTATATGAGGGAAAAGCTAAGAAGGTATATTCTACTGATGATGCAGATAAGGTAGTTATTTATTATAAGGATGATGCTACAGCATTTAACGGAGAAAAGAAGGGTCAAATAGCTGACAAAGGTGTATTAAATAATAATATTACATCTATAATCTTCGATTTATTACACAAAAACGGAATTAAAACTCACTTTGTTGAAAAGTTAAGTGAAAGAGAACAATTATGCAAGAGAGTGGAGATTGTTCCAGTGGAAGTTATAGTCAGAAACACTGCAGCTGGAAGCATGGCTAAAAGATTAGGCTTAGAAGAAGGCTCACCATTAAAAACCACAGTATTTGAGATTTGCTACAAAAATGATGACTTAGGAGATCCGCTAATTAATGATTGTCACGCTGTAGCAATAGGATTAACTACTTTTGAAGAATTAAAAACTATATATGATATGACTGCTAAGATAAATGAAGTTTTAAAGGGATTTTTCTTAAAGCAAAATATTAAGCTTATAGATTTTAAATTAGAATTTGGAAGATGCAATGGAGAAATAGTTTTAGCTGACGAAATATCACCAGATACCTGCAGATTTTGGGATGCCACTACAAATGAAAAGCTAGATAAGGATAGATTTAGAAGGGATATGGGCAATGTTAAGGAAGCCTATATTGAAATATTAAAGAGAATGGGTGGCTCAGAATGCTAAATTTAGAACAGGATAAATTTAAAGAGGAATGCGGTGTATTTGGAATATTCTCTGGTGAACATAGTGATGTGGGAAGTATAACCTATTATGGGTTATATGCTCTCCAACATAGAGGACAAGAAAGTGCAGGCATAGCGGTATCAGATGGTACTAATATAAATTGCTGCAAGGATATGGGGCTAGTTACTGAGGTTTTTGATCAGGAAAATCTAAGTGAGCTTAATGGAATATCAGCTATAGGACATGTAAGATATTCAACTACTGGTTCCAGCAATGTAATTAATGCTCAACCTTTATTAAGTAAGTTTAAGCTTGGTTCCATTGCCATTGCTCACAATGGAAATTTAGTTAATGCAGATGTTATTAGAGAACTTTTAGAGGAGGGAGGATGCATATTCCAAACCTCAACAGATTCAGAAGTAATATTAAGCTTAATTGCTAGAGGAGCTAAAAAAGGAATTGAAAGAGCAGTGGTAGACGCAATACAAGCTATTAAAGGTTCTTTTGCAATATTGATATTGACAGAAGACAAAATGATAGGGGTTCGCGATACTAATGGAATTAGACCACTATGTATAGGAAAGCTAAATGGCAGTTACATTATGTGCTCTGAAAGCTGTGCATTAGATACTGTTGGTGCAGAATTTGTTCGAGATGTAAGACCAGGAGAAATAGTTATAATTGATAAAGATGGCTTAACTTCCATAGATTTTGCTGAAAGAACTAAATGTGAAACCTGTGCTTTTGAATATATATATTTTGCAAGACCTGACAGCGTTATCGATGGTATAAATGTATATCAATCTAGAGTTAGAACTGGAGAAACATTATACAAGGAATGTCCTGCTGAAGCAGATGTAGTTATTGGAGTGCCTGATTCAGGTATCGCAGCTGCGGTAGGTTATGCAAAGGCATCAGGAATACCTTATGGAATTGGCTTTATAAAGAATAAATACGTAGGTAGAACTTTTATAGCTCCTTCACAAGAACTCCGAGAACGAACAGTATCTGTGAAGATGAATGCTTTAAAGGTAAATGTAGAAGGCAAGAGAGTAGTATTAATAGATGATTCTATAGTAAGAGGAACAACAAGCAGAAGATTAGTAGAGATACTAAAAAAAGCAGGAGCGAAAGAGGTACATTTTAGAGTTGCTTCTCCAATAGTGAAGTATCCATGTTATTTCGGTATTGACATATCTTATAGGAAAGAGCTTATAGGCTCAAACAGTTCTGCAGAGGATATAGGCAAGGAAATTGGTGCGGATAGCTTAGGTTATGTAAGCATTGAAGGTTTGTTGAAATCTTTTGAAGAGAAAAAGGGTTTTTGTCTAGGATGCTTTAACGGAATATATCCAGTATCAGTACCTATCGAAAATAAATCAATGGAATAAAAATAAATTAAGGTGAATTAATAGTTTGCCTCGAAAGGATGGTTTTTATGCTTACTTATAGAGAGTCAGGAGTAAATATAGAAGAAGGTTATAAATCTGTGAGCTTAATAAAAAAATATGCAGCAAAAACTTTTATACCAGGAGTTATTAATGATCTTGGAAGCTTTGCAGGAATGTTTGAGATTGGAAAATATAATAATCCAGTATTAGTTTCTGGTACTGATGGAGTAGGTACAAAGCTAGAGGTTGCTTTTAGAACAAAGAAATACGATACAGTAGGAATTGATTGTGTGGCAATGTGTGTTAATGATATATTGTGCCACGGAGCAAAACCACTTTTCTTCTTAGATTATCTAGCTTGTGGTAAGCTAGAGGCAGAAGTAGCATCAGATTTAGTAAAGGGTGTTTCAGATGGATGCCTTCAGGCAGGATGTGCTTTAATTGGAGGAGAAACTGCGGAAATGCCTGGTTTTTATAGAGATGGTGAATATGATATTGCTGGATTTGCAGTAGGCATCGTTGAAAAGGATAAAATAATAGATGGCAGCAAAATTGAAGAGGGAGATGTACTTATAGGTATAGAATCCTCAGGTATTCACAGTAATGGATACTCACTAGTTCGTAAGCTAATGCCAGATTTAAATGAAGAGTTTGAAGGGGAGAAAATAGGGAATATTTTATTAACTCCTACTAGAATATACGTTAAACCTGTATTAAAGCTTTTAGAAACCTTTGATATTAAAGGTATGGCCCATGTTACTGGCGGTGGTTTTATAGAAAATATTCCAAGAATGTTTAAGGGAGAGTTTACTGCGGTAATAGAGGAAAACAGCTTTAATGTACTTCCTATCTTCAGACATTTAATGGCACTAGGTGTTGAGAAGAAGGAGATGTATAACACTTATAACATGGGAATAGGCTTTGTATTATGTGTGGATCCTAAGGATGCTTGCAAGGTTATAAAGAGCTTAGAGGATGATGGATTAAAAGCATATAAAATGGGCTGGGTAGAAAAGGGAGGTGCAGGTATTTGCATAAAATAGCTGTACTAATATCCGGCGGT
>Ga0316603_10000459_pt1 | contig 20564 bp, 15 predicted proteins | sample OWC_soil_day10_n_FD_207649 | JGI IMG/M metagenome (GOLD analysis project Ga0316603, IMG submission 207649) | Wetland soil microbial communities from Old Woman Creek delta, Ohio, United States - OWC_soil_day10_noCT | ecosystem: Environmental > Terrestrial > Soil > Wetlands | place: USA: Ohio... | reverse complement strand
TGGGGCTGGCGCGCAGTTCCAGCGCGCCGGTGGAATCGACGATGCGCGGGTCGTCCGGCAGGAAGGGCAGGCGCATGGCCTGCGAGCCGGCGGCGATGATGCATTGCTTGAAGCGGATGGTCTGCGCCTTGCCGGTCTTGTCCTGCGCCGCGCCGGTGGTTTCCTCCACCTGCACATGGTGCGGATCGATGAAGCTGCCGTAGCCGCGCACCACCGTCACCTTGCGCATCTTGGCCATCGCGGACAGACCGCCGGTGAGCTTGCCCACCACCTTGGTCTTGTGGGCCAGCAGCTTGGCAGGGTCGACCACCGGCGCGGCGAAGCTGACGCCCAGGTCGGCAAAGTGCTTGACCTCGTCCATCACCGCGGCCACGTGCAGCAGCGCCTTGCTGGGGATGCAGCCGACGTTCAGGCACACCCCGCCCAGCGAGGCATAACGTTCGACCAGCACCACCTTCAGGCCCAGGTCGGCGGCACGGAAGGCGGCCGAATAGCCGCCCGGCCCGGCGCCGAGCACGAGCATGTCGCATTCCAGGTCAGCGCCGCCGGCATGGCTGGCTGCCGGTGCCGCGGCCACGGCGGGTGCAGCAGCCGGTGGTGCCGCGGGGGCCGCCGCCGGAGCGGCGGCAGCGGCTGCGCCCTCACCTTCCAGCAGCAACAGCAGCGAACCTTCGTTGACCGTGTCGCCGATCTTGACCTTCAGCTCCTTGACCACGCCGGCCGCCGAGGACGGGATCTCCATCGAGGCCTTGTCGCTTTCGACGGTGACCAGGCTCTGCTCCAGCTGCACGCGGTCGCCCGGCTTGACCAGCAGCTCGATGACCGCGACGTCCTTGAAGTCGCCGATGTCCGGAACCTTCACTTCGATGAGTGCCATGTTCCGTTCTCCTTAGAGCAGCACGCGGCGGAAGTCCGCCAGGACCGAGCCCAGGTAGGCGTTGAAGCGCGCCGCAGAGGCGCCGTCGATGACGCGGTGGTCATAGGACAGCGACAGCGGCAAGGTCAGCCGCGGCTGGAAGGTCTTGCCGTCCCACACCGGCTTCTGGTAGCCCCTGGACAGGCCCAGGATCGCGACCTCCGGCGCGTTGATGATCGGTGTGAAATGCGTGCCGCCGATGCCGCCCAGGCTGCTGATGCTGATGCAGCCGCCGCTCATGTCGGCCGGGCCCATCTTGCCGTCGCGTGCCTTCTTCGACAGCTCGCCCATCTCGGTGGCGATCTGCAGCAGCCCCTTCTTGTCGGCGTCCTTGAGCACCGGCACGACCAGGCCGTTCGGCGTGTCCGCCGCAAAGCCGATGTGGAAGTACTGCTTGTAGACCAGCGCGTCACCGTCCAGGCTGGCATTGAAGTCGGGGAACTTCTTCAGCGCCGCGACCACGGCCTTGATGACGAAGGCCAGCATCGTCAGCTTGACGCCGGACTTCTCGTTTTCCTTGTTCAGCTGCACGCGCAGGGCTTCGAGCTCGGTGATGTCGGCCTCGTCGTTGTTGGTGACGTGCGGGATCAACACCCAGTTGCGGTGCAGGTTGGCGCCGCTGATCTTCTTGATGCGGCTGAGGTCCTTGCGCTCGACCGGGCCGAACTTGGCGAAGTCCACCTGCGGCCAGGGCAGCAGGCCCGGGATGCCCCCGCCGGCCGCTGCCGGTGCGGCGGCCTTGGGTGCCGAGGCCTGGGCGATGACCGACTTGACGAAGCCCTGCACGTCCTGCTGCGTGATGCGGCCCTTGGGCCCGCTGCCCTTGACCTGCGCCAGTGGCACGCCCAGTTCGCGCGCAAAGCGGCGGATCGACGGCGAGGCATGCGGCAGCGACGCGTTGGGCGCCGTCGGCTGGTGCGCTGCCACCGCGGCGGGCGCCGCCGCGGCCTCGCGCGGCGACGGCGCGGCCACCGCTTCGGTGTTGGCCGGTGCGGCAGCACCCGCTGCCGCAGTCGGCGCAGCCGCCTCCGCACCCGAGGCTTGCAGCACGGCGATGAGCGTGCCCTTGGACACCTTGTCGCCGATCTTGACCTTCAGCTCCTTCAGCACGCCGGCATGCGACGAGGGAATCTCCATCGAGGCCTTGTCCGATTCGACCGTGATCAGGCTCTGCTCGACCTTGATGGCGTCGCCCGGCCGGGCGAGCAGCTCAATCACCGCGACCTCGTCGAAGTCGCCGATGTCGGGCACGACGATGTCCACCAGCCCGCCGGCAGCGGCCGGTGCGACGGCTGCCGGCGGGGCAGGCGCCGCGGCGGCGGGCGCGGCGGGCGCTGGTGCTGCTGCAGCGGGGACCGCGGCTGCCGCATCGGCCTCCAGCACCAGCAACAGACTGCCTTCACCGACCTTGTCGCCGAGCTTGATCTTCATCTCCTTGACCACGCCAGCATGCGACGACGGAATCTCCATCGATGCCTTGTCGCTCTCGACGGTGATCAGCGACTGCTCCACCTTCACCGCGTCGCCGGGTTTGACCAGCAGCTCGATGACCTCGACATCCTTGAAGTCGCCGATGTCCGGTACCTTGACTTCCACCAGGGCCATGTTCGTCTCCTTTGTTGTTGTGGGTCAGGCGACCAGCGGATTCACGCACTCGGCGTCGATGCGGTACTTCTTGATGGCTTCGGCCACCTTGGCGGCCGGCAGCTGGCCGTCATCGGCCAGCGCCTTCAGTGCGGCGACGACGATGTAGTGGCGGTTGACCTCGAAGTGCTCGCGCAGCTTGCTGCGGAAGTCGCTGCGGCCGAAGCCGTCGGTACCCAGCACTCGGTAGGCGCGACCCTTGGGGACGAAGGCGCGGATCTGCTCGGCATAGTTCTTCATGTAGTCGGTGGAGGCCACCACCGGGCCGGCATGCGGCTCGAGCTGTTGCGTGACGTAGGGCACGCGCGGCTTGTCGGTCGGGTGCAGCAGGTTCCAGCGCTCGCAGTCCTGGCCGTCGCGGCCCAGTTCGTTGAAGCTCGGGCAGCTGAAGACATTGGCCGACACGCCCCAGTCGCTGGCCAGCAGCTGGCGCGCGGCGATCGATTCGCGCAGGATGGTGCCGCTGCCCAGCAGGTTGACGCTCAGCGCCTTGGCGCCCTTGCCCGCCGGTTCGGCACCCTTTTCCAGCAGGTACATGCCTTTGATGATCTGCTCTTCGGTACCGGCCACCAGCCCCGGCATCGGGTAGTTCTCGTTGAGCAGCGTCAGGTAGTAGAAGACGTTGTCCTGCTTCTCGACCATGCGCTTCAGGCCATGGTGCAGGATCACCGCCACCTCGTGCGCAAAGGTCGGGTCGTAGGTCACGCAGTTGGGGATGGTGCCGGCCAGGATGTGGCTGTGGCCGTCCTCGTGCTGCAGGCCTTCGCCGTTGAGCGTGGTGCGCCCGCTGGTGCCGCCGAGCAGGAAGCCACGCGCCTGCATGTCGCCGGCAGCCCAGGCCAGGTCGCCGATGCGCTGGAAGCCGAACATCGAGTAGTAGACGAAGAACGGCACCATGATGCGGTTGTTGGTGCTGTAGCTCGTCGCCGCGGCAATCCAGCTGCACATGCCGCCGGCCTCGTTGATGCCTTCCTGCAGGATCTGGCCGGCCTTGTCCTCGCGGTAATACATCACCTGGTCTTTGTCGACCGGCGTGTACTTCTGGCCTTCGGGGTTGTAGATGCCGATCTGCCGAAACATGCCTTCCATGCCGAAGGTGCGCGCCTCGTCCACCAGGATCGGCACAACGCGCGGGCCCAGCGCCTTGTCGCGCAGCAGCAGGCTCAAGAAACGCACATAGGCCTGGGTGGTGCTGATCTCGCGGCCCTCGGCGGTGGCCTCAAGCACCGGCTTGAAGGTCTCGAACGATGGCACGGTGAAGTTCTCGTCGGCCTTGGTGCGGCGCTTGGGCAGGTAGCCGCCCAGCGCCTGGCGGCGCTCGTGCAGGTACTTCATCTCCGGCGTGTCGTCTGCCGGCTTGTAGAACGGGATCTTCGGCAGGTCGGCGTCGCTGATCGGGATGTTGAAGCGGTCGCGGATGTAGCGGATGTCGTCGTCGCCGAGCTTCTTCGTCTGGTGTGCGGTGTTCTTGCCTTCGCCGGCGCCGCCCATGCCCCAGCCCTTGACGGTCTTGACCAGCAACACGGTGGGCTGTCCCTGGTGGCTGTTGGCGGCGTGGAAAGCGGCATAGACCTTGCCCGCGTCATGACCGCCGCGGCGCAGCGCCCAGATGTCGGCATCGCTCATCTTCGCCACCAGCTCCAGCGTGCGCGGGTCGCGGCCGAAGAAGTTCTTGCGAACGAACGCGCCGTCGTTGGCCTTGAAGGCCTGGTAGTCGCCGTCCAGCGTGTCCATCATGATCTTGCGCAGCGCGCCGTCCTTGTCGCGCGCCAGCAGAGGGTCCCAGTTGCTGCCCCACAGCAGCTTGATGACGTTCCAGCCGGAACCGCGGAACTCGCCCTCGAGCTCCTGCACGATCTTGCCGTTGCCGCGCACCGGCCCGTCCAGGCGCTGCAGGTTGCAGTTGATGACGAAGATCAGGTTGTCCAGCTTTTCGCGCGCGGCCAGACCGATGGCGCCCAGCGATTCGGGCTCGTCCATTTCGCCGTCGCCACAGAACACCCAGACCTTGCGGTTGGCGGTGTCGGCAATGCCGCGGGCGTGCAGGTACTTGAGGAAGCGCGCCTGGTAGATGGCCATCAACGGCCCCAGGCCCATCGACACCGTCGGGAACTGCCAGAACTCGGGCATCAGCTTCGGGTGCGGATAGCTCGACAGGCCCTTGCCGTCGACTTCCTGGCGGAAGTTGAGCAGCTGCTCCTCGCTCAGCCGGCCTTCCATGTAGGCGCGGGCATAGATGCCCGGTGCGCTGTGGCCCTGGATGTACAGCAGGTCACCGCCGTGGCCCTCGCTCTCGGCATGCCAGAAATGGTTGAAGCCGGCTGCGAACATGTGCGCCACCGACGCGAAGGAGCTGATGTGGCCGCCCAGGTCGCCGCCGTCGGCCGGCTCCAGCCGGTTGGCCTTGACCACCAGCGCCATCGCGTTCCAGCGCATGTAGGCGCGCAGCCGTCCTTCGAGCTCGAGGTTGCCGGGGCTGCGTTCCTCGTCCTCCGGTTCGATGGTGTTGACGTAGCCGGTATTGGCCGAGAAGGGCATGTCGATGCCGGTCTGGCGTGCTTCCTCGATCAGGCGCTCAAGCAGGAAGTGCGCCCGGCCGGGACCCTCGGACTGGATGACCGCGGTCAACGCGTCCAGCCACTCCCGGGTTTCGAGGGCGTCGGAGTCGTCGGCGGCGGTGTCGCGAACGGATTCGGGCAAAGCGGACATGGTGTCTCCTTCTCTTGTCTGTTGAATGGACATTCTTGCAGTTGAGTTCAGTGTCGCATATCTCGTTCTAAATTTCAAATAGTGTTATTTAGTTTCATTATGTGGAATCCAAGAATGCGATGAAGGCACCAGCAGCCCAGCGCGACGGCCTCCGATAATCCACCTCATGGCATCGACGCCCGTGAAGACCCCTGCGCTGTCCACGGTATGGGTGCGCCTGCGCCGTCTGCTGGGCCGCTGGTGGGTGCACCAGCCGGCGGCCCGCCAGGACCGCTTCGTCACGTTGGCGCCACTGATATCGGTGCTGCTGTTCCTGGCGGCGATCATTTCCGCCTTCTGGTACCTGCGCAACGAGGAAGTCGAGCGTGAGACCGAATCGCTGAAGCGCGACACCGAAATCGTCCAGCAGCAACTGCGTCTGCACCTGATCGAGAACCAGGAGCAACTGGTGCGCATGGCCAGCGAACTGGTCCGGCGCGAGACCGACATCGATGACTTCGTCGGCCAGGCGCAGGGTTTCGTGCGCGAACGCCCCGCGGTCACCCAACTGGCCTGGCTGGACGACAACCGCAAACGCAAGGCTGGGCGCTGGGCCACGATGTACCGGGAGGAGAGCTGGCCGGGCAACGACGCCACCGACCCCTCGCTGCCCAACACCCGAGTACAGAACCCGCCCGAACTGGCCTTCACGCAGGCGCGCGACATGCGCCAGCCGGTGTATTCGCGCGCCTTCGCCGACAACATGGGAGTGGCAGTGTTTCAGATGCACGTGCCGCTGGTGGCACGCAACACCTCGGCCGGCGTGCTGATGGTCGAGTATTCGGTGGAGGCCCTGCTGAGGCACTTCGTGCCGCCCGATCTTGCCAATCGACACACCTTGAGTGTGGTCGACGACGGGCAGCGTGTCCTGGCAAGCACCGTCACACCGATGCCTGGCCAGCAGCTGAACCAGCACACGCCAATCGTCTACGACCTGCCGCTGGCGCCCACCGTCAACGGGCTGCTGCTGCGTGGTCAAGGCTACCGCACCTCGATCGGCTTGATCAGCAACACGCTGTTCTGGATGGTGGTGGCACTGTCGGTGCTGACGGTATGGATGCTGTTGGGCAGCTGGCGCCACCTGCGCCGGCGCGCGCAGATCCAGTCCGCGCTGGTACAGGAGACCAACTTCCGGCGCGCGATGGAGAACTCCATGCTGACCGGAATGCGCGCCATGGATCGGGAAGGCCGCATCACCTACGTCAATGCAGCCTTTTGCGCGATGACCGGCTTTTCCGAGGCGGCACTGGTCGGCCGCGCCCCGCCCTTCCCCTACTGGCCGCAGGACCGCATTGACGAGATGAGCCGCCTGCTGCAGCAGGAGCTCAGCGGCCGCAGCCCGGCCGGCGGCATCGAGGTGCGCGTGATGCGCAAGGACGGCTCGCTGTTCGACGCGCGCATGTACGTGTCCCCGCTGATCGACCCCCGCGGCCAGCAGACCGGCTGGATGACCTCGATGACCAACATCACCGAGGCCAAGCGCATCCGCGATCAGCTGTCGGCCTCGCACGAGCGCTTCACCACCGTGCTGGAAGGCCTGGACGCGTCGGTGTCCGTGCTGTCGGTGCCGCAGGGTGAGCTGCTGTTCGCCAACCGCTCCTACCGGCTGTGGTTCGGCGCCGATTCCGGTGGCCATGCTTTGCTCACCGGCAACTTGGACAGCTCGGCCTTCGTCGCCGATGCCGAGGACATGACCGACGCCCTGTCCGGGCTGCCGACGCAGGAGCTCACCGAATCCGGTTCGGACCCGCGGGAGGTCTTCGTCGCGCCGCTGCAGAAATGGTTCGACGTGCGCGCGCGCTACCTGCAGTGGACCGACGGCCGGCTGGCGCAGATGTTGATCGCCACCGACATCACCGCGCGACTGCGCGCCGAGGAACAAGCCGCGCAGCAGGCCGACCGCGCTCAGGTCACCAGCCGGCTGGTGACGATGGGCGAGATGGCCTCGTCGGTGGCCCACGAGCTGAACCAGCCGCTAACGGCGATCACCAACTACTGCAACGGCATGGTCTCGCGCGTCGACGCCGATTCGATCGACAAGGCCGACCTGCTGGCGGCGCTGCGCAAGACCGCGCGCCAGGCCGAGCGTGCCGGGCAGATCATCCGCCGCATTCGAGCTTTCGTGAAGAAGAGCGAGCCGCAGCGCCAGCCGGCGCATGCGCGGCAGATCGTCGAGGACGCGGTCGAACTGGCCGGCATCGAACTGCGCCGCCGCAACGTCGCCATCCGCACCTATGTCGCGCAGCGCCTGCCGCCGCTCGAGGTCGACCCGATCCTGATCGAGCAGGTGCTGATGAACCTGCTGAAGAACGCCGCCGAGGCCATCGACAGCGCGCAACTGCCGGCGTCGCGGCGCAACATCGAGTTGCGTGTCGTGCCGCGCCACACGCCCGACGAAGGCGGCATCATCGAGTTCAGCGTCACCGACACCGGCCCGGGGCTGAAGGACGAGGTGATCGAGCGGCTGTACGAAGCCTTCTTCTCGACCAAGGCCGAAGGCCTGGGCATCGGCCTGTCGCTGTGCCGCAGCATCATCGAGTCGCACCGCGGCCGGATGCGCGCGCAGAACCTCTACAATGGCGAGGCCGTTTCGGGGTGCCGTTTCTCCTTCACCCTGCCGGTCGAAGTCCACGTCCGCGGCGAGGTCACGAGCCCGCCAGCCGAGCCGCAGCGCGATCCCAACCCGAACACCATCGTGGCCTCCTGAATGAGCTTGATTCCCAAGAAGGGCACTGTCTATGTCGTCGACGATGACGAGGCTGTGCGTGATTCGCTGCAATGGCTGCTCGAAGGCAAGGACTACCGGGTCAAGTGCTTCGACTCGTCGGAGTCCTTCCTGTCGCGCTTCGACCCCCGTGAGGTGGCCTGCCTGATCGCCGACATCCGCATGGACGGCATGAGCGGGCTGGAACTGCAGGACCGGCTGCTCGAGCGCAAGAGCCCGCTGCCGGTTGTCTTCATCACCGGCCACGGCGACGTGCCGATGGCCGTCACCACGATGAAGAAAGGCGCGATGGATTTCATCGAGAAGCCCTTCAAGGAAGAAGAGCTGCTCGGCTTGGTGGAGCGCATGCTGGACCAGGCGCGCAGCGCCTTCAGCCAGCACCAGGAGCAGGCCAGCCGCGATGCCCTGCTGAGCCGGCTGACCACGCGCGAGGCCCAGGTGCTGGAGCGCATCGTTGCCGGCCGGCTGAACAAGCAGATCGCCGACGACCTGGGCATCAGCATCAAGACGGTGGAGGCGCACCGCGCCAACATCATGGAAAAGCTCAATGCCAATACAGTGGCCGATCTGTTGAAGATCGCCCTGGGCGCGCAGAGCAAGGCCTGACCCGGGCCGCCGTCTCGATTCCGAACGCGAAGCGATCGCTCCTTTGCCCATGACTGCCAAGCTGATCGACGGCGTGGCCCTGTCCCGCACGATGCGCGCAGAAGTGGCGGCGCGGGCTGCCGCCCTGCGCGAGCGCGGCAAGCCCCCAGCGCTGGCCGTCGTCCTGGTCGGCGACGACCCGGCCAGCCAGGTCTACGTGCGCAACAAGATCAAGGCCTGCGAGGAATGCGGAGTGCATTCGATCTTCGAACGCTACGACGCGAGCCTGAGCGAAGCCGAACTGCTGGCGCGCATCGCCGCATTCAATGCCGATGCCAGCGTGCACGGCATCCTGATCCAGCTGCCGCTGCCGCGCCACATCGACCCGCAGAAGGTCATCGCCGCCATCGCCACTGCCAAGGACGTCGACGGCTTCTCGGTGCATTCGGCCGGCTGCCTGGTGGCCGGCCTGCCGGGCCTGCGCCCGGCCACGCCCTATGGCTGCATGAAGCTGTTGCAAAGCACCGGCATCGATGCGCGCGGCAAGCACGCGGTGGTCATCGGTCGCAGCAACACCGTCGGCAAACCGATGGCGCTGCTGCTGCTGCAGGCCAACGCCACCGTCACCGTCTGCCACAGCGCCACACCCGACCTGGCCGTTCACACACGCCAGGCCGATATCGTGATTGCCGCCGTCGGCCGCCGCAACATGCTGCGCGCCGACATGGTCAAGCCCGGCGCCGTGGTCATCGACGTGGGCATGAACCGCAACGAGGACGGCAAGCTTTGTGGTGACGTGGACTTCGAGGCGGTGCGCCAGGTAGCGGGCTGGATCACGCCGGTACCGGGAGGTGTCGGGCCGATGACCATCACCATGCTGCTGGTGAACACGCTCGAGGCCGCCGAGCGTGCTTCGGTCTGATCCCGGCCCGAACGCCGTGCACGGCGACGCCGATCCGTCCAACCCGTTGATGCAGGCGCTGGGCCTGCCGGCCTACGACCGCATCGAGGCCCGCCACGTGGGTCCGGCCGTCGACACGCTGCTGGCTGCCGCAAACAGCGCCCTGGCGTTGGCCGCAGGCATGCAGGTGCCGGCGGATTACCCGGCTCTCGCGCTGTTGCTGGACGTGCCGATCGAACGCCTGGGCCGGGCCTGGGGCGCGGTGACCCACCTGTGCGAGGTGGCAGATTCGCCCGCGCTGCGCGAGGCCTACCACGATGCCTTGCCGCGCATCACCGACTTCTACACCCGGCTTGGCGCCGACCCGGCGCTGTACTGCAAGTACCGTCAGATCGCGGACGCCGCCGACGCGCTGAACCCCGCACAGCGCCAGGCGCTGCAGCACACACTGCGCGAGTTCGTGCTCGGCGGTGCCGAACTGCAAGGTGCGGCACGCGGGCGCTTCGCGCAGATCCAGGAACGCGCAGCCGAGCTGCAGCAGCGCTACGGCGAGAACGTGCTCGACGCCACCGACCGTTTTGCTTACGTGGCCGATGAAGCCGAAATGGTCGGCGTACCCCAGGACGTGCGCCTGGCCACACGGTTGAAGCCGGCACCTGGCGAGCCCGGCCCGCGCTACCGGCTGACGCTGCACGACCCGTGCTACCAGCCGGTGATGGAGCATGCACAGGACCGCGCCTTGCGGCAGCGCCTGTACCGAGCCCATGTCACCCGGGCCAGCGAGCTGGGCGACGCCGAGCTGGACAACAGCGCGCTGATGCGCGAGCTGCTGGCGCTCCGCCAGGAGCAGGCCCGGCTGCTCGGCTACCCGAGCTATGCCGAGCTGTCGCTGGTGCCGAAGATGGCCGAATCGGCGGCGCAGGTGCACGACTTCCTTGCCGACCTGGCGCAGCGCGCCCGGCCCTTCGCCGAACGCGACCTGGCCGAACTGCGCGAATTTGCTGCGCGCGAGCTGGCGCTGCCCGATCTTCAGCCCTGGGACATGGCCTTCGCCGCCGAGCAACTGAAGCAGTCGCGCTACGCCTTCAGCAGCACCGAACTGCGTCAGTACTTCACCGAGCCGCGCGTGCTGCAGGGCCTGTTCGACATCGCCCAGACCCTGTTCGATGTTGAAATCCTCCCCGACAGCGCACCGGCCTGGCACGACAGCGTGCGCTACTACAGCCTGCACCGCAGCGGCGTGCCCATCGGCCACTTCTATCTGGACCTGCATGCGCGAGCGGGCAAGCATTCCGGCGCGTGGATGGACAATGCCCAGCAGCGCTGGCACCGGCCCGACGGGCATGGAATGCAGCTGCCGGTGGCCATCCTGGTGTGCAACTTCGCGCCACCGGTGGTGCATGACGGCCAGGCGCGCCCGGCCCTGCTGTCGCACGACGATCTGCTGACGCTGTTCCACGAATTCGGCCACGGACTGCACCACCTGTTGACCCAGGTGGACGAGCTGTCGGTCTCGGGCCTGTCCGGTGTCGAATGGGACGCGGTGGAACTGCCCAGCCAGTTCATGGAGAACTTCTGCTGGGAATGGCCCGTGCTGCAGCGCTTGTGCGCCCATGTGGACAGCGGCGAACCGCTGCCGCGCGAGATGTTCGACAAGCTGCTGGCGGCGCGCAACTTCAACAGCGGTCTGCGCATGCTGCGCCACATGGAGTTCGCGCTGTTCGACCTGCACATCCATCGCGAGCACGGTGCCGAGTCACGGCTGCTGCAGGTGGCCAACGAGGTGCGCACGCAGGTTGCGCTGGCACCGGTGGCTGAATTCAACCGCTTTGCGCACAGTTTTTCACACATCTTCGATGGTGCCTATGCCGCCGGCTACTACAGCTACAGCTGGGCTGAAGTACTGTCGGCGGATGTGTGGAGCGCGTTCGAGGAAAGCGGTGTCTTCGACCCCGAAACGGGTCGCCGCTATCGCCAGACGATCCTGGAGGTCGGTGGCAGCCGCGCCGCGATCGACAACTTCAAGGCCTTCCGCGGGCGCGAGCCGCGCATCGATGCGCTGCTGCGGCACCAGGGCATGGCCTGAACCTGCCTGCCCGCCCGCGCCGCATGGCGCCTGAACCCGACGCCGCCCGCCGATGAGACCCGAAGCCGCTTTCCAGACTTCCGCATGGCGCCAGGCGCTGATCGCCGCAGCGCTGGCCGGCCTGGCGTTGCCGGCTGCCGCGCTGTACAAGGTGGTTGGCCCCGATGGCCGCATCACCTACACCGACCGCCCGCCCAGCGACACCGCGTCGCGTGTGACCACGATCAATCGAGCCGGCGTCAACGAAGCACCCGCGCCGCAGGACGGTCTGCCACAAGAGCTGCGCCAGACAGCGACGCGCTACCCGGTGACGCTGTATGGCGCCACCGACTGTCCGCCGTGCGAAGCCGGTCGACAGCTGCTGCTGCAACGCGGCGTGCCCTTCACCGAGAAGCTGATCGTCAGCGAAGACGACGCCGCAGCCATGGAACGCGTGTTTGGCGCGCGCACCGTGCCGTCGCTGACCATCGGCGCGCAGGCGCTGCGCGGCCTGTCGCAAAGCGAATGGGCCTCCTATCTGGATGCTGCCGGCTATCCGCGTGAATCGAAGTTGCCGAAGAACTGGCAGCCTTCGCCGGCCACCCCGCTGGTGGTGCGCAGCGCCCCGCGGCCGGCCTCGGCGCCGTTGGCCGCCGCATCGGCGCCCGTGCGCAGCGCGCCGGCGGCCGCACCGACCGTACCGCCCGCGCCAGCCGGCATCCGCTTCTAGGGCCCAGCCGCTTCTCCGGCCGGCAGGCGCCGCGCCACCCAGGATCCCGAGGCCACCGCGCCGCCAACCAGCCAGAAGAGCGCGGCCGCGCCCAGCGCGGTGCCGGCCGCACCGAAAAGCAAAGGCATGGCCGTGCTCGACGCGTTCATCACCATCGAGCGCATCGCAATGGCCTCGCCGTAGCGCCCCGCGGGTGTCAGCTGGTGCAGCGTGGTCATGATCATCGGCTGCACCGAGCCCAGCGTCAGGCCGAGCAGCACCGCGCAGCCGCCCATCAACCAGGGCGAATGGGCCAGTGGGTACAGGCCAAAGACGATGGCCGTGCCGACCATCGCCGCGCGCAGCAAGGCGATCTCGCTGATGCGGTGGGCCCACAGCGGGATCAGCAGGCGCACGCCACTGACGGCCAGCGTGAAGGTGCCGACGATCAGGCCGATGGTGGTGGCATTGAAGCCGCGCTCGAAGCCGAGGATCGGCACCGCGAACATGTGCACGTCCCAGCAGGCCGACAGCACCCAGTTCACCACCAGCAGACGCTTCAGGCCGGGTGCGGCCAGCAGTGTCCAGGAACTCTGCGGCTGCGCCTGACGGGTCCGCTGCGGATCCTCCGCATCGCGCGGGATCTGCCGGGCGCACCACCAGGTGACCAGCGGGAGCGCCAGCATCAGCCCGTAGGCGGCGCGGAAGCCGCCGGCGTCGATCATGAAACCCGCCGCCACCGGCCCGACCACATTGGACAGCGATGGCGCAATGCCCAGCCAGCTGAACATCCGCATGCGCTCGGTGCTGGTGCTGACGGCCTGGCCGGCGCGGCGCTGGATGACAATCAGCCCCATGTTGGCACCACTGCCGACGAACACCGCCGACGCGCACAGCAGCGCGAAGCGCGCCGCCGGGCCGACGAAGGTGCAAGCCACCGCCAGCAAGGCGCCGAAAAGCGACAGGCCGATGGCGATGTAGACGGGCCGGTGGTAGCCGAGCCGATCGGCCATGCGGCCGGCGTGCATCGACAGCAGCACCGGCGCAGCGGCGTACAGCGCCATCAGCACGCCCACGCTCCAGGCGCTGTGGCCGTCGCGCAGCGCCTGCAGCGGTGCAGCCATGCGCACGCCGGCCATCGTGGCATGCAGGCCAATCTGGCCAAGGATCAGCGCCAGCAGCATCCGGCCGAAACGGGCCGGCGCGGCGCCGGAGCCTTCAGTCACGCGGCGCCTCGGCGGGCCCGTCGTCGTCCGCCACGCCGGGCAGCAACTGCAGCGTGCGCGCCTCGGGCAGCGCCTCCACCGACTTCAGCCGGCGCGTCATGACGTTGGTGCGCGTCTGCGCCTGGTCGATGGTGTGGGTGGCTTCCTCGAGCTTCTTGCGCGTCCTGGCCAGCACCTCGCCGAACTTGCCGAACTCGGTCTTCACCGCGCCCAGCACTTCCCAGACCTCGGCGCTGCGCTTTTCCAGCGCCAGCGTGCGAAAGCCCATCTGCAGGCTGGTCAGCGTGGCCAGCAGCGTGGTCGGGCCGGCGAGCATGACCTTGTGTTCGCTCTGCATCGCCTGCACCAGCCCTGGCCGGCGCAAGGCTTCGGCATACAGGCCCTCGGTGGGCACGAAGAGAATCGCGAAATCGGTGGTGTGCGGCGGCGCGATGTACTTGTCGCGGATGGTCCGGGCCTCCAGCCGCAGCCGCGTCTCGATGCCCTTGGCCGCCAGTTCCATGGCCGGCAGATCGGCACGCTCCTGCGCCTCGAGCAAGCGCTCGTAGTCCTCGCGGGGGAACTTGGCGTCGATCGGTAGCCACAGCGGCTTGCCGTCGTCTCGCTGCCCGGGCAGACGGATAGCGAACTCGACGCGTTCGCTGCTGCCGGGCACGGTGGCCAGGTTGGTGGCGTACTGCTCGGGCGTGAACACCTGCTCCAGCAGTCCGGCCAGCTGCACCTCACCGAAGATGCCGCGCGTCTTGACGTTGGTGAGCACGCGGTTGAGCGAGCCGACATCGCGCGCCAGCGTCTGCATCTCACCCAGGCCCTTGTGCACCTGCTCCAGCCGGTCGGCCACCTGCTTGAAGCTCTCGCCCAGGCGCTGCTCCAGCGTGGCGTGCAGCTTCTCGTCGACCGTGGCGCGCATCTGCTCGAGCTTCTTCTCGTTGCCTTCCTGCAAAGCACCCAGCCGCGTCTCGACCGCGGTGCGCACCTCGCCCAGGCGGCGCTCGTTGGCGTCCGACAGGGCGCGCAGCTGTTCACCCAGGCTGTCAGCAAGGCGCTTCAGCGCAGCGTCCTGCGCATCGCGGGCGGACTGGCTCTGCTGCGACAGCGCCTGGGTTGCGCCCTGCAGCGCGTCGCTCACCTGCTGCTGCATGGCGGCCAGCTGGGTTCGGAAGGAGTCGATCTGCTCGTTCTGCGTGCGCGCGACGTCGCCACTCTGCGCCAGCAAGGTCTGCTGGAACAGTGACATCGTGCCCGCCAGTTCCTGCCGCGTGCCGCGCGCGCTGTCCTGCACTTCGGCGCGCAGTTCACGTTCCAGCCGTTCGGCGTCCTGACGGGCGGCCTGCTGAAGGCTGTCGCCCAGTGCCTTCAGGGCACGCCCGTCTTCGCGGCGCAGCGCCACCCACAGCAGAAGCAGAAGGATCAGCCCCAGCAGCGCGGGCACCAGCCATTGGTTCATCCGAACGATTGTCTCAGCCCGGTCGCAGCGGGCCGACGCTCAGGCGCGGCAGACGATCGTGGCCTGCGCCTGGTTGCCCGGCAGGCCGGACAGCCAGTCGCCGGCCTGCTGCAAGAACTGCGTGGCGCCGTGGTCGTCGGGCTCGGGGCGGGCGAAGTTCTGCGACGTACGCAGCAGCTCATAGCCCCGGCTGCACAGCCGGGTGGCCTCGGCCTCGATGGCCGACAAGCTGTTGCCACGCAACTCGTAGGCCGGCGCACCGCCGCCGTTGCCCAGGCTGCGCACCTGCGGCCCGGAACAGGCGGCGAGGCCCAGGGTGGCCAGGACGGAAAGGGTCAGACGAGGCGTGTTCACGGTCAGGCTCCGGGCGAGCGCGGTTTGGACTGTGCATTGTTGGCAGCGACGGTCGCCGCCCAGCCGCGAAGCAGCCTGGCAAAGCCGTGCCAGTTTGGCCGGATCAGCGGGTGACGCCCAACACCTGCGGGTTCAGCGCGGTCGGGGGCTTGCCGGCCTGCGGCCCCGCGCCAAGCGCGGCGATCAGGTTGTCGGCCGCCAGATGGGCCATCGCCCGCCGGGTCGGCAGGCTGGCACTGGCGATATGCGGGGTGAGCACCACGTTCGGCAGCGTCAGCAGCTCGGGATGCACCGCCGGCTCGCCCTCGAACACATCCAGCCCGGCTGCGGCAATGCGGCGCTCGCGCAGCGCCTGCGCCAGTGCCGCGTCGTCGACGATGCCGCCGCGGGCCACGTTGGTGAGCGTGGCGGTCGGCTTCATCAGTGCCAGCTCGGGCGCACCGATGGCGTGGTGCGATGCCGGCCCGTAAGGCAGCACCAGCACCAGGTGGTCACTTTGGCGCAGCAGCTCGTCCTTGGCGACATAGCGCGCGCCGAGCCGGACCTCGATCTCGGGGGCCAGCCGCGAGCGGTTGTGGTAGATCACCGGCATGCCGAAGCCCAGCGCGCCCCGCCGGGCGATGGCCTGGCCGATGCGGCCCATGCCCAGCACGCCGAGCGTGGCGCCATGCACGTCGCCGCCGGCGAACATGTCGTGGCCCCAGCGCGTCCAGCGCCCGGCACGCAGGAAATGTTCGCTCTCGCTGATGCGGCGCGCCGCAGCCATCATCAACGCGAAGCCGAAGTCGGCCGTGGTTTCGGTAAGCACGTCCGGCGCGTTGCTCACGAGCACACCGCGCTCGGTGCAGGCCGCGACGTCGATGTTGTTGTAGCCCACGGCCATCGAGCACACCGCACGCAATTGCGGGCAGGCCGCCAGCAGTCTGGTGTCGATGGCTTCGGTGCCGGTGACGAACACGCCGTCGGCGCCCTGCAACCGCTGGATCAGTTCATCCTGTGGCCAGACCGCATCACCCTGGTTGTGCCGAACCTCGAAGTACTGGCGCAGCCGCTCGATGACCTCGTCGAATACAGCTCGGGCCACCAGCACCCGCGGTGTCGCGCTGGCGCTCATGACAGAAAACGGGTGAAACCCGACACCGGTTCGCGCTCGGTCAGCAGCCGGTTGGCCACGGCCTGCGGATCGGCATGGCCCAGCGACATGCCGCAAACGAACATCTCGCTGTCGGGTGCGCCGATGTGCTCCATGATGATCCTGTGAAAACGCATGAAGGCCGCCTGCGGGCAGGTGTCCAGGCCGCGGCCGCGCGCCGCCACCATGATGCTCTGCAGGAACATGCCGTAGTCCAGCCAGCTGCCCTGGCGCAGGCTGCGGCCGATGGTGAACATCAGTGCCACGGGCGCGCCGAAGAACTCGTAGTTGCGGCCATGCTGGCGGTGCATGCCGCTCTTGTCGGATTTGTCGATGCCGAGAAGGCCGTACAGATCCCAGCCCACCTTGCGCCGCCGTTCGATGTAGGGCGAGCTCCATTCGGTGGGGTAGTAGGCGTATTCCTCCTGGTGCAGGGCCAGCGCCGCCGGGTCGTCGTAGACCGCGCGGATCTTGGCCGACAGCGCGGTCTTCGCGTCCCCGGTGAGCACGGTCACCCGCCAGGGCTGGGTGTTCGTGCCCGAGGGTGCGCGCGCGGCCACGCGCAGAATGTCCTCGACCACCTCGCGCGGCACCGGCGTGGGCAGGAAGCCGCGCACCGATCGGCGCGTGGCGATGGCGGTGTCGACCGCGTCGGTGTCATGGGGGCTGGGCGGCATGCTCACTGGAGTACCTTCGGGCTGCGCCCTCCGGTATTCGCCCTTGGGGCGGCCCGGCGGGCTCATGGGGGTGCGTGGTGTCAGGCGCGGGATTGTTCCATCGATGCGGCCGGCACGGCCTGCCAGTGGCGCCAGCTGTCCAGGGCCTCCAGCAGCGTGCGGCGGTGCACTGCCACCGTGTTGTCGACCTGCCGGCCGTAGCCGCCGGCCATGGCCACGGCCACAGGAATGCCGCGTCTTCGCAGCGCTGCGAAGACACGGCGGTCGCGCTCGGCCAGCCCGTCGAAGCTGAGCTTGAGGCGGCCCAGTCGGTCGTTCTCGTGCGGGTCGGCACCGGCCAGGTAGAAGGCCAGCGCCGGCGGCGCGTCGCCATGGCGGCGCCAGACCTCGGCCAGCGCCGCATCCAGCGCCGACAGATAGTCGGCATCACCACAGTCGTCGGGCAGTTCCACGTCCAGGTCGCCGGCTTCCTTGCGCGCCGGAAAGTTCTTCGCGCCGTGCAGCGACAGCGTGAACACCGTCGGGTCGTCGCGGAAGATCGCTGCCGTGCCGTTGCCCTGGTGCACGTCCAGGTCGATGACCAGCACGCGCAGCAGCCGACCATGGCTGCGATGCCGCTCGGCCTGCATCAGCCGTGCCGCGACGGCCACGTCGTTGAAGACGCAGTAGCCCGAGCCGCGCTCGGGGAATGCATGGTGCGTGCCGCCGGCCAGGTTGGCCGCCAGGCCCTCGGCCAGCGCCGCACGCGCCGCGGCAATGGTCGCGCCGACCGAGCGGCGTGCGCGCTCGGCCATGCGTGCCGACCAGGGAAAGCCGATCTCGCGCTGGTGCGCGCTGGACAGCAGCCCCTCGGCCACCGCGCCGACATACACCGGTGCGTGTACCAGCGCCAGCTCGCCGTCGCTGGCCGGCTGCGCCTCGTGCACGCGGATGCCCGGCATGTCGCGCTCGACCGCTTCGCGCAGCAGGCGGTACTTGCTCATCGGGAAGCTGTGTCCCGCTGGCAGCTCCAGCGTGAAATGGTCGGAATGGAAAGCCTGCAAGCTGCGCTCCGGTCCTGCGTTAGGCGTTGCGCCCTAGTAATGTTGCATTGCAGCAAAAAACTCTTGCAATCGTCATCCGGATCTTTATACTTAGGGTCATGTTGCAGTGCAGCAAAGGTTGCTGAAGGACTGCAAAGATTTCAACCCCAACCCTGGAGATAGCCACCATGATGACCGCTGAACAAGTTGTTGCCGCCCACAAGGCCAATGTCGAGACCCTCTTCGGCCTGACCAACAAGGCCTTTGAAGGCGTCGAGAAGCTCGTCGAACTGAACCTGCAAGTGGCCAAGGCCGCGCTGGGCGAAGTTGCCGACAACACCCGCGCCGCACTGTCGGTGAAGGACGCCCAGGAACTGCTGGCCCTGCAAGCCACGATGCTGCAGCCGGCCGCCGAAAAGGCCGCCTCCTACAGCCGTCACCTGTACGACATCGCCGCCGCCACCCAAGCCGAAGTGGCCAAGGTCGCCGAGTCGCAGATGGCCGAAGCGCAGAAGGCCTTCGCCTCGAACGTCGACGCCGCGCTGAAGAACGCGCCGGCCGGCAGCGAAAACGCCGTGGCGCTGGTCAAGTCGGCCATGGCCGCCGCGAACAACGCCTACGAAAGCGTCAGCAAGGCCGCCAAGCAAGCCGCCGACGTGGCCGAAGCCAACTTCACGGCCGTGACCAACACGGCGGTGAAGGCCTCGCAGGCCGCCTCGAAGGCCAAGCGCGCCTGATTGCGCGGGGGCGTGCCCCCGTCGATTGAACTTTCCGGGGCGACGGTGCATCGAACTTGTGTCGAGGTTATTCAGGCTTCGACCTTTGTGGATGGTTGTCTCCTCGGTACCTTGGGATAACCCCTTTCAAGGTATCTTCGGCCCGGTCTTCACCGGGCCTTTTCTTTGGGCGGGGCTTTCAGCCAGTTTCGGGAACCGCCCGCTGGACATAAACGGTGGTCAGTCAGTTCAAGCTGGCCAGAAACTCGCATTCGCCCGTCACTGGTCGAGATACGGCTACTGCAGGACGCGACAGTTTCCGAGTTCGCAGCGGACTGCCATAGCATTCCCATCGCTGCAGACAACTGTGTAGGTCTCGAAACCCGGGCCTTTGGCAATCAATTCCGCTTTGGGGTCCGCAGCGCAGGCCTTGACCTCGGAAAGTCGTTCAGCGTTCCACGAATCCTGGCCGACCTTCGGCTTGACAACGCTCGGTGAGGGTTGCGATGGCGTCAGTGCGTGTGAAGTCGATGCTGTAGCCACTGCCGTCGGCGTTCTTGAGTCTGCCGGTTCGACGGTCCCGGTACGCGACGGCACCACGGTAGTTGCCGGGGCTGCAACAGCCGCCGAGGCTGACGACTGGCCTGCATTGGTCGAAGCGGACTGTGTGGGCGCTGTTGACGCAGGGCACTTCCTGTCAATCTGCATCTGGTGCAGTCGTTGGTATCGAGCTTTCGCTGCCCTTTCCTCTACGGTCGCAGCGTTACCGGTGTCCATAAAGAACCAAGGAACGAGCAAGAACGCTCCCGCGACTCCTAGTGCGACATTGGAGGCAATTTGCTTGTTGCGGTCAGCCTCGGCTACTGACTGAGCTTGAACCATCTGCTGCATCTCATTGACTATTCCCTCGCAGCTTTTTGTGTCGTCGCCCGTCTGGGCCACCAGAACCGGGTTCGCGGTCGTGTTCGCGCACCCAGCAGTCAATATTGAGATCGCCATCATCGCTGCAACCGACTTCTTCAGCATTTTCTTCGTTCCTTTCCAAACCACGGCAAACAGAACTCCAGCAAGCCTCGGCAACCGCAGCGACCGAGTCGGAGCAACCCCTCACGAAATGTCACCAATAGGCTACTGACTGAGGTGCAACGAATGTCTCATGCCGATATCAATCGCTCGCAGGCCATCGCCCTCGGGGGAGAATCAATCCCGTAAACAGGATCGTTGTCTCTGCCAGCCGTCGCTGTAAGCCAACCAAACTGGACGTGGGGGCTCAGTTTTGCGACGCGTTTTTACCGTGTGTCGTCCAGGATGCGCAGCCGCAATTCGCCCAGCAGGGCCTGGGCCGCGTCACGGCCGGCCTTGATGGAGCGCGAACGCGCCGAAAAGTCGGCGCCTGACACGCCCGCCAGCTTGGGCCGAAGCACGATGTCGGCTTCGGCCAGCTCGAACTGATTGATACTGCGGCCCATGATCGAGAAGGTCTGCAGCAGCATGCGCATGAGGTCGCCGGTGGGCGCCCCGCCCGGCGCCTCGCTGATGTCCACCGCAATCACCAGCTGCGCACCCATCTGCCGCGCATAGCGCACCGGCACCGGCGCCACCAGACCACCATCGACGTACTCGCGTGAGCCGATGCGCACCGGCTGGAATACAGCCGGAACCGCACTGGACGCGAGCACGGCCATGCCGGTGTCGCC
>Ga0316603_10000458_pt1 | contig 20566 bp, 15 predicted proteins | sample OWC_soil_day10_n_FD_207649 | JGI IMG/M metagenome (GOLD analysis project Ga0316603, IMG submission 207649) | Wetland soil microbial communities from Old Woman Creek delta, Ohio, United States - OWC_soil_day10_noCT | ecosystem: Environmental > Terrestrial > Soil > Wetlands | place: USA: Ohio... | reverse complement strand
TGACGCGAATGGTTCAATGCACTTATCTGAAGAAGGAAGCGCCGGGCCTGGATTTCTCCCCCTATCCGGGTGAACTGGGGAAACGAATCTACGACAACGTCAGCAAGGAAGCCTTCGAAGCCTGGAAGAAGCATCAGACGATGCTGGTCAATGAGAACCGCCTGAATCTGGCCGATGCACGCGCACGGCAGTATCTGGCGCGACAGATGGAACAGTTCTTCTTCGGCACCGGGGCCGAACAGCCCGCGGGCTATGTCCCTCCCTCTGACTGAGGAAGGAGCCAAGTCATCGCTCTACCGGCCTGCCGGCTATTGCGCGGATGGGATAATCGCTGCTCATCGGAAAAGTTCGTCCTGGTTTGAGGTGATATATTCGCGTTCTGATCATCCTGTTTGGAGATACCCGGTATGACAACCGTCAGCGAGTTACTGGCCCAAAAGGCCGCCATCGAGCAACAGATCGCCGAGGTCCAGCGCGCCGAACGTGCCGGCGCAGTGGCCAAGGTGCGTGCCCTGATGGCCGAGCATGGTTTGACGCTCGCCGATTTGTCCAGCAAGGCGGCGACGCCAAAGCGCTCCGGCGCCAAGGTCGCACCGAAGTATCGCGACGCGGCCACCGGGGATACCTGGTCGGGCCGTGGCTTGCAGCCCAGATGGTTGAAGCAGGCACTGGCCTCGGGCAAGAAAATATCTGATTTCGCCCTCTGAGGCGACGCCCGGCGTCGAATGTCGTCGAGGGTTTCGGCGCCTGCGCCTTGGCGCCTTCGTCACGACAAGACCCTGGGCCTTGAACGAGCCTTCGCCCCCCTACTTTGAGGGTCGGGCATGCCCGCACCGCGGGGCATCGAGTAGCGGCTAGCATTCGATATTGCTCGTCGATTCGAGCCTGCCTTGACGCCCACCAATACACCGGACAACGGTGCCGCTCGAACGGGACCGGCTTCGCCTTGGGCGTTGCGGGCGCAGCGCGCGCTGATTGTCGCGCTGGCCTACGGACTGGTTGGCAAGGCTTGTTTGGTGCTGTCGGGCCCTTCCACGCAATGGGCCCCGCTGTGGCTGCCCTTGGGTGTACTCATGGCGCTGTGGCTGAGGTGGGGTGGAGCCAGCGTTGCGGGGGTGCTGATCGCTGCTTTGGCCCTTCTGGCCGATCCGAACGATTCCCGCCCCCTGCTCTTGGCTTTGATTGCCGGTGACTTGTGCGGTGCGGCGCTCGGTGCCTGGGGACTGCGTCGCGGGACGATCAATCCGCGACTGGATGGTCGTGGTGATGTCGGCCTGCTGCTGACCATGTCGTTGCTGGCTGCAACCCTGGGCGCCGCCGCCGGCGTGGCGGCGCTGACCATCGTCGGGTCGATTGACTCAAGCACCTCTCTACGCTGGCTGCTGTTGGGCGTGCTGGCACGCTGGCTCGGAGCCCTGCTGGGCGCCGTGCCGTTGATGGCCGTGCACCGCGAGGCCTTGCGTCAGGCCTTCGCACGCGCGCGCCGCTCGTCAACCTTGCTGATGCTGGGCGCGGTGGTGGCCAGCGCGGCGCTGGCCTTTGGCATGCATGCCGAGCGCAGCGTGCTCCCTCTGGCATTGGCGTGCGTGCCGGCAGCGCTGCTGCCGGGGCTGGTGGTGCGCGCCGGCGTGGGCTTGGCGTCGGCCATTGCAGCCGCCTTGTCGCTCGGCGTGGCCTATGCCAGCAGCCTGGGGCTCGGTCCCTTCGTGCCCGAGTTGCCACCGTTTGCGCTGGCACCCACGTGGGCCTACGGGGCAGTGCTCGTCGGCTCGGTGCTTCTGGTGCATGTGCTCACCCGGGACAGCCTGAGCGTCGAGAAGCGCTGGCTGCTGGCCTTGGGAGGGGCCGGGCTGGGCGTGGGCGAATGGACGCTGGGACGCGACGAAGGCCGCACCTCGCAGCACTGGAAACTGCTGAGCGGTGACGCTTCCACGTCGCTTTCTTCTTGGCTGTCGCGAGTGCACGACGACGACCGGCCAGGCTTGCAACAGTTGCTGGAGCGTCTGCGCGGCGGGACACAGTCGCGCGCTCAAAGCGAAATTCGAGTGCCTGCAGAAAATGGCTGGCGCTGGCTTGACGCGCAACTGCTCGTGGTTGACCGCGACCATCAGGGCCAGGCCTCGCGGCTGATCGCCACGCTGTCCGACAGCAGCGAGCGCCACGATGCGCAGGAGCGGCAGCGCCTGTCCTCCAGCCTGTTCCAGCACCTGCACGAGGGCCTGCTCATCGCCGATGCCGACCTGCGCGTGCTCGACGTCAACCCGGCCTACACGCAGATCCTGGGCGCGACACGGCAGGAACTGATCGGCAGCGTGCCGTCGATGTTGCGCCCGTCACCTCCTGACCCGCTGGTGCGCCAGCAGCGACTGCTGATGTGGTCTGCGCTGCGCGGCACCGGGCGCTGGCGCGGCGAGGTGGTCGAACGCCGACGCAACGGCGAAGCCTGCACGCTGCAGGTGACAATCTCCACCGTCAACGATGCCGATGGCAAGGTGCGCTACCACGTGCTGGTCATCTCCGACATCACCGAGCAGCGCCAGCAGCGCGACCGGCTCGAACGCCAGGCCCATTTCGACGAGCTGACGCGGCTGCCCAACCGCGCGCGGCTGATGGAGATGCTGTCCGAGGCCATGACCGCGGCCGACGCCGACGGCTACCTGCTTACCGTGTGCTACCTCGACCTGGACCGCTTCAAGCCGGTGAACGACCGTTTTGGCCACGCCGCCGGCGACCGGCTGCTGGTCGAGCTGGCCGGGCGGTTGCGCAGCACGCTGCGCAGCAACGAGGTCTGGTCCGACGCCGCGGGACGCCTGGGCGGTGACGAGTTCGTGCTGCTGCTTCGCGCGACGACGATGGAGGAGTCGCGCCTGGCGGTCGAGCGCGTGCTGCGCGTCGTGGCGCAGCCCTATGTCATCGACCCCAGCGTCGACCCGGTGCAGGTGACGGCCAGCATGGGCGCCACCGTCTACCCGATCGACCGCAGCGATGCCGACACCTTGCTGCGCCATGCCGACCACGCGATGTACGGCGCCAAGCAGGCCGGGCGCAACGGTTACCAGTTCTTCGATCCCGAGAACCGGCGGCGCAACGAAGAACGCGTCATGGCCATCGGGCGCGTGCAGGAGGCGCTGGACAAGTCCGAGTTCACGCTGCACTACCAGCCCAAGGTGGACATGCGCCGCGGCGTGGTGCTGGGTCTGGAGGCGCTGGTGCGCTGGGACCACCCGCAGCACGGGCTGATCGCGCCGATGCAGTTCCTGCCGCTGATCGAAAACACCGGGCTGTCCTCGCGCGTCGGCGACTGGGTGCTGGGCCAGGCGCTGGAGCATTTGGCGATGTGGCGCCGCGCCGGACACGACATCTCGGTCAGCGTCAATGTGTCCGCCCGACACCTGCAGGAACCCGACTTCGCGTTGCGCTTGTCCGAGCTGCTGGCCCGCTACCCCGATGCGCCAGCCACCGCGCTGGAGCTGGAGGTGCTGGAAACTGCCGCCCATGCCGACATTGAGGCCACCTCCGCGCTGCTGGCCCGCTGTCGGGCCATCGGTGTGCGCTTTGCGCTCGACGACTTCGGCACCGGCTACTCGACGCTCACCTACCTGAAACAGCTGCCGGTGGATGTGCTGAAAATCGACCGCTCCTTCGTGCACCACATGCTCGACGACGCGCAGGACCGGGCCATCGTCGAAGGCGTGATCGGCCTGGCGCGCACCTTCCAGTGCGTGGTCGTGGCCGAAGGTGTGGAATCGCCGGCGCAGGCGCGCACGCTGCTTGAGATGGGGTGCAACATCGGCCAGGGCACTGGCATCGCTGCACCGATGCCGGCGCCGCTCGTGTCGGCCTGGATCCGCGACTACAAAGGTCTGTTTGCGCTGGCCGCGGCCCCTGGCGCCTCAGGGGCGCGCACGGCGGGCAGCTGACCCAAGATCGCATGGGCGGTCTTGAGTAGACTGCGTCGGTGATCCCCCCCGGTTTCCTTCAGGACCTGCTGTCACGCGTCGACATCGTCGAGGTCGTGGGACGCCATGTCGAGCTCAAGCGCAGCGGCGCCAACCACATGGGGCTGTGCCCCTTCCACGGCGAGAAGTCTCCAAGCTTTAGCGTCAACGTGCCCAAGCAGTTCTATCACTGCTTCGGCTGCGGCGCGCATGGCGACGCCATCCGCTTCCTGATGGAGCACTCGGGAATGAGCTTTCGCGACGCCGTGGCCGACCTGGCGCAGCAGGTGGGCATGGCGGTGCCCGACGACCCGATCGACCCGGCCGAGCAGCAGCGTGCGCTGCAGGCCCGCGCGCACCAGGCCACGCTCAGCGAGGTGCTTGAACGGGCTGCCGAGCACTATCGCCGGCAGCTGAAGGAGCATCCGGCGGCCATCGACTACCTGAAGCGCCGCGGCTTGAGCGGCGAGATCGCCAAGCGCTTCGGTCTGGGCTATGCGCCGCCCGGCTGGCGCAGCCTGGCCAGCGTCTTCCCGCGCTACGACGACCCGCTGCTGACCGAGAGCGGCATGGTCATCGTGCAGGGCGACGAAGGGCCGGAGCAGAAGCGCTACGACCGCTTCCGCGAGCGCATCATGTTCCCGATCCGCTCGGTCAAGGGCGAGGTCATCGGCTTCGGCGGCCGCGTGCTCGACGGCGGCGAGCCCAAGTACCTGAATTCGCCCGAGACACCGATCTTCGTCAAGGGCCGCGAGCTCTATGGCCTGTACGAGGCACGCACCGCGCTGCGCAGCAAGGGCTACGTGCTGGTGGTCGAGGGCTACATGGATGTGGTGGCGCTGGCGCAGAACGGCTTTCCCAACGCGGTGGCCACGCTCGGCACCGCCTGCACGGCAGAACACGTGCAGAAGCTGTTCCGCTTCACCGACACGGTGGTCTTCAGCTTCGACGGCGATGCCGCCGGCCGCCGCGCCGCCGGCCGCGCGCTGGAGGCAGCGTTGCCGCATGCCACCGACCTGCGCAGCGTGCGCTTTCTGTTCCTGCCGCCCGAGCACGACCCGGACAGCTTCGTGCGCGAACTCGGGTCCGCCGCCTTCGACGAGCAGGTGGCCAATGCCGTGCCGCTGTCGCGGCAATTGATCGAACACGCCAGCCAGGGCGCCGACCTGGGCAACGCCGAAGGCCGCGCGCGCCTGCTGGCGCAGGCCAGGCCGCTGTGGCAGGCGCTGCCCGACGGCGCCTTGCGCCGCCAGTTGCTGCCGGAGCTGGCCCGCCATGCGCATATGGAGCCGGCCGATCTGGCCGCACTGTGGGGCCTGGGGCAGGCCCAGGGTGCCGCACCGGCCCGGCCCGGGCCAGGCGCCTTGCGTGGCCCCACCCGTACCTCCGGACGCCGCGCCCCGGCCGGTCTGGCCGACCAGGCGCTGCGCCTGCTGCTGCGCCACAACGAATGGTGGGAACGCGTGTCTGGCGAGGATCAGGGCCTGCTGCACGAAGTGGGCGGCGTGCATGGCGAGGTGCTGGCCTGGCTGGAGCGGCAGATTACCGAACATGGCCCGCAGACCTGGGCCGCACTCGACGAGGCCATGGCCGATGAGGCCTGGGCCACGCAGGCGCGCGGCTGGCTCAAGGCCGTGGTCGCTGACGAGGAGCATGGTTTCGAGGACCTGCAGCGCGTGCTGCAGCGCATGTGGATCAATGCGTTGGGCGAAGATGCGGAGGCGATTGCCAGCAGCGGCCCCGACGCCGAGGGTTTGGTGCGCCTGCGTCAGCTGCGCGAGCGCATCGCCAGCCTGAAAGCCTTGCTGACCGGACAGGCTGGACAAGCCGCCTGAGCGCGGGGCATGGGTATAATCCATCGCTGTCCAAAGCGGCAGGCGTGACATCAGCACCTCCGGGTCCCGGCCACCCTCGAAAAGGGTCATCCCCACCGGCCAACTTCACCCGCAAGGACTGCGCCTGACACGCGCTCACGCCCGCTCGACCGCCCGACATGCGTCCCTTTGCATCCTGCCTTCGGCGGCGTGCGCTTTGCTGAGGCACGGCCAGCGTGCAGCGGCGAGGCGTCTCGCGTCGTGCGCTGCCTGCATCGGGACCGACCGACGGGCGATCCGAAGGCCCATTCAACGAGGAATCGCATGACCGCCAAGAAACCCGCCGCCCCGTCCAAGGCCTCGCCGGCGAGCAAGGCCAAGTCGCCCGTCGCGCCCGCGCCCGACAAGAAGAAGGCGGTCGTCGCCGAAACCGCAGCGGCCAATGGCAAGACCGCGCCGAAGGCCGTGGCGCTGGTCAAGACAGCGGCGCAGTCGCCGTCGCGCGCCAGTGCCAAGGCACCGCCCGCGCCGGCCGCCAAGGCCAAGCGCGGCGGCAAGGCCGCGGCCGAGCCGGCGAAGAAGCTTCCGGACATGCCGGCGGACGAGGATTTCGCCGACCTGGAGGCCGATGCGGAAGTCACCGCGGCAGCCGATGCAGAGACCAAGGCCAAGGCCAAGCCACTGCGCATGAAGGTGTCGCGCGCCAAGGAGCGCGCGCTGATGCGCGAGTTCGGCCTGGAAGAGGCGACGCTCACCGAAGAAGAGGTGGCCAAGCGCCGCCATGAGCTGAAGACGCTCATCAAGATGGGCAAGACGCGCGGCTTCCTGACGCACCAGGAGATCAGCGACCACCTGCCCGAGAAGCTGGTCGACAACGAGATCCTCGAGGCCATCGTCTCGATGCTCAACGACATGGGCATCGCGGTCTACGAGCAGGCGCCCGATGCGGCCACGCTGCTGATTGCCGGCGGCGGCACGGCCACCGCCACCGAGGAAGAGGCCGAGGAGGCCGCCGAAGCCGCGCTGTCCACCGTGGACAGCGAGTTCGGCCGCACCACCGACCCAGTGCGCATGTACATGCGCGAAATGGGCACGGTGGAGTTGCTGACGCGCGAGGGCGAGATCGAGATCGCCAAGCGCATCGAAGGCGGGCTGCAGGCGATGATGCTGGCCATCAGCGCCAGCCCGACGACGATCGCCGAGATCCTGTCGATGGCTGACCGCATCGCCGCCGGCGACATGAAGATTTCCGAGGCGGTGGACGGATTCGTCTCCACCGACGAGGCCGACGACTACGTGGCCGAGGAAGACTTCGACGAGTTCGACGAGGAAGACGACGACGACGGCGCCGGCGGCAGCAAGGCGCTGACCAAGAAACTCGAGGAACTGAAGACGGCGGCACTGCTGAAGTTCGGCGAGCTGCGCGTGCAGTTCGACAAGATGCGCAAGGCCTACGAGAAGGAAGGCTACAAGTCGCCGTCCTACAACAAGGCGCAACATGCCATCAGCGACAACCTGATGACCATCCGCTTCACGGTGAAGACCATCGAGAAGCTGTGCCACATCCTGCGCAGCCAGGTCGACGACGTGCGCCGCTACGAGCGCGAGATCCGCAAGATCGTGGTCGACAAGTGCGGCATGCCGCAGGATCACTTCATCAAGGCCTTCCCGCCGAACGTGATGAACCTGAAGTGGGCCGAACGCGAGATCGCGCTGGCCAAGCCCTACAGCGCGGTGCTGCAGCGCAACCTGCCCGCCGTGCAGGAGCTGCAGCAGAAGCTGATCGACCTGCAGTCGCGCGCCGTCGTGCCGTTGGAAGACCTGAAGCAGATCAACAAGAAGATGAACGAGGGTGAGAAGTCCTCGCGCGACGCCAAGAAGGAGATGATCGAGGCCAACTTGCGCCTGGTCATCAGCATCGCCAAGAAGTACACCAACCGCGGCCTGCAGTTCCTCGACCTCATTCAAGAGGGCAACATCGGCCTGATGAAGGCGGTGGACAAGTTCGAATACCGCCGTGGCTACAAGTTCTCGACCTATGCCACTTGGTGGATCCGCCAGGCCATCACCCGGTCCATTGCGGACCAGGCGCGCACGATCCGCATCCCGGTGCACATGATCGAGACCATCAACAAGATGAATCGCCTGTCGCGCCAGCACCTGCAGGAGTTCGGCTACGAGCCGGACGCGCCGACGCTGGCCGAGAAGATGGAGATCCCCGAGGACAAGATCCGCAAGATCATGAAGATCGCCAAGGAGCCGATCTCCATGGAAACGCCGATCGGCGACGACGACGATTCGCACCTTGGCGACTTCATCGAGGACACCAACAACACCGCGCCGATCGAGGCCGCGATGCAGGCCGGCCTGCGCGACGTGGTCAAGGACATCCTCGACAGCCTGACGCCGCGCGAGGCCAAGGTGCTGCGCATGCGCTTCGGCATCGAGATGAGCACCGACCACACGCTCGAAGAAGTGGGCAAGCAGTTCGACGTGACCCGCGAGCGCATCCGCCAGATCGAGGCCAAGGCGATCCGCAAGCTCAAGCATCCAAGTCGTTCTGACAAGCTGCGCACCTATCTGGACAACCTGTAGCCTTCCCTGCCTTCAGAGGGCCCAGCCCGGGCCTCGCTGATGCGGGCGTTACACTTTCCAGCGGCATGACGCAGATCTCCGACCGAACCATTCTGTTTGCCGACCTGCGCGGCAGCACCGGTCTGTTCGAGACGCTGGGCAATGCCGAAGCGACATCGGTGGTCACCCATTGCGTGTCCGCGCTGGGACCGCCGGTGGAACGCCACGGCGGCCACGTCGTCAAGACGCTGGGCGACGGGCTGATGGCGGTGTTCGATGCGCCGGCCCAGGCGCTGCAGTCGGCGCTGCAGATGCACGAGGTGCTGGCCAGCATCGTGCAGCGCGGCAGCGAGCGCGGCGCCTCCACCGGATTGCGTTCATTGCGCCTGCAGGTGGCACTGTCGCGCGGCGAGGTGGTGGAGATGGCGGGCGACTGCTTCGGCGATGCCGTCAACGTCGCCGCACGGCTGCTCGACCATGCCGGCGACAACGAGACGCTGATCACCGCGCCGGTGCTGGCCGGGCTGACGCGTGCACAGAAGCCGATGTTCCGCAGCCTCGACCAGTTGGTGCTGCGCGGCCGCGTCGAGCCGGTACAGGTGTACGTCTACGGCGGTCGGCGCAACGGCGACAGCGCAGCCACCCAATTCGGCGAGGTGGCGCCCGCGTCCGAGCCGGACGCGATACGGCTGGAATGGCTTCAGCTGAACCTGGTCTTCGCCAGCCGGCAGATGCCGGTGGTGCTGGGGCGCAGCCCGCAGGCCCACTACTGTGTCGACGACTCGCGCGTGTCGCGCTCGCATGCCCGGCTCGACTGGCATGGGGGCAGCTTCCAGCTCAGCGACCTCAGCTACAACGGCACGTACGTGCGCTTTGCCGACGGCGAGATCGTCAGCCTGCGGCGCGGCAACTGCCTGCTGCACGGCACCGGCGCCATCGGCCTGGGCGGGTCGCCGGCAGATCCGTCGTCCGCCTGCGTGCGCTTCGAGGTGCTGCGCTACGGCGACACCGAAACCCAGCCGCTCGTCTGAACCGCGCACGATGCAATTGCTCTATGTCGACGACGACCGCATCAACCTGATGCTCTTCGAAGCCGCCTGCGCAGCGCTGGCTGGCGTGCGGTTGTCCACCGCCGCCAATGGCACCGAGGCGCTGGAACTGGCGCGCGAGCAGGCACCGCAGGTGCTGGTCATCGACCTGCATCTGCCCGATTCCGATGGCCCGGCGCTGTTGCGATCGCTGCGCAGCGACGCGGGCCTGGCGGGCGTGCCAGCCTTTCTTTGTAGCGCCGAGGACGGCCCTGCAGTGCGGCAGATCGCTGCCGACGCGGGCTTCGATGGCTGCTGGGCCAAACCGCTGGACAGCCATGGCCTGCGCCGCGAACTCGCGGCACTTGGCTTTGCGGTGGCGGGCTGAGGCGGCCATGCAAGCCCATCACGCGGCCGCCTGCGGCCCGACTGCCGCAGTCGGCCGATGAGCTACCAGGCCGAAGCCCACTTCAAGCACGGCAGCGCGTCCCGCGTCGGCGTGCTGCTGGTCAACCTGGGCACGCCCGATGCCCCAACGGCCGCGGCGTTGCGCCGCTACCTGGCCGAGTTCCTGAGCGACCCGCGCGTGGTCGAGATTCCCAAGGTGCTGTGGTGGATGATTCTGCACGGCGTGATCCTGCGAGTGCGCCCGGCCAAGTCGGCACTGAAGTACGCCGCCATCTGGACACCCGAAGGCTCGCCGCTGGCCGTGTGGACGGCCAAGCAGGCCAGACTGCTGCTCGGCTACCTGGGCCAAGCCGGACATCCGGTGCTGGTGCGCCATGCCATGCGCTACGGCCAGCCCGGCATCGCCGCCGAGATGGATGCCCTGCGCGCCGAAGGTGCCACCCGGGTGCTGGTGCTGCCGCTGTATCCGCAGTATTCGGCTGCCACCAGCGCCAGCGTATTCGACGCGGTGGCCGCCTGGGGGCAGCGCTCGCGCTGGGTGCCTGAGCTGCGCTTCGTGCAGCAGTACCACGACGACCCCGGCTACATTGCCGCGCTGGCCGAGCAGGTGCGTGCGCACTGGCAGCGCGAAGGTCGCGGCCAAATGCTGGTGATGAGCTTTCACGGCGTGCCCGAACGCACGCTGCACCTGGGCGACCCTTACCACTGCAGCTGCCACAAGACCGCGCGGCTGCTGGCGGCGCAGCTGGGACTGCCGCAGGAGCAGTACCGCGTCACCTTCCAGAGCCGCTTCGGCAAGGCGCAATGGCTGCAGCCCTACACCGAACCGACGCTGCAGCAGCTGGCGCGCGAAGGGATCGAGCGCGTCGACATCCTCTGCCCGGGCTTCGTCGCCGACTGCCTGGAGACGCTGGAAGAAATCGATCAGGAGGCACGCGAGGCCTTCATCGCCGCCGGCGGCAAGACGCTGCACTACATACCCTGCCTGAACGACCGGCATGAATGGATCGTGGCGCTGCGCGATATCGCGCTGCGCCACCTGCAGGGCTGGGACACCCAGCGCCCCGCCGAGACCGAACTGACGGCACAGCGCGAGCGGGCGCTGCGCCTCGGGGCCACCGACTGAGGCGCCAGTTCGCCTCGACCCTGCGCGCGTTGGGCACCGAATGCTCCGGCTGCCAGTTCGGCACCGAAGCGCGGTTGCGGGTCAGCGGTTCTTCAGTGCCTTGCGCAGGGTCATCAGCCGCGGCAGCAGCAGCACCGCGACAATCACCACCAGCAGGAACAGCGACATCGGCCGCTCGACGAACACGCCCCACTTGCCTTCGCCAATGGACAGCGCGTTGCGCATCTGCGCCTCGGCCAGCGGGCCGAGGATCATGCCCACCACCACCGGCGCGGTGGGGAAGCTGAAGCGGCGCATGACCACGCCCAGCAGCCCGATGCCGTAGAGCAGCACCAGGTCGAAGGCCGACTGGCGCATGCCGTACACACCCACGGTGGCGAAGATCAGGATGCCGGCATACAGGTAGGTCTTCGGGATCTTCAGCAGCTTGACCCACAGCCCGACCAGCGGCAGGTTCAGCACCAGCAGCATGACGTTGCCGATGTACAGCGACGCGATCAGCGCCCACACCAGCGCTGCGTTGGTGTCGAACAACTGCGGCCCCGGCTGGATGCCGTAGTTCTGGAACGCGCCCAGCAGGATGGCGGTGGTGTTGGAAGTGGGGATGCCCAGCGTCAGCAACGGGATCAGCGTGGCCGTGATGGCCGCGTTGTTGGCCGCTTCCGGCCCGGCCACGCCTTCGATCGCGCCGGTGGTGCCGAACTCGTCCTTGTGCTTGGACAGCTTCTTCTCGGTGGCATAACTCAGGAAGGTGGGGATCTCGCTGCCGCCGGCCGGGATGACACCGAAGGGCGTGCCGATGGCGGTGGCGCGCAGCCAGGCCGGCCACGAACGGCGCCATTCGCCGCGCGTCATGTGCACCTTGGTCAGCTTGTTCTGCGTCTCGACCACACGGCCTTCGTAGAGCACCGCATACAGCGCCTCGGCCACGGCGAACAGGCCCACCGCGATCAGTACCACCTCCAGCCCGTCCATCATCTCCGGCACGCCGAAGGTGTAGCGCGTCTGGGCGGAAATCTGGTCGATGCCGACCAGCCCCATGGCCAGACCGACGCCCAGTGCCGTCAGCCCGCGCAGCGTGCTCTGCCCCAGCACCGCGCTGATGGTGCAAAAGGCCAGCACCATCAGCAGGAAGTACTCCGGCGGCCCCAGGCGCACCGCATGTTCGGCCACCACCGGCGCGAAGAAGGTCACGACCACGGTGGCGATGGAGCCGGCGACGAAGGAGCCGATGGCCGCGGTGGCCAGCGCGGCGCCGGCGCGCCCGTGCTTGGCCATCTTGTTGCCTTCCATCGCGGTCACCATCGAACCCGCCTCGCCCGGCGTGTTGAGCAGGATCGCGGTGGTCGAACCGCCATACATCGCACCGTAGTAGATGCCGGCGAAGAAGATCATCGATGCGGTGGGCTCGACCTTCAGCGTGATCGGCAGCAGCATCGCCACCGCCGTGGCCGGGCCGATGCCGGGCAGCACGCCTACCGCCGTGCCGATGGTGCAGCCGAGCAGGCACCACAGCAGGTTCACCGGCGTGCCCGCCGCGATGAAGCCTTGCATCAGCTGGTTGAAAGTGTCCATCCGAGCCCTAGATCCAGCCGGTATCGGTAAGCCCCGGCAGATTGATCGCCAGGAACTTGGTGAACATCCAGAACACCGGCGCGGCGATGGCCATGCCGATCAGCGCGTCGACGATCAACGCGCGCAGGCTCAGGTCGAGCCGCCCTTCGGACGAGCGGAAGCCGCGCACCGCCAGCACGAAGCACAGCGTGCAGCTGAGAATGAAGCCGATGGTCGTGATCAGCGCGGCATTGGCCAGCAGCCCGGCCGAGACCCAGACGAAACCGGGCCAGTGGCCGCGGTCGGCGCCCGACGCCGCTTCCAGCTCGCGGAAGCCGCCGCTGAGCGCCTCCCACACGAGGAAGGCGCCGCACAGCGCCAGCAGCCCTCCCACCACCCAGGGCAGGAAGTTCGGGCCGACACCGCCGTAGCCGGCCTCGGAGGAGATCTGCGTCGCACCCGCGGCAACCAGCAGCCCGAGCACCAGTACGCCGGCGCCAACCAGCGTCTGTTCCAGCTTCACGAAGCCCCCAAGGCGCCGGCGGCGCAGCGCGGTCCCATCAGATCATTCCGGACTTCACCATCACGGCGCGCAGGCTGGCGAACTCGTCGTCGACGAAGCTGGCGAAGGCCGGACCGGTGAGCAGCGCCGGCGTCCAGTTGTTCTTCTCCAGTGCCTCGGCCCAGGCCTTGCTCTTGGTGGCCTTGACGACCATCTCGGTCAGCGCCTTGGCCTGGTCGGGGGTGATGCCGGCCGCGCCGAACACGCCGCGCCAGTTGCCGAGCACCACGTTGACGCCCTGCTCCTTCAGCGTGGGCACGTTCACGCCCTTCAGCCGCGCCTCGGAGGTGACCGCGATGGCACGCATCTTGCCGGTGTTGATGTACTCGGCAAACTCGCTGTAGCCGCTGCCGCCGATGGTGACATTGCCCCCCAGGATGGCGGCCGTGGCCTCGCCACCCCCGCGGAAGGCGACGTAGTTGATCTTCGCCGGGTCGACGCCGACATCGCGCGCAATCATCGCCGCGGCAATGTGCTCGGTGGAGCCGCGCGAGCCGCCGCCCCACTTGACGCTGCCCGGGTCCTTCTTCATCTGCTCGACCACGTCCTTCATGGTCTTGAAGGGCGAATTGGCCGGCAGCACGAAGACGTTGTATTCGCTGGTCAGTCGGGCGATCGGCGTGGCCTGCGACAGCGACACCGGCGGCTTGCCGGTGATGATGCCGCCGAGCATGACCGCGCCCATCACCATCATCGCGTTCGGATCGCCCTTGCTGCCGTTGACGAACTGCGCCAGGCCGATGGCTCCGGCTGCGCCGCCCTTGTTGTCATAGCTCACCGACGAGGCCACGCCAGCGTCCTGCAGCGCCTTGCCGAGCGCGCGCCCGGTGGTGTCCCAACCGCCGCCGGGGTTGGCCGGGATCATCATCTTCACGCTGACTGCGGCGCGTGCCTGCAGCGGCAGCGTGCCGGCCACAGCCATCGCGGCCACGGATTTCAGGAAGGTGTCTCTGCGCATTGCGGTGTCTCCGAATGGATTTGCGAACCCGGCCATGTTCGCGGCAAAGGCTGTCAATCGGCTGTCCACTAGACTAGGGGAAACGCTGATGCCGCGAGACCCTGCCGGCCATCCCCCGGCGCGCCGGTGCCTGCTAAGGTCAGCGCCGTGAAGCTCCTGCTGGTGGAAGACAACGCTGCGATGCAGACCACGCTGCAGCGCAGCTTCGAGCGCCGCGGCATGCAGGTGGTGGCCTGCGGCGACGGCGCCCGTGCGCTGGACCGCTGGCACGCCAGCCTGCCCGACGTGGTGCTGCTCGACCTGAGCCTGCCCGGCCTGGACGGGCTGCAGGTGCTGGCCCAGGCGCGTGCCGCCGGGTTGACGACGCCGGTGCTGATCCTCACCGCGCGCGGCACCGTCGGCGACCGCATCCTGGGCCTGAACACCGGTGCCGACGACTACCTGGCCAAGCCCTTCGACCTGGACGAACTCGAAGCCCGCGTGCGCGCGCTGGCCCGGCGTGCGCATGGCGCGCGCAGCGCGGAAGGCCTGCCGGCACCCTTCTGCGGCCTGCAGATCGACCCGGACAGCGGCGGCGCCTGCCTGCATGGCCAGCCGATGGACCTGGCGCCACGCGAGCTGGCGCTGCTGCGCGCGCTGCTTTCACGTCCCGGACAGGCGGTGGCGCGCGAAAGGCTGATGGAGCTGGTGTTCCCGGGCACGGCCGAGGTGCAGGCCGACGCCATCGAGGTGGTGGCCTACCGCCTGCGCAAGAAGATCGCCGGGACCGATGCCCAGCTGGTCACGCTGCGCGGCCTGGGCTACCTGTTGAAGGCTGCCGGTTGAGCCGCGCACCGCGCCGGGCCTGGTCACTGCGCAGCGTGCTGCTGCTCGGCATCCTGCTGCCTGTGCTGGCCGTGATCGCACTCAACACCGTGAGCCTGTATCGCCAAGCCTTGCGCGCCGCCAACATTGCCTACGACCGCACGCTGCTGGCCAGCGCCAAGTCGCTGGGCGAGCAGCTGGTCGTCACCGGAAGCGCAAGCGACGCGCGGCTGACGGCCACCGTGCCCTATGCCGCGCTGGAGCCCTTCGAGGCCGACAACCGCAGCCGCATGTTCTACCGTGTCAGCGGCTTCGCCGGCGAGATGGTCTCGGGCTTCGAGGACCTGCCGCCATGGCGCGGCACGCTGCCTGCCAAGGGCCCGTATGCGGCGCTGGTGGACTTCTACGACGATGCCTTCCGCGGCCAGCCGGTGCGCGTGGCCGTGCTGCTGCAGCCGGTGGCCGGGCAGGACGGGCGCGGCATGGCCACCATCCAGGTGGCCGAGACGCTGGAGCTGCGCCAGACGCTGGCGCAGCAGATCCTGTTCGACACGCTGTGGCGCCAGGCGCTGCTGCTGGGGGTGATCACGGCGGTGGTGGTGTGGGTGGTGCAGCGCGCGACCCGGCCGGTGCGCGAACTCAGCGCACAGCTGGTGCAGCGCAGCGAGAACGACCTGGCGCCGATCGCCGCCGCGCGCGCGCCGCGCGAGCTGCTGCCGCTGGTGGACGCCACCAACCAGGTGATGGCGCGGCTGGCGCACCTGCTGGCCTACCAGAAGCGCTTCGTGCGCGACACTTCGCACCAGCTGCGCACGCCGCTGGCGGTGCTGCGCACACAGCTGCAGTCGGCACAGCGTGGCGACGTCGCCCCCGCGCAGGCACTGCACGAGATGAGCGGCACGGTCGAACGCGCCACGCTGCTGGCCAACCAGATGCTGGCTCTGGCCAAAGTGGAACAGCTGCGCCAGCAGGGCGAGGCGCCACTGGTCGACTGGGCCGAGGTCGCCCGCGCCGTGGCGCTGGACCTGGCGCCGCTGATCGCTGAAGCGCAGCTCGATTTCGACATCGACACCGTGCCCGCGCCGGTACGCGCACACGAATGGGCCTTGCGCGAACTGACGCGCAACCTGCTGCACAACGCCATCAAGCACAGTGCGGCCCACGGCCGCCTCGGTGTCAGCCTGGGCGTGGACGGGGTGCGGGCCACGCTGCGCATTGCCGACAGCGGCCCGGGCATCACGCCGGAGTTGCGCCGCCGCCTGTTCCAGCCCTTTGCCAGCGGCGACCCGCGCAGCGGCTCCGGCCTGGGCCTGGCCATCTGCCAGGAGATCGTCGGTACGCTCGACGGCGAGATCCGGCTCGACAACCGCAGCGAGCAGGGCCGCATCAGCGGTCTGGATGCCATCGTCAGCCTGCCGCTGGCGGACAATAGTTCGGCATGAGGGGACGCGTCCATCGGCCAGCTCGGGAGGCTCAGCCTTGAAGGCCCCGGCTGAGGCCCCGGGCATGCGCCTGGACAAGTGGCTGTGGGCGGCACGCTTCTACAAGACCCGAGCGCTGGCGGTCGAGGCCATCGACAAGGGTCGGGTGCAGGTCAACGGCCAGGCGGCGAAACGATCACGCACGCTGCGAGTGAGCGACAGGGTGGCGTTGCGCCAGGGCGAGCGCGGTGAGATCGCCAGCGAGGTGCAGGTGCTGGGCCTGAGCGAACATCGCGGCCCCGCGCCGGCGGCCCGGCAGCTCTATGCCGAGACGCCAGCCAGCGTGGCGGCGCGCGAGGCCGCCGCCCAGGCCCGCGCCTACCAGGCGGAGCCGGCGCACGCCATCGAACAGGGCCGGCCCACCAAGCGCGACCGCCGCGACCTGGTGGCGTGGCAGCGCTGGAGCGCGTCCAGCGACTGAGGCCCGTCGTGTCACCTGCGCGACGCGGCGGCATCGGGCCCGGCCGGGCCGGGCTGCCCGGCAACAAAGCATGCAATACCCCTCTTGAAGAGCGGAGATTCGCGCCCATGTACAGCGAAGTTTTCGCAGCTGCGTGCCCATGAATCCGAAAGACACCCCCCCCCAGAACCCGGCCACCGAGGCCGAAGTGGAGCTCGCGGCCTCCGCCGCAGCACAGCCGTCGCTGAGCGTCGAGGAGCGCCTGGCCGAGCTGGAAGCCAAGCATGCCTCCGTCTCCGACGCCTACCTGCGCGCCAAGGCCGAGGCCGAGAACACGCGCCGCCGCGCAGAGGAAGAAATGTCCAAGGCGCGCAAGTTCGCGGTCGAGGGCTTTGCCGAGAGCCTGCTGCCGGTGTGCGACAGCCTGGAGGCGGCCATCGCCCTGCAGCACTCCGACAAGCCGGCCTCGCCGGAGCAGATGCTCGAAGGCGTGCATGCCACGCTGCGCCAGTTGCACAGCGCGCTGGAGCGCAACAAGGTGCTGCCGATCAACCCGCCGTTGGGCACCAAGTTCGACCCGCACCAGCACCAGGCCATCAGCATGGTGCCGGCCGAGCAGGAGGCCAACACCGTGGTCTCGGTGCTGCAGAAGGGCTACCTGATCGCCGACCGCGTGCTGCGCCCGGCCCTGGTCATGGTGGCGGCACCCAAGTAAGGCGCCCCGGGCTTGAAAGCCCGCAAGTTATCCACAACTCCAAGACATCCAGATTCCATCCTCAGGAGCCACAGCAATGGGAAAGATCATCGGCATTGACCTCGGCACGACCAACTCGTGCGTGTCGGTCATGGAAGGCAACACCACCAAGGTCATCGAGAACAGCGAAGGCGCTCGCACGACGCCCTCGATCGTCGCCTACCAGGAAGACGGCGAGGTGCTGGTCGGCGCGTCGGCCAAGCGCCAGGCCGTCACCAACCCGAAGAACACGGTCTATGCGGTGAAGCGGCTGATTGGCCGCAAGTTCACCGAAAAGGAAGTGCAGAAGGACATCGACCTGATGCCCTACAAGATCGTGGCCGCCGACAACGGCGACGCCTGGGTCGAGATCCGGGGCAAGAAGCTCGCGCCACCGCAGGTCAGTGCCGAGATCCTGCGCAAGATGAAGAAGACCGCCGAGGACTACCTCGGCGAGGAAGTGACCGAGGCCGTGATCACGGTGCCGGCCTACTTCAACGACAGCCAGCGCCAGGCCACCAAGGACGCCGGTCGCATCGCCGGCCTGGACGTCAAGCGCATCATCAACGAGCCGACCGCGGCCGCGCTGGCCTTCGGCCTGGACAAGCATGGCAAGGGCGACCGCAAGATCGCCGTCTATGACCTGGGCGGCGGCACCTTCGACATCAGCATCATCGAGATCGCCGATGTCGACGGCGAGATGCAGTTCGAGGTTCTGTCGACCAACGGCGACACCTTCCTGGGAGGCGAGGACTTCGACCAGCGCATCATCGATTACATCGTCACCGAGTTCAAGAAGGAACAGGGCGTCGACCTGACCAAGGACGTGCTCGCGCTGCAGCGGCTGAAGGAAGCCGCCGAGAAGGCCAAGATCGAGCTGTCCAACAGCACGCAGACCGACGTCAACCTGCCGTACATCACGGCCGACGCCTCGGGCCCGAAGCACCTGAACATCAAGCTCACGCGTGCCAAGCTGGAAGCGCTGGTCGAGGATCTGATCTCGCGCACCATCGAGCCGTGCAAGATCGCCGTCAAGGACGCCGGCGTCAAGCTGGGCGAGATCAACGACGTGATCCTGGTCGGCGGCATGACGCGCATGCCCAAGGTGCAGGACAAGGTCAAGGAGTTCTTCGGCAAGGAGCCGCGCAAGGACGTCAACCCGGACGAAGCCGTCGCCGTGGGCGCGGCCATCCAGGGCCAGGTGCTGGGCGGCGACCGCAAGGACGTGCTGCTGCTCGACGTCACACCGCTCAGCCTGGGCATCGAGACGCTCGGCGGCGTGATGACCAAGATGATCAAGAAGAACACCACCATCCCGACCAAGTTCAGCCAGGTGTTCAGCACCGCCGACGACAACCAGCCGGCGGTGACGATCAAGGTCTTCCAGGGCGAGCGCGAGCTGGCTTCGGGCAACAAGAGCCTGGGCGAGTTCAACCTCGAGGGCATCCCGCCGTCGCCGCGCGGCATGCCGCAGATCGAGGTCACCTTCGACATCGACGCCAACGGCATCCTTCACGTCGGCGCCAAGGACAAGGCCACCGGCAAGGAGAACAAGATCACCATCAAGGCGAACTCGGGCCTGAACGAGGCCGAGATCGAGAAGATGGTCAAGGACGCCGAAGCCAATGCCGCCGAGGACCACAAGAAGCTCGAGCTGGTGCAGGCCCGCAATGCCGCCGATGCCATGGTCCATTCGGTGAAGAAGAGCCTGGGCGAACATGGCGACAAGCTCGACGCGGCGGAGAAGGAGTCCATCGAGGCGGCGCTGAAGGAAGCCGAGGAATCGCTGAAGAGCGACGACAAGGCCAACATCGAGGCGGCCACCGAGAAGCTGATGACCGCGAGCCAGAAGCTCGGCGAGAAGATGTACGCCGATTCGCAGGCGGCATCCGCCGCCGCGGCTGCGGCGGGCGGCGCGGGTGCGGCCGAGGCGGCACACGAGCCACAGGCCAAGCCGGCGGCAGACGACAACGTGGTCGATGCCGAGTTCAAGGAAGTCAAAAAGTGACCCGCTCCGGCGGCCCCGCCCAAAGGCGGGGCCTGACCGGTTGACATCGCCGCGCTGAGGAACCGCCTGCCGAGGGAGGAACCGCAACGCGGCTTCATTGTTTTTTAACAGCAGACTACGCATGGCAAAGCGCGACTACTACGACATCCTCGGCGTGCCCCGCAACGCGGAAGAAGAGGACATCAAGAAGGCCTACCGCAAGCTGGCCATGAAGCACCACCCGGACCGCAACCAGGGTGACAAGGCCAAGGCCTCGGAAGAGAAGTTCAAGGAGGCCAAGGAAGCCTACGAGATGCTGACCGACCCGCAGAAGCGGGCGGCCTACGACCAGTACGGCCATGCCGGCGTCGACCCGAACATGGGTGGCCGCGGCGGTGCCGGCCCCGAGGGCTTTGGTGGTTTTGCCGAGGCCTTCGGCGACATCTTCGGCGACATCTTCGGCGGCGCGGCCGGCGCCGGCGGCCGGCGCGCGGGCGGCCAGCAGGTCTACCGCGGCAACGACCTCAGCTACGCGATGGAGATCACGCTGGAGGAAGCGGCGCGCGGCAAGGACACGCAGATCCGCATCCCCAGCTGGGACAGCTGCGAGACCTGCAAGGGCAGCGGCGCCAAGCCCGGCACCAGCCCGAAGACCTGCGGCACCTGCAACGGCAGCGGTACGGTGCACATGCGCCAGGGCTTCTTCAGCATCCAGCAGACCTGCCCGCATTGCCACGGCACGGGCAAGATCATCCCGGAGCCCTGCACCAACTGCAACGGCGCCGGCAAGATCAAGAAGCAGAAGACGCTGGAGGTGAAAATCCCCGCCGGCATCAACGAAGGCATGCGCATCCGCTCGGCCGGCAACGGCGAGCCCGGCACCAACGGCGGGCCCAGCGGCGACCTGTACATCGAGATCCGCGTCAAGCAGCACGACATCTTCGAGCGCGACGGCGACGACCTGCACTGCACCGTGCCTGTGGGCCTGACCACGGTGACGCTGGGTGGCACGATCGAGGTGCCGACACTGGGCGGCAATGCCGAGATCGAGCTGCCCGAAGGCACGCAACATGGCAAGACCTTCAGACTGCGCGGCAAGGGCATCAAGGGCATCCGCTCCAGTTACCCCGGCGATCTGTACGCGCACATCGCGGTGGAGACGCCGGTGAAGCTGACCGAACACCAGCGCAAGCTGCTGA
>Ga0316603_10000457_pt1 | contig 20621 bp, 25 predicted proteins | sample OWC_soil_day10_n_FD_207649 | JGI IMG/M metagenome (GOLD analysis project Ga0316603, IMG submission 207649) | Wetland soil microbial communities from Old Woman Creek delta, Ohio, United States - OWC_soil_day10_noCT | ecosystem: Environmental > Terrestrial > Soil > Wetlands | place: USA: Ohio... | reverse complement strand
GTGCGGACCTCCGCAAGGGCCTCGGCCATCGTGCCGACGGTCTCGAGGCGGTGCGGCTGCCCGCGCACGGCGTCGACCGCGGCGCGGACGTGCACCACTTGCGCAGGCTCGGCGCAGACAAGCAGGACGTTGGTCTGGTTCATCTCCGGGCGAGTATAGGGCGCACCTCCAGCCCGAAACCGTGAGGTCCGGACGCTGCGGAGCACCGCGAGTGTGAGGTCCGTCACAGCCCCGCGCGCCCGGACGACCGCACGCGTTCGCCGCGGGGGTCCCGGGCACGCCGCCTAGAACGGCAGCTTTTCCTTGAAGTCCGGCGGCTTGACGACCAGGACGTCGCAGCCGACGCGCTCGAGCACGCGCTCGGCGGTGCTGCCGAGGAAGATCTCCTGCAGCCGGCTGCGCGATACCGCCCCCATCACGAGCACCGAGGCGCCGAGGCTCTCCGCGACGCGAGGCAGCACTTCGCTCGCGCTGCCCTGCTCGAGGCGGACGCGATCGCCGCCCAGCGCATGCGAGTCGACGATGGTCGCGAGGGACGCGGCAATGCGCTTGCGCTCGGACTCCACGATCTCGGCCGCCGTGATGCCGCCCGCGAGTGGCATGCCCGCCATGCCGGTCGCCGCCGACAGCAGGGCGGCCGGGAAGAACGCGTGCACCGCGTGGACCTCGCCGCCCACGTGCTTCGCCAGCAGCGCGGACCAGTCGAGGATGTCGTGGTCGAGCGCGGCCGGCTTGTCGCCGAGGTGCCCCGGATCGACGGCCGCGAGGATGCGCGGGGAGTCGGGCCAGTCGCCGGCCTTCACGAGCAGCAGTGGCGCCGGGCAGGTGCGGATCAGGCTCCAGTCGGTGTTGGTGAACAGGGTCCGGCGCAACGCCGTGTGGTAGTGGCCGTCCTTGACCACGAGGTCCGGCGCCGATTCCTCGACTCGCCGGACGATACCCCGATAGGGGGGATTGTCCCAGTGCACGTGGGTCTCGACTGCGAGCCCCCCGGCGCGCAGGTCCTCTGCCGCCTCCTCGAGGTACTCGAGCCGCTCGCTGACGAACTCCTCGCGCAGGCGCCGGAGCTTGTCGGTGTCGAAGAACGGCTGGCCGGAGAGCGACGGGTCGAAGTCGCAGATGAACAGCTCGAGCGTCGCGCCGCTGCGATGCGCCAGCATGACGGCCCTGGCCAGCCCGGCCTGTGCCTCGGCCGTGGGATCGAGCACCGCGAGGATACGGTCGAGGCGTTTCATGACGGAGCCTTCATCCGATATGTTGTCAACACTCTGCGCAGCGCCCGTGACGGCTGCAATCCGGGGAATTCTCTGCGGAAAGTACCTACCGTGGCCTGCTTTTGCCGCGGCTCGCGCGTGCGTCGCGCGATCCCTTAAGATGCGCGGGGCCCGTTCGCAGGCGAACGGGCTGCAGGATCATCTTCTCTTTGCCGAGGCGCGCATGAATACGACGGCCACTCATTACAACGACAAGGTGGTCCAGCAGTTCGCGATCATGACCGTGGTCTGGGGCATCGTCGGCATGCTGGTCGGCGTCCTGATCGCGGCGCAACTGCTGTGGCCCGACCTGTTACCGGCCTGGTCCTTCCTGACTTATGGCCGGCTGCGGCCGCTGCACACCAACGCGGTCATCTTCGCGTTCGGCGGCAGCGCGCTGTTCGCGACCTCCTACTACATCGTGCAGCGCACCTGCCACACGCGGCTGTTCGGCGACAAGCTGGCCGCCTTCACGTTCTGGGGCTGGCAACTCGTCATCCTGCTCGCCGCAGTGACGCTGCCGCTCGGCATGACCTCCGGCAAGGAGTACGCCGAACTCGAGTGGCCGATCGACCTGCTGATCGCCGTGGTATGGGTCGTCTACGCGGTGGTCTTCTTCGGAACGATCGCGCTGCGGAGGGTGAAGCACATCTACGTGGCGAACTGGTTCTTCGCCGCCTACATCATCACGATCGCCGTGCTGCACATCACCAACAGTCTGGCGGTCCCGGTGACGGCGACCAAGTCGTACAGCCTGTACCCGGGTGTGGTCGACGCGATGGTGCAGTGGTGGTACGGGCACAACGCGGTGGGCTTCTTCCTGACCGCGGCCTTCCTCGGCATGATGTATTACTTCGTGCCCAAGCAGGCCGGGCGGCCGATTTATTCCTACCGGCTGTCGGTGGTCCATTTCTGGGCGCTGATCTCGATCTACATGTGGGCCGGCCCGCACCACCTGCACTACACGACGCTGCCCGACTGGGCGCAGTCGCTCGGCATGGTGTTCTCGCTGATCCTGCTCGCGCCGTCCTGGGGCGGCATGATCAACGGCATCATGACGCTCTCGGGCGCGTGGCATAAGTTGCGCACCGACCCGATCCTCAAGTTCATGATCGTGTCGCTGTCGTTCTACGGCATGTCGACCTTCGAAGGGCCGATGATGTCGATCAAGACGGTCAACGCACTGTCGCACTACACGGACTGGACGATCGGCCACGTGCACTCCGGCGCGCTCGGGTGGGTGGCGATGATCTCGATCGGCACGATGTACGCGCTGATCCCGAAGGTCTTCGGGCGCGAGCAGATGTACAGCACGAAGCTGATCGACGTGCACTTCTGGACGACGACCATCGGCGTGGTGCTCTACATCACCTCGATGTGGATCGCCGGCGTCATGCAGGGCCTGATGTGGCGCGCGACGAACGCCGACGGCACGCTGACCTACGCGTTCATCGAGTCGATCAAGTCCACCTACCCGTACTACGCGGTCCGCCTCGCCGGCGGCACGCTGGTCCTGGCTGGCATGTTCATCATGGCTTACAACGTCTGGAAGACGGTCGCGGGGCGCACCTCCAAGGCCGAAGTCCCGATCGTGCAGCCGGCCTGACTGGGGAAGTCGCATGAACCACGATTCCGTAGAAAAAAATGTGGGCCTGATGGGCGTGCTCATCGCGCTCGTCATCTCCATCGGCGGCCTGGTGCAGATCGTGCCGTTGTACTTTCAGGGCGTCGGCACCGATCCTGCTCCGGGCGTCAAGCCGTACGCGGCCCTGAGTCTCGCCGGCCGCGACGTGTACATACGCGAGGGCTGCTACACCTGCCACTCGCAGATGATCCGCCCGTTCCGCTCCGAGACGGAGCGCTACGGGCCGTACTCGCTCGCCGGCGAATCCGTGTACGACCACCCGTTCCAGTTCGGCTCGAAGCGCACGGGGCCCGACCTCGCGCGCGTCGGCGGCCGCTACTCGGACGAGTGGCACCGCGTGCACCTGATCAACCCGCGCGACGTCGTGCCCGAGTCGAACATGCCGCGGTTCCCGTGGCTGCAGGACGCCAAGGTGGATGGCGCTCTGGTGGCCAGCAAGATGGCGGCCCTGCGCAAGATCGGCGTGCCGTACTCCGACGAGGAGATCGCCGGGGCTGCGGCGGCCGTCGAGGGCAAGACCGAGCTCGACGCGCTCGTCGCCTACCTGCAGGGCCTCGGCACCAACCTCACGGCCGGCAACTGAGCGTGGACATCGGCACGATCCGCGGGCTCATCGCGCTGATGCTGATGCTCGCGTTCATCGGGCTGGTGGCCTGGGCGTACAGCAAACGGCGAAAGAAGGATTTCGACGAGATGGCGCAGCTGCCATTCCGCGAGTATCCGTCGGATAAGGATCAAGGGAGCAAGACCCCATGACTACTGGCTGGAGTCTTTTCGTCATCGTGTTGACCATCGTCAACATCCTGGCCTGCGTCTGGCTGCTGCGCTGGACGATGAAGCCGAAGTCGGCCACCGAGAAGATCGGCGATGGCAGCGACACCGGACACACCTGGGACGGCGACCTGCGCGAGTACAACAACCCGCTGCCGAAGTGGTGGCTGTGGCTGTTCTACATCACCGTGGTGTTCGGGCTGATCTACCTCGCGGCCTTCCCGGGCCTCGGAAACTTCGCCGGACTCAAGGGCTGGTCGCAGGCCCAGCAGTACGAACAGGAGCGCGCGGCCGTCGAGGCGCGCGCGGCGGCACTGCTGGCTCCGTTCGCCAACATGACGGTGCCGGAGCTCGCGGCCAACGCCCAGGCCATGGCCACTGCAAACAACCTGTTCCAGAACAACTGCGCGCAGTGCCACGGCTCGGACGGCGGCGGCGCCCGCGGCTTCCCCAACCTCGCGAACGACGACTGGCAGTGGGGCGGGGACCCGGACTCCGTCGTGCAGACGATCTCCGCCGGCCGTGTCGCGGGCATGACACCGTGGGGCGAGGTGCTTGGCGAGAAGGGCGTCGAGGAGGTCGTGGCCTACGTGCTGCAGTTGAGCGGCCAGCCCACCGACGGGGCGAAGGCTGCGGCCGGAGCGACGCACTTCCAGACCTACTGCATGGCCTGCCACGGCGCGGACGGCAAGGGCATGGCCGCAGTCGGCGCGCCCAACCTGACCGACGGCGTCTGGCTGTACGGCGGCGACGCGGACACCATCCGCGAGACGGTCATCAAGGGCCGCATGGGCCAGATGCCGGCCTTCGGAGACCGGCTCGGGGAGCAGCGGGTGCGGCTCCTCGCGGCCTACGTGCTGCGGATGTCGGGCGCCTCACAGTGAGGGTCCATGTCGCTGCTCGATGACCAGTACACCGGCACGGTGCGGTGGCCACGCCTCAGGCAGGACGTGGCCATCGTCACCTGGCCCTCGTTCCTGGTGGCGAGCGTGGCGACCATGATCTGCTTCGCCTTCATCGACCCGATGCTGGTCGGCAACGACGACTATCCTCCGCCCGCCTTCGCCTCGCGCATGTCGGGTTACGCGATCGGATTCTTTTTCTTCTGGCTCATCTCGGCCCTCTCGAGCCTCCTGACCTTGTACCTCGCCCGCACGGCGCGGCCCGAGCCTCCCGCGAGACAGGATCCTGACGAAGGGACGCGGAGCGTCCAATGACCACACCGGAAGCGACCCAGGACGGCGGGCTGTACGCAACCCGCCAGAAGATCTATCCGCGCGAGATCGGCGGGCGCTTCCAGCGCCTGCGCGTGATCGCAGTCTTCGTGCTGCTCGGCATCTACTACGTGCTGCCCTGGATCCGCTGGGAAGGCCGCCAGGCCGTGCTGTTCGACCTGCCGGCCCGCAAGTTCCACATCTTCGCGCTTACTCTCTGGCCGCAGGACTTCTACTTCCTGACCTGGCTGCTGGTGATTGCCGCCCTGTCGCTGTTCTTCTTCACCGCCCTGGCCGGGCGCCTGTTCTGCGGCTACGCCTGCCCGCAGACGGTCTGGACCGAGACTTTCCTGTGGATGGAGCGGCTCGCCGAGGGCAGCCGTTCGCAGCAGATGAAGCTCGCCAAGGCGCCGTGGAACGGCGAGAAGATCCTGCGCAAGGGCGCCAAGCAGTTCATGTGGATCACGTTCGCGCTGTGGACGGGATTCACCTTCGTCGGCTACTTCACGCCCATCACCGAGCTCGCGGGCAAGATCGCCAGCTTCTCGACCGGGCCGTGGGAAACGTTCTGGGTGCTGTTCTACGGCGGCGCCACCTACGTCAACGCGGGCTTCATGCGCGAGCAGGTCTGCAAGTACATGTGCCCGTACGCGCGCTTCCAGAGCGCGATGTTCGACCGCGACACCCTGATCATCACCTACGACGAGCGACGCGGCGAGCCGCGCGGGGCGCGCAAGAAGGGGACGGACCACAAGGCCAAGGGGCTCGGCGACTGCGTGGACTGCACCCTGTGCGTGCAGGTCTGCCCGACCGGCATCGACATCCGCCAGGGCCTTCAGTACGAGTGCATAGCCTGCGCCGCCTGCATCGATGCCTGCGACGAGGTCATGGACAAGGTCGGCTACCCGCGCGGCCTGATCCGCTACGACACGCAGAGCGGCCTCGAGGGCAAGCGCAAGCGCGTGCTTCGGCCCCGCACGCTCGTCTACGCGACGCTCCTCGCCGTGCTCGTCGCCGGCTTCGCGGTGACGCTGTCCGGCCGGAACGTGGTCGGGATCGACGTGATCCGCGACCGCAACGCCCTCTACCGCGAGCGGCCTGACGGCCGGATCGAGAACGTCTACAACGTCAAGATCCTCAACAAGGATCGCGCGGCGCACGAGTTCCGGATCGCGGCCAGCGGGCTGCCCGGCGTCGAGGTCGACTACCTCGGCCCGACGGTCTGGGTCGCGCCGGGCGCCGTGCAGAGCGTGCCCGTGCGCATCCGCGTCCCGCGCGGCGAGCTGCAGGGAGGCGCGGACGTCATCCTGTCGCTCGAGGCCGTGGACGCCCCGCATCTCACGGCCAGCGGCAAGGCGCGTTTCATCGCGCCGACGGACTGATACCCTCCGCCCATGAGTGACCCTACCGTCCGTCCCTGGTACCGGCAGATGTGGCCCTGGCTGCTGATCGTGCCACCCGCCGCGGCGGTGATCGGCGGCAGCCTCACGCTGTATCTCGCGGTCACCCGTCCCGATACCCTCGTCCGCAAGGACTGCTTCAAGGACGGCGTCACGATGGTGTGCGGCGAGCAAGCTCGTGAGCTGCTCGAGGCCGCGGGGAAGGATCCGGACACGCCGGAGCCATGAGCGCGACCGGCGCGCCCTGCTTCCACTGCGGCGAGCCCATCCCGCGCGGGCTCGACATCCACGCGCGGATCGCCGGCCGCGACGAGCCGGTGTGCTGCCACGGCTGCAAGGCGGTTGCGGAGTTCATCACCGGCGCGGGTCTCGGCGATTACTACCGCTACCGCGACACCTCGAGCACCCGCGCGGACGAGCCGCCGCGCCCCGACCGATGGGCCGCCTACGACCGGCCCGAGCTGGTCGAGCGCCTCACGCGCGCCGAGCCCAACGGCGCGCGCTCGATCACCGTGCTGCTCGAGGGACTGCGCTGCGCGGCCTGCAGCTGGCTCGCCGACAAGGCGCTCAGCCTGCAGAGCGGCGTGCTCGACGTCAGCGTCAACCCCGCCACCGCCCGCGCGCGGCTGGTGTGGGACCCGTCCAAGGTGAGGCTCGGCGACCTGCTGCGCGTGCTCGAGCACGTCGGGCTGCGACCGCATCCGCTCGCCGGCGAGCACTCCGAGCAGGTGGCGCTGCTCGAGCGGCGCAGCGCGCTCAAGCGCCTCGCGGTGGCGGGCTTCGGCAACATGCAGGTGATGATGTTCGCGGTGCCGCTCTACTTCGGCGAGGCCCGCGGCATGGACGCCGACATGCGCGAGTACATGCGGCTGGTGAGCATGCTGGTGTCGATCCCGGTGGCGCTCTATGCGGGCTGGCCGTTCTACCAGGGCGCGTGGAACGCGCTGCGCGCACGCAGCGTGAGCATGGACGTGCCGGTGAGCATCGGCATCATCCTCGCGTTCGTCGCGAGCGTGTTGAACGCCCTAACCGGCCGCGGTGAGGTGTACTTCGATTCGGTGACGATGTTCGTGTTCTTCCTCGGACTCGGCCGCTACGTCGAGATGATCGCGCGCCACCGTGCCGGCAGCGTGGCCGATGCGCTCGCCCGCCTCGCGCCCGCCACCGCGCGGCGCGTGCGGTCGGGCGTGGCCGAGGACGTGCAGGCCGTCGAGCTCGCGATCGGCGACGAGCTCATCGTGCGCTCCGGCGAGGTGCTCGCGGCCGACGGGCTGGTGCTCGAGGGCGAGGGACGCGTCGACGAGTCCATGCTCACGGGCGAATCAGCCGCAGTGGCCAAGCCGCCCGGCGCACGCGTCCACCAGGGCACTCACAACCTCGGCGCGCCGCTGCGCGTGCGGGTCACGGCCGTCGCGGGCGACACCGTGCTCTCGGGCATCGTCGCGCTGCTCGAGCGCGCCCAGGCCGAACGCCCGCGTCTCGCCCGCGCCGCCGACCGGGCCGCCGCCTGGTTCCTGAGCCGCATCCTCGTGGGCGCGGCCGTGGTGTTCGCCGTCTGGTGGTACGTGGATCCCTCGCACGCGTTCTCCGCGACGCTCGCCGTGCTGGTGGTCACCTGTCCCTGCGCGCTGTCGCTCGCCACGCCCACGGCGCTCGCCGCGGCCACGGCCGCGCTCGCCCGGCGCGGGATCCTGGTCGCGCACACCGACGCCATCGAGGCGCTGTCGAAGGCGACGCACGTGCTTTGGGACAAGACCGGCACGCTCACCAGGGGGCTGGTCCGCGTCGAGGACGTGCACACCTTCGGCGAGGTCACCGCCGCGCAGGCGATGAGCTGGGCCGGGGCGCTCGAGCAATTGTCCGAGCACCCGATCGCTCGTGCGTTCGCGGCCTCCGGGGCGCCGGCTGGCCCGGCGAGCGAGGTGGCGGTGCACGCCGGCCAGGGCCTCGAGGGACGGCTCGACGGACGCCGGTTCAGGATCGGCACGCACGCGTTTGCCGCGGCCTTGCGGAGCGCGACGCCGGGCGATGCGCCCATGCCACCGCCGGGAGACGGGTCGGGCGAGAGCTGGGTGTACCTCGCGGATGACTCGGGCCTGCTCGCCGCGTTCCGCCTGACCGATCCCCTCCGCCCGGAGGCGCAGGACTGCGTGGCGAACCTCGCGGCGCTCGGCTTGCCCTCCGAAATCGTGAGCGGCGACGAGGCCTCCGCCGTGGCGCGCATCGCGGCACGCTGCGGCATCGAGCGTCACTCGGCACGCCTCGCCCCGCAGGACAAGCTCGCGCGGCTCAAGGCTCTGCAGGCCGGGGGCGCCGTGGTGGTGGCCGTGGGCGACGGCATCAACGACGCGCCGCTGCTGCGCGGCGCGGACGTGGCCATCGCCATGGGTCGCGGCTCCGCGCTTGCCCAGACCAGCGCCGACCTGATCCTGGTGCGCGACTCGCTCGAGGACCTGCCGCACACGATCGACCTCGCGCGGCGCACGCAGCGAGTGATCCGCCAGAACCTGGCGTGGTCCATCGGCTACAACCTCGCGGCACTGCCCCTCGCGGCGCTGGGCTACGTGCCGCCGTGGCTCGCGGCCATCGGCATGTCGTTGAGCTCTGTGGTCGTGGTGCTGAACGCCATGCGGCTGTCGCGAGGATCGACCCCGCAGCGGCGCCCGCAGTGGCCGGCGGCGCGCGAGGCGGAGGCCGCCTGAGGTGGAAATCCTCTACGTCATGATCCCGCTCGGACTGGTGCTGGTCGCCTTCGGGCTCTGGGCCTTCTTCTGGGCGACCGGCGACGGGCAGTTCGACGACCTCGACAGCCCGGGCTGGTCGGTGCTGAACGACGACGCGCCCCCGGGGGCCCGCCCCGGAGCGGCCGCAACACCACCCGAAGGGTCCGCGCCACCGCCGCCAGAGGCCCGATGATGGATCCGCAGGCCGGTTCGATCAGCCTCGCCGCGGCGCTGGTCGCGGGCCTCGCCGCGAGCGGCCACTGCATCGGCATGTGCGGCGGCATCGCCGGCGCACTCGCGATGCGCAGTTCCCAGGGCCCGACGGGCACCAGGCTCGCGCTCGCCCTCGCCTACAACCTGTCGCGGATCACGAGCTACGCGATCGCCGGCGCGATCGCCGGACTGCTCGGCCGCACCCTGCTGAAGGCCGTGGACGTGGCGCCGCTGTCGGTCGCGTTCCGCGTCGTGGCCGGACTCATCATGCTGGCCGCGGCGGCGCGACTGCTGTTCGGGTGGCGACTGCTCGACCCGCTCGAGGCCGCGGGCTCGGGACTCTGGCGCCGGATTGCGCCGTGGGCCGGCCGGCAGGGGCGCAGCGGAGGCCTCGGCGGAGCCATCGGCCTTGGGCTCGCGTGGGGCTGGCTGCCTTGCGGCATGACGTATTCGATGCTGTTGCTCGCTGCCACCACGGCGAGCGTCCCCCTGGGCGCCGCGGTCATGCTGGCCTTCGGACTCGGCACCTTGCCGTCGATGGTCACGGCCACCGTTGCGTTCGAGCGCGTGGCGAAGCTGCTTTCGTCACGCGCCACGCTGCGCCACGTGGCGGGAATCCTGCTGCTCGCCTTCGGCCTCTGGACGGCCGGAAACGCCCTCTCGCATGCACGGCACGCGGCACACGGGCAGGCGCCGCAGGTACAGGACCAGGAACACGCCGGGCACTCTCACTGACGGCCCGGCGCGGGGCGCGGAACTGCGCCGCGCCCCGGCAGTCCGGTCACGTCACTGGATCGTGATCGCGAGCGGACGGGCCTTCTCGACAGCCACCCTCGGCAGGTGGATCACCAGCACGCCTTCCTTGGACTCGGCGCGGATCGCCTTCACGTCCACGTCCTCGGGCAGCACGAAGCTGCGCTCGAACATGCCGTAGAAGCGCTCGGTGCGATGCACCTTGTCGCCCTTCTCCTCCTTCTCGACCTTGCGCTCGCCCTTGATGGTGAGCACGCCGTCGTCGAAGAGGACCTTCACGTCCTCCTTGCGGACCTCGGGCAGGTCCACCTTCACGAGGTACTCCTTCTCACGCTCGACGATGTCGGCGAGCGGCATGAACTCCTCCATCGCTTCGGCCGGACGGGTCATCGGCATACGGCCCAGGAACGGCGAGAAGCCTTTCAGCAGTTCGTCCATCTCGCGGAACGGCTCCCAACGCGTCAGTCTCATGGCTCCCTCCTCGGGGTCTCCCCGGCAGTCGCCAACCGGCCCGGCGGACCCGCCGGGCCACGAGTGTATTTTCCCACCCTGGTTCGGCCGGCGGGATGCGCAGTGATGACTAGGCCGCCCAGTCGGAAAGTACCTAGTCGTGCCCGCCGGGTTCACATAGCATTGCGGGCTCCGGATCCGGCGCGCGCCCAAGATGTCGAGCAAGCACACCCAGGCAGTCCGCGGCGCGGCAGCGCGCCGGCCACGGTCCCAGACGGGACCGGAGTACCGCGCCATTCTCGAGGCGGCGGTGGACGCCATCATCGTCGTCGATCACCAGGGCACGATCGAGGATTTCAGCCCGAGGGCTCAGCAGCTGTTCGGCTACACGGCCGAGGAAGTCATCGGTCGAAACGTCTCCATGCTGATGCCCGAGCCGCACCAGAGCGCGCACGACGGCTACATGCGCCGGTACATGGAGACCGGCGAGAAACGCGTCATCGGCAAGGGGCGCGAAGTCTGGGCGCGTCGCAAGGACGGCAGCCTTTTCCCGTGCGACCTCTCCATCGGCGAGGTGAGCGGAGCTCAGCCGCCCCGCTTCGTCGGCTTCCTGCACGACATCACCGCCCGCAAGGAGTCCGAGGAGCAGCTCCGGCGCAGCGAGGCCGAGCTGCGCCTGGCGCAGGAACTGGCCAACCTGGGCAACTACGTGATTCACGCCGAGCGAGGGGAGCACGACTACTACTCACCGCAGCTGCACCGCATCCTTGGCGTCGATCCCGGCGATCCGTCCATCATTCGCGAGGAGTACCTCGAGCGCTGGGTGCACGCGACCGACCGCAAGCGGGTCGCGGAGGCGTTCGTGCGCATGGACTCAGGCAAGGCGCCGCTCGACATCGAATACCAGGTCGTGCTTCGCGACGGGTCGGTCCGACACCTCCATCACCTCGCACAGGCCGTGCTCGACGACGATGGCGGCGTCGTGAAGTACATCGGCACCATCCACGACATCACCGACCGGCGCCGCGCCGAGGACGACGCGCGCGTGCTGCAGGAGCGCCTCACGCACTTCAGCCGGCTCTCGACCATGGGCGAGATGGCCGCGGGCCTCGCCCACGAGATCAACCAGCCACTGTCAGCGATCGCGACCTACGCGCGCGCCTGTCAGCGCCTGATGGTTCAGCCCGAGTCGGACCCCGGCGACGTGCTCGCTGCGCTCGAGCAGATCAACGCGCAGGCGCTGCGGGCGGGTGAGGTGATCCGGCGGCTGCGCAACTTCGTCAAGAACCGCGAGGTCAGGCGCGAGCCGGTCGACTGCGCGCGCCTGCTCGAGGACCTGAGCACGCTCGCCGAGACCGACGCGCGCCTGCACAACATCCGCCTGCGACTCGACTGCGAGGAGCCGCTGCCCACCGTCTACGCCGATCCGATCCAGTTGCAGCAGGTGGTCCTGAATCTCGTGCGCAACGCGATCGACGCGATGTCCGAGGCGCCCGAGGATCGCCGGGAAGTGGTACTGAGCACGCGCATGGACGCGGACGGGGAGGTCGAGGTCACCGTTGCGGACCGCGGCACGGGCCTCGCGCCGGAGGCCACCGACCACTTGTTCAACCCGTTCTTCACGACCAAGGCGAGCGGCACCGGCCTCGGGCTCGCCATCAGCCGCTCGATCGTGCGCGCCCACGGCGGGCGGCTGTGGCACACTCCCAACGATGACTGCGGCGTAAGGTTTCACTTCACTTTGCCGGTGTCGCCGGCGGTGACGACGGGGGAATGACGCGTGATCAAGGAACAGAAGCCCACGGTGTTCGTGGTGGACGACGACGCGGCAGTGCGCGACTCGCTGCGCCTGCTGCTCAAGTCCGTGGGACTGCCGGTCGAGGTGTTCGAGTCGGGCCAGGACTTCCTCGACGCCGACCGCGACGACCGTCCCGGCTGCCTGGTGCTCGACATCCGCATGCCGGGCATGAGCGGCCTCGAGCTGCAGGTGAAGCTGAACGAGCGGCACTCGATCCTGCCGATCATCTTCATCACCGGCCACGGCGACGTGCCGATGGCAGTCGAGGCCATGCAGGCCGGCGCCGTTGACTTCATCCAGAAGCCGTTCCGCGACCAGGACCTGCTCGACCGCATCAACCAGGCGCTCGACAAGGACGCGGGCAGCCGCCGCATGCTCGCCGAGCGCAACATGATCCGCAAGCGTCTCGAGTCGCTCACGCCGCGCGAGCGCGAGGTGCTCGACCTCGTCGTGGCGGGCAAGGCGAACAAGGTGATCGCGGGCGACCTCAACCTCAGCCAGCGCACCGTCGAGATCCATCGCGCGCGCGTCATGGAGAAGATGGAAGCGCACTCGCTCGCGCACCTCGTGCGCATGGTGCTCGAGGTGGAACGTCCAGAGGCCTGAGATACTGCGGCGCAGCACTTCGTCGGAAACGCCGTCGTACGCGAAATTTTAGGTATAAATCACGATTCTCCGGCTTTTTGGCGCCGGGAACACTGCGCTGCATGCGACCACGGACCGCAGCGCAGTTCACCGCAAATGATCCTCCCTGCGGCCTGCACTGAACTGGCTTGGCCTGTGGTCGCGCCACATCTATGCAACATTCGCCCGCCCAGCAGGATGCTCTCCCCGTAGTCGGAGTCATCGATCCCGATCCGGTCGCACGGAACGGGCTGCGCACGCTGCTGCATGGGCTCGGCATCGACGTCTCCACCTTCGACAGCGCCGAGAGCTATCTGCTCGCGACCAACGGCCGGCAGGTCGCCTGCCTGATCGTGGAACTGCTGTTGCCCGGCATGTCGGGACTCGAATTGCTGAGGCGACTGCGCAGCGCCGGCAACGACGTGCCGGTGATCCTGCTCGCCGACGAGTCCGACGTGCCGACCGCCGTCGCCGCCATCCGCGAGGGCGCCACCGACTTCATCGAGAAGCCGTACGTGGACGTGGCCGTGGTGAGGCAGGTGCAGAAGCTGCTGCACTCGCCGCCACCGGTCGGGTACGCCTGAGCGGACGCGACGACTGCCGCGCACCCCGCGATCACTCCTCGATCAGTCGCTCCAGCATCGCGAGCCTGCGCGTTAGGCGCCGCCGCTCCTCGAGCAGGTCTAGGATCACGGCCGCCCCCGCCAGGTTCACGTCGAGGTCGTGCACCAGCCGTGCCGTGGCGCGCACGCGTTGCAGGTCACTCGCAGGGAACGACCAGGACTCCGGTGCGGCGCCGCGCGGCTCGAGCACGCCCGCCTCGACGAGGCTCGCTACCCAGTGCCGCTCGACGCTGAGCCACGCGCAGAACTCGCCGACCTCGATCCAGGTGGACTCGTCGAGCGGCGTGCCTTCCAGGATGCGGTCGAGCGTCGTCATCGCGGCGGCCTCATTGACCGAAGGTGGTACGCGGGTCGAACGGGACCTCGCGCTTCATCTGTTCGAAGAGCTGCCGCGACCGCGGGGAGTCGGGCGGCAGCACGATCTTGAGCAACACCAGCTGGTCGCCCGGCGGATGGCCCGGCAGGCCCCGGCCCCGCAGCCTGAGCGTCTGGCCGGCGCGCGCGCCGGCGGGCAGCTTCATCTCAACAGGGCCACCGAGCGTCGGCACCGACACCGTCTCGCCGAGCGCGGCCTCCCACGGGGCGACCGGCAGTGTCAGCAGGATGTCGCGACCCTCGAGCCGGAAGCGCGCGTGCGGACGGATGTTGACCTCGAGCAGCAGGTCGCCCGGCGGCCCGCCGCCGACTCCCGGGCTGCCCTGGCCCGCGAGCCGGATCTGCTGCCCGTCGGTCACGCCAGCCGGGATCGATACGCGCAGCGTGCGCGGCTTGACGAGCACGTGTCCGTCGGCGGTCAGCTCCGGCGTGCGCAGCTCGATCGTGCGGGCGCCGCCGCCGAAGGCGTCCTCGAGATCGATCTCGATGCGGGCGACGTGGTCCTGCCCCGCGGCGGAGAACCCACGACGTGCGCGACCCGCGCCGTGCGCGGCGCCGAACGGGCTGCGCGAGCCGAACAGCTCCGAGAAGAAATCGCTGAACTCGCCGGGACCCTCGCCCGGCGCCTCGCGCGAGAATTCGAAGCCCTTGCCCCAGTCGGGCGGCGGCCGGAAATCCTGGCCAGGCCGCCAATCGGGACCGAGCTGGTCATAGGCGGCGCGCTTCTCAGGATCCTTCAGGACCTCGTGTGCCTCCTGCAGCTCCTTGAACTTCTCCTCGGCGTCTTTTTCCTTGCTGACGTCCGGGTGGTACTTGCGGGCGAGCTTGCGGTACGCACGCTTGATCTCGTCCTGGCTCGCCGTGCGCGGCACGCCCATCACCTGGTAGTAGTCCTTGTAGCGCATGGCCGTACTCTAGCGCCCGTCCGGCGGGCGATGCCTCGTCGATATCCCCTACTTATGGTGGCGGTCCGTCGCCCGACAAGGGGTGGGCCGGGGCCTTGCTCCCCGCCTCGGCGCCCCCATCGAGGGTGCATCGCCCATTCTCGCCACGGAGTCCCCATGACGGACAAGCACCGCGTCGCCTGCCAGCACTGCGACGGCCTCGTCGGCGTCCCGGCCGATCGCCTCGGCGACGGGCCGCGCTGCCCGGCCTGCCACATGCCGCTGTTCGACGGCCATCCCGTCGAGCTCACCGATCGCAACTTCGACCGGCACGTGGCGCAGGGCGACCTGCCCGTGGTCGTGGATTTCTGGGCGCCGTGGTGCGGACCCTGCCGCATGATGGCGCCCGCCTTCGAAGAGGCGGCGCAGCGGATGGAGCCGGCGGCGCGCTTCGCCAAGCTCAACACGGACGAGGCTCAGGCCACCGCCGCCCGCTACGGCATTCGCAGCATCCCGACGCTGATCGTGTTCAGAGGCGGGCGCGAGGTCGCGCGCCAGTCGGGCGCGATGGGCGCCGATGCGCTGGTACGCTGGGCGGCGGGTGCGCTGGGGTGAGGCCCGTCGATCAGCCGCGCTTCATCGGGCAGGTGCTGAGCCCGATCAGCGTGTACGCGGGGCAAAAGCGGAAAATGCCCGTGAAAAGCAGCACGAGGCCAACCAGCGACCAGTAGCGCGCATTGCCCTCGAGCACGAAGAACAGCGACAACACCGCGAGCCCGGCGACGATGCGCAGGATCCGGTCGATTCCACCGACGTTGACGGTCATGTTCGAGTCCCCTGGGTCGTTTGTTCGCGGGTCGGGGAAGTCCGACCGCAGGGCAGATGCTACGGGGCAGCAAAGGTGGCGTCTGTAACCCAGGTCACCGAGGCTCAACCGCCCTCGGCCACCCGGCGCAATCCCGGCGCATCCAGCACCTCGACGGCACCGCGGGACAGGCGCACCAGACCCTCGTCCGCGAAGCTGCGCAGCAGCCGCGTGACGATCTCGCGCACGCTGCCGAGCTCGTCGGCGAGCTGCTGGTGCGTCATTGAGACCAAACGTCCCCGGCCGAGCAGCGTCGCAGCCAGGCGGCGGTCGAGACGGTGGAAGGCGACCGCTTCCACGAGCACCATCAGTTCCGCGAGCCGGTCGGCGAACAACGCGAACACGTACTGCCGGAACGGCGGGTGTGTCGCCATCAGCTCGTCGAACACCGCTCGGGGGAGCGCCACGAGGCGCGCGTCGCGCTCGACGACGCCGGTCGCCGGGTAATCACGGGCGCCCACCAGGCAGCCGCTTGTCAACACGCAGCTCTCCCCGGCCTCGACGCGATAAAGGTACAGCTCACGTCCCGCGCTGCACTTCGAGACGCGGATGGACCCTTCCAGCACGAGCGGAAACTGCCTGCACGGCGAGCCCTCGCCGAACATCGGAGTCCCGGCCGGCACCCGCAGCACGTTCGCCCGCTCGAGCAGTCCACTGAGCTCCGCATCGACCAGGCCCCCGAGCGCCGGGTACAGCGAGCGCAACTCGCGCGCCAGCATCTGCCTGTCCTGCGTGATCACGCGTACCTCACGGCGGTTCCGCAAGCCCGATGATAAGCTCCCGCCGGCTGGGCGCCGCAGCCATCACCGGGCGCCGACGCGAGGACTCCGACATGCATGCGATTGCCGTCCACGGCGGTGCGGGCACGCTCGCCGCCGCCGACCTCACCCCCGAGAACGACCGCGCCTACCGTGCCGGGCTCGAGCGCGCCCTGCGTGCCGGATTCACGGTGCTCGACGCGGGTGGCCCGAGCCTCGACGCGGTCGTGGTCGCGGTGCAGGTGCTCGAGGACGACCCGCTCTTCAACGCCGGGCGCGGCGCCGTCGTCGCCGCCAGCGGCCAGCACGAGCTCGACGCCTCGGTGATGGACGGACGCGACCTGCGGGCCGGCGCCGTCACGGGCGTGCGCCACGTGCGCAGCCCGATCGCACTGGCGCGGCTCGTGATGGAGCGCTCGCCCCACGTCATGCTGGCCGGCGCGGGCGCCGAGGAATTCGCGCTCGAGCAGGGACTCACGCCGGTTCCCAACACGCACTTCGCGACCGAACGACGGCGCCGCGAGCTCGAGCGATTCCTGCAGGGCGAGCTCGAGGCGGGCCGCGAGTCGCTGATGGGTACCGTCGGTGCCGTCGCCAGGGACGCAAGTGGCAATCTCGCGGCCGCCACCTCCACCGGCGGCATGACCGGCAAGAAATGGGGCCGCGTCGGCGATTCCCCGATCATCGGCGCCGGCACCTACGCGGCGAACGACTGCTGCGCGGTGTCGGCGACGGGTCACGGCGAGTTCTTCATCCGCGCTGCCGTGGCGCACGAGATCGCCGCACTGATGCGCTACCGGGGACTCGGCGTGGCCGAGGCGGCCGAGGAGGTCGTGATGCGCCAGCTGGTGCGCCTCGGCGGCTCGGGTGGCGTGATCGCCGTCGGACGCGACGGGCGCATCGCCATGACCTTCAACTCCGAGGGGATGTTGCGCGGCGCCATGGACTCCAGCGGCCGACTGGTGACGGGTCTGCTGAAAGAGTGACGCCGTCCTCGGCCGACGCCCGTTCCGGCAGCCGTCGGCGCGGCCGTCGCTCGCGCGGCTGCTTCACGCGCGTCAGCCAGACCTCATACGGGTCCCAGGTCGCGGCCGGCTCGCCCGCGAACGTCGCCTGCCGTTGCGATGGCTCCTGTCCGGCCGGATTGCGCATGTCCATTGTTCGTCATCTCCCTGCGTTGCCACCCGTTCGGGGCGTGCGTTCTTTCAAACCCGAGTCCGACTTCATCCGTCCCAGCTTAGTGCCGGGATGTGTCGATTCGATGGCACACGCTCGGCCAGATTCCGTTCAGGCGGCGAAATACCGTGCCAGATAGGCATCGAAGTCGACGTCGTCCGCCGCCTCGACGCGGGCCTGCTCGCGCAGCGACTCCTCCGCTTCCTGCGCAAACGACTCCTGCAACGCCTCGTTCGGCGTGTGCAGCTCGAGGAAGTAGGCCTTGTGCACGGCCGACATGCGCAGCGCGAACTGGAAGAACGACTCGCCGGTCGTCCGCAACTCGTGCAGCGTGCGCGCGGAGGGCGTGAGCGACGGCTCGTGCACCTTCGCCGCCTGCACGTCGAGCGCGGTCGTGTAAGGTCGCTGCGGATCGCCGGTGTCGAGCAGCTCGCACACGCCGCGCATGCCGTCCATGACCTCGAGGGCCCAGTCGCGCAACGCCAGGTCACGCCCCCCTCGCCGCAGCACAAGGCCGGGACGGCGGCCCTCCCGCGCTACCCGCCCGTGGTTGCCGTCGAGCTCGGCCTGCTCGGACAGCTCGATCGGCGGGCTCGCGCCCAGCACGCAGTAAGCCGCGAACGCCTCGAGGAAGCGCAGCTTGTTCTGGTTGACGCCCACCGGGTCGAAGGCGCTGACGTCGAGCGAGCGCATCTCGACGTACTGCACTCCGCCGCGGCGCAGTGCCTGGGTCGGGCGCTCCCCCGAGCGAGCAACGCGCTTCGGGCGGATGAAGCTGTAGTACTCGTTCTCGATCTGCAGCTGGTTGGCATTCAGCTGCACGTAGTCGCCGTCGACCTTGACGCCGAAGCGCTGGTACTCCGGGTGCGGCGTCGTGATCGCCGCAGAGAGGTCGCGCACGTAGTGCTCGAGGCTGTTCACCGACACGCTCAGGGCGGCCTGGTTCGCGTTGCGGTAGCCGAGGTCGCTCATGCGGAGCGACGTGGCATGCGGCGCGTACAGGCTGCCGGGCTCGAGCGGCTGCAGCCAGTCCACGCGCCGGCCGCCGAGGAACGACGGGCACAGCGCCGGTGAGTTGCCGAACAGGTACAGCACGATCCAGCCGTGGCGCCGGTAGTTGCGCAGCAGGGCGAAGTAGGCGTCCGAGCGGAAGGCCTGCCCCGCGTCGTGGCTCTCGCACAGATCGGCCAGCACCGGCCAGAAGTGCTCGCCGAACGAGTAGTTGAAGTGCACTCCGGAGATCGCCTGCATGACTCGCCCGTAGCGAAGTCCGAGCCCGCGGCGGTACACGGTCTTCATGCGCCCGACGTTCGAGGGGCCGTACTCGGCGATCGGGATGCTCGCGTCGCCCTCGATGGCGCAGGGCATGCTCGTCGCCCAGAGAAGCTCGTCTTCAACGTTGCGATAGACGAACTGGTGCAGGTCGCAGAGGTACTGGGTGAGTTCCCAGGTCTCGGCGAACGGCGGCGTGACCAGCTCGATCAGCGCCTCGGAATAGTCGGTGGTGACGTGCTCGTGCGTGAGCGGCGAACCGAGCGCCGCCGGGTGCCGCGTCTGCGCAATGCGCCCGCGCGGAGTGACCCGCAGCGATTCCTTCTCGACGCCCTTGAGGCCGCCCTGCAGGGCGCTGCCGGAGCGGCCGTTCACGAGCCGCGCGAGGCGTCGTTCGTAGCTGCGGTCCACGGACATCCAAAAATGTGACGCAGTTGGCGGGCCGCGTAGGGTAGCAGGAGCGGCTACCGGAGGTTAAAGGGGGGCCGCAGGCGGCGTCGGGCACCCGTCTGGACCCGCCCCTCCGGCCGGTTGAACATATTCAGTAACCCACTGTTACATAAAGATTTTTTCTGTCGGGATATTTTGCATGCGCGGCGTGCCCTGCGAGTCAGGTTGCTCGCGGAGGCAATGGAATCAATCGCTTGGGAAATTGGCACGGTTCCTGCTTTGTCCTCCTTGCCCGAGGCGAATGCGTCCCCGGGGTTGGCAACGGAAATCGACAGCTTTTCTAGAGGAAATAGAGCCATGCGACTTAACAAGACCCTTCTTGGCGCCCTGAGCGCCGCCGGCCTGGCCCTCGGCCTGGCCTCCGCTCCCGCGAACGCCCTGGTTTGCGGGCCGTTCTCGGCCGATCCGGCTTTGTCCTGCCAGGGCACTTCCGACGCCTCGGATTCTGCCGCCGACATCGACGCGCTCTATCCCCGCGCCCCAGAGAACTGGCAGTCCATCGACAAGGACGAAGAGGACCCGGCCCCGCCGGCCGCCCCCTGGTCGGAGGACGACTTCTACCTGACGGACGCTGACGGAAACCCCTTCGATCCGGGCAACGACACGAGCGGGTTCTTCTACATCAGCAACGCGCTGCTGTCGGCTTTCGACGAGTTCGTGCTGGTGCTGAAGGGCGGCAACGACGAAATCAGTTGGGCCGCCTTCCTCCTCGACGTGCCGGCGATGAGTTCGGGACCCGCCGACTACCGCCACGGCACCTGGGCCAGCCGCCAGGGCCTGTCGCACGCGACCCTGTACGGCGTCGGCGACGGCGACGACCAGACGGTTCCCGAGCCGGGTTCTCTGGCACTCCTCGGCCTCGGGCTCGCCGGTCTCGGCATGGCTCGTCGGCGCAAGGCTGCCTGATACCTGGACGCCAGCCCCGGCGGAGGGCAGGGCCCCGCAGGCAACTGCGGGGCCTTTTCGTTCTGGAACGTCGGCATTTCTTGCACTCGACCGGCACGTCGGCCTTAGAGTACCGCCATGGCTGCACGCCTTCCCATTGTCGTCGCCGCTCTGGCGTTCGCGGTCCCTGTCGTCGCCGACGACACGATGCGCTGCGGCAGCCGACTCGTCAGCACCGGCGACGGCAAGGACAAGGTCCGCACGCTCTGCGGCGAGCCGACCGACGTCGCGTTCGTGGGCACGATGGGCCGGCGTGCCTACCCGGGCTTCGGGAGCGACGACTACTCGTATGTCGGGCCGGCGTGGATCGAGGTGCCAGTCGAAGTCTGGACCTACAACTTCGGCTCGACCAAGTTGCTGCGCAAGCTGCGCTTCGTGGGCGACGAGCTGGTCGAGATCCGCATCGACGGCCATGGCTATTAGGCGCCA
>Ga0316603_10000455_pt1 | contig 20703 bp, 18 predicted proteins | sample OWC_soil_day10_n_FD_207649 | JGI IMG/M metagenome (GOLD analysis project Ga0316603, IMG submission 207649) | Wetland soil microbial communities from Old Woman Creek delta, Ohio, United States - OWC_soil_day10_noCT | ecosystem: Environmental > Terrestrial > Soil > Wetlands | place: USA: Ohio... | reverse complement strand
GCTGTGCTCAAGGACCTGAAGCGCGGTCATTTCGATGGGAAGATCGACGAATACCTCGGTGATATTGATGGTTTGCTACCTCGCAGCGAGCAGAGTGAGGCCGCTTCCGATCGCTCCAGCGCGCCGCAACTCGCACGTTCGAGCACACCGGAGATCGAGGTTCAGGCCTCGGCGTCCGAGCTGCCGGACCTCGGAGCACTGGGGGCCGCGTTCGACGCGCTGACCGTGCGGGACCTTCGCGACGACGCGGGGACGACCCAACGAGATGACGCCGGCGCGACCCGCCGCGACCTGACCCCGCTCGAGCTCTCGCCGTCGGAACAGCCAGCGTCATCCACGAGCCCGAGAACCTCGACCCGCGGCAAGCTGCCGGCGAGCCCTGCGCATGCGAATCCGCCATCTTACGACGATCTCGCCGTGGTGACCAGCGCGATTGCGACGTCCAACGCGACCATCCGCACCCCGATCCAGGACTTCGCCTCGGCGCCGGTCAACCTCGCCGATTCGTCCCCCGAGATCGAGATCCAGCTCGAGCTCGACGAATCCGAAGAGCTGCTGAGTCGCAACCGGGCGTCTCACGATACCGACATCTCGGCTTACGAGGATCCTCTCCTCGCGGCGCGGGTTTCGACAGACCGCATGCCCAGCGCGGTTCCTCCACCGACCCCGCCCGAACGGCGGCCGTCGGCGGTTGGCGCAGCCGCACTACCGCCGGCCCGGCCCCACGCGCGCCCGTCCACGCGGCCGGCCATCACCCCACCACAAGTCGTCTCGCGTCCGCTCACGAGCGACGATCCGCGCCACCGCCGCGAGTCGGATGCGATCGAGATCTACGCGCCCGCGCCCGCGTCCGCAGAGCCCCCGCCGGGGATGGGCGCCGAGCGACCGGGGCAGTACGCGCAGCACAAGCGCGCCGGCAGCAACACGCGGGCCCCCACCGACGTCGTTCGGGAGCGTTCGGGCGGCGTTTCGATCCCGCCCGAGATCCATCGGGAGCGCTCGGGCGGCGTTTCGATCCCGCCCGGACTCGGTACCCCAGGACGGGTTCCGTCGCCCTCCGTCCCGCCGCTGTCACGTGGCATTCCCGCGATCCCACCAGCTGCGCCGATCCACCACGCCGCGCCGATCCACCCGCCTGCGCCGATCACGCAGCCGGTTCGATCCGCGCCCGCCACGACCATGGCGATGCCGATCTCGCGCACGGCCACGCCCACACGCACCCCGCCCACCAGCCGCACCGGATCGAGTAACAGCGGCGGCGTGGTGATGACGCGGCCAGCCGTGATCGTCGGCGCCCCTGCGAAGTCGGCGGCTCCACCGCGGGTTCGCAAGGCCCGCGAGGACGAAGGCCGGGGATTCGGCCAAGGCCTGATCTCGGAGAAGAGCCTCGACGAGGTGATCCTCGCGTACCTTTCCGAGGACGCTGACGACAAGTGACCTCGCATCGGCACGTGCCGTCGATCGTGACGCGCGCGCGCATGGCCCTCCGATCCTTGTGACGTGGTGACGTGCGCGATCCAGGTTATCCTTCGAAGATGCCGGCGCACGTGAAGATGTACACGCGCAGGTTCTGTGGCTACTGCACCGGGGCCGAGCGACTGCTGAACGACAAGGGCGTGGTGTACGAGAACATCGACACCACCGGAGATCACGCCACGCGTCGCTGGCTCGTCGATCAGACCGGTCGAACGACGGTGCCGCAGATCTTCATCAACGGACGCTCGATCGGCGGCTTCGACGAGCTACGCGCGCTCGAGCGCACCGGTGAGCTCGATCGAATGCTCGCGCAGCCCGGTGAGCCGGACAATCGCCCCCCCCAGGGTTAGCATCACAGCTCGTCGTCGGGCTCGGGCACGTCGAGCTCGGGCCGGTCCTTGCGGTACTCGGCCATCCACTCGGCGAGCTTGGGCATCGCGACCTCGAGCCGCTGGCTGCCTTCGCGATCCATCGCCTGGCGCCACGCGAACCGCGCGTCGTCGTGCTCGCCGCGCTGGGCGTAGAGCCACGCGCACAGCAGCAGCAGGTCACGGCCCGCGGTCATCGAGAGGCCCTTGCGCATCCGATCGTGGAGCTCGGACTCGTCGAGGTCGAGGCGCCCTTCTGCGACCCCGAGGTGCATCTGAGCGATCCAGTACGACAGCTTGAGCACCTCGCCGACCGGGATGCCGCCGCGTGCTTCGAGGACGTTGCGCGCCTCCTTGGTGCGACCGAGCGCGGTCAGCAGGTTGATCTCGGTGTAGTACGAGAACTGGTGCTGGATCAGGCGGGGCGACAGCCTCACCCGAGCGCGACGCACGCGTTCGAGCGCCTGCTCTCCCTTGCCTTCGAGAGCGTCGGCGATCGCGACGCGGAGCTCGGCGAGAGCACGCACGCGACCTGGGGCCCACCACGCCCGCGCGACCGGCTCCGCGAGCGCGCGGCCCGCGATGGCATCGCCGTTGGACAGCGCAACACTGGCCTCGTTGACGCGCTGGACCGCGCGCACCGTGCCAACGAATCGGCCGCCGAGCGCGAGATAGAACGGGATGAGAAGCGGGAACGACGTGGCAGCGAGCGCGACCCCTGCCGCGGTGATGCCGCCGAACGCGACGTACGCCGCGACCTGGCGGTTGCGGACCCCGGACGGGTCCTTGACCTCACCGTCTCGCCCGACATAGACGAGCTGGCCCTTGCCGGCTTTGTCGAGATCGCGCGCGATCATCGGGCGGACGAGCGCGGCCGGCGGATTCTTGGCGTCGGCGCTCACGTTCGGCTGGCCCCTTGTCCCTCGCTGGCCACGTTGCCGTCATCGATCACCCGCCAATCGCTGCCCTGCGGCGTGTCCTCGACGACCACGCCGAGCGCGGTGAGCTCGCCGCGGATCGCATCGGCGCGCTGGAAGTCCTTGGCCGCTCGCGCTGTCACCCGGTCGCGGAGCAGCTGCTCGACCCGCGCGACATCGATCCCGCGCTGACGGACGAGCCGGTCTCGGCGCCCCGCGAGGTAGACCTTCGGGTCACCAGCGAGGATGCCGAGTGCGGAGCCAACGAGTCGGAGATCTGCCGCCAGGCGCGCGATCGTTCGCCGCCTGAGCGCCTTGTCGATGCCCTTGCCTTCATCGACGAGCTTGTTCGCGAGCGTGGCCGCGGCATGCATCGCGGCCATCACGACCGGCGCGTTGAAGTCATCGGCCAAGGCGTCGCGGGTCTCGCCGACGAGCCGCTCCGCGTCGGGCAGCACGGCACCCGCGCCACCATCGCCACCTTGGGCGACGAACTGATCGAGCTTGTGCAGGGTCGTGTAGAAGTAACCGAGCTGGCGATCGGCGGCCTCGAGGCTGCGAAATCGGACGCCGGTCGGCGTGCCGTCGGGTGCCCTGATCTCCTCGACGTCGAAGTCCACCGGCGAGCGGTAATGGTGGGAGACGCAGAAGAACCGCAGCGCCTCCCCCCCGACCGCCGCGGCGATCTGATCGCAGCCAAAGACGTTGCCGAGCGACTTGGACATCTTCTCGCCGGCAAAGTTGAGAAACCCGTTGTGAAGCCAGTAGCGCGCGAACGTGTGGGCGCCGTAGGCACCCTGCGATTGCGCGATCTCGTTCTCGTGGTGCGGGAAGATCAGGTCCTTGCCGCCGCCGTGCAGATCGAACGTCTCGCCGAGGTGGGCGACGGTCATCGCCGAGCACTCGATGTGCCAGCCGGGACGGCCCTTGCCCCACGGAGAGTCCCACGCCGGCTCGCCGGGCTTGGCCGCCTTCCACAGCGCGAAGTCCGCGGGCGCGCGCTTGCGCTCGTCGATCGCGACCCGCGCGCCGTCGCGCAGCTCCTCCAGCGACTGGCCGCTGAGCTTGCCGTACGGCGGGAACGACTCGACCGAGAAGTAGACGTCGCCATCCACCGGATAGGCGCAGCGGTTCGCGATCAGCTTCTCGATCACGCCGATGATGTCGGCCATGTGAGCCGAGACCTTGGGCTCGATATCCGGCGCCAGGACGCCGAACCGAGCCATGTCGCGGTTGTAGTCGGCCGCGAACCGATCGGCGAGCGCCATCGGATCCTCGGCCAGCTCGTTCGCGCGCTTGATGATCTTGTCCTCGACATCGGTGATGTTGCGGACGAACTTCACGTCGTAGCCGAGGAACCGCAGGCTCCGGCGGATCGTATCGAACGCGATCGCCGAGTACGCGTGGCCGATGTGCGCCGGCGCGTAGGGGGTTGGTCCGCAGACGTACATGCTCACCTTGCCGGTTTCGAGAGGCTCGAACGCGACTTTCTGGCGACGCATCGAATCGTGAAGGCGAAGAGGCAGGGCGGGCACGCTCCCTCTTTGTAGCACTAGAGCGTCGCCACCGTCGTACGCCGAGCGCTCAGGCTCGCGTCGGGAGCAGATCGCGGCGAACCGCGCGGACCAGCGCCCACAGGAAGATCAGCCCGATGATCGAGAGCGCGACGGTGATCGGCATGACGTACCAGTAGTCTTGCGGCAGCTCACCGACGAGCAGTGCATAGGCTTCGTCCGGGATCGTGCGCGCGGCGTAGACGCCCACCAGATCGATCTGCGTGTCGGGCACGGTCGCGCCGTCCACGACCAGCGCGCCGGGTCCAGACTTGCGGAGCGCCCCCCAGGTCGTCGTCAGGTGCTGGGTGACGCTCTCGACACGGGCGGCCCACAGCCCGGCGACCTCGAGCTTGTGGGTCGTCTCGGCGAGGGAGGCCGCGACGTCGAACCGCGCCTGGCCGAGCGCCGCATCACTCGGGCTCGCGGTCCCGAGCTTCGCGGTGAGTCCGCCGGCGCCAAATGCAGCCAGCCACGCCGAGCTGTCCGGCAGCCGTTCGTTGAACGACGCGATGATGATCGAATGGGCTGGATCGACCAGGTCGATCGCGACCCGGTCGCCATCGACCACCGCGACCTCGTCGCCGGCGACGGTCTTGAACACGGTCCCGGTGAATGCTGCCCGTGCGGCTGCCGCGGTCCCGAACACCGGCCGGGGATGCTCGGCGGCGTAGCTCCGCACGGCATCCTCGAACGGCAGCTCGGACAGCTTGCGCAGCCGGCCCTTGTACTGGTTGGTCGTGGCCGGCTGGCTCCAGCCATCGCCGGGCACCGCGAGCCACATGCGATCGCTCGTGCCGCGGACCGGGACGACTCGGAGGCCGAGATCCCCCTTGGACTTCATGGCGCGGATCGCGTGCGACATGAGGGGCTCGGCTTCGACGACGACGTAGTCATCGGCGCCGATCTTGCCGGCGAGGACGTCGGACACCGCGATCGCGGTCGGCTCGCCCGACGCGCCGGCGAACCGGCGATCCGGGGTCAGTCGGACCAGGAAGTAGACACAGAGCAGGACGACCCCGGCCGCCGTGACCAGGCCGACCTTGGGCCGCTTGCGTTGCAGCTTGATCAGATCGGGATCGATCGCATCCCGCGCCACCGGAGCCCCGGCGACGCCAGCCTCAGAAGACGACTCAGACTTTGCTACCCCGTGGGCCATTTCCGACATCGGCATCCTATCGTGGGGATCGACAACGCGCCACCCACGGCGGTTGCGCCGAACTTGGGTAGCGACCGTGATGTCGAAAGGTTACGGTGCGCCGTGGCCACCGGCGAGCGCCCACCGAGCAGCCGGGACCAGCCACTTGGCATCGCCGAGGTGGTCCGGCTCGCGGGCCGGGCGCTCGACTCCTTGGGGCTGGTGTGGCTGGAAGGTGAGGTGACGCAGGCCAGCGTGCCTGCTTCCGGGCACTTGTACTTCGCTCTGCAGGACCGAGGGAGCGTGCTGTCCGCCGTGATGTGGGCCAGGGACGTGACCCGGCTCCGATTCAAGATCGAGGCGGGGCAGCGGCTTCGCGTCCGTGGTCGCCTGGGGGTCTACGATCGCGACGGCAAGATGCAGCTCTACGCGGACTTTGCCGAGCCGGCCGGTGCTGGGGCAGAGGCGCTCGCGCTCGAGCAGCTCAAGAACCGGCTCGCGGCCGAAGGGATGTTCTCGGCCGACCGCAAGCGGCCGTTGCCGCGGTTCCCTCGCCGGATCGGAGTCGTGACCTCGGCCCGCGGCGCGGCGGTCCACGACATCATCCGGACGATCCAGCGGCGGATGCCGACGCCGATCCTGATCGCGGACGCCGCGGTGCAGGGCCCGACCGCGCCGCATCAGCTGGTGATGGGGATGGCGGCGGTCGTGCGCGCCGGGGTCGATGTCGTGATCGTGGGCCGTGGAGGCGGTGCAGCCACCGATCTGACGGCGTTCAACCACGAGCGCGTGGTACGCACGATCTCGCGGTGCCCGGTCCCGGTGATCAGCGCGGTAGGCCACGAGGTCGATCTATCGCTGGCGGACCTCGCCGCTGACGCGCGTGCGTCGACGCCGACCGCTGCCGCCGAGCTCGCGGTGGCCGATCGGTCGCTGCTCGTCGAGATGCTCGTCAAGGAACGCCGGCGACTCGACCGCGAGATCCACCATCACCTGGGACGCGCTCGCCAGGATCTCGATCGCGGGACGATGGGCCTCCACGCGCGCGGTGAGCGAGCCCTGGCCACGACCCGCCAGCAGCTCCACCAGCTCCACCATCGCCTCACCGGCCTTCACCCGCGGGCCCGGATCTTCGCGAATCGCGCTGCGCTTGGCGAGCTCGAGAAGCGGCTCGCGGTCGCCCAGCCCACCGGCAGGCTCGCGCGTGCGCACCGCGATCTCGACGACGCCCTCGCCCGCTGTCACGCCGCGATGCTGCGCGCATCGACGAGCCGGCGCTCGGAGCTCGCGCAGCTTGGCGCGCAGATGGCGGCGCTGTCGCCGCTGGCGGTGCTCGATCGCGGCTACGCGATGGTGAGCGCGACCGGGCACACGATCGTACGCGATGCCTCGCAGGTGGCGGTCGGCGACCGCGTGCGGATCCGGCTCGCGCGCGGCATGCTCGCCGCTACCGTGCTCGCTCCGGCCGATGAAGAGGATGACGAGGGGGATTCGTGAGACGCGCCAAGACCCAGCGACCCAAAGCACGAAGCTCGACGCACGCCGAGAAGCGGCGCGCGAGCTCCAGCATCGTCGCGTCCGCTCCGTTCGGTGAGCTCGAGATCGACCAAGCGATCGATGCGCTCGACGCCCTCGACCAGCTCGAGATCGAGGTCGACCCGGTAACGACGCGCCCCGCGCGCGCAGGGGCCCGAGCCGAACCGATCGATGACGGTCCGCAGCGAAGCAAGGATCGTCATTTCCCTGCGGCGAGGGTCCCCCTTGCGGGGGCGCGCGGTGTCAGCGACGGAGAGACCCCCGCCGATGACCTGGTGGTCGAGGAGCTCGTTCCGATGCGATCGCTCGCGATCGCGGTCTACGATGGAGCGCCGCACGTCGCCACGGCGCGGTCCGCGATCGCCGCGGCCGGCCACAGCGTCGCCAGCGGTGCGACCGGACGCGAAGGTCTCGAGCAGATCCGTCATGCGCTCCGCAACGGCACGGTCGATGTGTTGCTCGTCGGCATCCCGGGCGGCGAGACGCTGATCGAGACCGCGCTCGCGCTCGCGTCACGCCGGCCCATCGTGATCGCCTCGTGCACGGGCTCGGCTGCGGATGCGGTCCGCCGCGCGCTCGATCTCGGCGCAGATCTGGTCACCGTGCGGCCACACGACCTCGAGAGGCTCGCGCCGGTGCTGCTCGCCGCGGGGAGGCTGTGCGACGAACGGCACGACGCCACCACCGCCAAGGGGAGCGAGGAGGTGCTCCGTGCGCGGCTCGAAGCCCTGACCGATCCGGAGCTGGGCAGCCTGCAGCCGTTCGAGTTGTTCCAGCGCGTGCTCGAGCTCGAGCTCAAGCGCGCGAGCCGCTACGAGTACCCGCTCGCCGTTGCGCTGTTTGCGATCGCGGTCGAGGCCGACGAGGGCGACGCCGCCTCGGCGCCTCTGCCGGGGATCCGCAATATCCTGCGTGCACGGGCGGGGAACGCGTTGATCCAGGCGATCCGCGACGTGGACATGGCGACCGAGGTCGATCAGGAGCGCTTCCTCGTCCTGCTGCCGTACACCGACCTCGCAGGTGCGGCGGAGGTCGCGCGCAGGATCACCCTGGCCGTGACCGCCGGCGATCCGGTGGTCTCGGCGGGACGCCGGTTCTCCTCTCGCATCGTCGGTGGCGTGGCCGGTGCGGCCGCGGGCGAGACGCCCTCGTTCGATCACCTGATGCGCGATGCCACGGCTGCTCTCGAGGAGGCCCAGCGAGCGGGCGGCGAGCTCGTGGTGGAGCGCTCGGAGGACCCGTGATCCGCGGCACGACCCGCCTGGCGGCCGTGATCGGCTGGCCGATCGAACATTCGCGCAGCCCGCAGCTGCTCAACGCCGCGTTCGCCGCCGCGGGAATCGATGCGGTGCTGGTTCCACTCGCCGTCCCGCCCGAGCAGCTCGCGAACGCGCTCGATGGGCTCCGCGCGTGCCGGGCGCTCGGCGCGAGCATCACGGTCCCGCACAAGCTCGCGGCCGCCGCGCTCGCCGACGAGCTGACCCTGCCCGCGCGCGAGATCGGTGCCGTCAATTGCCTGCAGCTCGTCGCCGATCGCCTCGTCGGGCACAACACCGACTGCGATGGATTCGTCGACGGGCTGCGCGCCGCAGGCTTCCGTCCCGAGGCAGGTCCCCACGTCGTGCTGCTCGGCGCCGGTGGTGCGGCACGTGCGATCGCCTACGGGCTGCGCGAGTCCTGCTCCATCGAGGTGCTCGCACGACATCCGGACCAGGTGGACTGGGCCCATGGCAGCACGCGCGCGACCGCGTGGACCGACGACAACTTGCGCGCCGCCTTTGCCCGCGCGGGCCTCGTGGTCGATTGCACCCCGATCGGGCTCGGCGGCGCCGACGAGGCCACGTTCGTGGACGCGCTGCCGCTCGAGGTGCTGCGCCCCGAGGCCTGGGCGGCGACCCTCGTCTACCACCGGCCCACGATCTGGCTCGCACGTGCCCGCGCGCGAGGCCTCGCCACGGTCGACGGCCGAGCGATGCTCGTCCATCAAGGCGCCCGCGCGTTCGCGATCTGGACCGGCATGCCGGCGCCGATCGCCGCGATGACGCAGGCGCTCGATGCCGCCGTTGCCGGTACGTGATCTGCATTCTGTGCGGCCCACGCGGTAACGGACGAGGTGCAAGTGAGGAACTTCCACGTGTTTCCGGGCTGGATGGTAGCGGTCGTGTGCCTGGGATTCACAGGCCCCGCGGTCGCGTGGGCCGATCGGCCTCACGAGCGCGGGGACTACGTCGAGGACCCGCTGGCGCCGCACCACACCTCCGGGAGCACGGCCAGGCTCGGGACTGCGGTCGGCTTCCTCTACAACGAGCGGCTCGATGTGCTCGCGCTCGGCCTGACCGCGGCGATGGGCCAGCGCTGGGGCCGACTCGCGCTCGAAGCCGAATATAGCTACCTGGAGCTGTCGGCGAAGGGGCCGTCGAACCTCCCGCTCGGCGATGGCCAGCGCCTCGGGGTGGTCACCCGGTTCGACGTGCTCCGGCTCGGCTCGACCGTGGTCGGTGGCAACTCGATGCTCGCGGTCTACGTCGAAGGCGGGGCGGTGGTCGCGTGGAACGACTGGTACCGGCCCGGGTCCGAAGAGCCGAGCCGGATCGTTCCCGAAGATACCAAGCGGGTCGAAGCGCAGGCTGGGTTCGGGATCATGCTCGATCATCGGCTCCAGGAGCCGATCGGCTTCCCGCGCCGGGTGGGTTGGTTCCTTGGCTGGCGCGTCGCGCTCGCGCCACACCAGTCGGAGCCGGCGTCGGTGTGTCGCGGCGCCGAATGCCGACCGGCACCGATGATGCCAGCCGATCGCGTGATCGATCGTTCGATGCTGTTTCAGTCCAGCATGTCCGTTACCTGGTAAGCCGCCGGCCAGGGCCAGGGCTACGGCGTCGGCGTCGGCGTCGGCTCGGTCGGCGCCTGCGGTTGGCACTGCACCTCGCCCACGCACTCGCCCTGCTTCGACGAGCACTCCATGCGGTTGGCCTGCTCGAACACCGGCTTGCCGTCTTCGCTGGTGAGCGGGTTGGACTTGCAGCAGCAGCTCTCGGGCGTGTCCGAGCCTTCGTTCACGATCGTGCTCGACGGCTTCGCCTTCGGGCCGCTACACGCGGCGGTCACGATCACGAGCCCGAGTGCCAGCTTCTTCAGTGTCGTCATCCGCGGGTCGTAACACGACTCCGCTACGGGATGTACTCGACGCCGATCGAAGGAAACACCGGCAGGCCGGTCGTGTACGTGCGTACCGAGTAGTCGTCGTTGTAGGTGACGCCCTCGGCGTTGTGGCGATTGGTGACGTTCTGGACGTCGAGGTAGAGGTTCAGGATGCCCCACGGGCGACGCCAGGCGTGATCGAGCCGGAGGTCGAGCTGGTAGAACGCGGGCAGCCGCTCGGACAGCAGTGGACCGTCGATCGCGACGAAGTCGCCGTCGGCTTCCAGGAACGTGCCAGCGACCGGCGTGAACGGGTTTCCAGTCGCGTAACGGAACCGACCGCCGATCCGCCAGTGACGCGGTAGCGCGGTGGTCGCGAGCACGGTCAGGGTGTGGGGCTGATCGAGCACGTACGGGTAGTAGTCGTCACCGTGCACGGGATTCTGCCGCAGCGACCGCCCGTACGTGTACGCGATCCATCCGGTCCATCGACCTGTGTTGCGCCGCCCGATCAGCTCGATCCCGTAGGCGTGGCCGTTGCCGATCGCTTCACGATAGCTGTACGAGCCAAACTGCGAATCGACCAGCTCGCGGCTGATCCCGAGCACTCCGCCGGAGTCGCTGCTGCCGTTGGCGGAGATCGGCGTCGCCGCGCTCACCGCGTCGACCGGGAGCTGCCCGAGATCCTGGTAATACGCGGTGGCGCCGAGCTCCTTGTCATCGCCGATGGTCGCCTTGATGCCGACCGCGAGCTGGGTTGCCTTCGACCCGAGCATCCGGCGGGTTCCGAAGATCGGATCGAGGTCGGTGATCAGCGGCGGCTCGTGATAGATGCCCGCCGACTGCGTGAGCTCGATGCCGTGGGGCAAGCGCTCGTGGATCGAGATCCGAGGATCGAGGGTCCACTGATCGGAGAGCCCGAAATGGTCGCCGCGGACGCCGGGACGAACCTCGAGCCGGTCGTGCAAGAAGAACCACGATTGCTCGAGGAACGCGCCGAGGTCCGCGGTCCACCGCGTCAGCGAGCGCTCGACGACCATGTCGGGCGCGAGGTTGGTGGGATTCGGCGGCGGCGTGTTGAGCATGCGGTAGGTGTGCCGCGACGAGCCGCCGTCGACCCCGACGAGCAGGGTGCCGCCGACGAGCGGGGTCGCGACGTCGGCGCGGAGGTTGAACGGGATCGTGGTGCGATGCAGGCCCTTGTCGAGGTCGTTGTGATTCGCGCGGCCGTTGACGTCATCGATCCCGACCGACGGCAAGATCGTGAGCTGGGTCGCGCCGTGGACCGCGCGATAGCGGACGCCGAGCCGCGCAAACCGCGACGTGTACTCGAAGCTCTTGACGTTGCTGGTGTTGACGCCGCCGCTGCTGGTGTCGGACGGATCGTGGAGCAAGCGCAGCTTGTCGTCGGAGCCAAACAGGATCGCCATCCAGCTGCCGTCGCCGGACTCCCAGCGCAGCTGGGCATCGCCGTACCGAGGCGCGAGCGCGAGATCGAGGTTCGCGGCCTCCTCGATCGCGTCGAAGTACGAACGCCGGGCGCCGATCAACCAGCTCCCTCGCAGTGGCCCCGGCCCCTCGGCCACCGCGGCCGCGTGGATCAGGCTGATCTCGCCTCCCGCGCGCCAGCGATCGCGGCGGCCCGTGCGCGAGGTGACCGTGGCGACCCCGCCGAGGCCTCGACCGTACCGCACGCTCGCGCCGCCGGGCTCCAGCGCGAGATCATCGACCGCGGCCGTGGGCAGGAACGAGGCGATGCCGCCGAAATGATAGAGCAGTGGCACCTCGATCCCGTCGAGGTAGACCTTGGTATCGCGTGGGGCGGTGCCGCGCAGCGCAAGGCCACCGAGACCGAACGGCGTGCGCGCGACACCCGGCAGGCTCTGGAGCGCGCGCAGCGCATCGTTGCCGGCGCCCGGGAGGTTGCGGATCTCGGTGGTGTCGAGATGCAGGGGAGGGCCGCTCGGCATCCGGCCACTCACCCGGATGACCTCTCCGGCACCGGATTCCGCGGCGAGCCGGATCGCGAGGCTGCCGCCGACCCGGGTCGACCCGAAGTAGGCGCGATAGCCATCCGCGATCACCACGACCTCGAGCCGGCCAAATGGCAGGTCGTCGATGGTGAACCGGCCGGCATCATCGGAGCCCGCTTCGTTCGGCCCGACCGCGACCAGCGCGCCGACGACCGGCTCGTTCGTCGCGTCGTCGACGATCTGTCCGGTGACCTCGCGCTCGGCATGGGCCAGCCCGCCACGCGTCGCGCTCGCCACAATGGCGCCGACGATCACGGACCAGCGCATGGTTCTGATGCTACAGGCTCGCTACACGGCCCGCCACGACGCCGTGAGCACGCCGACGATCGCGCCGAACCACACCGTGCCCGCGATCACCACGGCCAGCCCCAGCACGATCGGCGCGAGCGCCGGTCCGTCGCGCCTCGGATCCCAGAACGCGAGGGCGAGGACCAGCGCCGCCGAGGCGATCAGCCCCAGCGCGATCCAGTGCTCCTTGACGTCGAACCATCGCGCGGCCTTCGCGGCCTGCTTGACGACGTCGCCGGCCGGCTCGGGCTCGAACGCCGTGGTGTGCTCGCGCGCGGCGATCTTGTCGAGCTCGTGGCGCTCGAGGTTGTGGCGGCTGATGATCGCTCCCGCATTCTCGAGGTACGCCGCGCGGACCTCGACCTTGTACGTCGGATACATCACGTTGCCGGCGACGAACGCGGAGGCGTGCAGCGCCAGCGAGATCCACGCGAACCGGCGGACCGCCCGGTGCCGCGCGTAGTTGCCGCGCAGGTAGCCGCGCAGCCACAGGACGAGGTGAGTCGCCGCGCCGACCGCCGCGACCCCGAACGCGGTGTGGAGCACGAGCACCCAGCGGGCCGCGGTCTCGGTGAGCACGCCCCGAGGCTACCCCCATGTGGGGGCTCGCGGCCAAGGCCGGCTGCTACAACACGATCGGCTTGTTGATCCCGAGCTCGACGAGCTTGGCTCCGACATTCGCCTTCTTCAGGGCCTTGCCGAACGCGTCGGGTGTGCCGGTCAGGATCGGGAACGTCCCGAAGTGCATGCCGGCGACCTGCTTGGGCTTCACGAGGCGCACCGCCTCGGCCGCGCGATCTGGATCCATCGTGAAGTGGCCGCCGATGCAGGCGAGCATGAGGTCGATCTTGGCGAACTTGCTGATCATCGCCATGTCGCCGAACACGTCGGTGTCACCGGTGTGATAGAGGGTCGGGCCGTTCTTGATCGCGATGACGAAGCCGCCAGGGTTGCCGCCGAAGGTCTTCTTGTCATCGCCCAGCGCAGAGCTATGGACGGCGGGGACGAACGTGATCGCGACCTCGTCGTCGAGCAGGTGCATCGTGCCGCCGAAGTTGCCGCCTGTGTCCATGCCGTACAGCTCCTTGGGGAAGCCGGCCGCGACCATCGCGCCGCCGAGATCGAACGTCGCGACGAGCTTCGCCTTGGTGCGCTTCGCGATGTCAGTCGCATCGCCGACGTGATCGGAGTGACCGTGGGTGACCAGGATCAGGTCAGCCTTGACGGACTTGACGTCCTGCGCGCCCGTCGGGTTCGATGGGTTGGTGATCCACGGATCGACGAGCAAGGTCTTGCCGTTCGGGGTCTCGATGCGAAACGCGGCGTGACCGAACCAGGTCACCGTCGTCTTTGCCGCGGCCGGCTTGCCGGCGACCTGCGCGGCCTGGGGCGCGGCGATGGCAACGTGGAACCCTGCGAGCAGCGCGAGCGAACAGAACCAGATACGCATGTCCGGTACATAACATCTGCCGCGCCTCCGCTGCGTCTCCCATCAGCGACCTCACGGGGCCCGAACTGAACCGATCGGCGGCGGTCCGCAGCGAAGCAAGGATCGCCGACACCCTACGGCGAGGGTCCCCCTTGGGGGGCCCGAACTGACCAGATTCCCGTGCGAGGGCCCGAACTGAGAGCGTAGGCGTAGGCGTAAGCGTATGCGTAGACGTAAGCGGATCAGCCAATTCGCTTACGCTTACGCTTACGCTTACGCCTACGCTGACGCTGACGCTGACGCTGACGCCTTCGGGTCAACACGACCGGTCCCGCCGAAACGGCGTGAGGCCCGTTTCCGGGCCTCAGACCTCTCGAACCTGGCCTCTCGAACCCTGGACGTTTGCGGCGGGCAGCCTCGGGCGTTGTCACCCGCGACGTCGTGTGACGTCGGGCTTCAAGTCAGTCGAAGATCAGGAGTGGGTCGCGCTATGGCGGCGGATGAACGTGGGGACATCGAGCTCGCTCTCGGTGTCGATCTCGCCTGCGAGCACGGCCTTCATGCTCGGGCGGGACTGGGCCCGCTTGCGATCGGCCGGGTGGACGAGCGGCGCACCCTCGACGGGCGACGGACCGGAGCCATGAGCAAGTCGGGCCGAGTGTTCGCCCTCGGGGACGGGATCGCAGAGGTCCGCGAGCGCGCGCTCGATCACGGAGGCGTCCTGCGGCTGCTCCCACTCGACGTTGATCTCGGGCTCGTCGATGATCTGGGCGGACGGGCGGCGCGGGGCCATCGGAGGCGGATACTCCTTGGTGATCTGCGTCGACACGTCGTACGGGAGCGTGATCTGCGGCGAGCTTGCGCGGCGGCCGGGGGGCATCTGCGGTGCCGTGCGCGAGGTCTCGGGCACGAGCACCTGGGTCTTCGAAGCGCGGTCGAAGCCGGTCGCGATCACGGTGATCCGGACCTCTTCGGACAGATTCGGATCGATCACCGAGCCGAAGATGATGTTCGCATCCTCGTGTGCGGCCTGCTGGATCAGCGACGACGCCTCGTTGACCTCGTGGAGCGTCAGGTCCGGGCCGCCGGTGATGTTGATCAGGATGCCGGTCGCGCCTTCGATGTTGACGTCTTCGAGCAGCGGCGAGCTGATCGCGGTCTCGGCCGCCTCGGTCGCCCGGCGCTTGCCGGTGCCGATGCCGGTACCCATGAGCGCGCGGCCCATGTCCTTCATGATCGTGCGGACGTCGGCGAAGTCGACGTTGATGAGGCCGGGGACCGTCATCAGGTCGCTGATGCCCTGCACCGCGTTGAGCAGCACCGAGTCGGCCTTGCGGAAGGCCTCGACCATCGACGTGCCCTGACCGACCAGGGCGAGCAGACGGTTATTGGGGATCACGATCAGGGTGTCGACCGCCTCCTCGAGGCGCGCGATGCCTTCGACCGCCTGCTTCGATCGCTTCTTGCCCTCGAAGCCGAACGGCTTGGTGACCACGCCCACGGTCAGCGCGCCGCAGTCGCGGGCGATCTGGGCGATCACGGGGGCCGCGCCGGTCCCGGTGCCGCCGCCCATGCCAGCGGTGACGAACACCATGTCCGCCCCGCTGATGAGGTCGGCGATGTGCTGCATGCTCTCTTCGGCAGACCGCCGACCCACGTCGGGGTTCGCACCGGCGCCGAGGCCCTTGGTCAGGGCGTTGCCAAGCTGGATCTTGTGCGGCGCCATGTTGGCCTCGAGGGCCTGCATGTCGGTATTCGCCACGACGAATTCAACTCCGTCGAGGTTGCCGGCGATCATGGTGTTGACGGCGTTGCCGCCGCCTCCGCCAACGCCGATGACGAGGATCTTTGCGTGACTGACGTCGTCGAATTCGATGAGTGCCATGGTCTTGGTTACTCCCCCTGCTCGCCCCATATGAAAGGCCTCGATCGACCCGGGCAACTTTTTGGGCGCAACCACGCCATGTTTTCTTGCGATCTCGAAATGGCCGCGAAGATTAATCTCCGCGACCTACAAACCACCACAGTTCGCCTTGCGGAGCTCGCACGCGTCGACGTGCGCGACCGACGCGCGCGGGCGCGCCCCGTGCGCCGATGACGCATCGGCCTGCGCGCTCATCGAGGGCGGTGACGCCGCTCGATCGCCCGGCGGCGCCACTCGGAGGCACGCAGCACCTCCGTGAGCGTCGCCTGCGTTGCGCGGGCGGCGAGGGCCTCGTCATGGAAGCAGCGCTCGTACCTGTCGAACAGCTCGGCGACGAGCTCTCCCATGGTCGTGGTCGTCATGGGGGATCCACGTGCAGCCCACGTTCCAGCTCCGCTTGATCGGCGGTTGAGGCCGGCGTCGATCGGCTCAGCTCGGGCCTACCGGGTGAGCTGGAGCAGCGCCGCGGCGAGGATCCGAGCATCGCCGAGCGCGAGCGCGAGCGTCTGATCGCCGTGGCGAACCTCGACCCGATCGTGCGAGCGGCTGATCTCGGCATCGCCGATCCGCTGCCAGACGCGCGACTCCGTTGGCGTCCTCGGGGCTCGCGTCACTCCCTCCTGGCCCAGGCGCTTGTCGAACATCGCCGGAACCGTACTCAGATCGAAGGACCGTCCGGGGTACGGCTGGGGTACGCGCGGTTCAGAAGATCTCAGCCAGCCGGCTCCACGCGCGCTTGAACATCCCCTGCCGGTCGTCGCCCCGGTTCGGGAGCTGGATCATCTTGCCCTGCACGGCGCCGAACATGACGAGCCCGACGCCGGTGGAGTAAGCGGGCGAGCGCACGACGTCGACGAGCCCGCCGATCCGGGTGGGTGCGCCGCGGCGGACCGGCAGATCGAGGACCTGCTCGGCGATCTCGCTGACGCCCTCCATGGCGGTCGCGCCGCCGGTGAGCACGATGCCCGCGGCGAGGCCATCGTAGAAGCCGGTGCGCATCAGCTCCTTCTTGATGTGCTCGAAGATCTCCTCGATGCGTGGCTCGATCACCTCGACCAGCTCCATCCGCGGGATCACGCGCGGGCCGCGGCCGCCGACCGAGGGGACCTCCATCTTGTCGTTGGCATCGACGAGGCCGCGCCACGCGCAGCCGTACTTCTTCTTGATCTTCTCGGCGGAGTCGAGTGGCGTGCGCAGCACGGTCGCGATGTCGTTGGTGACGTGCCCCCCTCCCAGCGGCAGCACCGACGTGTGGACGATCGCCCCATCGGCGTAGACCATGATGTCGCAGGTCCCTCCGCCGATGTCGATGACGGCGACGCCGAGCTCCTTCTCGTCGTCCTCCAGCACGGCCTGCGACGAGGCCAGCGACTCGAGCACGATGTCGGCGACCTGGAGGTTGCAGCGGTTCGCGCACTTGATGACGTTCTGCGCCGACGCGACGGCCGTGGTCACGATGTGGACCTTGGCCTCGAGCCGGACGCCCGCCATCCCGAGCGGATCGCGGATCCCGTCCTGATCATCGACCACGTACTGCTGCGGCAGGACGTGGAGCACCTCGCGGTCCATCGGGATCGCGACGGCCTTGGCCTGGTCGATCACGCGCGCGATGTCGGAGTCGCGGACTTCCTTGTCCTTGACCGCAACGATGCCGTTCGAGTTGAGCCCTCGCACGTGGGCGCCGGAGATCGCGGCATAGACCGTGGTGATCTCGCAGCCGGCCATGTTCTCGGCCTCGTCGACCGCCTGCTGGATCGAGGCCACCGTCGCGTCGATGTTGACGACGTAGCCGCGGCGCAAGCCCTTCGACGGCGCGGTCCCGATGCCGATGATGTCGACGCCATCCTCGGTCACCTCACCTGCGATGCAGGCGATCTTGGTGGTGCCGATGTCGAGTCCGACGATGATCTCGCTGCTCTTGGAGCTTCGGGGCTTGGCCATAGGTGCTGCTTCTAGTCCTTCGCAAAGGCGACGATGACGTGGTCAGGGCGGGCGTCGAGGTGGATCGCGCGAGCGCGCATACGTTCGGTGTCGGTGAGCTCGGCCCACGCGGTATCGAAGGTGCGCATCCGGCCGGTGAGGTCCTCGGCGTTGCCGGGCTGACCGATCTGGATCGCGGTGCCGTGGTCGTAGGAGCGGAGGGTGAGGCCGCCGTGTGCGTCGACGTGGATCTCGCCGATCGCGGGACGTTCGGCGGAGGCGTCGGACGCGCGCCAGCGGTCGAGCACGGCGAGCGCGCTGGTGATCGTCAGTGCCGAGGTGGCCGGATCGCGCTGATAGGCCGCGCGCTCGATGCCGGTCACGATCGGGAGCCCGGCGCCCTCACCGGCGTCGACATCGGCACGCTTGAACGGGTGTCCGAGGCCGTCGACCAGGTAGAGGTCACTGCCAGACGCGCTCGGCAGCGTCACCATCGCGACCGCCTCGTACTCGCGGATGTCGACCACGACCGTGTGGGGCAGGATCCGATGCACCTCGGCCGCGGCGACCCACGGGTGCGCGAGCACCTGCTCCGAGATCCCGTCGAGGTTCGCGGTGAACACGTTGTCGCCCACCTTCACCGGCAGGGCAGCGCGGACCTCGTCGGCTGACACCCGCGAGGTGCCGTGGACCTGGATGTCGTCGATCGCGAACCGCGAGGACGTCGTCACGAAGTGGTATCCCAGCCACAGACCGCCGCCGACCGCCGTGAGCGCAGCCGTTGCAGCGAGGGCCGGTAACGAGCGGCGAGCCGCGCGGCCGCACGCATCGGCGATCACGCGGGGACCTGGCACGCGCGTCCAGACCGAGGCAGGCCGCCTGCGATTCTTCTTGCCGCGGAGGGTCAGGCGCGAGGCGGCCGGCGGCGCGCTCGGCGGTCTGCCGGCTGGTCCTGCGCCCCCACGGCGAGATCGATCCATAGTTGGCAAATACGCATGCGCTGATCACCTGGGCAATTTTTTGGAGACACTCCGGATCAGTTCATGCTCGACGGAGATCACCTCTCCCGACACGCCCCCCGCTCGGCGCACGCTGACTGAACAGACGTGCGGCGCCGATCGATCTGCCGATCGATTGGCTGCGCACGGTGGGGCGCGATCAACGAACGCCGGTCAATCGTCGTCGCGGATGATGACGTCGTCCTCGTCGTCCTCATCGATCACGACGACGTCCTTCTTCGACTTCGCAATGATCCGGGGCTTCTTCTTCGCGACGACCTTCGACGTGCCCCGGCGAGGGGTGGTGGCCCCCGTCGTGCGGGTCGGTTGCTTCTTGGTGGCGGCCGCTGCCGGGGGCGTCCCCTTCTTGGTCGGGGTGGCGGGAGGTTTGGTGCCGCCGCGCGGCTTGAAGGCCTGCGCCTCTGCGGCACCACCGAACGCGACGCCGAGCGCCACGAGCGAGCCGAGGGTCAGGACGCCGAGCCAGCGGGGGAGCGACACGGTCCTCATGGTGCCACAGCTGGGCGCGAGATCCACGCCTCCGCTCCAACCGGTTGAGAGTTCACGCAATTTGTCCAGCTTACGAGCGTGGACAGGGGGGGCGCTCGATGATCTCGAGGCGGTAGAGCCGGAGCTCGCCGCCGATCGTCTTCCAGCCGAGCTGGAACTGGCGGTCGTCGGATGTGCAGACGGTGCCCTTGCAGTGCTGCAGCGCGCGCCCGAAGTCCTCGATCTCGGGGACCACCAGCTGGTCATCACGGGGCACGAGCTCCGCGCTGTGCCGGGTGTGCGGGTCGCCATCGCCATCGCGATTGTCATCGTCGTCGACGCCGGCCAGCGCATCGTACTCGACCGAGATCCGCTCGAGCCCTTTGGCCGGGACGTAGGTCGCCAGCAGCGAGCTCTCGTCCGCGCGCTGGAGCTGCTCGTAGCTCGCGAGCACGCACAGGGCGCGCATCATCGGCTCGATGGCGCGCACGTTCGGGCGCTTCGGGAGGTACTTGTGATCGCCATGCAGGTCGAGCGCCTGGACGGCCCTGGCCGCGACCGGACAGGACCGCGAGCTCGTCGCCTTCACCAGCGCCGCGTGAACCTCGGGTGCGAGCTTGTCATCGTCTGACGTGAGCTCGGTGATCGCGTTGGCGCGGGCCTTGCTCGTCAGTGCCTCGTCGTTGATCGCCGCGAGGTAGGTCGAGCGATGAGCGGTGGCGGAGAGCCCGTCGAGGGCTCCATCGATGTGATGCTTCGTGACGGCCTCGATCAGGTGGGGCTCATCGAGCGTGCCCACGTTGGCATCGGCCAGCTCGCGCTGGCCGGCCTGATTCGTGAGCGCGAGCAGCTCCAGCCGGTGGACGTGATCGGCCTCGGGCACGAGGTGGATCGCGGCGACCACGAGCTGCGACTCGGGAGGTGGGATCACGACGATCGCACGCAGCGCGTCCATCACGCTCGGCACGTCCTCGGGCTCGAGCTGATCGATCGCCCACATCGCGAGCAGGCGGCGCAGGCACGGATCGGCCAGCCCGTCGGTTGCCGCCGGCTCCTGGACATCGAACTGGGGCGCCAGGCAGTCGCGTGGCGGGCGTGCGGGCATGCACCGGAAGTTCCCGGCGCGCAGCAGCGCGAGCGCGAGCGCCCTGTCGAGCCCGCTCGGGATCTCGGCGAGCTTCTCGTTCCAGTCGGCCCCGTTCGGGGCGATGCGATCCCAGAGCGCGAGCGCGTCCGCTTCGGTGGTGATCTTGACGGTGGTCCAGTCGATCGCGAGCAACCGCGCTGGGGCCCGCGGGTTCAGGTCTGGGTCGGGTTTGCGCGGCGGCGCGGGAGCGTCGGTGCTCGCTCGGAGCCCGCCGATGGGCGCGGTTCCCGCCTGGGGCGTTCCGCCACAAGCTGCCAACCAGGCAATCGCAACGACCGTCGTGAATCGAGATCTGAGGCGCACGTCCATGGGACCCGCGAGCCCGCGTCCGGTTTCAACGAGATCCGTC
>Ga0316603_10000453_pt1 | contig 20712 bp, 20 predicted proteins | sample OWC_soil_day10_n_FD_207649 | JGI IMG/M metagenome (GOLD analysis project Ga0316603, IMG submission 207649) | Wetland soil microbial communities from Old Woman Creek delta, Ohio, United States - OWC_soil_day10_noCT | ecosystem: Environmental > Terrestrial > Soil > Wetlands | place: USA: Ohio... | reverse complement strand
AAGGAGCCACTGGTCGCCAAGGGCGCGATCGAGCTTCAGCATCCGCTGCTGGACCGCCCCGGACGCATCCACGACCAGTGCAACGGGGTCCCCCTTCGGCGTGCGGCTCACCCCTTGCTGAGGGACAAGGATGGCTTCCTCGGCGATGCCCTCCTCGACAACGGCCCGCACGAACATCCCGGGGAGGAGCAGATTTTCGGGATTCGGGACCACGATGCGCAGCGTGTAGGAGCCCGTCGTCGGGTCCACCGTCACATCGCGGAATTGCAGCGTCCCCGCAAGAGGATACGGAGTTCCATCCTCGAGGAGCAGCTGGACGCTTTTTTGGTCTTTCCCATTGGCACTGAGGCGTCCGGTTTCGAAATTTCGTTTCAAGCGGAGCAGCTCGGCAGAGGACTGGGTCACGTCCACATAGATGGGGTCGAGCTGTTGAATGGTCGCGAGGGACACGGGCTGGTACGCCGTCACCAGCGCACCGTCCGTCACGCTGGACCTGCCGATCCGCCCGGGAATGGGTGCGGTGACGCGCGTGTAGCCCAAATTGATGCGCGCGGCCTCAACCGCCGCCTTCCAGTACTCCACATCGGCATGGGCCTGCTCCATGGAAGCCGCGGCATCGTCATATTCCTGCTGACTGACGGCTTTATCCGCCAGCACTTCCTTGTATCGCTCCACCCTGAGTTTAATCGAGGGCAGATTGGCCTGCGACTTGCCGAGGGAGGCTTTGGCGGAATCATACGCCACCTGAAACGGCGCAGGATCGATTTGGTAAAGCAGTTGGCCGGCTTTGACATCGGAGCCCTCCTGGAAGAGCCGTTTCTGTACAATGCCATTGACCTGCGGCCGAATTTCGGCAATGCGGTAGGCCGAGGTGCGGCCGGGCAGTTCGGTCGTGAGTTCAACCCGCTGGGGTTGGATGGCGACGATGGCCACTTCCGGGACCTTGGGCGTTTGCTGGGCCTCTATTTTGCGGTCACAGCCCATCAGCCACAGTCCGTTGAGCAATGAGGCGCCCAGCGCCATGTATCGGAACAGTCCGCAACCGATGTCATCTTTTCGCATCGAGATATTCTCCTCATCGAGATGCCTGTGAAGGATCAAGGCGTATCGGGTTCAGGGAACCTCAGGGGTTGACCAATCCTTTGAACAGGATGTTCAAAATGGTGTCGGGCTCCTCCGGAAACGGGTGTGTCTGCGGCTCTTCGAGCCAGTGAAACAGAAAGGCGGTGGCCATGCTGTCGAGGGCGATGGCCAGATGCAAAGGGGCGGCGACTCGCCGAAAGCGCTTGCGATTCATTCCTTGTTCGAAGATGGCGGCGAGCGACAGCAAAATGTTTCCGCGACGCTCGCGGATTTCCCGTTCAAGACCGGCCATCACGTTGAAGCGCGCTCCCCGGGTCTCCGCGAAATAGAGTCGAATCGCTGCGGCATTGTTGCGAAAGAGTTCCGCCTTGACCCGAAGGTAGGCTCGCAGCTTTTCGATTTCCTGCGCGTCGCCCTCGATCACTTCCGTGAGCGCCCGGTGAAACCGGTCGCTGAGTTGCATGATGAGCGCCTGGTAGAGGTCCTCCTTGTTTCGGAAGAACTTGTAAAGCGTCCCGATGGCAAACTCCGCTTCCTTGGCGATCTCGTGCATGGAAACGTTGTGGAACCCTTTCTCTGAAAAAAGGCGCAACGCGACATCGAGAACCTCTTGCCGCTGCCTCAGCTTTTCGCGCTCCCGCCGGGACGGCTTGCCGGTTTCCATCGGGCAACCCTCGTAGGTGTCGTATAATTTTAAAATTTGAATCAACCGTCATCTTTTATATTACACCGTCAAAAATATCAAGGGGCAACCAGAGAGGAAGCCTTTCCTCCGCTTGCTTCTCCTCGCGATGCCTTGTATGGTGGCCGCGCCCGATGGATGGCAAGCCGACGAATCTGAGCATGCGCATGGAAATGGACCTCAACCGAATCCGGCCCGAGCCGGAGCAACCGATCGACATCGAGGCGCCCGCCGCCCGGATCGCCGGGACCCAGCGGGCGAGCGGGGAGATTCCCTGGTGCGACGGCCAGAAAACCGACCCTTGGGACCACGTGGAGTCCGCCATGGGGCTGGCCGTCGCGGGCTTTCTGCCGGAGGCCCGCAGGGCCTATGAGTGGCTGGCGGCCCGGCAGCTTTCGGACGGGAGCTGGCACAGCGCCTACCTGGAAGGGATCGCGCAGGACCGGACCCGCGACGCCAACATGTCGGCGTACGTCGCCGTGGGGGTCTATCACTATTTCCTGCTGACGGGCGATCGCGGCTTTGCGTCCGAGATGTGGCCGACCGTGAGCGCGGCAATCGATTTCGCGCTGGGCCTGCAGGCGCCCACCGGCGAAATCCACTGGGCCATCAGCCCCGCGGGAAACGTCGACCGCATGGCGCTGCTCACCGGCTCGAGCTCGATTTACATGAGCATCAAATGCGCGCTGGCCCTCGCCGGGGTTCTCGGACGGCGGCCCCCTGGCTGGCAGGCCGCGTTCGGCAGGCTCGGCGACGCCATTCGCAGCAAGCCGCACCTGTTCAACATGACCAAGTCGCGGTTTTCGATGGACTGGTTCTACCCGGTGCTCTCGGGGGCGGTGACCGGCGCCGATGCCCAGCGGCGGATCGAGCGGGGCTGGAAAAAATTCGTGGTGGAGGGCCTGGGGGTGCGCTGCGTCTCGGATCAGCCTTGGGTTGCGATTGCCGAAACCTCCGAACTGGCCCTGACCTTGGCCGGCATGGGCAGCCTCGATCAGGCCCGGGTCGTTTTCAGCTGGATCAGCGACCGACGCTTCGAGGACGGCTCCTACTGGGCCGGCTTCACCTTCCCGGACATGACCATCTGGCCCGAGGACCGGATCACATGGACCAACGCCGGTGTGCTCATCGCGGCAGACGCCGTCTTCGGTCTCACGCCCGCCGCCGGCCTGTTCAGCCACCGCATCTGGAGTTCCTCCACCGCGCGTTGAACGCGTCGCCCGTCACCCGTCGCCCGGCCGCCGCCCCCGCACCTGAAACGCCGCAAACAGAAGCCCGCCCGTCAAGGCGATCAGGCCGCTCACCTGGAACAGCCCGAAGGAGCCGGTCACGTCGTGCAGATACCCGCTGATGAAAAAACCGGTCATCAGGCCGAGGCCGTAGGTCAGGGCGTTGTTCAGCCCCTGGCCCAGGTTCTTTGCCCCTGCGGGCGCGAGCCGGTCCATGTATAGGATGCTCGCCATGTGAAACGTGCCGTAGGTCATGGCGTGCAGCACCTGGGACAGCAATATCACCGCCGCCGAGGCCGACGCCCCCAGCACCCACCAGCGCAGCACGGCGGCCGCAAACGAGGCCGTCAGGACCCGCTCGAGCGCGAAGCGCTTGAAGATGGCCTCCGAGTAGAGCATGGCGACGATTTCAGCGGCCGACGCCAGGGCCCAGGCGGCGCCGATGAAGGTGCCGGTGTGGCCGAGGGTCGCCAGGTGGATTGAAAAAAAACCGTAGTAGGCGCCGTGGCTGACCAGCATCAGGAAGCCGCAGGCGAGGAATACCGCCGGCTGGCGCCGCAGCAGCGCCTTGGCGCCGTGAGCCGACAACGGTGCGCCCCCGGGCCGGTCCCGCGGAACCGTGACGGAGATCATGGCCAGGAGGATCGATCCGATCCAGATGGAGACGATGATCACCCGCTCCGAGAAAACCCCGATCAACGCGCCGAAGGCGAGCACCATGGCGATGAAGCTGATGGACCCCCACAGGCGGATTCTCCCGTAGGACTGCTTCGCGCGGCCCAGGGTTTCCATCGAGATGGCTTCAAGAAAAGAAATGACCGGCGCGTAAAACATTCCGTACAAAAAAATGATCACCGCCATGGGCCCGAAGGCCTCGGTGGTCAGAAACAGGGCCCAGATCGCTGCGCTGGCGATGTTGCACAGGACGTAAATCGGACGCCGGCCCCGGGTCCGGTCGGCCAGCGCCCCCCAGGCCATCGGGAACACCACCATGGCGACCGAGCGCAGGGCCGACAGCACGCCGATGTCGAAACCCGAAAACCCCAGGTGGTAGCAATAGAGGTTGAAATAGGGCAGATAAATCCCCATGACCCCGAAATAGAGGAAATACTGGCAGGCCACCGCCGCCCGGGTGAAGGGTCGACCCGGATTATTGGAGCCGCTTTCAGTCATGGCACCAGCGCATGATTGCTCCGGCAATGAAATAGGGTAACTTCCGGCAGCCGATTTACGGGCGCGTTCGGGTGCAGGGACGCTCCGGCTGCATTCGCGACGGGGTTTAAGGAAAACGCTGCCCGGGTTCGATTCTTCCGACCATCATAGGGCATTTTCAACGCCGGGGCAAAAGGTTTGCGCCGCCGCCGGCGGGTTTACAAACCTCATGCGAGGTGCTATTTTTTTTGATTATTACTCCATGGAAGAAATCGGCCGGGAGGCGTGCATGAGCACCATCAAGATCCGATTTGCGGATGAGATCGAGGCCCTGGGGGCCAAGGTAGAACGAGCCGTCGAAGACATGTTCCGCTCCTTCAGCCCGGTCTTCAACCTGGCCGAGCGGAGCTGGAAGCCGCTGATGGACATGTACGAAACCCCCGGGCAGATCATCGTCTTGGCGGAAGTGGCCGGGGTCGACAAGGACGATCTCGAGGTCGAAATCAGCACCCGCGCGGTGCGGATCCGCGCCACCCGCAACCCCCGCTACTGCAGCCCGGACGCCACCTACCGGCTGGCCGAGATCCAGTACGGGAGGTTCGAGCGCATTCTTTTTCTGCCGGCCCCGATCGACCCGGAAATCGTGTCGGCGTCCTACGCCAACGGCATGCTGGAAATCCGTTTGGCCCGGCAGCCGATGGACCCAATCCACCCAATCAAGGTGACGGAAGGATGACGACACCATGACGGAAACCCCCTCTGCCCTGCCCCAACAACCGGAAAACCTGCCCGAGGTGCTTCCCATCCTGCCGCTGTTCGACGCCGTCCTCTTCCCCAAGATGGTCCTGCCCCTGATGGTGATGCAGGGCGACTCGGTGAAGCTGGTGGACGAGGCCATGGCCCGTGACCGAATCCTCGGCCTGGTGGCGGCCAAGGGGGGGGAGCAGCAGCCGGAGACGCTGAAGCAGAGGCTCTCCGCGGTGGGCACCGGCGCCTTGATCCTGAAAATGGCCAAAACCAACGACGACCGCACCCAGCTCCTCGTGCAGGGGTTGAGCCGGTTTCGCATCAAGGCGTTTGTGGAAGGCAAGCCTTTTCTGGCGGCCGAGGTGTCGCCCCTGAGCGACGCGGCCGAGCCGGACACCGAAACCGAGGCGCTGATGGGCAACATCGTCGGCCAGTTCGTTCGGATTTTGGAGCTGTCGCCGGGCCTGCCGCAGGAAATCGGTCAGATGGCGCGTTCGATCCAGGAGCCCGGCACCCTGGCCGACATGGTGGCCTCCACGATCAATGCCAGCCTGGAGGAGAAACAGAAGGTCCTGGAGCTGGAGGATGTCAAGGCGCGGCTGCGGGAGGTCGCGCGGCTGGCGAGCCACCAGGTGGAGATCCTGGAGCTGGGCAACAAGATCCAGACCCAGGTGAAGGGGGACATGGAAAAGGGCCAGCGCGAATATTACCTGCGCCAGCAGCTGAAGGCCATCCGCGAGGAGCTCGGCGAAAAGGACGACGCATCGGTCGAGATCGACGAGATGCGCCGGAAGATCGCCGCCAAGAACCTCCCGGATGAAGCCCGCAAGGAGGCGGAGCGCGAGCTGGACCGGCTGGCGCGCATGCACCCCTCCTCGGCCGAATACACCGTGGCCGCCACCTACCTCGACTGGATGACGGCGCTGCCCTGGAACGACGCCACCCCGGACTCGCTCGACATCCAGCGGGCCCGCAAGATCCTGGACGACGATCACTTCGGCCTCGAGAAACCCAAGCGCCGCATCATCGAATACCTGGCGGTGCGCAAACTCAAACCGTCCTCCAAGGGGCCCATCCTCTGTCTGGCCGGCCCCCCGGGAACCGGCAAGACCTCGCTGGGTCAGTCCATCGCCCGGGCGCTGGGCCGCAAGTTCCACCGGATCTCCCTGGGCGGGGTGCGCGACGAAGCCGAGATCCGCGGCCACCGCCGGACCTATGTCGGCGCCATGCCCGGGCGCATCATTCAGGGGCTGCGGCGCGCGGGCTCCAACAACCCGGTCTTCATGCTGGACGAAATCGACAAAGTGGGCAGCGATTTCCGGGGCGACCCGTCCTCGGCGCTGCTGGAGGTCCTGGACCCCGAGCAGAACAAGTCTTTTTCAGACCACTACCTGGACGTGGCCTTCGACCTCTCGCGGGTGCTCTTCATCGCCACGGCCAACGTGCTGGACACCATTCCGGCCGCCCTGCGGGACCGGATGGAGGTTTTGAGCCTGGTGGGGTACACTCTGGACGAGAAGCTGAAGATCGCCCACCGCTACCTGATCCCCCGGCAGCGGGAGGAGCACGGCCTCTCCGCGAAGATGATCCAGATCACGTCGAGCGCGGTGCGCCAGATCATCACCGGCTACACGCGCGAAGCCGGGCTGCGGAACCTGGAGCGCGAGATCGCGTCCATCTGCCGCGGCGCCGCCAGCAAAATCGCCCAGGGCCGCGTCAAGGCCGTGAGGGTCGGGCTGAACGAGTTGCACGGCGCCATCGGCCCGGTGCGTTTCACCGAGGAGGTCAAGGCGCGGGTCACGACCCCGGGGGTCGCCACCGGTCTTGCCTGGACGCCCGTCGGCGGCGAGCTGCTCTTCATCGAAGCCACGGCGATGAAGGGCAAGAAGGGGCTGACCCTCACCGGCCAGCTGGGGGATGTGATGAAGGAGTCGGCCACCGCCGCGTTGAGCTTCATCCGGGCCAATTCGGCGGCGATCGGCGTCGACGAGGGGTTTTACGAGAGCCACGACGTCCATATCCATGTGCCCGCCGGCGCCATCCCCAAGGACGGGCCCTCGGCCGGCGTCACCATGCTGACGGCGCTGACTTCGCTCTTCACCAACCGCCCCGTCCGCAAGGACCTGGCCATGACCGGCGAGATCACCCTGCGGGGCCAGGTGCTGCCGGTGGGAGGCATCAAGGAGAAGATGCTGGCGGCCCACCGCGCCGGCATCCGCACGGTCATCCTGCCGGCCTGGAACCGCAAGGACATCGAGGAGATCCCGAAAAACGTGCAGAAAGAGATCCGTTTTCGTTTCGTCGACCGGATGATGGACGTGCTCGAACTGGCCCTCGAGGAAGACCGCCCGAAGCCCAAAAGGCGCAAGCGGCGCACATCGGGCGCCCGCCGCAAAACGTGATGCGCCCGCAAGCGACCCCAATGACAGGAGCCCGCCGCCTCCGAGGCCTGGCTGCCGCGGCCGCAATCGTGGCGGCCGTCGCGCTGATGACGGCCGGAGGCTGCACCACGCGCTCCACTTACCCGCCGGCGCCGCCACCCGCCCCACGGCCCGAAACCTCCCCGCCGCAAACCCAGCCCGGCCAGCCGCGGCCCTACAAGGCTCTGGGCCAGTGGTACCAGCCGCTGCCGGATGCCAAGGGGTTCCGCCAGCAGGGGATCGCCTCGTGGTACGGGCCGGATTTCCACGGCAAGCGCAGCTCCAGCGGCGAAACCTACGACATGCACGACATGACGGCCGCCCACAAGACGCTGCCCCTGGGCACCCTGGTCCGCGTTCGCCACCTGCAGAACCAGCGCAGCATCGAGGTGCGCATCAACGACCGCGGGCCCTTCGTCGGCGACCGGATCATCGACCTCTCCTACGAGGCGGCGCGCCGCCTGGGGGTCATCGGGCCCGGCACCGCCCCGGTGGAGGTCCAGGCGATCGGAACGCTCGCCGGAACCCCCACGGACGTCTACTCCGGAAATTTCACGTTCCAGGTCGGGGCCTTTTCCAGCCGGGAGAACGCCGAGCGGCTTCGCGCGGAGCTCAACCCGCGGTTCGGCAACGCTCACATCGTCGAGTTCGAACAGAGCGGCCGCGTGTTCTATCGGCTGCGGGTGGGCAAATGCGCGTCGCTCGACGAAGCCATCGCCTACGAGGCCCATCTGAAAGAAAACGGCTTCAAGGACGCTTTCGCGGTGGCCGAGTAGAGGCGGGTTACTCCGGCAAGTAAATATATCTCATACCATCCACTCACGCAGAGGCGGCATCCGTTATGCTGCGCAAGGCGGTTTTCCTAGACCGGGACGGCGTCATCAACCGCGACTCGCCGGATTACATCAAGCGCCTGGAGGAGTTCGAGTTCCTGCCCGGGAGCCTGGACGCGCTGCGCCGCCTGGTCGAACGGGGGTTTGCCTGCATCGTGATCACCAACCAATCGGCGCCGACGCGCGGCCTCATGACCCTGGAGGCCCTCGATGCGATCCACCGCCGCCTGTGCGCCGCCGTGGCGGAGGCCGGCGGCCGGATCCTGGACATCTTCATCTGCCCTCACCTGCCCGCCGACGGCTGCTCCTGCCGCAAGCCCAAGCCCGGGCTGCTGCACGCCGCCCAGCGGAAACACGGGATCGACTTTTCCTCGGCCGCCATGATCGGAGACAGCGCCACGGACATCGAGTGCGCGCTCAATGCCGGGGTGCGCACCACGGTCCTGGTTCAAACCGGCAATGGGGAAAAGGCCGCGCAGGAGCTTTCCGCCCGGGGGCTTTGCCCGGGCTTCATCGCGCAGGACCTCAACCGGGCGGTCGACTGGCTTGTCAAAACCGATTCGTCGGGGAAGGGGATGCCGCGACCGGCCGCGTCTTGAAAAACGGCCTTCCGGGGGTCAGGATTCGGGTTCCGGTGGCGCGGGGACCGGCAGTTTGACGAACTCGATGCCTTCCTGCTTGAGGAGTTTTTCTTCTTCCTGGGTGCTCACGCCGCGGATGTTGCGCGGCTCGGATGCGCCGTAATGGATTTTCAAGGCCTCCTTGGCGAAGTTGCAGCCGACGTTGTCGAAATTTTTTTCGACGAATTCGGAAAGCTCCCGGCTCAGATGGGCGAGCATCTGCGCTTCCCGCGGCTCGGCCGCCTTCGGCTTGAACCCCTGGGAGGCCTTGATGGCAAATTTCGACGGCACCCGGTCGATGGCCGTGTCGTTGCAGATGGGGCAGGCGATCAGCTTTCTTTTCCTCTGGCTGATGAACGCGGCGCGGTCCTCGAACCAGCCTTCGAAGGAGTGTCCGTTGCCGCACTGCAGGTCGTAAGCGATCATGGCGGTGATGTCGGTTGCCGGCGCCGGGCGGGCGCCGAAAATGAACGGGGCGGCCGCCCATTCGGGTTGGGCATTCCCCCTGGATTAAACTCGAAAACTGAGATATCTACACTGAGATGTCTATAAAACAGAATAAACGAACCGGGCCCATTCGTCAAATTCCAGGTGGAGCCGGTTCCGGAAAGGGGCAAGTTCATGAGGCGCATCGTGGTGTGCATGCTCATCTGCGCCGCCGGGCTGCTGAACGCTGCGGCGGCCGCAGCGGAAACGGCCTATATCACCGACACGATCCGGTTGTCGGTACGGTCCGGCCCCGCCAATGACCAGAAATCCCTCGGGCTGGTGGAAAGCGGCCAGACGGTGGACATCCTGAAAAGCAGCGACGAGTGGTCGCTGATTCGGACGCCGGGCGGCATCGAGGGGTATGTGTTGTCGCGTTACCTGACGAACCAGCCGCCGGCCAAGTCCCGGTTCGACCAGGTGCAGGAGAAAAACAAAACGCTCACCGCCCAGGCGGCCGGCCTGGTTGAAGAGACCGCCCGTCTCAAGGCGGACAACGAGAAGCTGGCAGCGGCCGCCGCCGCCGGCCAGAGGGAGCTCGCCGCCCTGAAAAACGAATTCGAGGCGTTCAAGAAAGACGCCGCCGAGGTCACGGAGCTGAAGGCGAAATACCACCGGCTGGAGGCGGAGCTGGCCGAAAAGCAGGAAAAAATCACGCAGCTCGAAAACCCGGCCAACGATATCCTCAATCCCAACAACCTTTACTGGTTCCTGGCCGGCGCCGGTGTCCTGCTGGCGGGGTTTCTCACCGGGTTCAGCGTGAAGCGCCAGCGCCGATGGTCGACGCTCGGGTGACCGCCCTGACCGGGGGGTCGAAAAACGACGGGGGGATGGCGGCACGCGTACCGCCATCCCCCCTGTCGTCTGCGCCCTGTTCGGGGTGAAACCACCGCCGGGGCACCGCCGCTCCGCAGGCCCCCGGCTTAATTCACCGCATCCTTGAGGCCTTTGCCGGCCGTGAACTTCGGGGCCTTGGAGGCGCTGATTTTGATTTCTGCGCCGGTCTGGGGGTTGCGCCCCTTGCGGGCCTTGCGCTTGACCACCTTGAACGTCCCGAAACCGACGAGGGTGACGTCCTCGCCTTTTTTCAGGGATTTGGTGATGGACTCGATCACACAGTCCACCGCGCTCTGGGCTTCCTTTTTGGTGCTCACGACCTTGGCCACCTCATTGATCAGATCCGCTTTGTTCATCGATGTCTCCTTTCGTTCGATTGCCGATTTTTTTGGTTTGCGGAAAAGGGTCCGGGTCTATTCTTCCAACGTGCCTGCCGTCACGGCGCTAGATGCTGTCCCGGCAGCTTTGGCAATATTTTCGTGGGGTGCCCCGGCCGATCCAGTGAAAATTCATGATATGTTTTTTGCCGCACTTCGGGCACAGGCATTCCACTTTGGATTTGTCGTGATCGACCACCACGTCGGATTCTTCGACCGCCGTCTCTTTGGGCTGCTTTTTGACCGATTTGAGGGCGGCATTGCGCTTCGGGGATGGCATCTCCAAACACTCCATAACTGATCGATGTCGATCAGGGGTCATCAAACGCCGGGTGCGTGAGTTGGCAAATTGGAAAAGGGCTTCAGGTTTCCGTCAGTTTTTCTCGGGCCTCGATGCGGGTTTTGCAGCGAATGCAGTGATGGGTCACCGGCCTGGCCTTGAGGCGCTCGACGGAGATATCTTCGCCGCACTCCTCGCAGATTCCATAGACCCCTTCTTCGATGTCCTCCAACGATTTGCGGATTTTCCTGATCAACATGTTCTCGCGGTCGCGAATCCGCAGTGTGAAATTGCGTTCGGAGTCGAACACCGCCCGGTCCAGCGGGTCCGGCAGGTTTTCATCGCTTTCCCTGAGTCCGCTCATGGTGCTGTCCGCATGGGCCAGCAGCTCATCCAGCCAGCGACTGAGAAGCTCCTTGAAGAATTTTAGATCTTTCTCTTTCATGCCTCGGATCCTGAAAGCTGCCGTCGCGCGGCAGGGTTACCAAAAACCGCAAAAGCGGTCAACCCTGCACAAAAGGTCTCCCTTTATTCCCGAACGGAATTTTTTTTTCAAGACATTTTTTGCGATTTTCAATCAGGGTGTTGAAAACAGGCATCCGGCCGTGAGCGAAGGCGTTCGGTGTTTGAGCCGGCGCAGCCACCCGGCTGATCGGCGAGCATCCGCGAGAGCCGCGCCGCGCCCAAGACCACGGCCCGCGGCGCGGATTTTAAACCGTCGGTTGATTGCATACATGGCCGGACGCAGCCTGTCAACCCGTTCTTTCGAACGCGCCGCCCCGCCGCGGCGCCCGTCCGCGGTCGGCGCAGGGCCCGCACGCTCCACCGGCTCAGGCCTGCGTCTGATTGACATGCGGAGGCTTGTCGCTTACAATAACAGATAAGACATCCCGGAAGGAAATGCCATGGGAGCGCGCCCGGAAAAAAGGTGTGAAGACCGCCAGGAGTGCGATGCCGTGGTGGAGTGGGCCTATTTCAACAAGGCCGATTTCTTCAACGCCCGGTTGTTGAACTTCAGCGGCGGCGGCAGTTACATCGAGTGCACCCAGCCGCTCATCCCGGGAGCGACCATCCTGATCCGTCTGCAGGCATGCGCCGCCTCCGGCGGCACCCCCTCCATCCGCAACATGCGGACCACGGCACTGGGCGAGGTCAAATGGTGCCGGGAGCTGCCCGCGGAACCGCCCCACCGATTCGGAATCGGCGTCAGGTACCACATCCCGGTGTGAGATGAACCCCAAGCAGCCGTTTTTGAAAATCGCATGGAATCTTTTCCTGATTGCGGCGGGCAGCATCCTCTGTGCCGTCGCCATCAATGGGATCCTCATCCCGAACCAGTTCCTGGCGGGCGGAATCAGCGGCCTGAGTCTTTTTATTCACTACCTTTTCCCGGCCATGCCGGTCGGGGCTCTCAATTTCCTGTTGAACATCCCCCTTTTCGTGGTGGGGTGGCTGTTTGTGGGCCGGCGCTTTTTTTATTACAGCCTGGCGGGGATGACGATATTTTCAGCGGCCCTTCTCCTGACCATCCCCACATTCCCCATCCATGACCCCCTGCTCAAGGCGCTGACTGCCGGCATCATTTCGGGGGTGGGAAGCGGGGTCATCCTGAAATCGCTGGGATCCGGCGGCGGCCTCGACATCCTGTGCGTCATCCTGCTCAAACGCTTTTCGATGCGGATCGGCACCACCGTCATGGCGTTCAACTGCGCTCTGATGCTGGCCGCCCTCTTCCGCTTCAACCTCGAAATCGTGCTTTACACGCTGATCTATCTCTTCGTCACCACCCAGCTCATCAACGTGGTGGTCACGGGTCTCAACCAGCGCAAGGCCGTCATGGTGGTTTCCCCCAAGTGGCGGGAGATCGCCCGTGAGATCATGGACAGCATGCAGCGCGGCGTGACCATCGTCAACGGCGAAGGCGGGTACACCGGGCAGGAGCAGCGCATCCTCTACTCGGTCCTCACCTTCCAGGAGCTGTCCCGCTTCAAAGACATGGTGCGCCAGCACGATCCCCAGGCGTTCCTGGTGGTGACCGAGACCCTCGAGGTGATGGGCAAGGGCATCGGCAACCAGCCCCACTGGTAAAAAAGGTCAGAGTTTTTTCGAGAAGATGACCTTGCCGTCCCCGGGGGCGTAGAAGTCCTCCAGCACGGATGCCACGCGAAATCCCATGCGCTCATAAAACGCCCGAACGCCCTCGTACGGGTGACGCCCCGGCGTCTCCGCATAAACCGTCGCACCGCCGGCCCGGCGGATCCGCCGCTCGGTTTCCATCAGAATCATACGTCCGATCCCCTGGCCTTGGCGGTCGGGCGCCACCACGACCCAATACAGGTCGAAGGCGGATGCCGTCATCGGAACGGGCCCGTAGCAGGCATACCCCGCCAGATGCCCGTTCGCCTCGACGAAGACGAAATGATAGCCGCCGGCAGACCCCTTGGCGAGGCCATCCATCACCAGCTTCTCGGCGACGTCCACCTCGGGCCGACTGAAGACGCCCGTGGACTCCGCCAGCCGGCGCACCCGCTGGGGGTCCCGGGGCTCCACGTGGTGCCGGATCCGATGCGCCGAAGGGGCCGGCCGTTCCGGCCGCCGCCGGGGGGCGGCTGCGCAGTGCGCGGCGGACAGCCCTTCGAAAAAACAGCGCGCATTGACCCCCAGCGTGCGCGTGCGGTATCCCCCTTCCTGCACCACCAGCACGGGAATCCCCAGATCGCCGATCATCTGCCCGTTGAGCTTGAAGTCATTCCGGGTCAATGACCACGTGCCCGTGGGGTCCCCCTTGGCGGTGTCCAGCCCGAGCGCCACGACCAGAAAATCCGGTTCGAACTCCGCGATTCGCCGCAGGGCGGCCGCCAGGGTCCTGCGGTATCGGTCGCCGTCGACCGCTTCCGGCAAGGGCAGGTTCAGGTTGAACCCGGCCCCTTCGCCGGCACCGATTTCATCTCGAAAACCGGAAAAATAAGGATAGGCAAAGGCGGGGTCGCCGTGGATGGAGACCGTCAACACGTCCGGCCGGTCGTAGAAAATGTCCTGCTGGCCGTTGCCGTGGTGGTAATCGATGTCCAGGAGCGCCACCCGGCCGTGGTGCCTCAGGAACTGCGCGGCCAAGGCGCAGTTGTTGAAATAGCAGAAGCCCCCGAAGGCCCTGCGCTCGGCATGGTGCCCCGGCGGCCGCACCAGGGCGTAGGCCATCCGGCGCCCCATGAGAAGCTCCTGCGCGGCGGTGAGGGTGCAGTTGACGGCCCCCCGCGCAGCGGCATAGGCGTGGCGGGTGATGGGCGTGAACGTGTCGATGCAGAAGTAACCGGCCAAGAGGGAGCGGTCCTTCGGGGGGCGGGCCTTGTTGCGAATGGGAAACACGTAGGGGTAGATGGGGTCGTCCTGATGGATGTCGGCGCAGGTGCGGCGGAGGAAATTGATGTAATCCACGTCGTGAACGCCGGCGATGGCTTTCTCCGGAAAGGTCGCCGCCGGCAGGATTTCGAACAGCGGGCCTTGCGCAATTTCGGTCAGGATGCTGCGCACTCTCACCGGGGCCTCCACGTACCCTCGTTCGTGCACGTGGTGAATGGCATGCTGGTCGTGGAACACCAGCGCGATCTTTTCGCAGGGATGCCCGGAAATGGCCGGCGCCACCGCGGTCGGCTTCAGATAGCGCAACTCCCGAAGTTGAACCGAGTCGTCGGTGATGGATCGGACCACCTTTTCCACGTACTCCGCGGGCACGTATCCGGCGTATTTCCGCTCGAGAATCGTGCGGACCACCTCGCGGAGAAAGTCGCGCCCGGGCCGGGCGGTCCGGTCCAGCCCGTCGAACATGAGATACGGCATGCAGGTCTGGCCGGGTTTGTACGGCGTTTCGTAGGCGGTACCGATGATCGGCCGGGCGCCGTAGCGCTCGTAGAATCTGAGGCGCGCGCGATTTTCGGCCAGCAGGTTTTCCTGGGGGCACAGCTCCGGGTCGTCCGGCAGGCATTCGAAAAAGAGCGCTTTCGCGCCGAAGACCGACGCCTCGTGGCGCATCCGGTCGTAAAGCGCCCCGCCCACTCCCCCGCTGGCCTTGCTGACCCGCGTGGCGATCCAGTCCAGGAAGCAGAAGCGGACTCGGGGTTCATGCAGAAGGACGGCGAACCCCAAGACGCGCCGGCGGCCGTTTTCGGCCACGGAGAGCGTCGTGCGGAAACGCTTGAGAAAGGGGTCGTGGAGGTGGCGGCCGAGCTGGTCGATTTCATCCGGCGGGAGCGCCGGGAAACGGCTGCGCAGGATGGCCTTCACCTGTTCGATCGCGGCCCGGTTCACCGGCAGCACGTCCTCATAGATGCGGCGGATGCGAAACATGTCTCACGAGCGCCCTCGGCCGGCGTCGGCAAGAATGCGCGCCACCGCGCCGGCGAAACGGATGCCGGCGGCTTCCAGCGCCGCGGCGAAGCCGGCATCCGGCGACAGGCAGGGGTTGGCGTTGATCTCCAGGATCCAAGGCTGCCCGCCGGCATCCACCCGGAAGTCCACCCGGGCGTATCCCTTCAAACCGAACCCCCGCCAGCACTGGGCGGCCAGATCGCGCAGGCGCTTCAGCAGGCCGGCGTCCTCCTGTGGGAAATCAAACCGGCGCGGGGTGTGGTGGAACTCGTAAGAGGATTCGTCCCACTTGGCCCGGTACCCCACGATCCGCAGCGCTTCCGCCGGATAGCCTTCGAAGAGAATTTCAGCCGGGGGCAGCGCCTCGGGCCCGGCGGGGCCGGCCAGCAGCGAGAGGTTGAACTCGCGGCCCTCGATGAAGCGCTCGGCGAAGCAGGAGCCGCCGACATCGGGGGCGCAGTCCCGCAGCCGCGCGACCACATCGTCGGCCGATTCGCAGAGAGCGGTCGAGGTTTCATCGATGCCGATGGAGGCGTGTTCCCACAGCGACTTGACGATCCAGCGGCAAGAGGGGTCGGCCGCGGCGGGATCGACGGCCGACAGGCTGGGGAGGTCCGCCGGCACCGGCCCGATCCAGGGGGGCGTCGGGAGCCGCAGGGCCGCCATGCGCTCCTTGGCAAGCACCTTGTGGGAGGTCACCAGGATGACCTCGGCGCACGAGCCGGTGTAAGGGACCCCCATGGCGTCGAGAAGCGACGGCACCAGGTGAATCAGGCGGCCCCGGCCGTCGAGGGACTCCACCAGATTGACGACGAGATCCGGCGGCCGTTCCAAGAGCCGCTGCCGGAGGGCGGCGAGATCCAGGGTGCAGGGCAGCAGCGCCGTTCGGTGGCCGAGGTCGGTCAGCGCCGCCTGCACGGCCGCGGCTTGAACCAGGACGTCGCGCTCATCCGGGGCATCGGCGTCGGTGACGGCGTTGTGAGCGATGGCGATGCGCATGATCAGGCGCGGCCGGTGGGTCCCGTGCGAATGCGTGCGGCGGCCGATTCCACGATGCGGGCCATCAGTGCATCGAAGGAGATGCCTGCCAGGGAGCAGATGATGGGCAGGTCGGAGTGCTCCGGGTGCAGCCCGGCCAGCGGGTTGACCTCGATGAACTGCGGCCGGCCTTTTTTGTCGCAGCGCAGGTCCAGGCGGCCGGCGTCGCGGCAGCCGAGGACGCGCCAGGCGCGCAGGGCGATGGCCTCCACCTCCGCGATCAGCGGGTCGTCGCCGGGCCGCATCAGGCGGTAGCGCACGAGCTCCTCGGAATTTTCCTTGTTGTGGTAGGAGTAGACCGCCTGTTCGGCGGCCGGCAGCAGCAGCACTTCCATGGTGCCCAGCACCTGCGCCTGCGGGCCGGTGCCGGAAACCGCCACGGTGAACTCGCGGCCGGGGAGAAACCGTTCGACCAGGACCGGCTGGTGGTAGCGCTCGATCAGGCGGCGGCAGGCGTCCGGCAGGTCTTTCCGGCGCCGGACGATGGATGTGGGCGAGATCCCCTTGCCGGTGCCCTCGGCCACGGGCTTGGTAAAGTAGGGGGGGGCGAACCGGATCCCGCCGGCGTCCGCGGCCTGTTCCACCACGGCAAATTCCGCCGTCGGCACGCCGGCATCCCGGATGACCCGCTTGGTCATGCCCTTGTGCAGCGTCAGGCTCATGACCAGCGGGTCCGAGAAGGTGTAGGGGATATCGTAGGCATCCAGGACGGCCGGCACCTGTGCCTCCCGGCCGATTCCGTGGATCCCCTCGGCGATGTTGAACACCAGCTCCCAGCGGCTTCCCTGGGCCAAGCGCTCGACCAGCCGGTGCACGTGGCCGATCCGCTCGGTGTCATGGCCGAGGCGCCTCAGCGACGCCTCGATAGCCTCGATGGTTTCATCGCGGTCGAACTCGGCGGTTTCGTCCTCCGAGTAGCCGAGCGCCAGGTATTCGGACCGCAGGTCGTAGGTCAGACCGATCCGCATGCGCGACCCATTCGTCATTCCCCGACGACATCCGGGTACCGGTAGGCCCGGTCGCAGTAATTGCGCAGCAGCAGGTCGTCGCCCTCGCGGCCCTCGACGTAGTTCGGCATCAGCGGGATCTTGCCGCCGCCGCCGGGGGCGTCGATGACGTAGGTCGGCACCGCATACCCCGTGGTGTGGCCGCGAAGGCCGCGGATGATTTCCAACCCCTTGTCGACAGGGGTGCGGAAGTGGCCCGACCCGGAAATCGGGTCGCACTGGTAGATGTAGTAAGGCCGCACCCGCATCCGCATCAGATGATGGCAAAGCGCCTTCATCGTCTCCACGGTGTCGTTGATGCCTTTCAACAGCACCGTCTGGGACCCCAGCGGAATGCCCGCGTTGGCCAGGCGCTCGCAGGCCCGGTAGGCTTCCGGCGTGCACTCGGAGGGATGCGTGAAGTGCAGGCTCATCCACAGCGGGTGGTAGCGCCGCAGCATGCGCACCAGGTTCGGCGTGATGCGCTGGGGCAGGACGGCCGGCACCTTGGTGCCGATGCGGATGATCTCCACGTGCGGGATTTCCCGCAGTCGCGACAGGAGCCAGCTCAGGCGCTCGTCGTTCAAGGTGAGCGGGTCGCCGCCGGAGATCAGCACGTCGCGCACCGAGGGGGTCGAGCGAATGTAGTCGATGGCCCGCTCCAGGCGCGAACGGCTGGGGTAGATGGCGCCGTGGCCGACCACGCGCGAGCGTGTGCAATAACGGCAGTAGGTGGAGCAGAAGTCCAGCACCAGCAGCAGGACGCGGTCCGGATAGCGATGGACCAGGCCCGGCACGGGGCTCTGATCGTCTTCGCCGAGCGGGTCGTCGTCTTCGCCGGGCGATTTGGTGAATTCGAAAACCGTGGGGACCACCGTTCGACGCAGAGGATCGCCCGGGTCATCCTTGGAGAGCAGGCTCATGAAATACGGGGTGATGCCCACCGGCAGCTTGGACTGGATCATCTCGACGGCCGAACGCTCATGGTCGGAGAGATGCAGCATGCGTTCGAGCTGATCCAGATGACGGATCCGGTTGCGGATCTGCCACTGCCAGTCGTTCCACTCTTTGTCGGTTGCGGTCGGGTAAAAGGCGCGCCGAAATGCCGTCGCCCTGGAGGTGGAGGCGGGTCTTGATTTGAGTACCGGGAAAACCGATACCTTGCTGCGAATGCGTGGCGTTGATTCCGGTAGCGGGACTACGTTTCCTAAACCGGATGCTGGACCGGGAGGCTCTTCGTCGTTTTCACCTGCCAGCTCACCCGCTGATCCCGGCGAGGGATGGTTGGCAGTGTTTTGAAAACTTGCCACGTCTGGTTTCATGAGATTCTGATGTCTCCTTTCAGTGGACTACCATCCACATCGATATGAGCACACAAATAGATTGAAGCACAAATAGTTTCAGAGTATAGTCAATGTATCGGTTTTATGTGCCGGGGCCTCCCTTCCGTTGCTGGTTGTCTTGGCGGCCGGCTGTAAAAATGAGCCTTCCATATTCATTTTTCAGCTGAATACGCCAAATTAGCATCCTCTATATAGTGTTTTAAGGCGCAGTTTAATACAAGCCATCGGACGTGTCAACAAAATATTTTTCGGTCTTATGAGCTTGAATTTTTTATTCTCTTGGATAATTATATCGCTATTCGGCAAAAATGCAACGCCATTTTGGCCTTGTATCATAAAACCGATTTCGAGCGCTGCCATTCAGCAAAAATGTCTTTAATTTGATACACCAACTGCAAGCCTTTGATGTCATCTTTGGGTTATCGGTTTACATGGGAAAAAACTTGAACTGATTTTTTCAGAATTAAGGTTTGCCTGTGATCCGTGGGTCCATTCTGCGCAATGGTCTATGCATCTTAGGCTGACCCTCTATAGAACACGCACACAAGGAGGTGCGAATCATGGCCCGAACCGCAAAAAAAAATGTGGTCAAACGCAGAAGGATCGAATTCGTGCTGGAAATGCCCGAAGCGCAGCAGGTCATCCTGATGGGCGACTTCAACCAGTGGAATCCCAAGACGCACCCCATGCGCAAGGAGAAAAACGGGGTGTGGCGCAAGACCGTGATGATTTACCCCGGCCGCTATGAATACCGCTTCTGGGTGGATGGGGAGTGGTACAACGATCCCTACAACACGCTGCGATGCCCGAATTGCTTCGGCAGCGAGAACAATGTCATTGAGGTCCTGCCGTAGAGGTTTCTCAGACGCCGATGTTCCAGCCCGGTCGATCCGGGTTCATTCACGGCGGACATTGGTCGAGAACTGGCTCTTGCGCTGACAACCACTTCTCGATTTTCTGCACCGCCACCGGCGCTTTCGACTTTCCAAAAAAACGTCCACCCCGGCCCTGCGGGCCGGGGTGTTTCCCCTATTTTCTTTGACAGGCATTGGTGAATTTGTTAAGCGTCAATCGATTCCAGCTGCCTCAGAGATTGTTGAGTCATTCAGTTCAGGCTAGGATCAGGAAAGGGGGTGATAAACTTCAAGCGGGCGTTTTTGAAAATAAACTTCTAACCTTCATTGGAGGAAGCCATGAATCGAAAGCCCATTGCATTCGTCGTCGCCGCGATCTTCTCGCTGGTGCTGGCGGGCGGAGCCCTGGCGGAAGACATCAATGCCTACATGGGTACCTCTCCGGACAACAATGCCAAAATCGTCAAGTTCATCAAGGACAAGACGGGAATCACCGTCAACCAGACCTTCCAGTCGTTCGGGGAAATCGAGGCCCGGGCCAAGGCTGAAGCCCCGAATTTCAACGCAGACATGATCATCGGCTGCGGTTCGCCGCTGGCTTTCATGGCCAAGAAAAACGGCTGGGCCGATTCTTACATCTCCCCGGCCTGGAAGGGTGCACAGGAAGTGTATGTGGATCCACAGGGCGCCTGGTACAATATCGGCAATTTCTCCTTCGTATTGGTCGGAAACAAGGACCGCCTCGCCAAGGCGGGATATCCCATGCCCAAGAGCTGGAAGGACCTGCTGGACCCCAAATGGAAGGGCGAGATCCTCATGCCATCGCCGCTGAGCTCCGGGACCGCGAACATGATGAGATTCTCCTGGCTGGCGCTCTACGGGGACGCTGAGGGCTGGAAATTTCTTGAGGCCCTGGACAAAAACATCGCCTATTACACCCGCAGCGGCAATGCCCCGACGGATCTCGTCGGCCGGGGAGAATTCACGCTGGGCATCACCTCCGACGAAAACGTCAAGAAGCGCCTCGATGACGGCTATCCGTTGATCTGGTCTATTCCGGAGGAGGGAACCGGCTATGACGGCACCTTCGCCCTGATCTTCAAGGGAACGAAGAAACTCGACACCTGCAAGAAAGTCATCGACGTGATGGGCACGCAGGAATTCAGCGACCTCATGGCCGGGATCGGTTATTTGACGCCCCGGCCGGCGCCGAACGCGCTCTACGGCAAGACCCCGCCCAAGTACATCAACCTCGATCTGGGCAAGGCGGCCGAAGACCGGCCGAAGAACAACGAAATCTGGAAGCAGAAATTCAGAACCGATTTCAAATAATGTTGTTCTAAAATCTGTGACCTCGGGGGGGGGGAGTGGCAACAGCAG
>Ga0316603_10000452_pt1 | contig 20738 bp, 21 predicted proteins | sample OWC_soil_day10_n_FD_207649 | JGI IMG/M metagenome (GOLD analysis project Ga0316603, IMG submission 207649) | Wetland soil microbial communities from Old Woman Creek delta, Ohio, United States - OWC_soil_day10_noCT | ecosystem: Environmental > Terrestrial > Soil > Wetlands | place: USA: Ohio... | reverse complement strand
ATGGGCTAGCCAGTGGTCTTTGGTCATTGGTATCAGTCGCCAGTCGCTAGCTTCTGGCCTTTAGCTGACACTAAAGACTAGCAACCAGCGACTCGCCGCCGTCAGGCGGCAACCGGCAGTTTTTGCAGCAGGGCGAGGACACGGGCCACCTGATTGCGCATGTCGCGACGGTCCACGATCATGTCGATGGCTCCCTTTTCGAGGATGAACTCGGAACGCTGGAAGCCTTCCGGCAGTGTTTCGCGCACCGTCTGCTCGATGACGCGCGGACCGGCGAAGCCGATCAGCGCCTTCGGCTCGGCCATCACCACGTCACCGACAAAGGCGAAGGAGGCCGAAACGCCGCCCATGGTCGGGTCGGTCAGGATCGAGATGAAGGGCAGGCCAGCTTCCGACAGTTTGGTCAACGCCGCCGTCGTCTTGGCCATCTGCATCAGCGAGAACAGGCCCTCCTGCATGCGGGCGCCACCGGAAGCGGTAATGCAGATGAACGGGATCTTCTGGTCAATCGCCACCTGGACGCCGCGCACAAAACGTTCGCCGAGTACCGAACCCATCGAGCCGCCCATGAAATCGAATTCGAAGGCGGCGGCCACCACCGGCATCGCCTTGACGGTACCTTGCAACACGACCAGCGAGTCGCTCTCGCCGGTGGCCTGGCTAGCCTCCTCCAGGCGGGCCGGGTATTTTTTCGAATCCCGGAATTTCAGGCTGTCCACCGGCCCCACTTCGGCCCCGATCTCGCGCCGGCCATCCGGGTCGAGCAGCAACTCCAGACGGTCGCGGGCACACAGACGGTTGTGATGACCGCATTTCGGGCAGACCTGCAGGTTATTGGCCAGATCGGTGGCATACAGCACCGCTTCGCAGGCCGGGCATTTGCTCCACAGGCCTTCCGGCAGATTGCCGCGACGTTGTTGGGCGCCCTGTTGGCGTTTGATCTTGGGGGGCAGCAGTTTGCTCAGCCAGCTCATTGTTTCACCTCGTCCACACCCCGGCGAATATCTGCGACCAGTGCCTTGACGTTGGCACAGGCGGTTTCAACCGTGGATTTTTCAACTTCTTCGATAATCCGGCTGCCGACGACGACCGCATCGGCAAAGGCAGCGATACGGGCGGCAGTCGCCGCATCGCGGATGCCGAAGCCGACACCGACCGGCAGGCCAGTTTTTTCTCGGATCAGCGGCAGACGTTCGGCCACCGCTTCGACGTTCAGGGCACCGGAACCGGTCACCCCGGCCAGCGAGACGTAATAGACATAACCACTGGCAATTTTCGCCACCTGCTCGATGCGGGCAACGGTCGACGTCGGCGCCAGCAGGAAAATCGGATCCATGCCGTTGGAGCGCATTGCGGCACCGAATTTTTCGGCCTCTTCCGGCGGGTAATCGACGACCAGCACGCCATCGACGCCAGCCTGGGCGGCGGCGGCTGCGAATTTCTCCAGGCCCATCGCTTCGATCGGGTTGGCATAGCCCATCAGTACGACTGGCGTCTGCCCGTCGGTCCGGCGGAATTCGACGACCAGTTGCAACACCTTGCGCAAGGTCATCCCTTTGGCCAGGGCGCGCTCGGAGGCACGCTGGATGGTCGGCCCGTCGGCCATCGGGTCGGAGAACGGCACGCCGAGTTCGATGACGTCGGCACCGGCGCCAACCAGCGTATGCATCAGCGGCAGAGTCAGCGCGGCATCCGGGTCGCCAGCGGTAATGAAGGGAATCAGCGCCTTGCGGCCTTCGCCGTTGAGGCGTTCGAAAGCTTGTTTAATGCGCGACATCAGAAAACGATCCCTGACTTCTCGGCCACGGTATGCATGTCCTTGTCACCCCGGCCGGAGAGGTTGACCAGTAGAATCTTGTCTTTCGCCAGCGTCGGCGCCAGCTTGGCGGCGTAGGCCAGGGCATGGCTGGATTCGAGCGCAGGGATGATGCCTTCGAGACGACACAGGTTGTGGAAGGCAGCCAGTGCCTCGGCATCGTCGATCGGCTGGTACTCGGCGCGGCCGATGTCCTTCAACCAGGCGTGTTCCGGACCGACGCCGGGATAGTCGAGACCGGCCGACACCGAATGGGTTTCGATGATCTGGCCATCCTCGTCCTGGAGCAGATAGGTGCGGTTGCCATGCAGCACGCCGGGCACGCCGGCGGTCAGCGAAGCCGCATGATGACCGGTCTCGATGCCGGACCCGGCCGCCTCGACGCCGATCAGGCGCACGCCGTCGACATTGATGTAGGGGTAGAAAATGCCCATCGCGTTGGAGCCGCCGCCGACCGCGGCGATGACCGCATCCGGCTGGCGCCCGGCCATTTCCGGCATCTGCGTGAGGCATTCCTCGCCGATGATCTTCTGGAAGTCGCGCACCAGCATCGGGTAGGGGTGCGGGCCGGCTACCGTGCCGATGATGTAGAAGGTGTTGTGGATGTTAGTGACCCAGTCGCGCATCGCTTCGTTGAGCGCATCCTTCAGCGTCTTCGAGCCGGATTCGACCGGTACCACCGTGGCGCCAAGCAATTTCATGCGATAGACGTTGGCCGCCTGGCGACGCACGTCCTCGCTGCCCATGTACACCACGCATTCCATGCCGTAGCGGGCGGCCACCGTGGCGGTGGCGACGCCGTGCTGGCCGGCGCCGGTCTCGGCGATGACGCGCGGCTTGCCCATGCGCTTGGCCAGCATGGCCTGGCCGATGCAGTTGTTCACCTTGTGGGCGCCGGTGTGGTTCAGGTCTTCGCGCTTCAGGTAGATCTGCGCACCGCCCAACAGCTCGGACCAGCGCTTGGCGTGGTAGATCGGCGACGGCCGGCCGACGAAATGCTTCAACTCGTATTCGTACTCGGCGCGGAAGGCCGGATCGGCCTGGGCAGCCGCATAGGCGGCCTTCAGTTCATCGAGCGCACCGAACAGCGTCTCGGCCACGAAGACGCCACCGTAGGGGCCAAAATGACCCTTGGCGTCGGGGAAGTTATATTGATTCATCGGCTTTCCGTACGGCCGCCACGAAGGCAGCGATTTTTTGATGATCCTTGATGCCCTTGCCCGCTTCTCCATCGATTTCCACGCCGGACGACACGTCGACCGCCACCGGCCGCACGCGCCGGATGGCGTCGCCGACATTGGCTGCGGTCAACCCGCCGGATAGCACCAAAAAGCCGGGCAAATCCGGTGGAATCAGCGTCCAGTCGAATACATGACCGCCGCCGCCGTAACCTTCGACAAAGGCATCGAGCAGCAAGCCCCGGGCGTCGGGAAACGAGCCGGCGAATTCTACCAGATCGAGCCCCGGCCTCACCCGCGCCGCCCGCAGATAAGGCCTTGAAAACTGGCGGCAATAAGCCGCGCCTTCGTCGCCATGGAATTGCAGGACATTGATCGGCACGGCGGCACAGGCCATCCGCACACCTTCCGGTGTCTCATTGACGAACAAGCCGACCACATCAACGAAGGGCGGGATGCGTTTGGCCAGTTCGGCCGCACGCTGCGGCGTGACGTAGCGCGGGCTGGGCGGATAGAAGACGAAACCGATGGCGTCGGCACCGGCCGCGACCGCGGCATCGACATCGGCCTCGCGGGTCAGGCCGCAAATCTTGATGCGGGTTTTCAAGCGAGCACTCCATCGAGAAAATCGTCGGCCGGATCAGGCAGGCCCCAATGCGCTTCGTAGATCGGCCCGCGGAAATAGAGGCCATGCGGCGAGAAGGTCGGTGCTGCCAGCTTGCGGTCGCGCTGATTTAGCAAATCGGCGACCCAGTCCGGCCCTTGCGCGCCCTTGCCGATGTAGACCAAGGTACCGACCAGATTGCGCACCATGTGATGCAGGAAGGCGCTGGCTTCGAAATCGAAGACCAGCAGGTTGCCGCGTTGCCGGACATCGGCTCGCCACAAGGTCTTGACCGGTGTCTTGGCCTGGCAGTCCGCGGCGCGGAAAGCCGAAAAATCGTGCTCGCCAAGCAGGTGAACCGCCGCGCTTTGCATTGCTGCCACATCAAGCGGCAAATGAAACCAGCCGACCCGCCCCTGCCACAGCCCCGGTCGTTGCGGACGATTGAGCAGCAGATAGCGGTAGCGTCGGCCGCGCGCGCTGAAGCGGGCATGGAATTCGTCGTCGACCGGCTGCGCCCAGCGTACCGCCACGCCTTCCGGCAAATGCGAATTGACGCCGCGCACCCAGGCGGTCAGCGGTCGGCCCGCCCCGGTCTCGAAATGCACGACCTGATGCGTCGCATGTACGCCCGCATCGGTGCGGCCGGCACAGATGACCCCGACGGGCGCGCCGGCGATCCGGGTCAGCGCGGCCTGCAACGCATCCTGCACGGTACCGCCCCCAGCCTGGCTCTGCCAGCCGCGAAAGGCCGTGCCGCAATATTCGATGCCTAAGGCCAGTCTCATGGCGCGGCCACCCCAACGGCCAGCAAGGCGACCGCGACGATGATCGCCGTATCCCGCCAGCGCCAGCGCGGCAAGCTAAGCTGCAAACACTCCGGGCCGCCGGCCGGCAGGCTGTCCGGATGCAGCATTTGCCGCCAGGCCCCCTGGACTGGAGGCGCCAGCAAGTTATCCAGTACCAGCGACAGGCGCACGACCATCCGCTCGCTGCCCAGCCCGCACCGGGCCAGCGGCCGCAACAGCCCCCACAGCGCGGCAAACAGGCCGGCATGGCCGAGACGATGGAACAGCCAGGCCAGACAACCGAGCATCAGCAACAGGCGCACCACCTGTAGGTTGGCATCGAGCATGCCTTCATAGGTGGGCGCCCAGGCCAGGTCGAACAGTGCTTCGCCAGGTGCCCCATAGGCCAGGATCAGCCACAAACTGAGCAAGAGCCAACGGCCACGCCGGACAAAGCGCCACCAGCCCGGAGCGGCGCCGGGCGCCAGTACGACGATGGCGAGCAGCAAGCCGGCCAGTACGGCATAGCCGACGAATTGCAGGGCAACCACCGAGATCAGCCAGAGCAGCAGGGCACTAGTCGGATGCAACAAAAAGGGATTCCTGTAAATGCACATGGCCCCACGCGGGGGCCATGTGGCGTTCGCAAACCGCGATTCTACTCGCCTACGCGGGCCAGTATCTCGCGCGCCTGCTCGACCAGATCGGGCGGACCTTCGCCGATCACCTCGTTTAGCAACTCGCGCGCGCCTTCGAGGTCGCCCATTTCCTCGTAAGCCTTGGCCAGATCAAGCTTGGTGTTGACCTCGTCACGGAAGGCATCGCTGCCCGGCGCAGGCTCTTCGAAGAAGGCGTCCTCGGCAACCGGCGCCGCCGGCGGCTCAAAATTGTCGACCACCGATTCCGGCGCGACGATGGTTTCCATACCGACTTCTTCATCGGCCGCCAAATCGAGATTGATCGCCCCCATGTCGAAACTGGGCACCTGCATCGGCTGTCCGAGAATGGTGGAATCGGTCAGCTTGACATCGAATTCGAGAGAATCGGCATCGACCTCGCCGATCTCCACCGCCGACGCAGCCTCGGCTTCCGGCATCAACTCCGGCGCCAGCGGAACCTCCTCCATCGCCTCGCGCAACGCCATGGGATTGACCACGGTAGCCGCCGCCGAGTCGCCCATATCCAGCTCGAAATCGACCAGATGTTCCGCCGCGTGCTCCTCGACGGCCTCTACCGGCTCCTGACGCTCCAGACCAACGAAAGTATCGGTCAGTTCTTCGGCCGCCCCGGGCATGACCAGAGTACCTTCGGGCGAGAAATCGGGCACCCCTTCGGCCAGTTCGACCGACGGCTCCACGGCTGCCCCAAGGTCGAAATCGACCGCTTCCATGTCCAGAGACTCGGGCACGCTCAAATCCATATCGGTGGTTACGACCGGCTCCGCTTCGGCGGCTGTCGGCGCAGCCGGCATCCCCAGATCGAAATCCAGCGCATTGGAATCAGCCGTCACAAATGTATCGACATATCCGGATTCGGCCGGCTTCTCGGGTTCGGCCGGCGCAGCAGTCTCAAGCGGCGCCCCGAGATCGAAATCGAGGCTCATTTCATCGTCGACCGCAAGCGACTGCGACTCGGGCAACACCTCGGCGACCGGCTCAGCCGGCGAAGCCACGTCAATCGGCGACTCCTGCACCAGCGTCGACGAAAATTCCGCTTCGAGCGACGGCTGGCTGACCAAGCTTTCCTCGGCCAATTGCGCCAGGGCTCCCGGCATGGCAAGCGTCGCTCTGGCGGCCTCCGGCGAGATGATCAGGGTGGCATCGGCGTCGAAAGTCGGAGGTGCAAGCTCCTGCCCGCCCCCCGAATAAAGCGGATTGGCCGGATCGAGCCTAGCTCCCATGGCGGCGACCTTTTCCCACTCGGGACCAACCCCGCCGGTCTGACCGTACAACTCGCTGGCCAATGTCTCGAACTGCTTCAGGCTATTGCGATTGGCGTAAATCTCCAGCAACTTGGCGTGAATGGCCGTACGTTGCGGATCCTTTTGCAAGGCCTCGATCAGAATTTCCTCGGCCTGTGCATCACGCCCGTAAGCCATATAAACATCGGCCTCGGCAACCGGATCGACCTCGTCGGTATCGATGGTGCCCGGACCGGTCTGACTGAAGTCGCCGGTTTGCGGCGGTGTATTGCCGGTATCGATACTCTGACCACCGGTCATGCGAAAAACAGAATTCGGCCCCAGGCTGGACGGCCCGGGAATGGCAGTACTTGGCGCATGCCCCGGCTCGGCCACCCGCCGGCGCTTGTAGAAGAACCAGCCAGCCAGCAAAGCCAGGAGACCGGCACCGCCGGCCAGCGGCAAGGGGTTGCCCAACAGGTCATCCACCAGGCTGGGTTCCGGTTCCGGTTCCGGCTCGGCCGGCGGCAACACCTTCTTCGGCGGCGGCTTGACTTCCGGAGCCTTGGGGGGCTCGGGCGGCACTACCGGCTTGGCCTCCTCGACCACCTTGGCCGGCTCCGGAGCCTTGGCCTCGACCGGCGCCGGGGTGACCGGCTCGGCCGGCTTGACAGGCTCGACCGGCTTGGGTGCATCTGCCACCTTGGGCGGCACCTCTTCCTTCTTTGCCGAGTTCTGCTGCTGCAACTCGGCCAATTTCTGATTTTTCATTTCGACGAGTTTTTGCAACTCGTTGACGTTCTTTTCGAGGAGAGCCAGACGATCCTGCGCTTCCTTCAGCGCCTTTTCCTTGGCAATGCGATCCTCTTCGGCCACCTTTCCGGCCCGCGCATCCTTGGCGGCCTGATCGGCACGGGCAATCCTGACCTGGTCCTTGGCCTGGTCGACCGGCGGGGTTTTTTCTTCCACCTTGGCAACGATCTTGCCGGCTGCTGCCTGACTTGCCGAGTCATCCCTGGCCGGAGCCGTGGCTGCCACCGCAGCCAGTTTCTGACGATAGGCATTCCAGTCCTGAGCCTGGGCCACATACAGCTTCTTGGCTTCGGCTGCAGGAATAGCTTCAACCGCTGCCTTGTCCGGCATGTTCAGAATGGCGCCGGCCTTCAGGCGATTGATATTATCTCCGGAAAATGCCTCCGGATTCGCCTTGAACAAACCGACCAGCATCTGTTCGAGGGAAACCCCTTCGTGCTGGTTGGCGCCAGCGATCTTACGCAGGGTTTCCCCGGCCTGGACGACATGGCTGCCAGGCGTCGGCTCTTCCTTCTTCGGCTGTGGCTGTGGTTGCGCCTCGATTTTTGGCTGGGGTGCCGGCATCGGCCGCGTTGCCACCGCCTTCGGCTGCACGGGGTCGGGTGCGGCACCGCCTCCACGCACCATCTCGACCACTTTGGCCTCGGCTACCGAAACCGGCCGTTGTGCCGACTTGGCTGCCACCTCGGGAGGATCGAGCAGGAAGGTATATTCACGAACCAGGCGACCGGACGGCCAGTTCAACTCAACCAGGAAATCGAGGAACGGCTCATTAACCGGCCTGGACGAGGTGACCTTGATCACCGAGCGCCCGTTCCCCCGCTTTTCCACGGAAAAACGCAAGTCCGAGAGCACCGACGCGTAGTCGATGCCAGCCTGCTGAAAAGCATCCTGCGGCGCGAGCTTCGCCGTCATGCCGACCGCCTCCTCGCGCCCGGCGGTTACTTCCAGCTCGGCACGCAGGGGCTGACCCAGCCCCGACAGGACGGTAATCTTGCCCAAACCGGCTGCCTCGGCAACCCACGGGGCAACTGACAGGCAGGACGCGACGGCAAGACTTGCCAGGCGTTTTTTGAATTTTGTTTTGTCGTGATCGTTCACGGCGCCACCCGAGCGTCGAAAATGGGTTTTCAAATTAACATCATGGACTTAGCAATGCAAGCTAAACCCGGTTCTAGACAAGCAATTTTTCGCAAATTCCCAACAAATAAAAACCGGGGCCGTAGCCCCGGTTTTGCATACAAAAGCTCGTCGATCAGGCGTCGAGCAGGATGCGCAGCATGCGGCGCAGCGGCTCGGCAGCACCCCACAGCAACTGGTCGCCGCAGGTGAACGCAGCCAGGTATTCCGGACCCATCGCCATCTTGTGCAGACGACCGACCGGCACGGTCAGCGTGCCGGTGACGGCGGCCGGGGTCAGCTCGCGCTCGGAGATTTCGCGGTCGTTCGGCACCACCTTGGCCCACGGATTGGCCTTGGCCAGCATGTCGGAAATTTCGTCGAGCGGCACGTCCTTCTTCAGCTTGATGGTCAGCGCCTGGCTGTGGCAGCGCATCGCGCCGATGCGCACACACAGTCCGTCGATGGGGATCGAGCCAGCCGAACGGAAAGCCGGCTTGCCGAGGATCTTGTTGCATTCGGCGCCGCCCTTCCATTCTTCCTTGGACTGGCCGTTCTCGTAGGGCACGTCAATCCACGGGATCAGCGAACCAGCAAGCGGCGTGTTGCGGAAGTTCTTCTTCGGGAAGGCATCGGAACGGATAGTTTCAGCCACCTTGCGGTCGATGTCGAGAATGGCCGAGGCCGGATCGGCCAGCAGGTCGGCGACCGACGCGTGGATGGCGCCCATCTGCGAGATCAGTTCACGCATGTTCTGTGCGCCGGCACCGGAGGCCGCCTGATAGGTCATCGAGGTCGCCCATTCGATCAGGTCGTTCTGGAACAGGCCGCCAAGGCCCATCAGCATCAGCGACACCGTGCAGTTGCCGCCTATCCAGTTCTTGCCGCCCTTGGAGAGCGCATCCTTGATCACGTGCATGTTGACCGGGTCGAGGATGATCACGGCGTCGTCGGCCATGCGCAGCGACGAGGCAGCATCGATCCAGTGACCGTTCCAGCCGGTGGCACGCAGCTTGCCAAAAACCTCCTTGGTGTAGTCGCCACCCTGGCAGGTAATGATGATTTCACAGGCCTTCAGCGCATCGATATTGGACGCGTCCTGCAGTGGCAGCGAAGCTTCTTTGCCACCGAATACCGGGGCCTTGCCGCCGGCAGCGGAAGTGGAGAAATACACCGGATCGATATGGGCGAAATCGCCCTCTTCGACCATGCGCTGCATCAGCACGGAACCGACCATGCCACGCCAACCGACCAGACCAACCTTCTTCATGTCATCACTCTCCGAGTAAAACCTGTTTAACGCGCCAAGGCGCCTTTCGTATTACGCCAGCGCTGCCAATACGGCGTCGCCCATTTCCTTCGTGCCAACCTTGTTGGTACCGCGCTCGTAGATGTCACCGGTACGATAGCCTTGGGCCAACACCTTTTTGACCGCATTTTCGACGCGTTGTGCCTGCTCTTCGAGGCCAAAGGTGTAACGCAGCATCATCGCGGCGGACAGGATGGTGGCCAGCGGATTGGCCACGCCCTTACCGGCGATGTCCGGCGCCGAACCGTGCGACGGCTCGTACAGGCCCTTGTTCTTGTCGTCGAGGGAGGCCGACGGCAGCATGCCGATCGAACCGGTCAACATCGAAGCCTCATCGGAGAGGATGTCGCCGAACATGTTGCCGGTGACCATCACATCGAACTGCTTCGGCGCCTTGACCAGTTGCATGGCAGCGTTGTCGACCAGCATGTGGCTGAGTTCGACATCCGGATAGTCGTGGGCGATCTCGATCATCACGTCGCGCCACAGCTGGGTGCATTCGAGCACGTTCATCTTGTCCACCGAGCAGAGCTTCTTGTTGCGCTTCTGCGCAGCCTGGAAGGCGACATGGCCGATGCGGCGGATTTCCGATTCGCTGTACACCATGGTGTTGAAGCCGACACGTTCGCCATTCTCTTCGCGCACGCCGCGGGGCTGGCCGAAGTAGATGTCGCCGGTCAGTTCGCGCACGATCAGGATGTCAAGGCCGGCAACCACTTCCGGCTTCAGCGTCGAGGCATTGGCCAGTTCCGGATAGAGGATGGCCGGGCGCAGGTTGGCGAACAGGTTCAGATCCTTGCGGATACCGAGCAGGCCGCGCTCCGGGCGCTTTTCGCGCGGCAGGCTGTCCCATTGCGGCCCGCCGACGGCACCGAGAAGCACGGCATCGGCGGCACGGGCCAGCTTCTGGGTAGCTTCCGGATAAGGGTTGCCGGTGGCGTCGACCGCAGAGCCGCCCAACAGCGCTTCTTCCATCTCGAACTTGAGGTCGAGGGTCTTGAGTACGCGCACCGCTTCGGCGGTGATTTCCGGACCGATGCCGTCACCCGGCAGAACACAAATCTTCATGGTTATTCCTTGTTACGCAAACAGCCAGGGCTGGTTGATACGGCGCTTTTCTTCGAATTCGCGGATTTTCTCGGCATGACGCAGGGTCAGGCCGATGTCGTCCCAACCATTCAGCAGGCATTCCTTGCGGAAGGCATCGATCTGGAAGGGAATGGCATAGCCATCGGGACGCACCACCGCCTGCGCCGGCAGGTCGACGAGCAGCTTGTAGCCCGGCGTCGCCTCGACCTGCTGGAACAGCGCCTCGATTTCGGCAGCCGGCAGCACGATGGGCAGGATGCCGTTCTTGAAGCAGTTGTTGAAGAAGATGTCGGCGAAGGACTCGGCGATGATCGCCTTGAAACCGAAATCAAGCAGCGCCCAGGGCGCATGCTCGCGCGAGCTGCCGCAACCGAAGTTGGCACGGGTCAGCAGCACCTCGGCGCCCTGATAGCGCGGCAGGTTGAGCACGAAATTGGGATTCTTTGGCCGGGCCGAGCAATCCTGGCCGGGCTGGCCGACATCCATGTAGCGCCATTCGTCGAAGGCGTTCGGGCCGAAGCCGGAACGCTTGATCGACTTGAGGAACTGCTTCGGGATGATCGCATCGGTATCGACGTTATTGCGGTCGAGCGGCGCAACCAGACCTTCCAGACGAACAAACTTATCCATGGCGTTCCTTACTTGGTGGCCTTCTGGATGGCTTCGCCACCCCTTTCGATATCCCTGCCGATACCCTGAACGGTATTGCAGGCCGTCGACGAAAACAGTGAAAACAGCGCTAGTGTCAGCAAAACGGCTTTTTTCATCGCGATATCCTTTCTCAGAGCACTTCACACACGTCGGCGAAACGGCCGGCAATCGCCGCCGCCGCAGCCATGCCCGGACTGACCAGGTGAGTACGCCCACCCGGCCCCTGGCGGCCTTCAAAATTGCGGTTGGAGGTCGACGCACAACGCTCGCCCGGTTCCAGGCGATCGGCATTCATCGCCAGGCACATCGAACAGCCCGGCTCGCGCCATTCGAAACCGGCGGCGATGAAGACCTTGTCCAGCCCCTCTTCCTCGGCCTGGCGCTTGACCAGGCCGGAGCCCGGGACGGCCAGGGCCAGCTTGATGTTGGCGGCGATGTGGCGGCCCTTGAGCACCGAGGCCGCTTCGCGCAGGTCTTCGATGCGGGAATTGGTGCAGGAACCGATGAACACCTTGTCGACGGCGATCTGGTTGATCGGCGTATTCGGGTTCAAGCCCATGTACTGGAGCGCGCGCTCCATGCCTTCGCGCTTGACCGGATCGGCCTGCCTGGCCGGGTCCGGCACCGTGGCGTCGATGGCGACGACCATTTCCGGCGAGGTGCCCCAGGTCACCTGCGGCCGGATATCCTCGGCCTTAAGGTTGACCACGCGATCGAACTGGGCGCCGGCATCGGAGTGCAGCGTGCGCCAGTAAGCGACCGCTTTGTCCCAGGTTTCGCCCTTCGGCGAGAACGGGCGGCCCTTCAAATAATCGATCGTGGTGTCGTCGACCGCAACGAAACCCATGCGGGCGCCGCCTTCGATGGCCATGTTGCACAGGGTCATACGCCCTTCCATCGACAGGCCGCGGATGGCGCTACCGCCAAACTCGATGGCGTAGCCAGTACCGCCGGCCGTACCGATGGCGCCGATGATGGCCAGCGCCACGTCCTTGGCGGTGACGCCCTTGCCGAGCTTGCCGTCGACGGCGATCAGCATGGTCTTCGACTTCTTCTGCACCAGACACTGGGTGGCCAGCACATGCTCGACTTCGGAAGTACCGATGCCGTGCGCCAGGCAGGCGAAAGCGCCGTGCGTCGAGGTATGCGAATCGCCGCAGACGACGGTCATGCCGGGCAGGGTCGCGCCGTTCTCGGGACCGACGACGTGCAGGATGCCCATGCGCGGATCTTTGAACGGGAAATAGGCCAGCGCACCGACTTCGCGGATGTTGGCATCAAGCGTCTCGACCTGCAGGCGCGAGATCGGGTCCTTGATGCCCTCTTCCCAATGGTCGGTCGGCGTGTTGTGGTCTGGCGTCGACACGATGGACGAAACCCGCCACGGCTTGCGGCCGGCCAGTTTCAGGCCTTCGAAAGCCTGCGGGCTGGTGACTTCGTGCACCAGGTGACGATCGATATAGAGAAGTGCCGTGCCATCCTCTTCCTGATGGACGACATGGTTTTCCCAAAGTTTGTCGTAAAGGGTCTTCGCCATGGAACGCTTCAAATAGGCCGTAAAGCCTTGAATTATGGCACAGGATCGGGGATTTTTTCCTCGCTGGGCGCGTCGACCGCAGCATCCTCGCGCACCCAGCGCCAGACCAGCAGGAGGCCAGCTAATGCGAACGCCGAGCCGAGGGTAAACGTCCAGCCCGCCCCCCAGCTTTCCCAGGTGCCGCCGCTGATCAACGCCCCGAGCAAGCCGCCTGCCCCGAACGACAGGCTGGAATACAGCGCCTGCCCTCGCCCCTGCGCCCGCCCGGGAAACCAGCGATTCACCGCCGCAATCGACGCCGCGTGATAGGCGCCGAACGTCAGGCCGTGCAGCAACTGGGTAAAGATCATCACCATCACCGACTCGACGCCCCAACCCATCAGCAGGAAACGCAGCACGGCAGCGGCGAAGCTGACCAGCAGCAGGCGGCGAAGCGAAAAGCGCAGGGACAACCGAGCCATCAGCATGAAGACGACGATCTCGGCCAGCACGCCGAGCGACCACAGGGCACCAACCTCGGTCTTGCTGTAGCCATGACCGGCCAGATGGATGGAATAGAACACGTAAAAGGCACCGTGTGCCGCCGACATCGCCAGGCAGGCAGCCAACAGGGCCCGCACCCGGGGTTGGCGCAGTATCTCGCCGATCGGCCGGGCATCGCGCGGATGGGGCAGCGGCGCCGCCTCAGACAACAACAACGCCAGAACCAGAATGCCCAACAGGATGACCCAGCAAATCCACAGCACGCCGACCACTGACACGTAATCGAGCAGCGCCCCGGTCCCCATCACAGCGACGATGAAACCGACCGACCCCCACAGGCGGATGCGGCTATAGCGCTCCCGCTCGTCGCGCAAGTGGTCGAAGGTCAGGGTTTCAACCAGTGGTAGTGCAGCGCTCCAGAAGAAGGCCAGCACCGCCATTGCGAACAACATCCCGGGCAGGCGGTCGAGCCAGAAAAAGGCCGAGAACCCGGCCAGACCGATAGCACCGGCCAGGCGGATGATCGCCATGCGCCGTCCGAAACGGTCGGCCAGCCAGCCCCAAAAATTGGGACCGAACAGGCGCATCAGCTGCATCTGCGACATCAACAGGCCGATGTCCCAGGCGGAAAAATTCAGGGATTGCAGATAGAGCCCGAAATAGGGCGAGAAGGCGCCGATGAAGGCGAAATAGAAGAAGTAGTAGCCGGACAGGCGCCAGTAGGGCAAAGCGTGCATCCGGCCATTTTACCGGATGCTCCGTGCGCAAAGCCCCGGTCAGGGCTTGACTGACTGCTGGCCAGCCCGGAAGGCGAGCAGCAGGTGATACAACTCGTCCTTCAGCTTGACGCGCTGCTTCTTCATGTCTTCGAGGGTGAAATCGGCCACCGGCATGTCATGCTCTTCCAGATCCTCGACTTTGCCGGTCAGACGGTTGTAGCTGGCGAACAAGCGGGCGAAATGGGCATTGCCGGCTTTCAGCGCAGCGATTGCGTCGGCAAATTCCGGAAATTCGTGGTGAAGGTCATGGTGATCGACTTGCATGCAACTCTCCCTGTGTGAACCGACTCCACTCGACGAGCGGATGAATGAAAAATCTAGGCGATCTTCCCCGAAATACGCGGCGTCGCGCACACGACATCACCGCATTGCGCCCGGTGGCGCAGGGCGTGATCGATCAGCACCAGGGCCAGCATGGCCTCGGCGATCGGCGTCGCCCGGATGCCGACACAGGGGTCGTGCCTACCCTCGGTCGCCACCTCGATCGGCTGGCCGTCGATATCGATGGAATGACGTGGCTGGGCAATCGACGAGGTCGGCTTGATGGCCATGTTGACGACGATCTCCTGACCGGTCGAAATACCCCCCAATACCCCGCCGGCGTGGTTGCTGGCAAAGCCCTGCGGCGTCATCTCGTCGCCGTGCTCGCTGCCTTTTTGCGCGACCGAAGCGAAGCCGGCGCCTATCTCGACGCCCTTGACCGCGTTGATGCCCATCATCGCGTAGGCGATTTCGGCATCCAACCGGTCATACACCGGCTCCCCCCAACCCGGCGGCACGCCGGTGGCGGTCACGGTAATTTTGGCACCGACCGAATCGAGCGACTTGCGCAGGCTGTCCATATAGCTTTCGAGCTCCGGCACGATGCCGGCATTAGGCGCAAAGAAGGCATTGCCGTCGATGTCGTCAGCCGAAACGAAGGGGATGTCGATCGGTCCGAGCGCGCTCATCCAGCCGCGAATGCTCACCCCGTAGCGCTCGTACAGCCACTTGCGGGCAATCGCCCCGGCCGCCACCCGCACCGCCGTTTCGCGCGCCGACGAACGGCCGCCGCCGCGGTAGTCGCGAAAACCGTATTTCTGGGTATAGGTGTAATCGGCGTGACCCGGCCGGAAGGTGCTGGCGATATTGCCGTAATCCTTGCTGCGCTGGTCCTGGTTGCGGATGAGCAGTGCAATCGGCGTACCGGTGGTCTTGCCTTCGAAGACGCCGGACAGGATTTCGACGGTATCCGGCTCGCGTCGCTGGGTCACATGGCGCGAGGTACCCGGCTTGCGCCGGTCGAGTTCGGCCTGGATATCGGTCGCACACAGTGCGAGGCCCGGCGGGCAACCATCGACGACGCAGCCGATGCCCGGCCCATGGGATTCGCCGAAGGAAGTAACAGTAAACAGGGTGCCAAAAGTATTGCCGGACATGGGAAGCGACGGTCTAAAATGGAATGAGGAGTTTACCATGCCAAACAAAAAGCCCTTGCCCACCCCGTCGACCGCAAGCAAATCCTCCACCCGACCAGCCGACCACAACAAAACCCAGCCGGCCGCCCTCAATGCCCGTCGGCAACCGGACAGCCGCTGGCAACGCACGAAACGTTATGGGTGGGACAGCCGCTGAAAAAGCGGCCACAAAAAAGGCGGCCGCAGCCGCCTTGCATCCGGAAGCCGCTCAGGACTGCGGCTCGTCGGGCCAGTTCTTGATGTAGCTTTTCAGCATCTTGTTCTCGAAGCTCTGCTCTTCGAGAACCGCCTTGGCCACATCGAGGAAGGAGATGACCCCCATCAGCGTACCGCCGTCAAGCACCGGCAGGTAGCGGGAGTGCTTGTCGATCATCAGGCGACGCAGGTCGTTGGCTTCCATGCCGGGAAAGGCGGTTACCGGATCCTTGACCATGACCTCGCCGACCGTTACCTCGCCCGCCTTGCCAGCGTGCAGCTTGAGCGCCTTCAGGACTTCGCGGAAGGTCAGGATGCCGACCATCTTGCCATTGTCCATGACGACCAGCGAACCGACATCGAACTCGGCCATGGCATCGATTGCGGCGGCAAGCGATTGCTGCGGCGTTGCGGTAAACAAGGTACCGCCCTTGAGTTGAATGATCTCCTTGACCTGCATGCCGGCTCTCCGTCTAGAAACGTTTATTGGACGGCAGATGGTAGAGCATCCGGCCAGTTTGGGGAAGGCTCCCGCCGGAAGTCGCGAAAGGTCAGACCAATCGCCGAACCAAACCCATGAAATAAATGAAAATTTTTTGCAAAAAGTCAAAAATAATATGGCATTGGCACTTGCGAGACGTCATAAGTATCTATACACTTGGTCATATGACCTAAGTTATATATCGCTAGGATACTTGGGTACCCATATAACGCTAGCGTATGGAGAATCCACCATGACCACCAAGACCATCGAAAAGATCGACGCCCGTGAAATCCGCCGCAAGCTCGGCCTGAACCAGCAGCAATTCTGGTCCACCCTGGGCGTCACCCAGAGCGGCGGCTCCCGTTATGAAAGCGGCCGCAATATGCCGAAGCCGGTGCGCGAACTGCTCCGCCTGGTGCACGTCGAACAGATCGACATCAAGTCGATCAAGCGCGAAGACTGGGAAGTTGTCGAGTACCTGAAGGCCCAGGAGCCGGAACTGTTCAAGTCGCTGAAGAAGTCGGCCCGCAGCCGCAGCAAAAAAGCCGCCTAACAGTCAGTCGACCGCAGCAACGGGCATCACGGGGAAACCACTACCCGGATGCCCGTTTTCTTTTGGATTTCGGCGGCAAAGTTTTCCAGTTCCGCCGCCGGCAGGCGGCCCAGGCGTAGCGCTGCCGGTTGCAGCGACGGCCGGGCCAGGCCATAGAGGTGGATACCGGCCAGTCGCCCGGCCAGCGGTGCCAGCAAGGCACAATAGGCCTCCCGCGCCGCCGCCGTCGGCGCCTGTCCGTCCAGCGCGAACCAGCAGGTCTGCACCCAGGTCGGCGCCAGACCGGCACACATCGCCAGGTGGCGGGCCACCCTGTCCATGTCCAGCGGCACGCCGTTGATTTCAGCCGCCGCCGTCGACTCGGCCCGGTCCAGCTTGAACCAGACCTCGCCGGCCATGCCGGCCAGCTGCCCGATACCGGTCTGCACGCCGGGACGATGCAGCAGGCTGCCATTGGTTATCAGCCGCACCGGCAACTTGCCGCGTAACCCGAAGCGCTCCAGCACGCCACCTACCCGCGCCACCGCCTCGGCAAATTCAGGCGCACTGGTCGGTTCGCCATTGCCGGAGAAGGCGATATCGACCAGGCGACGCGCCTCGGCCGGCACCGAGCGTTGCATGAAGTCGCCGTCGATCGCATCGTGCAGAAACCCGGCCAACTCCCCTTCCAGCCGAGCCAGATCGACCGGCGGCGGCCCGCCGCGTTCGAGGTTGTCCACCTGGCAATAGACGCACGCCCAGTTGCAGGCATTATTGACATTGAGGTTGATGCCGACCGACACGCCACCTGCCCGCCGGGAGACCACCGGGTAGACATAAAGCAGGCCGGCGCTGTCGCGGCGGTGATCTTCGATACTGAGCATGGCCCCATTGTATAATCGGCGACCGCATTTCTGACGACTCTCCCATGTTCATCACGCGCCGCCTCGAGTTCGATGCCGGGCACCGCATCCCCGACCACAAAAGCCAGTGCCGCCACCTGCACGGCCACCGCTACGTGATCGAGATCACCCTGTCCGGCCACATCATCGACAAGGACGGCGATGCCGCCAACGGCATGGTGATGGACTTTTCGCAGGTCAAGGACCTAGCCAAAACCCACTTGGTCGACGGCTGGGACCACGCCTTCCTGGCGTACCGGGGAGACCGCGCCATAGTCGACTTCCTCGGCTCGCTGCCTGACCACAAGACAGTGATCCTCGACCGGGTACCGACCGCCGAAAATCTGGCCCGCATCGCCTTTCAGCGCCTGGACGAGGTGTACCGCGACACCTACGGCAATCACCTGCAACTGGAACGGGTCCGCCTCTACGAAACGCCTAACTGCTGGGCCGACGCCATCCGCCGTCTGATCGATTGATCGGCAACCCATTTCGCCCATGAGCACCAAACCGTCCGGGCGAACCGCACTGATCCTGACCGGCGGCGGCGCTCGTGCCGCCTATCAGGTCGGCGTCCTGCTCGCCGTGGCCAAACTGTCGCCCCATCGGCGGCGCAACCCTTTCCCCATCCTGTGCGGCACCTCGGCCGGCGCCATCAATGCCGCCGGCCTGGCCTGCCTGGCCGACAACTTCGGCAAATCGGTATCGATCCTGGCCGGTGTCTGGCGCAACATGCAGGTCCACCAGATTTATCGCGCCGACCCCTTCGGCATTGCCCGCTCCGGCGCCCACTGGCTATCGGCGCTCAGCCTGGGCTGGCTGCTGCGCAATCCACCCCGCTCCCTGCTCGACAACTCCCCCTTGCGCGACCTGCTGAAGCGTAGCCTGGATCTCAAAGGCATCGACCGCTCGATCGCCAGCGGCGCCCTGCACGCAGTCAGCATCACCGCTTCAGGCTACGAGTCCGGAGAAAGCATCAGCTTTTTTCAGGGACACGAGACCGCAGCCCCGTGGAACCGGGTCCACCGGGTCGGCACCCGCGCCGAAATCACCGTAGACCATTTGCTGGCCTCCAGCGCCATCCCCTTCATCTTCCCAGCCATCCGCATCAATCGCGAGTATTTCGGCGACGGCTCGATGCGTCAGCTGGCTCCGATCTCGCCAGCCGTCCACCTGGGGGCCGAACGGGTCATGATCATCGGTGCCGGCCGCATGAACGAAGCCCGCGAACGCCCGAACAACGACAGCTACCCGACGCTGGCCCAGATTGCCGGTCACGCGCTGTCGAGCATCTTTCTGGACAGCCTGTCAGTCGATATCGAACGCATGCAGCGCATCAACCGCACGCTAGCCGCCATTCCAGCCGACATCCGCGACCAGACCGGCATTGCGCTGCGCCCGCTGAAAACGTTGGTCATCGCCCCCTCCCAGCGCCTCGACCGGATCGCTGCCGAACACGCCAGGAACCTGCCGTGGACGATCCGCGCCCTGCTGACCGGCATCGGTGCGATGAACCGCCGGGGCGGCGCATTAACCAGCTATCTGTTGTTCGATAAATCCTACACGCGCGCCCTGATCGATCTCGGGTATGAAGACACCCTGCGGCGCAGCGAAGAAGTGGGAGAGTTTCTCGACCTGTAGGCGGGAGTGGCGGGTCCGGTGAGATTCGAACTCACGATGGGTTTCCCCACGCCGGTTTTCAAGACCGGTGCATTCAACCGCTCTGCCACAGACCCGTGCGGCGCGCATGATAGCACAGAGGCACCGCGCAATACCTGACAACAACGGTCAACAATTATTGAAACTTTGGTCAAGCTCCGTTAGTCTTAGCCATTATCGAATATCAAAAAAGGAAACCACTGCATGAACACCGACTTCCAGATTGCCGGTCAAGGCTCTGCCGAGCTTGCCCTGCAACAGAATCGCGTCCTGCGTAACACCTATATGGCGCTTGGGCTGTCGATGGTACCGACGGTACTCGGTGCGCTGGTCGGCATCCAGATGAAATTCAGCTTCTTCGCCGGTAGCCCGCTGATTTCCTTCCTGCTTTTCCTCGGCATCGCCTGGGGTTTCATGTGGGGCATCGAGAAACACAAGGACAGCGGCGTCGGCGTTACCCTGCTGCTTGGTTTCACCTTCTTCATGGGCCTGATGTTGTCGCACATCCTCCAGTTCGCTCTGGGCTTCGCCAACGGCGGCTCGATGATCGCCATGGCCGCCGGCGGCACCGGCGCCATCTTCTTCACGCTGGCCACCGTTGCCACGGTCAGCAAGCGTGATTTCAGCGGGATGGGAAAATTCCTGTTCGTCGGCATGATCGTCGTGCTGCTGGCCGCCGTCGCCAATATATTTTTCCAGATTCCGGCGCTCTCGCTGACCATTGCGGTGGCCGTGCTGGGCATTTTCTCGGCCTACATCCTGTACGACATCAGCCGCATCGTGCACGGCGGCGAAACCAACTACGTAACGGCGACCCTTGCGGTCTACCTCGACATTTACAATGTTTTTGTCAGCCTGCTGCAACTGATCATGGCCTTTACCGGCGAGCGCGATTGAGGCTCACCGACAACAAAGACCAAGGGCGGCCTCGGCCGCCCTTTTTCATGCCCTCGTCGCCGTCAGTTTTTTTCGAAAACGGCAATCGATTCGACGTGTGCGGTATGCGGGAACATATTGACCGCGCCCGCCGCAACGAACCGATAGCCGGCGACCGCCACCAGGACAGCTGCATCGCGGGCCAGGGTCGCCGGATTGCAGGAAACATAGACGATGCGCCCAGGTCCGTTTCCGCCCAACGCCTTGACCACCTCGATCGCCCCCTCCCGTGGCGGGTCGATCAGCATCTTGTCGAAGCAGCCAAGGGCGGCCAGCGACTCCTCGGTACACTCGAACAGGTTGGCAACGCCAAAGTCTACGCGCTCGCCCAGTCCGTTGGCCAACGCGCTCTCCCGTCCGCGCTCGACCAGCAGCGGGCTCCCTTCGATGCCGACCACATTGGCGCCGGAGCGGGCAATCGGCAATGTGAAATTACCCAGACCGCAGAACAGGTCGGCAATCCGCTCGCCCGGCTGCGGGTCGAGCAGATGCAGCACGCGGCGAACC